>Ga0247725_1000092_pt1 | contig 121390 bp, 91 predicted proteins | sample OKSTACKMCFT3sol_FD_183021 | JGI IMG/M metagenome (GOLD analysis project Ga0247725, IMG submission 183021) | Subsurface sediment microbial communities from gas well in Oklahoma, United States - OK STACK MC-FT3-sol | ecosystem: Environmental > Terrestrial > Deep subsurface > Rock core/Sediment...
CCTGTTACCGAGTCACGGAACAGCTGTTTTTCTTCTTCTGGAAGATCTGGAACTGGTGTTTTTTTTCGCATGCCCGAAGTCTAACCAATCACTAGAGTAAAACACAATGACAGAGCATCAAAGCAGCCATCTGACTGCGGAAATTATCGACGAAGCCATCCGCGAGCTGCATTCTATCCATGACTGGTTACGCTGGTCTGTCAGTCAGTTTAATAGAGCCCACATCTATTTTGGCCACGGTACTGACAATCCATGGGATGAAGCAGCCTTGTTGCTGGCTCATAGTCTGGATATGGCACGAATCACGGAAAACCTGTTACCACTGCGTGTCACCAGCTCTGAAGCCAAAGCCTTTTGTGATTTGCTGCTGCAGCGTATTGAACAACGTATTCCGGCCGCTTATTTAACTCAGCAAGCCTTTTTCTGTGGCTTAAGCTTTTATGTGGATGAACGGGTGTTAGTACCTCGTTCTCCAATTGGTGAGCTGATTAGCCGAGGCTTCGAACCTTGGTTTAAAGAGCATGAACCGGCACGTATCTTAGATTTGTGCACAGGCTCTGGCTGTATTGCTATTGCCTGCGCTAAACAGTTCCCGAATGCTGAAGTAGATGCGCTGGATATCAGCGAAGATGCACTGGATGTGGCGATATTTAATATCGAACAGCATGAGCTGGAGCATCAGGTGTTCCCTATGTTGTCTGATGGCTATAACGCCATCAAAGGCCAGACTTACGATTTGATTGTGACCAACCCACCTTATGTCGATGCTGAAGATATGGCCGACTTGCCGGATGAATACCATCACGAGCCGGAATTAGGTTTAGCTTCTGGCCATGATGGTCTGGAACTGACGCGTCGCATATTGTCTGAAGCGGCAGAACATTTAAATGACGGCGGCTGGCTGATTTGTGAAGTGGGCAACAGCATGATCGCGCTACAAGAACTGTATCCAGATTTGCCATTGCAATGGCTTGAATTCGAACGTGGTGGTTTAGGTGTATTTGCCATTAGCAAAGCTGACCTGGTGAAACACCAGGATAGTTTAGACGCCTAGTTTAAAAGTTTAATTTTCAAAAAATACAAAGATATGCAGGGGTGAAGGATGTCGGGTAATTCTATAGGCCAACTCTTTAAAGTGACCACCTTTGGTGAAAGCCATGGCCCGGCCATTGGTGGCATAGTGGATGGTTTGCCGCCCGGTTTAAAGCTCGATCTGGAACAAATTCAGCTTGAGCTGGACAGACGCAAACCCGGCACTTCACGCTACACCACAGCGCGTCGTGAAGATGACATCGTCAAAATTTTATCTGGTGTGTTTGAAGGCTATAGCACAGGCGCATCCATAGGCTTGCTGATTGAAAACACCGATCAGCGCTCGCAAGATTATTCAGCTATTAAAGACTTATTCCGGCCAGGCCATGCGGATTACACCTACTGGCACAAATTTGGTATTCGGGATTATCGTGGTGGTGGCCGCTCGTCAGCCCGTGAAACCGCGGTTCGTGTGGCTGCAGGGGCTATTGCCAAGCAGTACTTAAAAGCCAAATTTGGCATCGAAATTCGTGGTTATCTGGCGCAGCTTGGCCCAATCAAAGCGCAAAAGCTCGATTGGGAGCAGGTTGAGCAAAATGCCTTTTTCTGCCCTGATGTTGATGTACTCGAACAGTTAGATGAGTATATGCGTCAACTGAAAAAAGACGGCGACTCAGTCGGTGCCCGTATTAACGTGGTGGCTTCCGGTGTGCCTGTAGGCTGGGGCGAGCCAGTGTTTGACCGCATTGATGCCGATATAGCCCATGCCATGATGAGTATCAATGCGGTGAAAGCTGTCGAAATTGGTGATGGTTTTGCTGTGGTCGAACAACGGGGTTCTACCCATCGCGACGAGCTGCGCTTAGCTGGCTTTAGTGCTAACCATGCGGGTGGCATTTTAGGTGGCATTAGCTCAGGTCAGGACATTAACGTCAGCATTGCGTTAAAGCCGACCTCCAGTATCAGCATTCCAGGTCAAACCATTACTACCAGCGGTGAAGAAACAGAAATGATCACCAAAGGCCGCCACGATCCTTGTGTCGGTATTCGTGCTGTGCCTATAGCAGAGGCGATGCTGGCGATAGTGCTGATGGATCATTTCCTGCGTCACAGAGCACAAAATGCTGATGTAGTCGTAACGACACCAGATATTGCAAGGCAGCCGTAACGCTTTGGGATAGAATAGAAACGTCGCTTTATGCGGCGTTTTGTTTTTGTACATCACGGTGATGTGCTTTTAATTTTGTAGTGGAAATCTGATGAAACTTGCCACCACCCCAGCCCTGGGACTTGCTTACTTTGCGTATTTTGCTGTGTTGGGCATTTTTGTACCTTACCTGCCGATGTTTCTCGATGGCCGCGGTTTTAATTCTCACGATATAGGTTTGTTGCTGGCGATAGTCACCACAGCACGTATTATTGGCCCAAGCCTTTGGGCTATGGTGGTGGAGCGTAAAGGCGATCCTATCAGCGTCATGCGCTTTGGCGCTGTGTTGGCATCCATTGGCTGGCTGAGCAGTTACGTCGATTTTGGCTATTGGCCGCTGGTGTTGGGCCTGGGACTGTTCAGCTTGTTCTGGACTGCGATTTTACCGCAGCTGGAAGTCAGCGCTTTTCATTATCTGAATAACGACAGCACTGTGTATGGCCGGGTCCGCAGTTTTGGCAGTGTGGGCTATATAGTGGTTGTGATGCTGGGTGGTTTGCTGTTGCAGTATTTTGGCTCCGAATTTTTGCCCTGGGGCGCCACTGTGTTTTTGGCTCTGCTGCTTGGCACTTTGTTTTTATTGCCGTCTTTTACGCTAAAAAACACCGAAGGGCAGGAGTCTATTCGTTTTCGTACCTTGTTTAAGCATCCGGTGTTTTTACGTTTTATGGCTGCGACTTTTTTAATGCAGATCAGTTTTGCGCCTTTTTATGGTTTCTTTATTTTGTATTGCCGCGATTTAGGCTACAGCGGTGTGACCTCAGGTATGATGATAGCGCTGGCGGTGCTGGCGGAAATTATTGCGTTTTTTTATGCAGGTAAAGTACTGAACCGCTTTAGTTACCGTGTACTGCTGACCTTTTGTTATGGTCTTACGGTACTGCGTTGGCTAATTGTGGCTTATCTGGCAGAACACTGGTATTGGCTGGCTTTTAGTATGTTATTTCACGCTGCCAGTTTTGCCCTGGCGCACAGCTGCGCTATGCAGTTTATTCAGAGCTTTTTCGCTCCGGCGCAGCGTAGTCGGGGGCAAGCTTTATATGCAGGTATAGTGTACGGCGGTGGCGGCGCTATAGGGGCCTATTGTGCTGGCGTATTATGGGCGGATGGACCTGGCGCTACCTTAACTTTTGTCAGTGCTGCAGTAGCGGCTTTGGGTGCCACCTTAATGGCATTTTCTTTGCCAAACACTTTACGCCAGCAGCAAAAGCTCTAAGGTTGCATAGAGTTCCTGCTGGGCATAGCTTTGGTAAAAGGCTACAATGCGGCGTTTTTTTTACGCTGTAGAGGATATTGTGGCCAGTCTGTTTCGTTTAGGTTTAATTATCAATCCTGTAGCCGGAGTAGGTGGTGCTGTTGCGCTCAAAGGCAGTGATGGCGTAGTGGAACAAGCTCTGGCTTTAGGTGCAGTGCCTCAGGCGCAGAATAAAACCGCTTTGGCGTTAGAGCAGCTATTAGCTCTGAAAGACAAATTGCAGATCCTGACGGTCGCTGGCGCTATGGGGGCTGATCTTTTGGGCTCTTTAGGTTTTAATTTTCAGGTTTGTTACACCCCCAAATCCAGTCAGACTACTGCTGAAGATACAGAACAAGCCGCAATAGCTATAGCAGAGCAGGGCGTAGATTTATTGTTATTTGCCGGTGGCGATGGCACAGCCCGTAATATCTGTGCTGCGGTCGGCGAACGCTCTACTGTGCTTGGTGTACCGGCCGGTTGTAAAATTCACTCCGGTGTGTATGCCATCAGCCCTTCTGCTGCGGGTAAAGTTATAGCTCAATTGGTCAAAGGCGAATTAGTCACCTTAACCGAAGCCGCAGTGATGGATATAGACGAAACCGCTTTTCGCCAGGGCATAGTACGCGCCAAACGTTTTGGCGAAATGCGTATCCCGGCAGAGCTACGTTATATCCAAAGTGTAAAAAACGGTGGCAAAGAGTCAGAAGAACTGGTGTTGGACGATTTAGCAGCCTATATCGCCAGCAACATGGAAGATGATGTGCGTTATGTGATGGGCTCTGGCTCCACAGTAGCCGCTGTGATGATAGAATTAGGTCTGCCTAATACCTTGTTGGGCGTGGATGTAGTTGAAAATGGTAAGCTGATTGCGTCCGATGTCACAGCTACAGAGTTGCTGGCACTGGTGCAGGACTATCCAAGCAAGCTGGTGATCACCTTAATAGGCGGGCAGGGCCATGTATTTGGCCGGGGCAATCAGCAGTTAAGCCCTGCGGTTATTCGTGCTGTGGGCCGCGCTAATATTTGTTTAGTGGCCACTAAAACTAAATTACAGCAGCTTGAAGGCCGGCCTTTATTAGCCGATACCGGTGATGCGAGCCTTGATCAGCAGTTACAGGGTCTGATCCCTGTGCTGGTCGGTTACAACGATTTTGTGATGTACAGACTAGGTCTGGAGGAGTAAAAATGCAGGATGTTCAGGCCTATATTCAACAGGTTGCACAGTTTTTAGATGCCATGGTGCAAAAAGCCAGTGATGACGAATTATTTGCCGGTGGTTATTTACGTGGCCACTTTGATTTAGCTGTGGGCCGTTTAGAGCTCACGGAGCAGCCATTTGAGCGGGCAGAACTGACCGGCACTGTGCAACAAAGTCTGGAGTCAGCAATAGCAGGCGGAGAACTGACGGAGCAGGATCAGCATTTAGTGCTGGGCTTATGGCAGCAACTCCAACAACTTTCGTGATCTGATGATGCATCAGGTTGAAACTGAAGCCGAATTTGATTTGCGCTTCTACAACGCGCTTCGTGCGCCAAACTACAAGTGAACTTTATGTCTACTAAATTTACCAGCTTAGAGCAACACGCCAGTTATGGCATAGGTCTGCAAATGGGTCAGCAACTGGCTGACAACCCATTTGACGGTTTGGATATTCTGGCGGTTGCTGCAGGTTTAGCTGCGGCCTTCCAGGGTGACGAGCCAGAAGTATCTGAACAGCAAATTGGTGCTGCATTCCAGGTGATCAGCCAACGTATGCAGGAACAACAGGAAGAACAAGCCAAAGCTTTAGCTGGCGCTGGTGAAGCTTTCCTGGCTGAAAATGCGAAAAAACCAGGCGTGACTGTGACTGCCTCTGGTTTACAGTACGAAGTATTAGTGCAAGGTGAAGGCGAGAAGCCAACGAAAGCTTCTACAGTGCGTACGCATTACCACGGCACTTTAATTGACGGTACTGTGTTTGACAGCTCCTATGACCGTGGTCAGCCTGCTGAATTCCCTGTCTCTGGCGTGATCGCTGGCTGGACTGAAGCGCTGCAACTGATGCCTGTTGGCACTAAATTACGTTTAACTATCCCACACAACCTGGCTTACGGTGAGCGTGGCGCTGGTGGTAAAATTGCTCCATTCAGCACTTTAGTTTTTGATGTAGAACTGTTAGCTATCGTTAGCTAATCTGTTGTTTTAAAAAAAGAAAAAGGAGCCTTCGGCTCCTTTTTCTTTTTAGGTTTAATTTTTAGTCGTATGGATTGTATTTTTTCTTCTTAAACTGGCTGAAAATTAACATCAGTGACAGCAGGGTATAGACCACAAAAATAACGCGAGTCCAGACTGGCATGGACAGATCCATAAAGCGCCAGGCTATATCTCCACACATACCTGTTGGATTAAAGATTTCCGGAAACCATTTATCTAAAGGTAAACCCAGTGGAAACTCAGGAAACAAACTGCAGGTATATAAGCCGCCGGATTGCACCAGTTCCTCTACACCTATGTGTTCCTGGGTGATCATAAAACCCCAGACAGAACTTGCCGCAAAAGTGAATAAAGCTATCCAGCGCAATAAACCGTTGGTTGGAGAGATCAACGCTATCAGGGCTGCCAAAATCACACCTGTTAATGCGGCTCTGGCGTAAACACATAACATGCAAGGTTGTAAATTCATCTGATATTGAAAGTACAACGCCAGACCTAACAACACCGTGGCTGACAGAGCTAAGACGAGCCATGCCGATCGTTGTTTTGACCATTTTGCCAGACTGGATAACATTCGGATCCCTTTGTTTGATAAAACAAAACTATAAGTCGGTCAATCTAAGGCAAAAACAGCTGAAAGACAACCCACAGCACGTCGAACAGCTATTTTTAATCCATAGCTTGTTAACTGCTTTGTCTCTGGTACAATCAGTGCCATTTATCTGACATTATAATAATGACAACGGGCCCCTCCGCATGACTATGAATTTAATTAAAGCGCAAAGCCCAGCTGGTTTTGCAGAAGAATATATTGTTGAATCCATCTGGAATGGTAAATTTGCTCCAGGTTCCATTCTGCCAGCTGAGCGTGAACTGTCAGAGCTGATTGGGGTCACCCGTACGACTTTGCGTGAAGTATTACAACGTTTAGCCCGTGATGGCTGGCTGACTATTCAGCATGGCAAACCGACCAAAGTAAATAATTTCTGGGAAACCTCAGGTTTAAATATTCTCGAAACTTTGGCTCGTTTAGATGAAGAGCGTATGCCGGAACTGGTAGACGAACTGCTGTCAGCCCGCACCAATATCAGCGCCATTTATATTCGTGGTGCCATTAAAACTCATAAAGACCAGGTGATTGCGTCCTTTGCCGGCGCTGAAGATTTAGCGGACACGGCCGAAGCTTTTGCTGCTTTTGACTACAACCTGAATCATGAAATGGCGCTGCACTCGTCCAATCGCATTTATGTGCTGATTTTAAATGGTTTCCGTGGTCTGTATAACAAAATTGCCCGTTTCTACTTCTCCTCGCCTGAAGCCCGCGAACTGGCACGTCAATATTACAATCAACTGAAGCAATACGCTGAAGCTGGTAAACATGACGAAGTGGTTTTTGCAGTGCGTAAGTACGGTAAAGAGAGTGGAAAAATTTGGGCAGGTTTACGCTCACAAATTCCAAAAGACTTAATCGAATAATCTAAAACCGCCGAAAGGCGGTTTTTTTTGCTTGTTAGCTGCGATCCAATGTTCACAAAACAGCAGGATAGCTGTTTTGCACAGCTTTAGCTGCCGAAGGCGAACATCATGGACGATGTGAGTCAAAATCGCTCCAGGCGATTTTGTTTTTTTATCCGATAAGCGGGACTTAATTTTATCACCTTGTCATAGCTGTTGGGGCTGGTTATTATATTGCCATATATAATATAACCTTTAGTTATATGAGGCGAACCATGCAAAAGCCTGCTACCCGGCCACAAGAAATTTATCTGGATAATAATGCTACCACTGCGGTATTAAGCTGTGCGGCAGAAGCTGTGCAACATACGATGCAGCAGTGTTTTGGTAATCCGAGCAGTAGTCACAGCACAGGTATTAAAGCCAAAGTCGAGCTGGAAACTACCAGACAATTGGCGCGCCAGCTGATTGGTGCAGGCTCTGGTGATATCGTCTTTACCTCTGGTGCCACTGAAGGTATTCAGAGTTCTATTTTCTCCGCTTTGTTGCATGCCCGGCTCGAAGGAAAAACCGGACCAGCTTTTAGCTTGTTGTACGGCGCTACTGAACACAAAGCCGTGCCTCAGAGTCTTGAACACTGGAATCATGTATTACAGCTGGGCGCCACTATTAAAGCTATTCCAGTCGATCAACATGGCCTGCTGGATTTTGATTTTATTCGCCAAGAATTGCCCAACACCCTATTGATATGCACTATGGCTGCGAATAATGAAACCGGTGTAAAGCAGGATTTAGCCGCTTTGCAGCAGCTTATTCGCAGCGTCGCGCCGCAGGTTCTGTGGATGGTGGACTGCGTACAGGCGCTTGGAAAAATGCCATTGCAGCTTGAACAGATGACCATAGACTACGCACCATTTAGCGGCCATAAACTGTATGCGCCAAAAGGTATTGGTTTTTTGTATGTACGTAAGGGCACTCCTTATCAGCCTCTGTTGGCTGGTGGCGGACAGGAGAGTGGCTTACGTTCCGGCACTGAGAATCTACCCGGTATTGCAGCGTTGCAGGCTATTTTCCGGCAATTGAAATTAAAGGAAGGATCGGTATTTCAGTCTGAGCAACAACTATGGACTTACCGTGATCAACTGCTGTGCGCATTACGTCAGGTTTTTCCTGATTTAGTACTCAATAGCGACCAACCTTATATAGTGCCTACCACTATCAACTTTTCTGTACCGGGTTTTGCCAGCAAAGACATTATGGATTTATTTGATGCAGCTGGTATTCGTGTCAGTTCGGGTTCGGCCTGCAGCTCTAAAATTCCGACCAGCTTTGTGCTCAATGCGATGGGCTTGCCGTTGTGGCGCAGCCAGGGCGCTATCCGTTTATCCTTTGGCCCTGCGATGACAACAGCTGAATGTCAGCAGGCTTGTCAGGCTATTCTGGCGTTAAAAACAGTAGTGAATTCCTGTTGTCTGGTATTGAGTGACGCCAGTAGTACGGAGCTTCAGCCAGTAAATGGTTTAGTGCAATTAAAACACGAAGATTTATGCAGTTATTTGCTGGTGTCTGCGGATACGTCAGAAGTTATCATTATTGATGCTGTGTTGCCTCTGGCCAGCCGTATAGCGCAGTTAGTGCAAGGGCACCAATTTAAAGTCCGGGCTATCCTGGATACGCATTTACATAAGGATCATCCGTCAGCACGGCCTGAGCTTGTTACTTTGTTGGCTGATTTAATGGACTCTGCACATACGGATATGCTGGGTTGGCCTTCGCAGAACATTAGCTTACAAATGGGAGCATATCAGCTGGAAAGGCTCGCCACACCTGGCCATAGCCCTGAAGCTGTCACTATTCTGGTCAAACAACAGCAACAGCAAAAATTCGCTTTTGTTGGTGATTTTATTCTGCCAGGTGGCACAGGGCGGCTCGATTTACCAGGTGGCGATAGTCAAGAGTTCCGCCGCAGTTTACGAGCCTTAGGTCAGCAACTTACACCTCAGACCTTATTGTTATCCAGCCATGACTATGCTCAGCGTTTTTTCACCCGCTGGGATCTAATGCTGCAGGAACAACCTGCACTGCAGCAGGTGCTCCATACAGAAGATACACCAGAGCTATGGCTGAGCGAATTGCAACGTCAGACTGACTGGCTGCAACAGCAATCTGGGCATTTTTGTGGTGTAGTTGAGGTTTGTGCCTCAGATGCGACTGCTGTGATTGATAAACATCAGATCGCCACTTTGATACAGCAGCACCCACACTTACAAATCTGGGATGTACGCGAACCCCATGAACAAGCGGCTGGCGCCTTGTCTGTGTATTTACCCGACTTAGTCTGTAAAGAAGTTCCTCTGTCTGCACTGGTGCAGCAGGTTGCTGATCAACAAACAACAACACCTCAACCTCTGTTGCTGGTCTGCCGTTCAGGTAATCGTAGTTTGCTGGCAGCAAAGGTGCTGAACAGGGCTGGGTTTGAGTTAGTATTTAATTTAAAAGGTGGGGTCGCGCTTTTAGCCTGAACCAATACTCGTCGTATTAGCTTCGACGGATAGACGGGCGACCATAAAGGTCGCCCCTACAGTCTGTGCTTGTTTAGTAAAACAGATGCTGCAATGGGTTTAATAAACGCGTTAAGCCTTTTTTAAACTTCAGCGGGGCGGTTAATACCGACAAACACAAACAATCTTCACTCATGGTGCGTGGCGTGTGTGTGTGGTCCGGCGTATTAATCAATAAATCTCCTTCACCGTAACACCCTGATTCATCGTAAATTTTACCTTTAAGTACTAAGGTGATTTCCAGACCCAGGTGAGTGTGCTGTGGCACTTCACTGTCTTTGCGGATATAAAGCAAAGAAACATTGTGCTGATCTTCACCAGCAAGCTTGGCTGTGCTGATCCCACCTAAATTGAACCACTTTAGCTTATTTTGCAGCAATGGTTTTAGTGAGGCTGGTAATAAGATTTCGCTGTTCTGAATCTGCAATGCAAAAGGTTGGCGCTTTTCCATCTTTGCTGCAATTTCTGGCTGAGCCGTAATAAAGTCCAACATTTGCTGCCAATCTGTATCAGCAGTTTGCGCTTCAGGTAAGCTTGCCAAAGCAGTTCCGGCTTCAGCTTCCAAATCCATTTTTATGCGCTGACAATGTGGGCACAGATCCAGATGCGCAGCTATTGCCAGACTCAATTCAGGGGCGAGACTGGCTTCAATATATTGTTCCAGCAATTCCAGCGCCGGGTGGTGTTTAACTGCGTGGATCATCAATGGCCTCTCTTAATCTGTCCAGCGCCAAACGAATACGGGATTTTACTGTACCCAACGGGATAGACAGCTCTTCCGATACTTCCTGGTGCGATTTCTCTTCTAAATACACTTTTTCCATCACATCTCGTTGCGCCGCAGGCAGTTTGGCAAAATGGGGCGCTACCTTTTCTGCCATTAACCACAGATCCCATTCGTTACTGTCTGTGCCTTCCTGCTCCGGATAATCACCATCGAAAAACAGGTCATCTGCACTTAATTCGTCTTTGCGACTTTGTTTTTTACGTAACATATCAAAGCGTACGTTACGGGCTATGGTAAAAATCCAGGTAGAGGCACAGCCGCGGCTGGCGTCGAACAACCGGGCTTTTTGCCAGACATTGAGCATGGTGTCCTGCACCATCTCCATGGCTTGTTGCTCGTTACCGAACATTTTTAGACCAAAAGCTTTTAGGCGTGGTGCAAAATAACTAAACAATTGAGAATAAGCATGTTTATCGCGGTCCACTGCAATAAAAGTTAAAACTTGTTCCCACTGCGCATTGTCTGTTGGCTGAGCTGACATAGATCCCTGAATACCGAGCCTTTGATAATTGCTGACATCATGCCTTTGAACTGATGTTGGATCCAACATTATTCCATTCCTGCCTGTATCGTTTGTGAGATGGAAAGATTTACGCTGCAGTTCAGGTTTTGGATTGGCTCAAAAAATAGAAAGGTTTGTTTGATTTATTCTGATTTATTATCTAAAAAGTTAACGTTATTCTGTCATTACTAACTCGACAGGAGAAACTACCATGGCACATGTATTAGTAATTAATAGTTCTTTAAGCGGCGACAAAGGTCAATCGACTCAGTTAAGCCAACAGTTTTTAGCTTCTTTGCCAGCAGGTTTCACGACTGAAACTCTGGATCTGGTACAGGACAGCTACCCACATTTAACTATGTCAGAAATTGGCGCCTGGATGACTCCAGAATCAGACCGTTCTGACGAGCAAAAAGCTTTAGCAGCTTTGTCAGACGATGCCATTGCTCAAATTCAAAAGGCTGACGCTGTGGTGATTGGCGTCCCTATGTACAACTTCGGTGTACCAAGCCAGTTAAAAGCTTACTTTGACCGTCTGGCGCGTGCCGGTATCACGTTCAAATACACTGAAAACGGCGCAGTAGGTTTGTTAGAGGATAAACCCGTATTTATTTTCGCGACTCGCGGTGGTTTATATCAGGGCACGTCAGCAGATTCACAAACTCCGTTTGTCAGTGCTTTCCTGAATTTCGTTGGCTTAAAAGACTTAAACTTTATCTACGCTGAAGGCTTAAACATGGGTCCTGAAAGCGCAGAAAAGGCCTTAACTGCGGCAAAAGCTCGTATTGCTGAATTAGCGCCAGCTGTAGCTGCCTGATAGCAAAACCCGCGTTTTTCTCCGAAGGCATCCTCCTTCCTGCAAGCTTTGGCCACTTTAATAAAGTGGCCTTTTTTATGTTTTACATCCTTGTAAAACAATCCGGCCAGTGGGCAGAGCCACTGGCGCTTCGCCGTACATTGCCAAACTATTGGCAATGTTTTAACCGGCTTCGCCCTCCGGGCCATCGTCGCTGCGCTCCAATGTTAACAAAACAGCAGGATAGCTGTTTTGTACAGCTTTAGCTGCCGTAGGCGAGCGCCATGGATGGAGCGAGTAAAAATCGCTCCGGGCGATTTTTTATGTTTTACATCCTTGTAAAACAATCCGGCCAGTGGGCAGAGCCACTGGCGCTTCTCCGTACATTGCCAAACTATTGGCAATGTTTTAACCGGCTTCGCCCTCCGGGCCATCGTCGCTGCGGACCATTTTGGAGCCTTAGGCCAGTGTGGAGCTGCTTTTGTCTCCTGGTTGCGTTCATTTCTAGCACACTTTTTTGCTGTAATTTGAAGACTTTATCAACTTAAGATTTGGTATCTGCTCTGTCTCTGGCTTATGCTAGGTGAAACTTATGCCTCAGGGAGAGCAAACTTTGGCAACTATTCAGTCTCAACATAAATGGCGTTTTTTCCGGTCCGGCGGTTTTGATCAGGTGGCTTTGGATTCTGCAGCAGATTTGCAGCATCTGCATGAACTGGATCCAAAACTCTGGACTGTGCTGAATTGTCCTACCACAGGCCTTGAATTTGATCATCGAACTGCAGCTTTATTAGATGCAGACAACGATGGTCAAATCCGCGTGCCAGAAATTCTTGCCGCTGTGCGCTGGTGCTGCGAGCGTTTGCAAGACGCGGAAATTATGTTTCAAGCACCGGGTTTACCACTAGCCGCTATTCGCGATCAAGACGCTGAAGGGGCAAACCTCAAGGCTGCGGCGCTTCGGGTGTTGGAAATTACCGGTAAAACCGATACCGACTCACTACAGGTTGCCGATTTAGCTGATATGACTCTGCTATTTTCTCCGCATCATTTTAACGGTGACGGCGTAGTGATGGCCGAGCTGACCTCTGATGCTGAATTGGCACAACTGATTTCTGAAATTATTCAGACTCAAGGTAGCCAACCGGATCGCAGTGGTGGCGAAGGTATTCACAGCGACAGCCTGGAAGCCTTTTATCAGCAAGCTGCAGCAGTGGTGGAGTGGCATGCCGCTGGGGGCACTGCTGATCTGGTGTTTAGTCCTCTGGGTGATAAAACCGCACAAGCTGTCGCTGCCTTTGATGCTGTGAAAGCCAAAGTTGATGACTTTTTTGTGCGTTGTCAGTTGGCGGCATTTGACAATCGTGCCACAGATGCACTCAATCCAGCAGTTGCTGTGTATGACGTCTTGAGTAATAAAGCCATCAGTAGCAGCGATATGGATGTGGCCGCTTTACCTTTAGCTGCTATTGCGGCCGGACAGTCGTTGCCGCTGGGTGATGGCGTCAATCCGGCCTGGGCTGATGCCATTGCAGAGTTTAAACAAGCAGTGCTGGAGCCTTTATTGGGAGCCAAAGGCAAACAAAAGGCCGCGCATTTGACAGCAGAGCAGTGGCAGCAGATTTGTGAACAGTTAGAACCATGGCGTTTGTGGCAAGCAGCTAAACCTGATACCAAGCTGCATCAACTGGAGCTGGAGCGTTTGCAGGCTATTGTCGCAGGTGATGGCAAAGAACGACTGGAAGCGCTGATTGCTCAGGACATTGCGGCCTCCACTTTTGCTGATAATGTGGATGCTGTGGAACGCTTGGTCAGATATCAGCGTGATTTAGTTACTTTGCTGCGTAACTTTGTATCTTTAAGTGATTTTTACCAACGTAAGCACAAAGCTATTTTCCAAATAGGTACCTTGTATCTGGATCAACGCAGCTGCGAGCTGGTGCTGAAAGTTTCAGATATGGCGCGTCACGCTACTATGGCGCCTTTTAGTGGTTGTTATCTGGTGTATTGCACCTGTGAGCGTCAGGGCGAAGCTCCGTTACAGATAGTGGCAGCTCTTACCGCAGGCGATGTGGACGAGCTGATGGTGCCAGGCAGAAACGGTGTGTTTTACGACCGTCAAGGCCGCGACTGGCGCGCAATGGTGACCAAAGTGGTGGTTCAGCCAGTCAGTATCGGTCAGGCATTCTGGTCTCCTTATAAAAGAGTGGCGGCTTTTATTGAAGCTCAGCTGCAAAAGTTTGCAGCCTCGCGTGATAAAGATATTGAGGCAAAAACAACCACTGGAGTCACTTCAGTGACTGTGCCAACTACGGCTACAACTCCAGGGACAACAGCGGCCGCAGCTGGTTTTGATATAGCTAAATTTGCCGGTATTTTTGCCGCTTTAGGTTTAGCACTAGGCGCTATTGGTACTGCGTTGGCTGCGGTGATGGCCGGGCTTTTTTCGTTAGCCTGGTGGCAAATTCCGTTGGTTATTGTTGGGGTGTTGCTGCTTATTTCAGGACCTTCAATGCTGATGGCATTTTTGACCCTGCGTCGACGTAACCTCGGACCATTGCTGGATGCCAATGGCTGGGCCGTCAATACCAGAGCGAAAATTAATGTACCTTTTGGTGCTGCTTTAACTGGCTTAGCCCGTCTGCCTGCAGGAGCAAAACGCAGTTTGGCTGACCCCTTTGCTGAGAAAAAACGGCCATGGGGCAGCCTGCTGATTTTGTTGCTGGTTTTAATTGGCGCCGCACTATTCTGGTGGTTCAGACTGAACTAAAAGCCTGTTGATACTAAGCCTGCGACGTTAGTTCGCAGGCTTTTTTTTCACAACCTATCCGCTTATCGCCTGTCAGCAACCGTTAAACCTAAGCAGTGATCAGAGCTCTTGGTCTTTTGCGGATTTCTTTGTATAAAGAGCTTACAACCACCACTAAAAAAGAACATCAATGAAAACAAAACCATGGTTAGTAGCGGCTTTTGTCGCGGCAAGTTTTATCGGTTCTGCTGTTGCAGTTGAGCCTCAAACCTATCAGCTGAACTCTGTCAGCGTGAAAGCTCCGGAAAATGCGGCCCATGCGCCTTTTACTATGGAGCAGATTATGGCGCATCCGGATTGGTTAGGCCGTCCGGCAGAAGGTGCTTACTGGGCAGATAACAACAGTCAGTTGTACTTTCAGCAAAAACGTCAGGGTTCAGAAATTCGTGACTGGTATAGCTTAAAGGCAGAGCAGGGCGCTGTTGCAACCGCTGTACCTATGGCGGACTGGCATTTAATGGGCTCAGCCCAAACGGTTTATAGTCAGGATGGCAAATCGCTGGCTTATCTGTTTGAAGGCAATGTGTTTGTTAAACATCAGGGCAAATTAACCCAGGTGACCCGCAGCTCGACCCGTTATGACGAAGTGCAGTTTTTAGCCGATGGTCGTCTGGTGTTCCGCTCTGGCTGGACTTATCAGGTGCTGGATTTAAATAGCGGCGCTGTGACTGAACTGGTCAGTTTAAAAAATGCCGATAAGCCTGCAGCAGCTAAAGTGGCTGACACTTATATGGCGCAGGAACAACACAAGCTGATTCAGTTTGTGGCCCTGACGCACAAAAACAAAACAGAGCGATTTGAACAACAAGAGCTACTTGCAGCGCAAAACCCTGCATTGGCAACGGCTGCTGTCTATCTGGATAAAACCAAGCGTATAGCCTCGGCCAGTTTGTCACCCAAAGGCGATATGCTACTGGTTGCTTTAGCGGATAAGAGCGAATGGCGTGATGAAACTGACATTATGCCGAACTACATCACAGCCTCAGGCAATATAGCTGCTGAAGAAGTGCGTCGTCGTGTTGCCGATCAAAAGCCAACGTCACAGCAGTTGTTTTTAGTGGATGTAAAAACCCAACAAGCAACAGAGCTGAAATATGACTCTTTGCCTGGTTTTGATGAAGATGTTTTGGCTAGCGTAAAAGCTGAAAATGCCAAAGCTCAAGGTAAAACCTATCAGTCGAAAAAGGCGCCTCGCGCTATCGAATTAATTAACGACTGGAGCTGGAACCAGTCTGCTATTCAGTGGCACAACTCAGGTTCACAGGTCGCTGTGATGCTCAAAGCCTGGGACAACAAAGACCGTTGGCTGGCGACAGTAGATTTTGCTAAAAAGCGTCTGGTCAGTCAGCACCGCTTGCATGACGATGCCTGGATCAACTACAGCTTCAACGACTTTGGCTGGTTAAGCAAAACAGACAGCTTGTATTATCTGTCCGAAGAGTCTGGATATGCCCATTTGTATGTCAAGCCATTAAAAGGCGAAGCGAAAAAACTGACGGCTGGTACTTTTGAAGTCAGCAACCCTCATTTAAGCAAAAACGATCAGTATCTGTATTTTAAAGGCAACGTCAGCCACCCAGGTATTTACGAAATTTACCGTGTGGCTTTAAGCTCAGGTCAACTGGAGCAAATGACCGCCTTAAAAGGCTCGGCTGATTACCAGTTATCACCGGATGAAAATAAACTGCTGCTAACCTGGTCCAACTCCGTGACTCCTCCTGAGTTATACCTGATGGACAATAAGCCAAAAGCGAAAGTAAGCCGGTTAACTCATACCGTATCAGCTGAACTGACAGCGTTAAATCTGGCAGCGCCACAAGTGATAGCTGTGCCTAGCAGTCATGGTAAACAGCCGGTTTTTGCTAAGTTGTATTTGCCAAAAGATTATCAACAAGGTGAAAAACGCCGCGCTGTTATTTTTAACCATGGTGCCGGTTATCTGCAAAACAGTGATTTAGGCTGGTCTGGTTATTTCCGTGAGTATCTGTTCCATAACCTGCTGATCCAAAAAGGTTATGTAGTACTGGATATGGATTACCGTGCATCAAAAGGTTACGGCCGTGATTGGCGTACCGCGATTTACCGCCAAATGGGCACGCCAGAAACTCAGGATTTAGTGGATGGTGTTAAATACCTGGTAGCCAATGCGCATGTGGATGAAAAGCGGGTAGGAACTTATGGTGGTTCTTACGGTGGCTTTATGACCTTTATGGCACTGTTCACTGAACCTGATTTATTCCAGGCTGGTGCTGCGCTGCGTCCTGTGGGTGATTGGGCTTATTACAACCATGGCTATACCTCAAATATTCTGAATACGCCTGATGTAGATCCTATCGCCTATCGTCGCAGCTCGCCGATTTACTTTACAGAAGGCTTAAAAGGCAAGCTGTTGATTAATGCACCTATGGTTGATGACAACGTCTTCTTCCAGGATACAGTGCGGGTGGTACAGCGGTTAATTGAGCATGAAAATGCCAATTTCGAAACTGCAATTTATCCGGTTGAACCACATGGTTTCCGTCAGCCAAGCAGCTGGCTGGATGAGTACAAACGTATCTTCCGTTTATTCGAACAAGAGTTGTAACAGGATCAGGGTCAGAGCTTTTGCTCTGACCCTACTCAAAATCCGGTTCAAGCTCAAAGCGCAGTAATTGCGACGAGTAGGGCTGGTACACTTCTAAACACAAAGCCTGCAACAATAAACGTGGTGCTGCTGCATAAGCGTCATCATGGGCGTAAAAGGCATCACCTAAAATAGGATGCCCCAGACTTTGCATATGCACCCGCAACTGATGCGAACGTCCGGTCACAGGCCTAAGCTCAACCAAACTACTTTGACCATCAAAACTTAAACGCTGAAAATAAGTCAGCGCCGCTTTGCCGGTTTTCTGACAGATTTTTTGCAGCGGAGGCTGAGTACTATCGGCAATCAATGGCGCATTGACCATACCTTGTTCGGCAATTTCTCCCCAGACCCGGGCGCGATAGATTTTTTTCACAGAGCGCGAGGCAAACTGCTGTTTTAATGCAGCTTCTGCTTTACGACGAAGGGCAAATACCACTAAACCTGAGGTACTCATATCCAACCGATGCACCAACTGAGCTAGCGGAAATTGTTGCTGCACCCGACTTAATAAGCAATCCTGCATCTCTTCACTTCGGCCCGGATTGGTTAATAAGCCACTGGGTTTATTCACCACCAGAATGTCTTTATCCAGATACAAAATATCCAGCAAGGGATCTGCTGGTGGGTTATACACAAAAGGCCTTTGCATCCACTTACTCTTAGTTAGTTCAATTAGTTAGTACAAATGGTCAGTACAGATATAGCTACTGCAGTTATAGCTGCAATTCTGGCATACTAGCGCCAACTTTGTATCTAGTTATTTAGGCCATGAAAACTGCGATTGATGATTTGGCGATTTTACCCGCCACAAAAGAGGCCTGGACTTTGGTGTATCAGGACGAATTCCTGTTGGTGGTGAATAAACCTGCGCATTTATTGACTGTACCTGGCCGCCATCCGGAGAATCAGGATTGCCTGATCAGCCGCGTACAACAAGAGTTTCCCTCTGCTGCTGTGGTGCATCGTCTGGATTACGATACCTCAGGTTTGCTGGTGTTGCCATTAACCAAAAAAGCCTTGTCGACGATCAGCAAAGAGTTTCAAAGCAGAGGGACAAAAAAGATTTATCAGGCTGTGGTCTCTGGTGTGCCGACTCCTGCAGCAGGCACTGTGGATAAAGCTATAGCAGCAGATCCGGAAAACCGACCTTTATATAAAATAAGTCTGGACGGTAAAGCCTCTGTCACGCATTACCAGGTGCTGAAACTCTTGCCTGAACACCGGGCCTCTTTGGTGCAGTTAGAGCCAGTGACAGGGCGCTCACATCAGTTACGTTTGCATATGCAAAGCATAGGACATGCGATTTTAGGCGACCCATTTTATGCAAGCCCAGCACAGCAGCAACAAAGCAGCAGGTTATTACTGCATGCTGCTGTATTGGAGTTTACTCATCCACAAAGTGGTGAGCGGATGAGCTTTAGCGCTGAAGCTGATTTTCTGCAGGCTTTGCGCTAGTCACATAGACAAACACAAGCCCAAGCAGCAAACCACAGATCACGCCATACAAATGAGCATCTATGGCTACATTGGCATCAATTAATGCGGCCAGCTCTGTATCTGGCCCTTGCCATTGCTCGTAGGTCACTTTGGCAATCACACCCAGCAAAATAAGCCAGCCGGACTGGATCTTGTGTTTGATATCAAGCAAAGCACCGGCGGTAATAAAGCAATGCAACCAACCGGATAAACCAACATAGATCTGAATGTCTGGGCTGAACAGATACAAAAGTACGCTGATACCTATGCAACCAGAGACAAGCAAAAGCGCAAAAGAGTGCAGACTGTAATACAACTGATGCAGCATCAGCATCAACAGCAAAGCGCCCAGATTCATCACCAAATGCCAGTGGTTGCTGTGCAGCAAATGGCCCGTCACGGCGCGCCAGACTTGTTCTGGTTCAGCTCTGTGATATTCCAATCCAGAGCGAAGGCTCTCAGGTAGAAAATGCAGTATCACCAACAACAACACAAAAACCAGCATGCTCCACTGAAAAGACGAAAAAGCGCGAAAATTCATCAATAGCATCACCAACAGAATCAAATTGCTGCTATGCAAAAGCATTCGTCGCTTCAGGTCAAGGCTTTTAGCGTGAAAAGGCAGATCAGTCATTGATCCAACTGGCCCGACTAGGTAAGGTAAGGGTCTGTCGTAGGTAGGAAAAATAATGATCATTACAAAGTTCACACTTCGGGTCCTGACAGCTGCGTTGCTGTTCAGTAGCTCCACTGTATTTGCCGCAATAACCGACCCTGAAGCCACTACTGGTATAGAACAAAAACAACTGGCCACAGCCAAACATTATATGGCATCAGCAGCCAATCCTTTGGCGGTAAAAGCCGGTGAGCAGATCCTTGCTAAAGGTGGCAGTGCTGTCGATGCAGCTATCACGATGCAACTGGTGCTGGGGCTGGTGGAGCCACAAAGCTCAGGCATAGGCGGTGGTTTATTTTTGCTGCACTGGGATAAACAAAAAACCAGCTTAACCTCTATTGATGGCCGCGAAACTGCGCCATCTGCTGCTGGACCAGACTTATTTGTGCAAAACGGCCAGGTGATGAGCTGGCGTGATGCCTTTGTCGGCGGTAAATCTGTGGGTGTTCCAGGCGTGATCAAGGCTCTGGAGCTGGCGCATCAGCGGCATGGGGTATTGCCTTGGGCAGAACTTTTTGCTCCGGCTATCCGCATTGCAGAGCAGGGTTTTGTCGTCTCGCCGCGCTTGGCTGGTTTATTGAGTGGCGGCTGGACGCCAAGTGTTGAAAAGTTCAGCGCCAGTCAGGCGTACTTCAAACCTGAAGGCCAGTGGCTTAAAGCAGGTTTTGTCCGGAAAAATCCAGACTATGCTGCTTTACTTCAAAAAATTGCCAAAGAGGGCAGTTCGGCCTTTTATCAGGGCGATAATGCCAAAGCTCTGGTAGCCGCAGTGCAACAGGCTCCAATTAACGCCGGTAGCATTAGTCTCAGCGATTTAACTTCGTACAAGCCGAGGCAGCGAACACCTATTTGTGTACCTTATCGGCAGTTTAAAATTTGCAGCATGGCGCCGCCAAGCTCAGGTGGTTTAGCGGTATTACAAATGATGGGCATGCTGGCACATCAGCCGATGGCCAAACTCCAACCTAATTCGGTTGAAGCCATCCATTTAATCAGTCAGGCAGGTAAGTTAGCTTTTGCTGATCGTGAGCGTTTTGCTGCCGATCCGGACTTTGTCAAAGTACCGGTGCAAGGCTTATTGGCCGCTGATTATCTGAAACAACGTGCCACCTTGCTGACCTCATCTGAAGGTGCGGCAGCTCAGGCAGGTGAGCCTGAAGGGGCTGAACCTCTGGCCTCGGGTAAAGCCATTGAATTTGCCAATACCAGTCACTTATCTGTGGTGGACAGTAAAGGCAATGCGGTCAGTATGACCACCAGTATTGAAAATGCCTTTGGCTCAGGACTATTTGTGAATGGTTATTTGCTGAATAACCAACTGACTGACTTTTCGTTGCAAGCGAAAATTGATGGATATTGGGTAGCCAACCGAGTGCAGCCAAACAAAAGACCACGTTCTTCGATGGCTCCTGTGATGGTGTTTGGCGAGGATGGTAAGCTGCTTTATATCACAGGCTCGCCGGGTGGCAGCCGCATTATTAATTACGTGGCGCAAAATCTGGTGGCGGTGCTTGACTGGAAAATGGATGTGCAACAAGCGGCCAATTTACCGCGTTTTACCCACAGAAATGACGGCTTAGTGCTGGAGCAGAACACCAACTTAAGCCAGCTGGTTCCGGCATTGCTCGAACTGGGTTACCAACCGAAATTGGCCGATTTAAATAGCGGTATTCATGCGATAGAAATTAAAAAAGATCATTTAGAAGGTGCTGCCGATCCGCGTCGTGAAGGCATAGCAGCTGGCCACTAAAACAAAAACAGTCAGGACAACAGATGAGTATTGAAGTAGCAATAGAGCAGGGCGTGTTAACCCTGACCCTGAATAGGCCAGATAAAAAAAACGCACTGAACAAGCTGATGTATCAACAGCTGGTGCAAGCACTTCAACAGGCAGCGCAAAATGACGATATCAAAGTAGTAGTGCTGCAAGGCTCTGCTGAATGTTTTTCATCAGGCAATGATTTAGCCGATTTTTTACAAAGTGGTGAACTCAACAACACTCATCCAACCGTGATGTTTTTGTATGAAATGGCAAAGTTTCCAAAGCCTGTAGTGGCCGCAGTGGCTGGGCTGGCTATAGGTATTGGTACTACAGTGCTGCTGCATTGTGATTTGGTGTACAGCACTGCTGATTGTCGTTTTCAGTTACCTTTTACTCAGTTGGGATTATGTCCCGAAGCGGGGTCGAGTCTGTTGTTGCCTTTGCTGATTGGCCATCAGCGCGCCAGCAGTCTATTACTGCTGTCTGAAGCCATAGATGGCAATGAAGCCTGGCGTATTGGTATAGTGAATCAACTGGTGGCGAAAGAGGATTTGCTTGAATTTGCTTTTAACAAGGCGAAAAAACTGGCGGCTTTGCCGGCAGATGCGGTGCAAAGCAGTAAAAAGCTGATGAAAAGTGGCAGTGCAGTACAGCAGGCGATAGCGTTGGAGCTGGCTGATTTTAGCCGTTTATTGCAAGGGCCGGATTGCCAACAGGTGATCCAGCAATTTTTTAAACGTTAACTCTCCAGCCCAAAAACGTAGGGGCGGGTCTTGTACCCGCCCGTCTTGAATTCCTATCAAACCTCAGTTCTGGAATAAGGATTCGGCTTCACCCCTTCCACCAGCCAGCGGCCATCTTCTTTTACCATTTTGACAATACGCAGCTCTATCTTCTTATTGCCGTTGCTTTTGCCTTCAAACAACATGGTGATCTCGGCATGATTACCGTATTGTTCGCGCAGATTTTTACCTGTGCGGTCAATGCTGATATTTACTTCATCAAAACTCATATTGTACAAAGTCCGCACCACTCCCCGGGTATTGCCATAAGCATCCAGAATACGGGCATAGGACTCCGTGCTCAGCGCTTTAGCCCGCTCTAAATCTTTGGTGGTGTACAACGAGTGAAAAAACTCACCTGCAGCAAATTCGGGCGAACCTAAATCCGCATTAACTTTTGGTGCATCTTCAGAGCAAGATAACAACAGCAGCGATAAGACAAGCACGAAAAATTTTTGCATTAGTCCGGTCCGCATTAGCTCAATCCATAAAAAACAATTTAGCCGACAGTGTGATTTTTTTCCGGCCAAAAGTAAAGAAAACCCTGCATCAGGCACAGGTTTTTGTCATGATGTCGCAACACTAATGCATTGAGCTATAAGGTATTTAGCTTCGGCTAAAGCGGTTGCGAAAAGCACTGGGGCTTAGTCCTGTGATCTGTAAAAACGCTTTACGAAATGCACTGGCGTCCTCATACCCCACCTGAAACGGCACTTGCCCTATTGGTGTTAAAGGTTGCTCCAATAATTCGCAGGCTTTTTGAATACGCAGTCGTTGCAGGTAAAGGCTGGGTTTAAAGCCTGTAGCTTTGACAAAACGTCGTAAAAAAGTACGTTCAGTTAAAAAACAAAAAGACGCCATAGCGTTGGCGCTGAGTGCTTGCGCATAGTGTTGCAGTTCCAGCCCTAAATCAACCCAGGCCATTAAGCCGCCGCTACTTAAGATATCTCCATAGAAAGCCGGAATCAAAAAGCTGATGATCGCAGGTGTAATGAGCCATATGTGTATTGACGCTTTGACTCGCACAGGTGCACGCCGCTTATATGGCTGCTTTAAGTTTTGCTTATGCACAAGTGATTGATATCAAAAATTATCTGAACAGCTAAGGTTAAATCAGACGAAAAAAAACGGCTCAATTGAGCCGTTTTTCCGCTAAGTAACATGCAGGTTAAGCTTGTAATTCACTTTCGGTGAAGAAGTCTGCAAACAATGCGCTGGATAAATAACGTTCTGTTGAACTTGGAATAATCACCACAATGTTTTTACCGGCATTTTCTGGCAGCTCTGCTAAACGTTTAGCGGCAACTACGGCTGCACCAGAAGAAATACCAGCCAGAATACCTTCCTCTTTCATCAGACGGTGCGCCATTGCAATGGCATCGTCATTACTGACTCTTTCTACCGCATCAATGATGGATAAATCCAGATTGCCCGGAATAAAACCAGCGCCTATGCCCTGAATTTTATGTGGACCAGGTTTAATTTCCTGACCAGCCAGCGCTTGAGTAATCACTGGCGAGTCTACAGGTTCTACTGCCACGCTAATCAGCGGGTGTTTTTTCTCGTGTTTTATATAACGGCTAACACCAGTAATAGTACCGCCTGTGCCTACACCAGCCACGAAAATGTCCACCTTGCCATCTGTGTCATTCCAGATCTCAGGGCCTGTGGTGTCAAAGTGAATTTGTGGGTTTGCCGGGTTTTCAAACTGTTGTAAAAACACGTATTTGTCAGGATCTGACGCCAGAATTTCTTTGGCTTTTTCGATAGCACCTTTCATGCCTTTTGCGCCTTCAGTCAGCACTAAATTGGCGCCCAAAGCTTTCAGCAGCTTACGGCGCTCTAAGCTCATAGTGGCTGGCATGGTCAGAGTTAACGCATAACCGCGGCTGGCGGCAACAAAAGCTAAAGCAATACCAGTATTACCAGAAGTTGGTTCGATAATTTCTTTACCAGGGCCTAACAAACCTTTTTTCTCTGCATCCCAAATCAAGGCTGCACCTAAACGACATTTCACAGAAAAACTCGGGTTACGGGATTCGATTTTGGCAAATACATTGGCACCTGAAGTGACACGCTTTAAGCGCACCAGAGGCGTGTTACCAATAGAGAGTGAGTTATCTTCATAGATCTTTGACATAATAAAAAACCTTCAGGGTTTGATGAATGGTTATAAGAATACTCGGGCCTTGTCAAAACGAAAGAAAAGATTTGATATATGATATTCCCAACTTAAAACGACAAAGCAGTACAGCATGATTTTTCAAAGTACAGAACACTATATTTTATCGCCAGAGCTGGCATTGGCAGTAAACGCCGCAGTGACCTTAGAAAAACCTTTATTGATCAAAGGTGAGCCTGGTACTGGCAAAACCCGTCTAGCGGAAGAGCTGGCCACAAGTTTAGGCACTGATTTGATTAACTGGCAAATCAAATCCACCAGTAAAGCGCAGCAGGGTTTGTATGAATACGATGCAGTATCGCGTTTGCGTGATGGTCAGCTTGGCAGCGAGCGGGTGGCCAACATCAGCAACTACATCAAACCAGGCAAACTCTGGACTGCTTTTACCGCAGAAAAACGCCCTGTGCTGCTGATTGATGAAATCGACAAAGCCGATATCGAGTTTCCAAACGACTTATTGCATGAACTTGACCGGATGTCCTTTGATGTGTACGAAACCGGTGAGCGTATCAGTGCAAAGCAGCGGCCAATAGTGGTGATCACGTCGAATAACGAGAAGGAATTGCCAGACGCTTTTCTTCGCAGATGCTTTTTCCACTACATACGTTTTCCGGACAAAGACACTTTAACTCAAATCGTTTTGGCGCATTTCCCCACATTGCAGGCTGATTTACTGACGGCTGCACTGGAGGTGTTTTTTGACTTGAGAGCGGTAGACGCTTTAAAGAAAAAACCGTCGACCTCGGAGCTGTTGGATTGGTTAAAACTGTTGCTAGCCGAACAGATAGCGCCTTCGGTTTTACAGGATAAACAACATCAAGGCGGTTTAATGCCATTGTATGGTGCCTTATTAAAAAACGAGCAGGATGTAGCTTTGCTGGAAAAACTGGCCTTTATGGCCCGTCGCGCTGGCCGTTGATATGCTGATTTCGTTTTTTTTAACCTTGCGCAAATATGGCCTGAAATCCAGCATCACTGAACTGCTGGATTTACTGAAGGCGCTGCAGCAGCACCTTATTTTTGCAAGTACAGATGACTTTTATTTATTGGCGCGTTTGTGTCTGGTGAAAGATGAAAGCCAGTACGACAAATTTGACCGTGCTTTTGCAGAGTATTTTGACGGCGTTGAAAGTCTGGATTTAGCTTCACTTATTCCGGATCACTGGTTGCTGCCTGGGCTTATTCGTCAGTTGAGTGAAGAAGACAAAGCCAAACTGGTTTCTTTAGGTGGGCTTGAGCAGTTGCTGGAGCAATTTAAGCAGCGTTTAAAAGAGCAGCAAGAAAAACACGCAGGCGGCAATAAATGGATAGGTACAGGTGGTTCGTCACCTTTTGGTGCTTATGGTTATCATCCTGAAGGCATCAGAGTGGGCCAGCAGGGCAGTGGCCAGCGCCGGGCGGTTAAGGTATGGGATAAGCGTGATTTTAAAGATTTTGATCAACATGCAGAGCTGAACCACAGAGCTATGCAGCTGGCCTTGCGGCAATTGCGGCGTTTTGCCCGTACCGGACAAGCCACTGAACTGGATTTAAACGGCACTATTAAAGCCACAGCTCAGCAAGCGGGCTGGCTGGATTTAAAGTTTCAGAGCGAGCGGCATAATGCAGTCAAAGTGCTGATGTTTTTTGATATAGGCGGCTCTATGGATGATTATATTCATGAATGCGAGCAGCTATTTGCCGCTGCCCGCACTGAATTTAAACATCTGGAGTTTTTTTACTTTCATAACTGCCCGTACGAGCAGGTATGGCGCACTCATCAAAGACGTAATGCCGATGCGGTCTCAATCACTCAGCTGTTACAAACCTACCATAGTGACTACAAAGTCATTTTTGTTGGGGACGCCACCATGGGGCCCTATGAAATTACCTATCCGGGTGGCAGTGTCGAACACTTTAACCCAGAGTCCGGTGAAGTCTGGTTAAAACGGCTGTTAGCGCATTTTCCAAACGCGGTCTGGTTGAACCCACAACCTCAAGCCTGGTGGAGTCACTATCACTCTATTGAAATACTGCAAAAGCTGATGCAAAACCAGATGTATGGCATGACGCTGGACGGCTTAAGCGGTGCCATCCGGCATTTATCAAAGCGGCATTGAAAAGGTCAGACGAACTGATTAAAGTGGTTCATTCATCAGGCATTTACGGGACATGTAATGCAACACGAACAGCCGGATCATCAGGATATCAGAGAAGTAGCGCCTGACACTTTTGTCGACGAAACAGGGCATCAGCTGACAAAAAAAGAAGTTCGGCAAATAGTGACGCCCCATGCCTTTACTGTGGCTGATGAGTTGATAGGTCAGCCTTTGGCCAAGCCCTTGCGACGAGGAATTGCAATGGGCATAGACGGCTTAATTATCAGTGGTTTGGCATCTGCCAGTTTGATTTTTGTGTTCCCCACCATGCTGTATTTATGTTGGAACAGATACAAAACCCAAAACAGAAATCATCTGTTGTTGATGGTGTTTGCAACCTTAACTATGTTGGGTACTTTAAGTTGGGCACCTCAACTAGTGAAGGAACAGAAGCAGGATTCAAGTTCAGCCTCTGAGATGAATTTAACCCCGCATGCAGGCGCTGAACTGGCGAAAGTGTCGATAGAGTTATCTACCAACGAATGTGATGATGAGTGCGTGGAAGACAAAATAAAAGAGCTGGCGCTTGAGCTGCAAGAGTCTGGTGTCAGTACTGAACATCAGCGCGATTTGCTTGAAGGGGTGTTGGATATCACTCCACTTAAAGGCGCAAAAAAACGCGCTTTGTTGGATAAATATGTGGTTGAACCACAAGTGGTGACTGAGCCAGTGACGACTGCACCTGTTATAGCAGCACCAGTGACAGTGCCGGCCAAGGAAGAGACTTATTCAGTGCTCGATAAGCTAAAAAACTCCGATTACAGCCTGATCAAATGGGTCAAAGGTATATTGGCCGACTTTGGTTTGGGTTTTGGCTGGGCCATGTTTTATTTCACCTTTTATATCAGCTGGAACAATGGCCAGACTATCGGCAAGCTGCTGACCCGTATCCGGGTGGTGCAATTGGATAATCAGCCGTTGAGCTTATGGGCTTCGTTTAGCCGGCAAGGCGGTTATGGTGCAGGTCTTGCGACTGGCCTGATCGGGTTTGCGCAAATACTTTGGGATCCAAACCGTCAGGCCATTCAAGACAAGGTTGCAAGTACAGTAGTTCTATATAAGCAGTAACAATCTGGCTGATTTCAGCGAAATTAAGCTAGAATAGCGACCAATTCAGCAACTCATGAAAAGAAGTTGCACTTAATGACAAAGGTATTCTGAATGAAAAATGTGCTGATCAGCGGCTCAGGCCTGTTTACACCCACCGAAACTGTCACCAACGAAGAGTTAGTCGCTAGTTTTAATCAGTATGTCGATTTGTTTAACGAACAATATGCTGCTGACATTGAAGCCGGTGAATTAGCTGCTTTGGAGTATTCCAGTTGCGAGTTTATTGAAAAAGCCTCAGGCATTAAATCCCGTCATGTGTTGCACAAAGAGGGCATTTTAGACCCCGCTGTGATGATGCCGGTTTTCCCTAAACGTGGAGAAGATCAACATCCTGAAATGGTCGAAATGGCCATAGTGGCTGCACAGGAAGCTATGGCACAAGCCGGCAAAACCGCAGCAGATATCGATCTGATCATTTGTGCAGCGTCCAATATGCAGCGTCCTTACCCAGCTTTGTCTATCGAGCTGCAGCAGGCTTTAGGTGCAACAGGTTATGCTTTTGATATGAATGTGGCCTGCTCATCTGCTACTTTTGCCATCAGCAATGCAGTGAATGCTATTCGCGGTGGTATGGCCAAAGTGGTGCTGGTAGTCAATCCTGAATTTGCCTCACCACAAGTGAATTACACCAACCGTGACAGTCACTTTATTTTTGGTGATGTCTGCACCGCAACAATTATTGAAGCGGAGGACACTGTTACGTCCGACAATGCTTATCGCATTCTTGGCATGAGCTTAAAAACTGAGTTTTCTAACAATATCCGTTGTGATGTCGGATACACCGAACATTGCCATCCGGACACTGATCATGACGCGCCATTCTTTAAACAACAAGGCCGCAAAGTATTTAAAGAGCTACTGCCGATAGTGGCGGATGTGATTTTAAATGAGATGCAGCGTTTAGCTGTAGCTCCGGACGATTTAAAACGTTTATGGTTGCATCAGGCCAATATCAATATGAACCTGTTTGCTGCGAAGAAAATCTTAGGCCGAGACCCTTTGCCTGAAGAGGCTCCACTGGTGTTGGATACCTATGCCAATACGGCTTCAGCTGGTTCAGTGATTGCATTTCACAAAAACAAAGAAGGCATTCAATCTGGCGAAAAAGCCATTTTATGCTCTTTTGGTGCAGGCTACTCAGTAGGTTGCCTGGTACTGGAAAAACGCTAAGCGATTAATGGGGGGCAGAGACTCTGCCCCCCATTCGTTTTTACAGCTGAACGACTGAATTTTGATCGTAACTGACCTGAGTCGGCGCATAAGCGTCCGCTTCATCGTCATTTAACCAGGTTTGCCCATCTACAACATATCTGAATTGATACTGCTTTTCTTTATCCAGATTTAAGCTAGCGGTGAAATCACCAGTTTTGGTTTTTTTCATCAACACCGCTTCCGGATCCCAGTTATTAAAGTCTCCCGCCAAAGCCACTTTTTGCGCTTTTGGGTATTGATGGCCTGCAAAAGTGAAGGTCACTTTGCATACAGGTTTGGTTTTTAAATACTGTTTACTAATACTCATAGCCGCTTCCTTCCTGAATTACTTTGGGTATACATAAAACTACAGTGTATTGCTTTGTGATGACAATAAAGTGTCTAAAAAACAACCTGATCTTGGTCTTCTCCACATTAACTAAGCTATGGCAGTCACCAAAATAACTTTCTGGAATGGATATAGATGATTTAGCTATTTAGCTGCTGATGTAAGGGGAAGTTGTAACCAAATATGTCGAAAGACCTTGTTTTTTTTGTGTTGGCTGGACGGTCTGCAGGTGTCAGATCTTCTGCAAGGCCTATGTTTCTTGGCTTTGGCAAAAATAAAAGCAAAGAAGCATAAAAAATAACAGGCAAATTCTACTTACGACAGATAAAAAAGCTAACAACTGCAGATACTGTTAAAGCGTATCGAACTGTAAGATAGCATCAGATAAATTTGTGACCAAAGGACTAAAAATGGCAGGCAAGTGGGTTAAAGCAGGGGTTCCGGTATTGATTGTGGTGGGCGCAGTCGTGCTCGCTTCAGCTTTGGTGGCGGGAAAAAAACCACCGGAGCAAAAAAAAGAAGAACGAAAAAACCTATTCGTTGAAGTAAAACCTGTCACCCCACAAAACCTGACCTATCAGGTCTGGTCTCAAGGCTCCGTTAAGCCCAAAGTGGTAACCAGTCTGACGTCTGAAGTAAATGGCGTCATAGTCAAAGTAGCGGATAACTTTATTGAAGGTGGTTTTTTCCGCGCTGGCGACTTACTTATTCAGGTTGAGCAATATGATTATCTGACGGCGGTAAAACTGTCTGAAGCGAATCTGGCTCGCGCTCAGGCGTTATTAGAAGAAGAAAAAGCCCGCGGCAAAGTGGCTGCTGAAGAGTGGAGTTCATTTAGTGCAGGTAAGGCGCCTGAACTGGGTTTACGTCGACCACAACTGGCACAGGAATTGGCCAATGTGCGCTCAGCCGAAGCTGAACTGGAAAATGCCCGCCGTAATTTGATCCGCACCGAAATTCGTGCGCCCTACGATGGCATAGTTAAACTGAAAAATGCCAACATAGGTCAGTTTATCAGCCGTGGTTTTAACTTAGGTACTATTTATGGCACTGAAGTGGCTGAAGTTCGACTGCCGTTGTCGGACAACGATGTTGGCTATTTAAATATGCCGGGTTTAACGCCAGCAGAGCAGCAACAACCTGAAGTCTTACTGTCAGCAGAAGTTGCGGGCCAGCAGTTGAACTGGAATGCCCGACTGGTGCGTACCGAAGGTATGTTGGATGATGAAAACCGCGTTATTTATGCGGTGGCAGAAATTAAAGACCCGTATCGCTTGAAAACCGATGGTCAGGCGCCGTTGCGTTTTGGCCGTTTTGTTAAGGCTCGTATCGACGGTAAAACCGGTAATAATCTGGTGCTGGTGGAGCGGCATTTATTAAAACCAGATCAAAAAGTACTGACGATTAGCAGTGACAATAAATTGCATATTCGTTCTGTCACAGTACAACGAATGGATGAAGAGTATGCCTATATCAGTGCAGGTTTAGAGTCGGGTGAGCAATTGGTGTTAACCGCTATCGCTAACCCGTTGGAAGGTATGGCGCTGCGTACTTCAGCCGATGCAGTACTGGATGACGCAGAAAAGGAAAAAGCGGCAATAGCTGCTACTGAGTCAGGAGATAAACGCTGATGCAGCAGTTGGATCAAACCCATAAAGGCTGGTTGGCCTGGTTTGCCCGCAACAGCGTGGCATCTAACTTACTGATGGTGATTTTACTCCTCGCTGGTATTGCCAGTGTATTCACCATCAAAAAACAAACTTTCCCTGAAATTCAGCTGGAGCAAGTGACCATTCGGGTGGCTTATTTAGGTGCCGCTCCGCAAGAGGTTGAAGAGGGGATAGTCGACAAAATTGAAGAATCACTACGCAGCCTCAACGGCATCAAAAAAATCCGTTCCACCGCTGTAGAGGGGATGGCAACTGTCAGTGTTGAAATTCAGTCTGGTTACGACATTCAGGAAGTGATGAACGAAATTAAGATGCAGGTGGATTCCATCTCGTCTTTTCCTGAACAAACGGAACGGCCTGTGGTGTACAACACCAAATTTCAGAGCAATGTACTGTGGTTGTCTGTCTACGGTGATACCGATCAGCGTGGCTTGAAAGAGTTTGCCAAAGATGTGCGGGATGAGCTGAAAAAGCTGCCTGGCGTGAGTAAAGTAGAAGTAGTGGGAGCCTTAGGCTACGAAGTATCTATTGAAGTGTCTGAGCACAAACTGCGCGAATACGGCCTTACCTTTGATCAAATGGTGGCCGCAGTGCGTGGCAGCTCAGTCGATTTGCCGGGAGGGTCCATTAAAGCCGACAACGGCAATATCTTATTACGTGCCAAAGGCCAGGCGTATCGTCAACAGGACTTTGCCGACATAGTGCTGATTAACAGAGCAGATGGTACCCGTTTGCTACTGGGCGACATAGCCAAAATTAAAGATGGTTTTGTCGAAATGGAATCGTACTCTACGTTCAATGGCAAGCCTTCAGTTTCGATAAAGGTTGATGCTGTAGGTGAAGATAACACCTTAAAAATTGCTGCTGCGGTCAAAGACTATGTCGTGAAGAAAAAGACAGATTTACCTGACAGCATGAACATAGATTATTGGGGAGATTCCAGTTATTACCTGCAAGGCAGGCTGGACCTGATGACAGACAATATGTTGATGGGCGCTTTGCTGGTGCTTATCAGTTTAACCTTGTTCCTGGAGTTTCGAGTCGCCTTTTGGGTGATGGTGGGTATTCCGGTCTGCTTCCTGGGCACTATAGCGCTGATGCCTTTGTCGATGTTTGATGTCTCTATCAATATGATCAGTTTGTTCGGCTTTATTCTGGTACTGGGCATTTTGGTGGACGATGCCATTATCATAGGGGAAAGCGCCTACACAGAAATAGAGAAATACGGCAAATCGGCCGAGACTGTGATCCGAGGCGCCCAACGTGTGGCTATGCCTGCAACTTTTGGTGTAATGACCACTATCGCAGCCTTTATTCCTATGCTGATGGTGGGGGGGCCGCAAGGGCCTATCTGGGAATCTATCGCCTGGGTAGTTATTTTATGTCTGATTTTCTCCATGGTGGAATCCAAGTTTATTTTGCCTGCTCACTTAATAGCGATGGACAGCAAGCCTTGGGATCAGCATAGAAAAGGCTTGTTCTATGGTTTAGGCCGTTCCTGCAGCAATGGTTTGAAATTTGTCCGGCTGAAAGTTTCTGGCGCGACAGACAGCTTTGTATTTGGCCGTTATAAAAGAGCTATCGAATGGTGTATTGAATACCGCTATATCACCGCCACCAGTTTTTTCGCCATGATGGTGCTGATGATTGGCTTAATGGCAGGTGGTCATGTGCGTTGGGTGTTTTTCCCTAATATTCCAAGCGACTTTATCAACGCTAATTTAACCATGATGGAAGGCTCATCCGGCAAGGCTACAGTGCAGGCAATGCAACAATTGGAAGCGGCTCTGGTGAAAACCAATCAACAGATCGTGGCCAAAGGTGAAGAAGGCTTAATGAAACACCGCCTGACCTTTACTCAGTCTGATACCAGTGGCCAGTTTGTGATTGAGCTGGAAAAAAGTGAGGGTCGTACTATAGACGCCAATGAATTTGTGCGTTTGTGGCGTGAGCAAATACCAGAAATTGCCGGTGTAAAAACACTGCAAATTTTTTCCTCGACCAGTGGCGGTGGTGGTGGTGATATTTCGTTTCAGCTCAAAAGCAAAGAGCTTGACCAATTACGTTTAGCCACTGAAGAGCTTAAAACGGCCATGCTGGAGTATCAGGGCGTATATGATCTCCAAGACAGTATTAGCGGCGGTAACGACGAAATAGTGCTGAAAATTAAACCTCAGGCGGAGGCGTTGGGTATTACGTTATCGGATTTAGCCACACAAGTGCGGCATGGTTTTTACGGTGCTGAAGCGCAGCGTATTCAGCGTGATGGCGAAGAAGTGAAAGTGATGGTGCGCTATCCAAAAGAAGAGCGTCGCTCAGTTGGTAATCTGGAGAATATGAAAATCCGCACTTCGACAGGCGCCGAAGTACCGTTTTCTCAGGTGGCTGAATACAAAGCGCAACCAAGTTATTCGGCCATCAACAGGGTGGATGGCGAACGTTCTGTCACTATCAGTGCTTCAGTGGATAAAGCTTTAGCTGAACCCATGAAAATCACCAAAGAGTTGCAGGAGAAAGTGCTGCCGAAACTTGCGCAAAAATATGGTATTGAAACTGCGCTGGAAGGGGCAAGTCTGGAGGAAGCAGATGCAATGACTGACTTAGCCATGGGTTTCCTGCTGGCGTTGTTTGTTATTTATGCACTGCTGGCGATCCCTTTGAAGTCCTACACTCAGCCACTGATCATTATGTCGGTGATCCCTTTTGGTTTAATTGGTGCCATTTTAGGCCATATGCTGCTGGGGTTAAGTGTTAGCATCATGTCTTTGTTTGGCCTGATTGCGCTGGCTGGTGTGGTCGTCAATGACTCCTTAGTAATGGTGGATTTTGTTAATGAATCTCGTCGCAACGGGATGCCACTAAAAGAAGCTGTTGTTGGGGCCGGAACCCGTCGGTTCCGACCTATTATGCTGACCTCTTTAACTACTTTCTTAGGTTTGGCGCCTATAGTGCTGGAAAAAAGCCTGCAAGCACAAATTGTAGTGCCTATGGCTGTATCTTTGGCCTACGGTATTTTATTTGCAACTGTGATTACCTTGATTTTAATCCCGGCTCTGTATGTGATTTTGGATGACTTTCTGGGGTTGTTCAGAAGTAAAACACCGGAAGACAGCAGTTATCCAATTGACGAGTTACCACTGCAGAAGTGAAGTGACTGAAGTATAAAAACCGCCGAAAGGCGGTTTTTTTTATGGGGCACACAGCCAACACAGCTGCAGCATCAAGAACGCAGGGGATTTAACATTCGATGATGTTGACGGCTAACCCACCACGCGACGTTTCTTTGTATTTACTTTGCATATCACGGCCTGTATCCCACATGGTTTTAATGACTTTATCCAGCGATACTTTGTGTTCGCCTGTGCCACGCAAAGCTAAACGTGAAGCGTTGATAGCTTTAATAGAACCCATGGCATTACGCTCAATACAAGGCACCTGGACCAAACCGCCCACCGGATCACAAGTTAAACCTAAGTTGTGCTCCATACCAATTTCGGCGGCGTTCTCCACATGATCAACAGAGCCACCTAAAATTTCGGTTAAAGCACCGGCAGCCATAGAACAGGCCACACCCACTTCACCCTGACAACCTACTTCAGCGCCAGAAATCGATGCATTCTTTTTATACAAAATACCTATAGCAGCTGCCGTGAGCAGGTAGCGGCAATAGATATCAGGCGTCACAGGCTGAATGTATTTGTCGTAATACATCAAGACTGCAGGAATAATACCGGCTGCACCATTGGTTGGTGCTGTGACTACGCGGCCACCAGCGGCATTTTCTTCGTTCACTGCCAAAGCAAACAAATTCACCCAGTCCATCACTTGCAGAGGATCTGAGCTTTTTTCTGCCATTAATCGTTTATGCAGGGCAGGGGCGCGGCGTTTTACTTTTAAGCCACCAGGTAAAATGCCCTCAGTACGAATACCCCGTTGTACGCAGTCGTACATGGTTTGCCAGATTTTGCCCAGCTCGTCCTGAATTTGTTGTTCACTGCGCAGCACCTTCTCGTTTTCCATCATCAAACCTGCGATGGATAAACCGTTTTCTTTGCACAGCTTCATCAGCTCAGCACCACTTTCAAATGGGAATGGTGGCGGATTATCGGCGGCAAACTGGCTGGCGGCTTCTTTTTCTTTGGCAAAGTCTTCGGCTTTGACAATAAAACCACCACCAATAGAGAAGTAAATTTCGCTGAACAGCACTTCATGACCAGCATAGGCAATCAATTCCATGCCGTTGGAATGCTCTTTTAAGGTTTTACGGCGATGAAAAACAATGGCGCCTTCGCGTGGGAAAGCGACAGAGCGTTGTTGATCCAGCTGTATAGTCTGGCTTTCATCCACTTTCTTTAATAAACCAGGGATAGCATCGGGTTCGATGTTTTCTGGTAAAAAGCCGGATAAACCTAAAATCACCGCTTTGCCTGTGCCGTGGCCAATACCGGTTTGACCTAAGGAACCAAACAGCTCAGCTTTGACGCTGGTGACCTGATCAAATAAACCCATGGCTTGCAGGTTTTCACAGAATTTTTTGGCAGCACGCATTGGGCCTACGGTGTGAGAACTGGATGGGCCAATACCAATGCTAAACATATCAAAAGCACTAATAATCATTCGGATCCTGCTTTTAGTTATAAGAATTGGGCGCCATTCTAACGGAAGCGAATTAATTTCGTAACTCACCTGGTAACTGGTCGGTGCTTATTACAGCAGATGTGTAACCGGTAGTGTGCGGAATTGATTACAGTCAGACGTTTGGCTGTAGGGGCGCGGGCTTGTCCCCGCCCGTCTCAAATGCAAATCCGATGCCAGTCAGTCTTGTCCCCGCCCGTCTAATGACACCGCGGTGCGTATAAAAGGGCCGGGACAAGCCGCGGCCCTTACGAAATTAATAATGTAGCTGCTGTTTGAGTGAAAAGAGGATAGCTGCCGTTGCTCCCCAAATCAGATGTGGACCATAAGGCATAAAATGCATTAAGTGAGACTGCCCATGCATCGAAAAATACTCGCTGTGGGTGTTTTGTGGATCAAATACAAAAGGCAAAGGCAGCCAAAACGCCGACTCTACTTCAGACAACTGCAATTGCAGCTCAACTTCTTCGGTTAAAAAGGCGATCCAGGGGTGAATTAAAAAACCTGTGCCAGTGGCATAACTAGGCAATTGCCCAATCAGTTGCAGCTGTTTTGGCGCTATACCGGTTTCTTCATGGGTTTCGCGTAGCGCTGCCTGATGGCTTTGTTCATCGGCTTCAATTTTGCCACCCGGAAAACTGATTTGGCCCGGATGATGGCGTAACTCAGAGCTGCGTTTGGTCAACAATAACTGCAGTTCGTCTTCGTGTTGCCGCATCACCAATAACACAGCTGCAGCTTTACTTTTTTCGACCTGCAGCAACACAGACTGCCTCGCTGGCTGAAGGAAAAAACGTTGTAAAAACTGCTGCCGGTTCATGCTGTTAGTCCGTGGATGCCGAGCGACTTACCTGAGTCAGCAATGGCAAAATCTTATTCACCTTATGAAAGGTTTCTTCGTATTCAGCATTCACTTCTGAATCAGCTACTATGCCACCACCAGCCCAGCAAAAGGCTTTGCCTTGGGCCATCACCAAAGTACGGATAGCAATATTGGTATCCATATCGCCGCTGCTGTTAATGTAACCCACAGCACCACAATACACTGAGCGGCTGTTGGGTTCTAATTCGGCAATAATTTGCATAGCCCGCACTTTAGGGGCTCCTGTGATAGAGCCACCCGGAAAAGCGCCGCGCAATAAATCACAGGCATCGGCATTAGGGCTTAAAGTGCCGGTAATAGTACTGACCAGATGATGTACTGCAGGGAAAGATTCAATAGCAAACAAAGCCGGGACTCTGACTGTGCCTGGTACACAATGTTTGCCCAAATCGTTTCGCAGTAAATCCACAATCATGACATTTTCAGCTCTGTCTTTTGGGGCTCTTTGCAGCTCTTCTGCACTTTGCTTATCAAGTTGTGCATCAGCAAAACGGGGTCTGGTGCCTTTAATAGGTTTGGTTTCGACCTGACCTGCTTTGAGTTGTAAAAACCGCTCCGGTGATAAACTTAATACAGCCCCCTGAGGCAAACGCAAAAAGGCAGAAAAAGGGGCGGCATTTTTACTGCGCAAGGTTAAATAAGCCTGCCATTCATCACCACTGTAACTGGCTGCAAAACGCTGGGCTAAATTAATTTGATAACAATCGCCACTTTGCAGGTAGTTTTGTACCTGTTCAAACTTCTGGCTATAACCGGCCTTGTCCATATTGGCTTGCCAGTCAGAGGTTAATTCAAAAGCTACGGTCTGTGCTGCTGCAGTAAAAAGCTCGCTGGTTTGTGGCCAGTGGCTTGCTGCATCACCGCGGTAATCTGCATACCAAAGTTGCTGCTGTTGTTTATCCAGAATCAGCGCCCAGAGGTAAATCCCCACCGCCATATCAGGCAACAAAGCTCCTGTATCTGCGGCTTGTGGCACAGGTTCAATCACAGAACCCAGGTCATAGCCAAAATAACCTAAAGCGCCGCCGACAAAAGGTAAATCAGGGTTATCTGATAACTTTGGTTTATCCGGAAAATAACGGCTGGTGAGTTGCTGCAGTGCACCAAAAGGGTCCATTTGCAGCAGTTGGCTTTGGCCATGTTCTGTTTGCGTTAACTGACCTTGCTGATAGACCAGGGTCGCGACAGGGCGAGCCACCAGGATATCAAAACGACTATTGACGTGATGGCTGGCGGCTGAGTCGAGCAACATAGCCCATGGCTCTGCCGCTATAGCAGAAAAATACTCCAGCAGATGCGGCGTTTTGGCATCTAACTTTAAATACTGTGACATAGCTTGTCTCATAAAACGGGCTAATTCCGGCAAAAATATGCTTGTTGACTAGCCGCTGGATCTGTTGCGCTGTATCATATCAGCATTAATTCACCTGAACATAGAAAATGCCTTTTGGTTTGGATGCAGAACAGCCAACAGGAAAATTCACAATCATAGAACTTATATTACCCTAAGTCATTGGAGTTGCAGCGCGACGACAAGCGAGTGAGTCCACGGGAGCATAGGCCACTATGTGACCGGGGCGAAGAGCGCAGTCAACAAAGCTGCGGCTTCAAGAACGACGGGGAAAACGGAAGGGCACAGATCACATGACCGTCATTCGCCAGCAAGACTTTATCGACAGCATCGAAGATGCACTGCAGTACATCTCTTTTTATCACCCACTGGATTTTGTCCAGGCATTGGAAAAGGCCTATCACAAAGAACAAAACCAGGCGGCCAAAGACGCTATAGCGCAAATTCTGATTAACTCCCGTATGTCGGCCGAAGGCAACCGCCCAATTTGTCAGGACACTGGTATTGTCACTTGTTTTGTGAAAATAGGTATGGATGTCAAATGGGATAAAACCGATATGACAGTGCAGCAAATGGTGGATGAAGGCACACGCCGTGCTTATCTGAACCCACATAACCCGCTGCGTGCTTCTATTGTGGCTGACCCTGCAGGTGCCCGCAAAAATACCCAGGACAACACACCTTCTGTAGTGCATATCGATATGATCCCGGGTCACCATGTTGAAGTGGCTATTGCGGCTAAAGGCGGCGGCAGCGAAAACAAAACCAAAATGGTGATGCTGAACCCGTCAGACTCAGTGGTTGAATGGGTGCTGGAAACCTTACCAAAAATGGGCGCTGGCTGGTGTCCGCCAGGCATGTTAGGCATAGGTATTGGCGGCACGGCTGAAAAAGCGGCAGTGCTTGCCAAAGAGGCCCTGATGGAACCTGTAGATATTCAGGACCTGCTGGAAAAAGGCGCTGAAACTGCCGATGAAAAGCTGCGGGTTGAACTGTACGACAAAGTGAACAAACTGGGTATTGGTGCTCAGGGTTTAGGTGGTTTAACCACAGTGGTGGATGTCAAAATCAAATCTGTCGCCACTCATGCGGCTTCAAAGCCAGTAGTGATGATCCCAAACTGTGCCGCCACTCGTCACGTGCATTTTCATTTAGATGGTTCAGGTCCTGCGGTGTTAACGCCTCCTAAGCTGGAAGACTGGCCTGAAGTGACCTGGGAGCTGGGTAACAATGTACGTCGTGTCAATTTAGATACTGTGACTCCTGCTGATGTGCTGGACTGGAAAGCGGGCGAAACCGTTTTATTGTCAGGCAAAATGTTGACGGGCCGTGATGCTGCACATAAACGTATTGCCGACATGCTGGCTAAAGGTGAAGCTTTACCTGAAGGCGTTGATTTTAAGAACCGCTTTATTTATTACGTCGGCCCTGTGGATGCAGTGGGTTCTGAAGTGGTAGGCCCAGCTGGCCCAACCACAGCGACCCGTATGGATAAGTTCACAGACATGATGTTAGGCCAAACTGGTCTGCTTGGCATGATTGGTAAGTCTGAGCGTGGCGACAAAACAGTTGAAAGCATTAAAGAGCACAAAGCAGTGTACTTAATGGCGGTTGGCGGTGCGGCGTATTTAGTCTCCAAAGCTATTAAAAAGTCCCGTGTTGTCGCTTTTGCCGACTTAGGTATGGAAGCGATTTACGAGTTTGACGTAGAGGACATGCCAGTGACTGTGGCGGTTGACAGTCAGGGAAATAACGTGCATAAACAAGGACCTGCTATTTGGAAAGTGAAGATAGCTGAACTTGCCAATAACTAAAAATGATTAACAACGCCCTGAACCTCAGGGCGTTTTTCTACTGGGAGACATTATGAAAGCCTGGATCTTTCTCACCGCTGCTTTGTTAAGTGGTGCAGCAGTTGCAAAAACCCCGCTTACTATTGAACACTTAAATAAATTAAATAAAGTCTACGATGTAGTCGTATCCCCTGACGGTCGTTATCTGGTTTACGGCCAAAAGAATGGCGGTCTGGCTCCTGCGGATCTCAGCGCGGATTTGTATTTAGTCGACTTACAGCAAAACAATAAAGTTAGTCGTTTAACCTTTAATGATGACAAAGAACACAGCGTCGCCTGGAGCAAAGACAGTAGTGCTTTGTATTTTATCGCAGGCCGCTCAGGCAGTTCGCAGGTCTGGCGTTTACCAATAACAGGTGGCGAAGCGCAGCAAATCACAGATTTGCCTTTGGATGTCGATGGTTTTTTAGTCTCAGCGGACAATAGCAAAATCGTACTGCAAATGGCCGCTAAGCCAGGTTGTGAAACTTTATCCTGCACAGTAGAAGCCAAACAAGTCAAAGCAGGTCAGCAAGACAGTGCCATGGTCTACGATCAGTTGATGGTCAGGCATTGGGATACCTGGGCAGATGAATTCAGAAGTCATTTGTATGTCGCCGATTTAACCGCTAAGAAAGTGACAGACGCTAAAGATTTATTGCCAGAATGGAATACAGACATAGCGGGTATCAACGAAGTGTCTTTTACTCCTGACGGTAAAAACCTGGTGTTCAGTGCCAAAATCCCAGGTGCAGACCAGGCCTGGCACACCAATTTTGATATATTCCAGGTGTCGCTCAAAGGTGGGGAAAAAGTTAACTTAACCCGAGATAACGCCGCATGGGATGCCAAACCGTCCTTCTCCAGCGACGGTCGTTTTATGGCCTATTTAGCCATGAAAAAACCAGTGTACGAGGCGGATCGTTTTGGTTTGATTTTATTGGATATGGTCACTGGTCAGCGCAAAGAACTGGCGCCAGAGTGGGACAGATCCATCAGCGACTATAAATTTGGTGCGGACAACAGAACCATTTATGTCACAGCGCAGGACACTGGCCAGCATGGTATTTTCTCTATTAACACCAGCTTTGGTGATATCAGCAAAGTTTATGCTGACGGCACTGCCAATGACTTAAATGTCGCTGGCAACAAACTGATTTTTACCAATCACAGTCTGGACAAACCTACAGATATTTATCAGATCACTGCTGAAACCGGCGCGCCTACGGCCTTAACTCAAATCAACAAAGAGGCTTTGGCTGATATTCAGTTTGCTGAATTTGCTCAGTTTAATTTCCCCGGAGCCAATGACGAAACAGTGCATGGCTACTGGATGAAACCCGTCAATTACAAAGAAGGCCAGAAATACCCGATCGCCTTTATCGTACACGGTGGTCCACAAGGCAGCTTTGGCAATATGTTTAACTATCGCTGGAATGCGCAGTTATGGGCAGCTCAGGGGTATGGCGTGGTGATGATCGACTTCCACGGCTCTACCGGCTATGGTCAGGCATTTACCGACTCTATTGCCCGTGACTGGGGTGGTAAGCCATTGGTTGATTTACAAAAAGGCTTGGCTTTTATTACCGAAAAAGAAAAATGGCTGGATGGTAATAACGCCTGTGCTTTAGGTGCGTCGTACGGCGGTTACATGATGAACTGGATTGCTGGCAATTGGCCTGAAGGCTTTAAATGTCTGGTTAACCATGCCGGTTTATTTGATATGCCAAGCTTCTACGGTAGCACTGAAGAGTTATGGTTCCCTGAGCACGATATGGGGGGGCCAGTGTGGAACAAAGAGGGTGATTATCAGAAGTTTAATCCGTCAGCTTTGGTCGATAACTGGAAAACACCTATGCTGGTGATCCATGGCTTAAAAGACTACCGTGTGCCTTACGCTCAGGGTTTAGGTGCTTTCACCACGCTACAGCGTAAGGGTATTGAATCCAAACTGGTGATTTTCCCGGATGAAAACCACTGGATTTTAAAACCGCGTAATGCTGAGCGTTGGTACAACGAAGTTTTTGACTGGATGAAATTACATACCCGCAAATAATGTGTCGCAAAAGGCGACCGAAAAATGTAGGGGCGGGCGAAGGGCCGGTGCAAGCCGCGCCCCTACGATATCCGCCCGTCTAATGAAACCGCAGTGTTGGTGGATGTGTGAATGCAATTTTCTGATGTACGTGACTACTGCCTTGAATTGATGAGCACTGAAGAAGACTTTCCTTTTGGTCCCGATTTCTATGTCTATAAAGTAAAAGGGAAAATCTTTGCTATCCTTGGCACAGACCAAGGCGAAGGGCGGCTGAATTTAAAATGTGATCCGGATGAAGCTCTGGCATTACGTGATATTTTCCCTGCGATCCTTCCTGGTTACCATATGAATAAAAAGCACTGGAATACATTGCGTTTAAACAACACTGTGCCAGAGCAGGAAATCAAACGGCAAATAGATCAGTCCAGATTTTTGGTCATTCAATCCTTACCAAAAGTACAGAGACAGACGTTACTCGCTGAATAGACTAAAAATAAACAGATACGGATACACATGGCCACACCTGCTTACCCTTTAACTGCTATTCGTATAGTGCTGCTGTATTGCAGTTTTGCGTTGTTATGGATTTTTGGTTCTGACCATTTATTGCATTTAACTGTGAGTGATCCACAAACTGCCGCATTGTTAGGCACAGTCAAAGGTGTCGCCTTTGTTTGTATCAGTGGGTGCTTCATTTACCTGTTGCTTGCCACCTGGCGTAAACAGCAGTTTTTTGATTCGCCTGTGTCGGTGCGTTATAAGCAATTACGACTGATAGTGCTGATCACGGCTTTTCTGCTGGCGATTCCTGCTATGGCTGTTATTACCAAGTGGGTGCACGGTAGCCAACTAAAAGCAGAAGCTTTAGCAGATTTACGAACCATCACTGATATTAAAAAGCAGCAACTTGAGCTTTGGTTGGCTGAGCGCCACTACGATATCAACGGGTTGTCCCGTGACAGTTCATTCCGGCAAAAGCTGCAACAGTATCTGGAGTCTGGCGATGAAAAGCAGCAACTTGATATCCGCAACCGCCTTGCGTCTATGATTGCAAAACATTCCTTTAATTCTGTGCTGTTGTTTGATGCGAAAAAGCAGCTATTGATGTCGCTTGGCGCTGAAATCAAGTTTAATCTGCTGTCGTTAGATTTTAATGTGTCGCAACCTGCAGTGCAGTGCGAAAGAAAAAGCATGGAGCGCTATTGCCAGTTAACCTGGTTTTTACCACTAGCACTTGGACAAAACATTTATCAGTTGGTCTTTGTGGTCGACACCGGTCAGTATTTATTTCCCGCTATACAAAACTGGCCTGTCTCCAGTCCCACTGCTGAAGTCATACTAGTGCAGCAACAAGGCAGGTCTGTAACTTTTTTAAACCCGCTGCGTCTTCCTCAGCAAGCTGTAGTGAAAACTGCAGATATAGATGGTCCTTTGTTGGCCGCTAAAGCGCTGAGGCAAAGGCAGTTTAATACAGCGGAAGGCCTGGATTATCGCGGTCAGGAGGTACTGGGCGCTTTTACACCAGTGCAGCATACAAACTGGATGCTGGTCAGCAAGCTTGATATTGCGGAGGTCTTGTTGCCGCTTAATACCTTGTTGTTGTGGATGTCTGTCATCTCTGGTGCTTTATTGATGTTGCTGGTGCTTGGTGCTCTTTTCTATTGGCGTGAGCTGATTCAGTCTCACCAGTTGGCATTAGCCGCCAAGCAAACAGAGCAGGACAAAACAGTACAGGCCTTTTTTGACTTGCCCTTTACCGGTATGGCAATTTTATCCCGTACTCATCAGCCTTTTATCAGAGTAAATAAAAAACTGCAGTCTATATTGGGCTATTCAGAGCAAGAGCTGCTGGCCATGTCGCTGCGCGATTTAGCTCATAGTGCAGACCAGTTTATGGCGACTGGTTTTGTCTCCAGAGAACAAAATGGTGTCGAATCCGACCTGAAGCTTCGTCACAACTCTGGCCGGGTTCTGACCATTAAACTGATGATGCAAAGATTCAGTCAGGAAGGCCAGCCAGATCTATTGCTTGCAACTTTTGATGACGTAACTGAAAAACGCCAATTATATGCCGATTTAAACCGAAGCCATCAGCAATTGCTGCAAAACACCCAGCAACTGGACACTATTCTGACAGCCAGCTCCACTTTATTACACCGGATTGAGTTGGATGGTATCAGTTGTAAAACCACCTGGGTCAGCAGCAACATAGAGCGGCTTTTAGGATACAGTGTTGAAGAATCGCTGCACGAACACTGGTGGGAAAATGCCGTTCATCCCGACGATAAATCTCAGGCTAGCACTGCAATAGAGCAAACTTTATTGCATGGACATTATCGTCACGAATATCGCTTTTTTGATGCATCCGGTGCAGTACGTCATATTCGTGATGACTTACGGCTACTGCCTTCGCTATTAAATGATCACCAGCAAATTATCGGTGCCATGGTTGATATTACCGAACTGAGGTGGGCGAGGTCCGAGCAGGAAGCCAGTAACGATAAGCTCAAAACCTTATTTAATACCATGTCAGAGGGCCTGATTTTACATGACAACACCGGTGCTATTGTGGATGCTAACCCTGCCGCTGAACAGATGCTCAATACCAGTCTGGCCGAGATGCAAGGTAAGATCCCTCAAGCCGAACACTGGAACACCATTTATGAAGATGGTTCCGATTTTCCTGCGGAACTTTATCCCAGTAATGAAGTACTGCGCACAGGCTTGCCCGTCCGTGATGTAGTGATGGGAATAGAGAAATCTAAAGTACAACGTTGGTTAAAAGTAAATGCAGAGCCTTTATTTGAGCAAGAGCAGCTATCTGGAGCTTTAGTCACAGTCGATGACATCAGTGCTGAAGTGGCCTTTCGTCGTGAATTGAAGCAGCGTGCTTTGGTGATGTCCAATCTGGCGGATATGGCAGCGCGGTTTTTGCAGCACAGTGACTGGCAACAATTGCTAAGAAGTATGATGCCGTCTGTTAGTCGTGCCTTAGCTGTGGATGCTATTTATTTGTATCAGATCAGCATGCAGCACGAGCTGGTGACCGGTACTTTGTTAACGCAATGGCGACGGGATCAAAAAGAACATGTTCGAACCTTTAAGGAGCTGAATAACAAAGTATCCCGCTGGTATCCGGCTATACAGCAACTAGTGAAAGGCTCGCTGGTAGCAGGCCTTGCCAGGGATATGGACAGTATGTTGCAGCCTGTACTGAAACGTTTTCGGATCCAGGCGATAGCCCTGGTGCCGGTGATGGTCGATGGTGTCTGGTGGGGATTGCTTGGTGTGGAGCAACATCAATCCTGTCGGGAGTGGAATCAGGTGGAGCTGGATGCGTTAAAAATGTTGGCTACGGCTTTAGGTAACGCAGTAAAACGCCAACAGTTTGAATCCTCATTGCAACAGGCCGCTGCAGTATTTGAAAGTACCCGCGAAGGGATTATGGTGACCGACGCCTCCAATCGTATTATTCAGGTGAATCAGTCGTTATTACAGATGTTGGGGTATGAAGAAGCAGAGGTTTTGGGCAACACGCCTGCTATGTTCAGTTCAGGCCGGCATGAGCCAGGCTTCTATCAGTCGATGTGGCAACAACTAAGTGAGCGAGGCCGCTGGCAAGGGGAAGTCTGGAACAGACGCAAAAACGGTGAAATTTATCCTGAATTGCTCAGCATCAATACCATTCTCGATGCCAGCCAGCAAATCAGCCACTATGTCGCTGTATTTGCAGATATTACTCAACTCAAAGCCTCGGAGCAGGAGTTGGCTTATCTGGCGCATCATGATGTATTAACGGACTTGCCTAACCGTCTGTTGATGAGTTCAAGGTTGCAAAATGCGGTGGATTTGGCGAAACGCGATCAGCATCAGTTTGCTGTACTTATGATGGATTTAGACCGCTTTAAGTACATCAACGACAGCTTTGGTCACCCCGCAGGTGATGAATTGCTAAAACTGGTAGCGGCCTCGCTGAAGCAGCGTTTAAGAGACATTGATACTGTAGCCCGTTTTGGCGGCGATGAATTTATCATTCTGCTTGAACAGTTGCATCACAGTGAAGATGCGGCCCGTTTTGCCACTGAATTAATTAATGACATGAGCCAGCCCTGGCTGTTGAGTAACAATGCTGAAGTGCGGATTGGTGCCAGTATTGGCATTTCTATTTATCCGGACCACGGTACAGAAGGTGAAACCCTGCTCAGCAATGCAGATGCGGCTTTGTACAGAGCGAAGGAGCAGGGCCGTGGCCGTTTTGCTTATTATTCGGATGATTTAACTCTGTACGCCCGTCAGCGTATCGACTTGGAAGCCCGTTTGCGTGGCGCTTTAGCGCTGCAGCAGTTTTTAGTCTATTACCAGCCACAAACGGATATCAAAACCGGCCGTATTGTCGGGGCAGAAGCGCTGGTGCGCTGGAACGATCCAGTGGAAGGGCTGATAGCTCCGGGGCGCTTTATTCCGATAGCCGAAGATACAGGGCTGATTGGCGCTATTGGTGATTGGGTACTAGCTGAAACCTGTCGTCAGGGGGCGCTGTGGCGTGCTGCTGGTTTACCTGATTTAAAACTGGCGGTGAATTTATCCTCACATCAGTTTAGCCATGGGGATATTGGTGCACAAACTGCGCAGGTACTTCGGGACACTGGTTTTCCGGCTGAGTTTTTGGAGCTGGAGCTGACCGAAAGTGCCATTATGTCGCGGGAACAACAAGCCGAACTGGTGTTGTCTGATTTACATAAGATGGGGGTCAATCTGGCGATTGACGATTTCGGCACAGGTTATTCGTCTTTCGCCTATTTGCAGCGTTATCAGTTGGATGTGCTGAAAATTGATAAGAGCTTTATCGACGATGTAGCCAACAACAGTGAAAGTCAGGCCATAGTTACAGCTATTATTTCGATGGCACATATTCTGGGGTTAGAAGCTTTGGCTGAAGGTGTGGAGCAGCAAAATCAGCTGGATTATTTGCAACAACAAGGTTGCGATTATTATCAGGGCTATTTATGCAGCAAGCCTTTGCCTGCTGCGCAGTTTGAGGCTCTGGTCCGCAGTCAGATGATCTGACTGCGGTTTGTTCCTGAGCAGTTAATGATTGAATTCATTGGGGCTAACAGGTACTTCCAGTAGTAAGGCTAAAGCACGCAGCAGCATTTCTTCCTGTTCATTCACCTGTTCATCAGCTCGCACTGCAGCTTTTAACATCTGCCATAACTGCTTTTTAACTTGTGGCGCACTGTGCATCAGCTCTGGCAAATAGTGTTTTAATTGCTCAAAGCTGATGCTTGGTTTGGCTGTAGTGATATCGAGCCCCAGCGCCTGAAGGCCAGCTTGCCAGGCTTGCTGTTGCAATTGCTGATGCTGCGCCTGCTCGGCGCACACAGCCAATAAGGCCAGAGCTGCAGGTTCAATAGCGCTAAGCTGACTGCCAATGTCTTTTTTGTGCAGCAACAGAGGGTCAAACTGGCTGCCAACACAATGTTGCAGCCAGCGGAGTACAGTCCATTCCAGCAAATCTTCTTCGCCATCGGCTTGACTCAGTGCTTCGCACAGCCGCTGAAAATCTTCAAATTGCTGTTTAGTTAATTGCTTTAAACCAGGAACCGCCAGTTGTACCAGTTGCAATTTTTGCACCGGTGCCAGTTTACTGACTTCGTCATACAATTTGTCCACATTGTGCAACAATCCAGCCTGGCCAAGGTTTTTAATCAGATCCCACTGTTTTGCCAGATAGTCTGGCTGCACCAGACAAGCACAGCACAGAGCCGGGGCTGAAGCCGCATGACGGCTGCTATGCAACAGCAGCGCTGGCAGGGCTGCAAGCAAAGTTGCTGCTACCTCTGCTCCTGGCAATTTGTGTTGTGGTTTTCGGCTTGTTGTCTCTGCTGCGGGAGCTGTACTTTGGCGTATTAATTCAGCTTCAGTTGGGAAACTACCAGCCCAGCTGGGGTCGATACGTTTTATCCGTTCTTTTAACGGCGGATGTGTTGCAAATAAACTGCTCCAGCGGCTGATGGCTTCACCAAAAAATAAGTGACTCATTTCATCGGCATTCGGGTTTTTTACCTTACTCCCTGAATGAGCCCCCCCTATGGCTTTGAGCGCGCCAGCTATACCAGCGGGGTTGCGGGTAAACTGTACTGCACTGGCATCGGCTAAAAACTCACGCTGGCGGCTGACCGCTGCTTTTATCAGGCTGCCAAAAAAGGTGCCTAAATAACCCAAGACCATCAGACCCAGAGCCAATCCCAAAATACCACCGCCATTGTCTTTTGACTTGGAGCTGCTGATCACCACAGCTGTTCTGCGGCTGCCGCTTCGAAGCAGAAAATAACCGGCATGACCAATAAATTCAATGCCATGCAGCAAAGCAATCAGGCGGATATTCATTCGCATATCGCCGTTTAAAATATGGCTGAACTCATGCGCTATCACACCTTGCAGCTGATCTCGGTTCAAAAGGTTAAGGCTGCCCTGAGTAATACCTATCACCGCATCGGCCGGTGAATAACCAGCAGCAAAAGCATTGATAGAGGATTCAGGCATTAAATACACTGGTGGTACCGGCACACCTGAAGCTATGGCCATTTCTTCCACTACATTCAGCAGTTGCCGCTGTTTTGCGTCAGCACTAGCGTGATCAAGGCGACTGCCGCCTAACGCTTTGGCAACCACCTGACCACCCTGACTTAACTCAGCCTGTTTAATACTGACCACAGCAGCTATCACCACAAACACAGCTAAACTGACCCAGCCCATCATCGACCATGGCAGTTGACTTAGCCAGTTGGGGTCTTGTGGATGAAGCAGTAACTGGTAGTGTTCTGGCTCCATAAACCCCAAGGTCACCAGCAACAAAAGGTTGGTTAACACAACAAGACAAAACACAGCCAGGCTGAATAACACCACCAGCAATTTGGTATTGCTACGTGCTTTGTCCTGCGCGGCAAAAAAATCAACAGCCATATTGTTATACCCAATGTGAATGACACTGCCGGGCTAAGACAGCGTAGGGGCAGGGATCAGCCCTGCCCGTGGTTCCAGGTCCAGGTTGGACGAGGTGAAAAAGTGAAACGAACAAAGTTGTAGCTTCAAGGACGAAGCGTTAAAAGCTCACTTTAGGTGCGGCTTGGATGGCTGCGCTATCCGCAAACTCCAGCAGCTTGGCATCTTGCTGATGGCCAAATAAACCGGCAAAAACCACAGGCGGGAAGCTTTGCTTGTAGCTGTTGTATTCAGTCACAGCGTCATTAAAGGCCTGACGGGCAAAAGCCACTTTATTTTCAGTGCTGGTCAGCTCTTCGGTCAGCTGCATCATATTTTGATTGGCTTTTAAATCAGGGTAGGCTTCCATCACCATGCTGAATTTAGTCATAGCACCTTGCAGCGCAGATTCAGCACCGGCCAGTTGGCTGATTGCGGCTGCATCGCCAGGCTGGGCTGCAGCTGCTGTTAATTGCGTCATGGCACTGTTGCGCGCTGCAATCACAGCTTCCAGCGTTTCGCGTTCATGCGACATATAGGCTTTGGCGGTTTCGACCAGATTAGGAATTAAGTCGTAGCGGCGTTTTAACTGCACTTCAATTTGAGCAAACGCATTTTGAAAACGGTTTTTCAGTTTCACCAGTTGGTTATAAATACTGACAATAAAAAACAGCACAACGGCGGCAATCACTAAGGTAATAATGGTGGTCATGGGATTTCCTTTTACCAATGATGGAATTCAATCAACACCACTGTAGCATTGTAAAAATTAGTTGAATAGCATCAATAACCTGTAGCGTTGTTATGACGCCTTTCCTGGTGCTGAACTCCCATTTTTTGCTCAATTTTTAATGTTCAGAAATTTTGAATTAATAGGTTAGTTTTCTCCGTTTTTTGCCACGTCTTTTTCGTTCTATAGTGAGCTTATTCAAGATTATTCGAATGCAGAGGGAATACAAAATGTTTGAAATTATCCGTTCAGGTGAACGTGGCAGAGCCCACTTCGGTTGGTTGAAAAGCCAACATACCTTTTCTTTTGGTGATTACTACAACCCAAAACAAATGGGCTTTTCAGAGCTTCGGGTGATTAATGACGACGAGGTTTCTGCCGGGGCTGGTTTTCCAACCCATAGTCACAGAAATATGGAAATCATCAGCTATGTGCTGGAAGGTAAAATTGCCCACAAAGACTCAGCCGGCAATGAGGAAATTCTGCCTGCGGGCGAATTTCAGTTGATGAGTGCAGGTAAAGGCATTTCACACAGTGAATACAATGCCAGCAGCACTGAACGGTTAAAGTTTCTGCAAATTTGGATCCAGCCAAATCAGTTGAATGGCGTACCGGGTTACCAGCAAAAGAACTTTGGTCAATTGCCGGGATTAACTGAAGTGATCACGCCAGATGGTCGCAACGGTACGTTAAGGATAAAACAGGATGCCAGCTTGTCGCAGCTGATTTTATTAAGTGATGAGCAGTACGTGATGCCAGTCAAGCCGGGCAGGGCTTATTACCTGCATTTGATCAATGGTGAACTGACAGTCGCAGAACAACTGCTCAAACCAGGTGATGGTATCAAGCTGACTCAGTTGTCTGAGTTAACCAGCAAAGCAGGAGCAGAGCCTGTCAGAGCACTCTGGTTTGAATTGCCGGGCTAATCAGTCCGGCATTTCAATAGGTGGAAAATGAAAAGGATGCTGAACATGCATCCTTTTTTGCGTGTGTAATAACAAGCTGCTTTGTTCAGCAATGGTATGACCACGAAGCCGGATCGCGAATTCAAACGGTAAGATGCGCAAGTGTAGAAGGGCGAGCAATGAACAATTAATTACACAAGAGAACCTGTTATTGCCTCATGATTTAACCACATGCAGTCGCTTTGATAATAAATCGGCGTATTTTTCACTGAAATACAATTCAGTAACATTCTGTCAGGTGTAATTTGGGAGTGATTGGTATGAGCCCTTGTTCTGTTGTGTTATCAGATGCAAACAGGTTAAAGCTGAAGAGTTGGCTGATGGTGCCTGTACTGGCGTTCGCCGTTGTAGCTTGTGGCGGTGGTGGAGACAGCAGTGTTGTACCTGATGATTCGGGCTCAGGAGCTCCTCCTGTTATAACACCGCCTCCTGTGGTTATTCCTCCACCAGTGGTTATTCCACCGCCTGTCGTCAAGCCTCCCCCTGTTGAGTTACCAGAACCAGAACTTGAAGCTGCACCTAATGCGAAAACCGCACAACTGCCTAAAGTTGGTGGGCCTTCTTTACCTGCGCCGCCTGCGGCACTGCGCATTGACACCAGTTACGACAAAACTCAGGTCAGTCAGCCTGTCCTTGCTGTCACTGCAAGTTCTTCCGGCGACGAGAATGGAAATAACACCGCGGCAAAAGCCATAGATGGTGATCTGACCAGTCGCTGGGAAAGTGCCTGGGGTGATGATGTGGCCGATGCAGACAACGCCTGGTTACAGTTTGACTTCGGCGCCAAAACCGCCTTAGGCACGATGAAACTCTATTGGGAAAATGCCCATGCCAAAGAGTATGCTATTTATGTGTCGGATGACGCGCAAAACTGGTATCAGCTGCGTTATGTGGTGGGTTCAGAAGGCAAAACCGAAGAGTTTCTGAATCTGGATACCAATGCGCGTTATCTGCGTTTTCAGGGTATCACCCGCAGTACCCAGTATGGCTATTCATTATTTGAAGTTGAATTCAGAACTCCGGGCAGCGATAGCTCCATGCCAGTGCTGAGCACTTCTGCTTTGTCTTATCCGCTAAGTGGCGCTGGTCGCGTGCCATTGCCTGCTCCGGCAGAACCTATAGAAACTGTTAGCTTTACTCTGGCAGATGGCACCTTAGTCACCCGCTTTGGCATGGTCGGGCGCTCCCGTCATGCCCGTGAGCGTGGCGAAGACTGGAATGAAATTGGTTTTGGCGTCAACGAAACTGTCGATGCAGCAGGTAAACCTTTGGATAAAGGCCCCGGTGCGCATTTGAATTTTATTGCCAACTACTTTAAAAACCGGACCTGGGGTGTGGAGTTTATTGATAACAGCAACGTTGCCGGTGTGACTGAACCTCGTATTGTGGTGAACCAATACTACCAGCAAGCTCAAAAAGGTGGAGGTCACTCTTTTATCCGCCGTTTTGATGAGCCTGGAGTCACAGGTTTTGGCTGGATGAGCCCTGGTGATTTACTGGATGACTCGACTTACCAGGATCCAGGTGCTGCTTGCCCCGTGATCGCCAAACCAGCCAATGGCGTTTTGTTGCGCCCGGACAGCGGTTATAACGGTGTGATTGGCGCGAATGACGGGTGCAGTGTAGTGTTTGACCGCTATCCTGGTCACAGAGCACTTTCTGCCAATGCGGATGGCGTGCTGGTACCTAATGGCGGTTATGTGGACTCCCGTGTATTGAAAAAGGGGGATGTGATTGAGTTCACAGGTTCGTTTTTCTCTACCCGCGAAGCCATGGACGCTATAGGTGATAGCGGAGCATTTCGCTATTACACCAACGAACTGACTTATGTGATGGGCAAAGGCTTAAGGCCCTGGTACGGTGTGCAGCCTCGTCTGATGAACGAACCTTTGCCAGAGAGCACGCTGCAAGGCGGCTTGGGTTCTGTTTCTTATGATTATGCCGACAACTCAACTTTTATGTTTCAGCAGCCGCATAACACTATTGGTATGCAGAACATGCAACGTTTTATGGAAGGGCGGCGTTGGCTGCATACCAACTTATGGACAGGCGTTCATAACGAAGATGGTAATGATCGCAATGACGCGGGTCGCCAACTGCAAGGCCCACGTTTTAACCAATCCTCCTGTTTTAACTGCCATGTAAATAATGGCCGCAGTGTGGCGCCTACAGTGCGTAACCAACGACTGGACACCATGGCTGTGCGGGTAGGTGCAACCGGCACTGATATCAATGGCCATTACCTGCCTCACCCGATTTACGGTCAGGCGCTGCAAATGAATGGCCGCTCTGTCACGACTGGTGCGCTGCAAAACTGGGGCAATGGTGCCTGGGTTGCTGATTTTGTCAGCAGTACTGTCAGCCTGGCCGACGGCACACAAGTTGAACTGCGTAAAGCCGCTATTGCCTTTGAAGGGCCAGAACCTGAAGTACATTCTATACGTCAGGCCCAGCCATTGATTGGTATGGGGTTACTGGAAGCGATTTCGGATGAAACTATTTTATCCAGAGTGCACACCACACCTGATGCCGACGGTGTATTAGGTACCGCGAATTATGCGTACGACCCTGAAACCGGAGAAGTGCGGTTAGGCCGCTACGGCTGGAAAGCAGGCAAAGTCAGCTTGCGTCATCAGGTGACCCATGCTGCTCTGCTGGATATGGCAGTGACTTCTTCTGTTTATCCTAAACTGGCTTGTCTGGCGGGCCCACAACAGTGCGATCCGGCCACAGCAGAGCCAGGTTTACCAGATGAAGCCGTGACCGCCATGACGCAGTACCTGCATTTGTTAGCTGTACCGGCTCAGCGTAGTGTGGTTAGTGGTTTCCCTACAGGGGTATCGCCTTTGACTTATCTGGATGTCGACCCTGCCAAAATAGCGGCTGGCGAGAAAGTCTTTAAAGATATTCGCTGTGTCACTTGCCACGTCAGTGAAGTGAAAACCAGCGCCCGTTCTGAATTTGATGAAGTGCGCAATCAGACGATTAAACCTTACACCGACCTGCTGCTGCATGATATGGGCCCTGGCCTTGCGGATAACTTCACTGAAGGCCTTGCCAGCGGCAGCATGTGGAGAACACCGGCGCTGTGGGGCATAGGCTATACCCAGTTTGTGGCTGGAGGCACTCCGGCTGGTTATTTACATGATGGTCGCGCCCGTACTTTAACCGAAGCTATTGTATGGCACGGTGGCGAAGCAGAAGTGAGCAAAAACCGCTTTATAAATCTGCCTACCGCTGAGCGCGAAGCATTGCTTACCTTCCTGAAGTCCTTGTAATACGGATAAAAAAGGCCCGGCACAGGTTAACTTCGCCGGGCTTTTTTTATGTCTTTACTTATCCCGGGTTCAGGTAACTTAGTATTGCCTTGGGTTTCGGCCCTCAGACTCAACCACTCGCGGATAGTTTACCCTGGGTTGTTTTTCAGCTTTTTTGCGTAATTTTTTAAATTGAAATAACCAGTAATCACCGAAATCAAACAAATAAAACACCTTGCTACCCACCAGCGGATACACCTCATTGAGCATTTTTCCATCATCAATACGTTGCGTATTTCTGCCAGGGGTTTTGGCAATATGAAACTCGTACAAGTGATCATTATCAAACTTCATCATCGTCTGAATAAAGTAATGCAACTCAAAAAAGGGCGTGTTGTCTTCCACTTCAATCACGCGGCGCCATGGTGTTTTGGCTTTAAAGGGAAGGGTGATTTCTATGGTGTATATCTCCAAACTGTTGGTCCTTTTTATGATTGAGTTTGTTACAGCCTTCGTTATACCTTGTCTGATATGTAAGGCATCAGCGCTGTGCGTCTGATCGCGGAAAATAAGCTGACAACAGACTAAAGCGCGGATCCAGATACTGTGGAAAATAAACATTCCAGCTTCGGACTGCACAGAGCTAAGCGTCAGCCTCAGGGGGGGCAACCGCTCACCATAAAGCCTGCAGAGAATCGACACCTTAGGCATGCTTTTCGAATGCAATGCCCTACATTTCAACCTTGCAGCGAGAATAGCCCTGTTCAGACAATGGATCAGGTTCAGGCGTGTAGAGGCTCAGCACAAAAGGCACTGACTGACCTGCATTCTGCTACTACAAATCGAAGTAAAAGTTACGGGCCACAAAGCCACGCAACATGATCAGCTTTATCACAATTCCGCACACTTAAAATCAGATTGGGCACTTATCAATACTGAAAAAACTGATAGTATAAATCCCGAATTTGAGGGAAACCCGACGCGGAATTAATAACATTGAAAACAGGCACGCTGCAGCACTTCTTTTTTAGACCTCTGGTTTTACTTATGTTTTTGTTTGCCGGTATCAGCCATAGCTATGCTTCAGCTCAGCAACGGGACCCGGCTCTTGAACAGAAACTGGATCAGCTTGCAGGCGTAGCCGATTACCCGCAAGACAAAATCAAGCTTCGTAGTATTGTTGATGCGTTAACTGAGTCTGTTCCTGCCGAGAGTTACGCCAGAGTAAAAGGTTACCAAAGTCTGTCTATGGCGTTCGATGAGCACAAGGTTGATGCAGCATTGGAATTGACCGACTCTGTTTTGGCGATGCCAACTATTCAGTCCTCGCCGGCAGCGACCGCTGAATTGCTGGCTGTAAAAGCGGATATTTATTTAAACACCAATCAAGTCGATAAAAGCCTAGCGCTTATTGCTGCTATTGAGCATCAATTAACTGCAGTTGAAAATCCACGCATAGGGTATTACTGCCATAACGTGATTGGCAGAGTATTGCAGGCGAACCGGAAATTTGAGTCTGCACTGGAGCATTTACTCAAGGCACATACCGCCGTTGGTGATACTGATGATGCAGCCACCCATAGTCGCCGCCAATTTTTAAATCTGCATATTTCCAGAGTTCAGTTGTCGTTGCAGAATTTTAAAGTGGCGCTGGAGCTGTTGGAAAAAACCATTGCTGAGGCCAGTAAATACAATTTACCCAAGCGGTTACCAGAGCTTTATTTGAACCGAGCTTATGCGGCGAGAGAGCTGCATGGTCTTTCTGCACAAAGTTCCGAAGACTTTATACAAGCGGCCAAATTGGGTAAGGAGCAGGGCAATAAACGCGTTGAACTGGCAGGATACAATAATGCAGGAGCCGGATTATTGCTGCTAAAAAACTACCAGCGGGCCGAACAGTATTTGACTCAGGCCAGGGCCATAGCCAGCTCAATCAATAACAGTACTGAAGGCACAGTGATTGATTTTAATCTGGGTTATATCAAAGTGATGCGGGGGGATTTTGACACCGGGCTTGCCGAAATGCGTCGTGCCGCTGAACAATTCAGCACTTTTGCCCCAGCCAGTCAGGTGGCACAAATCCAGGGGCTTCTGGCTGATGCATATGGCGTGGCCGGGCAGTATCAGTTGCAAGCGCAGGCATTAAAAGAACAGCAGCGCCTAAAAGATGAATTTTTCCAGTCGGAGCGGGATAAAGTATTCAGTGAGTTGCAGATTAAATATCAGGCTCAGGAAAATGCCTTACAAATTAAACTACTGGAACAGCAAACTGAGTTACAGCGGCAGGAGCTGGATAACCGTACCCTGACGCAGCGTTTGATCCTGCTGGCTGTGTTACTGGTGCTGGTGATTGCAGCCTTGCTGTTTTTTGCTTATGTCAGCAGTCGCAAAGTGAATCAGTTACTAAGTAAAAACAATCAAATACTGCAGCAACAATCTGTGCATGATCCGCTAACAGGGCTATTGAACCGCAGGGCAGTGCAGCACTATATGGTCGATGCTATAGCTGACACTACGCCTGCAGTAGCTGGCAAAACCACAGGGCAGCAAGCCATTTTCCTGCTGGATATTGATCATTTTAAGCAGATTAATGATGGCTTGGGTCATGCTACCGGTGATGAAATCCTGATTGCTGTGGCACAAAAACTAAAGGCCTTGTGCCGTACTGATGATTTAGTGATCCGCTGGGGAGGTGAAGAGTTTTTGCTGGTGCTGCAGCACAGCCACCCCGATACGCTGCCTGAACTGGCTAAACGTATTCTGCAGGAAATCGCCAGCCAGCCGCTGCAGACAGAGTTTTCGCCGAACAGAGTCACGCTGAGTGGCGGTTATATCAGCCTGCCAGTGAAACAAAGCGGAAAACAAAACATCCATTGGGAAACGGCCTTGAAACTGGCGGATCACTTGCTGTATCAGGCAAAAGCAAAAGGCCGTAACCAAATTATTGGGCTGGAGTCATTCGATGTTGCTGATGACCAGCCGTTGTTATCTGAGCAGGAGTTGTTACAACGTCTAATTAGTCAACAATGCAGCACTGTGACCATTCTGGGGCCGGTTTAATCAGGTTTGCCCGGCATGTTGGCTGAACGAAAAAGCGTGACGTATCAACAGCGTAGTAAGCCCGTTTGATCAAACTAATGCAAAAGGAGCTGTCTGGAACCTTATGCTTGAGAATGAACCGGGCAATAGGTGAAGGTGTAATGAAAACAATAGTATTGATCACAACAGCGCTTTTTCTTGTTGGGTGTGGCGGCGATGATGCGGGGGCTGAAAATTCCAAAGAGCAGGAAGTTTTTGTGGAGAACTTCGACGCTAAGTTATCTAAGTTTGGGCAATTGTTAGCAAATAAGCGCTACGCAGCCTTGTTTAAAACGAAGGGCTGTATGGTTCGAATGCTATTAAGGCTACCTATCAGGGCTTTGAGCAAGGCAGCCACAGAGTTTATGCCGCTGCTAATCTGCCTGAGGCCGCGCGACAATACCAAATGAGTTTTGCGGTGAAATTTTGTGACAATTTTGATTTTGTGAAGGGGGGCAAATTGCATGGTTTGGGACCAGAAAGTCCTGTAACCGGAGGCGCTCCTATCACTGCGGAAGGTTGGAGTGCCCGCCTGATGTTTGGACCTGAAGGAAGGCTTAAAACCTATGTGTATCATCAGGATATGAAAGGTAAGTTTGGCGATAGCAAAGTTGCACAGAATTTCCGCTTTATCCCTGGTATCTACCATCAGGTGAAGATGCTGGTCAGTTTAAATACTGACGTTCATGTAGCCGACGGCAAAGTCGTGGTATCTGTGGATGGGGCTGAAGTGATTTACCATGACAAAATCCGTTTTCGTGGCAAAGATACAGCCGCATCATTAATCCACAAAATGTTATTCATTACCTTTCATGGTGGAGCTTCACCAGAATGGGCTCCCAAGTCTGAAAATGGGAGTTACAAAGCGGAATGTGCTTATTTTGATAACTTTGTTGTCAGTAAAGTGAGCTAATGTATTATCAGACCTGGTCAGAGCAGGCAGTGCAGGTTATGACCAGCCCGTCTGTCGATAGTGATTTTGGGGCTGTTCGCGCCATTTAGCTTATTTCGCCGCGGATCCTGTCACGCAAAACGGATAGCTTTTGAATATCTTACCACCAGTCCGGACCTTTTGAATGGATGAGACGCAGCATGTTTTTGGCTGGTCGTACCCGGCCATTATTGCCATCTACTTCAATTGTGTCTGAGGTATTGTACTTCTGATGGGTTAACTCAAAACCGCATTGAGGCAGGTATTTTTTCTTTTTATCATCCCACTCAAAACCTGGTTTCGACAGCAAGACATACACCGCGCCGGTTATTCCACCAATACGCAGATTTAATTTCTATAAATTTGAGACAAAAACAAAATCAAAATTTTATAGCAATAACAACAGGCTAAAACAGTTCGTTAATGCAGATACAGGGGCAAAGAGCAAGATTTGCCCCTTTTTGCCGTTTCTCTGGTGTCAGATTGAGTGAACTATTAAGGGGGGCACAGGTCGGACTATCCCCTGTAGGTAACTTCGCCTAACAGGTAGGAGTTTGTAATGAAAATGCGTATATTTGTGACGATAGTGGTACTTCAGATCGGTAGCGTACTGAGTGCGGCGGGACACTCTAAACCGGGGAATGATGTTCAGGTATTTGCGGAACGCTTTGATGGTGATCTGTCCCCATTGGGAAGAGCACTGCTCAATAAAAAGTATGTCAGGCTTGCAAAGAAAGCAGGTATGCGCGGCTCTGATGCAATACAGATCACCTATCAGGGCTACCAAGAGGGCAGTCATAGGATCACGGCCACAGCCCGGTTGCCGCAGCCAGGACTGCGGTACAATTTGAGCTTTGCAGTCAAGTTTTGTAAGAATTTTGATTTTGTACTTGGCGGCAAGTTACATGGTTTTGGGCCAGAACAGCACGTGGATGGTGGGAATAAAATCAGCCCGTCAAGCTGGAGTGCTCGCCTTATGTTTGAACGCGATGGCGGCCTGCGATCTTATGTTTATCATCAGGATATGAAAGGAAAGTTTGGTGACAGTAAAAAAGTGGAACATTTCCGTTTTAAGCTGAACCACTATCATCAGGTACAGATCCAGCTTAGCTTAAACACTGCTGCCAATAAGGCTGATGGAAAAATGATTACAGTAGTCGATGGTGTCGAGGTGATCCGGCATGAAAACATTCGTTTTCGCGGAAAAATAAACGACCAAACCTTAATCAGTAAATTGATGTTTAATACCTTTCATGGTGGTGCTTCGCCCGAGTGGGCGCCAAGAACAAAGGACAAAAAGTACAGAGCAGTATGTGCATATTTTGATGATTTTATTGTCACCAAACCGCTTTAACGTTGTTTTATGCCAATGCGGGAAAAACGCATTGGCTATAAGTTTCATCCCGTTGCAACTAGCTCTTTTGATAGAGTTTCAGCTTGATAAACAGCTCTTCCACCTGGGTTCTGGCCCAGGCGGTTTTGCGCAAAAACGTCAGGCTGGATTTGATGCTGGGGTTGGAGCTAAAGCATTTAAGCGGTATTTGCTTTGCTAAGGGCGCAAAACCGCTGTAGTGCTCAACAAGCAACTCCAGAATTTGCTGCAGGGTAAATCCATGCAGCGGATTATTTTGTTGTGGCTGATTTGGGGTTTGGGTTGCCATAAGGGCTTTGCTCTGTTGTCGCTAAAGGCCGGAACTGGCCGTGATAATTTTCATCGTCTGTGCCCATCATCAGAGTCGCACCTGGGATCAACGGGCTTGGGCTGGCTAAGGCTTCTACTTTAAAACCGTCGATTTGCCATAACACTGGCCGTTCAGCCATTAAGCTGATGGGCTGTTTTGCTGTTGGGTTTACCAATGCAAGTGGATAAACCGCACTGCTAAAAGGGCCGTTGTCTGAACTATCGAGCACTGCGCTGGCCCAAAGTACGTCGGCTTCTAAATGCAAATCTGCGATCACTCTGTTGTAGTTACGGTTTTTAAGTTGTGTTGGGCCTGTCACCTGAATTTTCTGGCTGTTCCATTGAATGTTAACTGCAGCCATATCCAGTTCACCCCATTGTAAAAACCCGGCTGTTGTGGCTGTGCCGCGCTCGCCTAAAATGACTAGATAACGGTTCACATCTTTTTTGGCACAAGCTAAACCTTCAAAGTTATCGCCGTCCTGCTCCGGGCTGCTGTCACGTTCAACAGGTAATTCAAAGGTGTTGAGTACCTGCGCATAAGTAGGGAATACTTTGATATGAAACAGTCGGCCAAAAGCACCTTGCCAGGTCCCACTTTCTGCAATCAAAAACTCATTATTAAGGCCTGGCAGGGCACAGACTGCTTCTAAATCGTTAGAAGCCTGACCAGAGGGCCAATTAGTAACAAATAAGCTTTGTGCTGTCAGTTGTTGATCCTGATTGACCTGAATTAAGGTTAAGCGATCACCCTGGCGTTGAATTTTTTTGTCCTGCACCGCCAGGTAATGATTTTGGTCCAAAGCTGCTAAACCACTGATCGCAGGTAAGACGGTTTGCGTTTTAGGCCTATACGGAGTGTACCAGCGTGGGTCAACCGGCATTTTAAACAGCAGTGGCGACATGCGTTTAAATTTATCGGTATGGGTGCCGCACTGAATATTGTCGCCGTAGTGTTGTTTCCACGGGTCGTTAATTAAATACACTGTGCCTTCGTGAATAGTTACGGCTTCCAGTGCCGTTTGCACCAGCTTGTCATAGGCAGGGCAGAGGCCGCTGTCGTCTGTACTGACATAAAAACTCAGTTTTTGCACAAAAGGTGGAATACGGTTGGTTAAATCGAATACCCACAATTCGTCGTCATTACGCGCCACGGCCACTAAATAACCAGGGTGGCCTAAAATCGGGCTTGGTAAAAATTCGATGCCATTAATAGGGTGATCGTTGTCATCCAGCACGGGCAGGGTCAGGTTGGCGTCTATCACTTTGACAAAGTTATCGCGCAGCCAGAAATCTTGAGTTAACCGGGTTTTAAATAACTTAGGTTTGTTGGCAATGTCTTGTTCGAGTGCCAGATATAAATTCTGGTGATCATCAACAGCTAAACCTTCTATGCCGTCATTGGGGAAATTACCTACTTTGGCTTCAAGCGGAAATTGCACGGGCCGCACTGCTACTATTTCGGCACGGGTTAAGGCACTGTCGACCTGAATTTTTAACAGCAGAGTAGGGTAAGCCGTTGAATTAGATTGATTAAACTTTTTTGAACATTCGTTACTTAATTGATAAGCCGACGCATCTTCGGTCACCGTAATTAAAGTGGTGTCGTCCAGTCTGTCCCATGTTAAGGCTTCTAAATCGGGCTTATCGGCTAAATAGTTGTAAAAGCAGCTGTTTTTTAGGCTGTCTGCCACAGTAATTTGAATGGGCTGAGTAATAGCTGTTGCCGTAGCCGGGTCGATACGAAACAGTTTCATCCGGGTGCTTTCGTTTGCACTTTGATCGCCCACGACCACCAACTCACCTTTTCGGAAAGTGACGCCTGAAGTTTGTGGGTCGAGTAAAGTTTGCTTTTCTAAGTCGGTCAGCCATTGACCTGTCAGAGCCGTTTCTGCATTCAGATCCCCACTGAAGCTGGCAAGCAGCATTACAGCGAACAAGGATTTGGATAAATTGATCACAGTCTTAGATCCATAATTCAGGGCATATTCAGATGGCGCCTAACATACGATCTACCGGACTATTTCGCCAGAGAAACCCGATAAAAACGCATTATTCGCCGAAAAAAAATACAATCAATTGAGGAATAGCAGAGGATAAAAAGAAAAGCCACAGAAAGGCAGTACTTAAACTTAAGACGGATTCAAATGTTGGGGCCCAGGCTTGTCCCGGCCATTCCATTAGTAACGTGGTATTTTTCGAATAACATCGCGGTATCACAAGACGGGTGGGGACAAGCCCCACCCCTACAGTTTTGAACTAAGGGTTAATACCCAAAGTAATTCGAACGCAGGGTATTTTAGTAGCCTTGTTCGTGAACGTCCCGCACTGCACGCCCTGATGGGTCAGTCATTTGCGCCATTTTCGCATCCCATGCCAAAGCTTCAGGAGTAGAACAAGCGACAGACTTACCACCTGGTACACAGGAAATTGCGCCCGTGTGTGGGAAATGCTCTTCAAAGATCACCCGATAGTAATAAGCTTCTTTGCTGTCCGGAGTATTGACCGGGAAGCGGAAAGCCGCTGTTGCCATTTGCTGATCCGTCACTTCTTTTTCCGCATGAGCTTTTAAGCTGTCTATCCAGCTGTAGCCCACACCGTCAGAGAACTGCTCTTTTTGACGCCACAAAATGTCGTGCGGTAACAAGCCATCAAAGGCCTGACGCAAAATGTGTTTTTCCATTTTGCCTTTGCCACACATTTTAGCTTCAGGATTCAAGCGCATGGCGACATCCATAAAGTGCTTGTCGAGGAAAGGCACGCGGGCTTCAATACCCCAGGCCGACATAGCTTTGTTAGCGCGGTTGCAGTCAAACATATGCAACCTGTCTAGCTTACGTAAGGTTTCTTCATGGAACTCTTTGGCGTTAGGCGCTTTGTGGAAATACAAATAGCCGCCAAAAATTTCATCAGAACCTTCTCCCGACAACACCATTTTAATACCCATGGCTTTGATTTTACGAGCCATTAAGTACATAGGGGTTGAAGCACGAATAGTGGTGACATCATAGGTTTCGAGGAAATAGATCACGTCACGCAAAGAATCTAAACCTTCCTGCACAGTAAACAGCACTTCATGGTGCACTGTGCCAATGCTGTCTGCCACTTTACGCGCAGCCACTAGGTCGGGTGAGCCTTGTAAACCTACAGCAAAAGAGTGCAGGCGAGGCCACCAGGCTTCGGATTGACCGTCGTCTTCCACGCGATTACGGGCAAATTGCTGAGTAATTGCTGAAATTAAAGACGAATCCAGACCACCGGATAACAACACACCATAAGGCACGTCGGACATTAAGTGGCTTTTTACACTTTGCTCAAGAGCTGCGCGTAATTCGCCTAAGTCAGCCGGATTGTCTTTGACCGCATCAAAACTTTGCCAGTCACGCTGATAATACTGCACCAGCTTGCCTACTTTGCTGTCAAAGTAATGGCCTGGTGGGAATTCCTGCATTTGCTTACATACAGGCACCAGAGCTTTCAATTCAGACGCCACATACAACTGACCGTGTTCGTCGTAGCCGTAATACAACGGAATAATACCAATATGGTCACGGGCAATCAGGTAACGGTTTTGTTCTGCGTCATACAGAATAAAAGCGAACATGCCTTGCAGTTGGTCAATAAAATCAACGTCGTGCTGTAAATACAAAGGCAAAATCACTTCGCAGTCCGATTTGGTCTGGAACTGGTAATCGACTGTTAAGTTTTTCTCTAAATTCTTGTGATTATAAATCTCACCATTCACTGCCAGAATGTGATTTCGATTCGGATTAATCAGGGGCTGGGCGCCATTTTCAGTATCTACGATAGCCAGACGTTCATGCACTAAAATGGCATGGTCGTTGTTCCATACGCCTGACCAATCTGGTCCACGGTGGCGTAATAATTTAGATAACTGTAGCGCCTGCTGGCGCAAGGCTTTAACATCAGTCTTGATGTCAAGCACCCCAAATATCGAACACATGATGAGTAACCTCTAATTAATTAATCCAGATCGGTACCCTAAGTAGTTGGCGTTGCAGTGCGGCGACCAGCGAACGAGTCCCCATGGACATAGAAGGACTATGTGGTTGGGGCGGCGAACGCAGGCAACAAAGCTGCGGCGTCTACTACGACGGATACATTTCATTTTGGCAGTATGTACGTCTATACGTACCCTTTGAATTTGCCAGCTTACAGGAAAATTGCAAGAGGTTTTTTGCAGGTAATTGACAAAGTATGGTTTCAGCACAACAGACGGTTTTTTCTTATTCATGCAAAAAAGCAGCGTAAACTCCAGATTCATGGCACCCACAGCCTGGCAACCAGAGCTATTTTTACAGCCCGGTGTATTCAGCGCATTGGCTGCACGATTTCCGTTAGCACAACAACGCCATTTCCCGTCGCCAGAGTTGCTGACAGCCTGGTTGCATCAGCGCACTGAGCTACAGGACTGGAGCTTTGTTGACAGCACAGTGCTGGATGCTGATGGTCGTTATTACGAAGACTTTATTTCGCAAACCCGACAAATACCCATGCGCGCAGACAACTGGCATGACTTGTTTGGCGCCTTGATTTGGTGTTTATTCCCCAAAAGCAAGCGGGTGATGAATCAGCTGCATATGGCACAAATTCAACAGTTTGGCACTAAAGAACGCAGCAAAATAAGGCATAAGCTCACCTTATTGGATGAATGTGGCGTGTTGCTTTGTATCCAGCCTTCTCAGCGTTTTATGTTGGATTTATTGCGTGATCACCAATGGACCGACGCTTTTTATCAGCATAAAAACCTATGGGCAGAGCTAAATCCTATTATTTTTGGCCATGCGAACTATGAAATGGCAACCAAGCCTTTTATTGGTTTAACCGCAAAATTATGGTGTATTGAATTGCCCTCAGGCTTGACCTGTCCAGACACAGAAGGTTACGATTTTGTTGATAACTTATTAGCAGCTCAGCTTGTGCAAGCAGAGCTGCTGCTTGATAATCAACAGCTTAGTCCACTGCCATTACTGGGAGTACCGGGCTGGCATCAACAGGCTCAGGATCTGGCCTTTTATGCTGATACCAGTTATTTCAGACCGAAACGGCATACGACTTAACAGAAGAATAACAAAGGGAACTATCAATGATAAAAATCGACGCGCTGGCTAAATCTTTTGCCATTAGTCGTGGCCAAAAGTTGTCGGACAGTGAAAAACAAGATGTGCGCTATAGCAAAGACGCTTTCCATTCGGTACGCAACGTCAGCTTTGATTGTGGCTCAGGCGAAGTATTAGGTTTATTGGGCCCGAATGGTGCAGGTAAAACCACCACTTTACGTATTTTATCGACTGCCTTACAGCCAGATTCTGGTTCTGTGTTGATTGAAGGCGTGGATGTGTTAAAGCAACCTGTGCAGGCCCGTAAAAAAATCGGTTTTTTATCCAGCAGCACTGGCTTATATGGCCGCCTCACTGCTTATGAAAACATTGCATATTTTGCCCGTTTGCATGGGATGAGCGAAACCGCATTAAAACAACGGATTGAAGAACTATTCACCCTGCTGAATATGCACGATTTTGCTAACCGTAAAGCCGATGCCATGTCCAGTGGTATGAAACAAAAAACCGCCATAGCGCGCGCTGTGGTGCATTCACCCAAAGTGGTTATATTAGACGAACCTACTACCGGCCTGGATATTATGACCACCCAGACGGTACTGGATTTTATCCGCTCGTTAAAACAGCAGGGCACACCTGTTATTTTTTCTACCCACCATTTGGATGAAGTCGCGTCTTTGTGTGATCGGGTTGTGGTGATAGACAAAGGCATCAGCGCGTTTTCCGACAGCTTTGATGCATTTAAAGCGTTAAGTGCTGACGGTGATCTACGCCAGTCATTTATGAATGTGATTAATCCGGCAGGGCACAACAGGGAGTACAACTAAATGTGGCAAGTTTACCTTAAAGAACTAACCGAGTTAGTCCGCGATAAAAAAACCATGTTTTTTGTCATTTTACTGCCGATTCTGGTTTTCCCTGTGCTGTTTGGCATTATGGGATTAGTGGTAGCAAACGTAGCGAAGAATGCAGAAGCGGAAGAGCACCGCTACGTCATTATCAATGCAGATAAAGCGCCTGAATTAACAGAAGCTTTGTTTTATCACAAAAATTTCAAAAAGGTAGAGTCTGATCTGACCGAACCGGAAGCACTGAAACAAGCTATTCGCGACGATAAATTTGATTTGGCTATTATCATTGCCGACGACTTTAGTGCCGATGTAACTAATCTGACGCAAAGCCAATGGACCGTGATTTATAATATGTCGTCCCAGCTTGATATGATTGATAAATACTTCAATCAGTTGCTGCGCGATTACAGCAAAAAGCTGCAACTTGCCAAGCTGGATAGCTTAGGTGTAAGTGCCGAAAAAGTGGATGCATTGTTGCAACCAGTCAAGCTGGAAAAAGTAAATACCGCCGAAAGCCGCGAAAATTTAGGTGAAAAAATCGGTGGTTTTGTTGCTTACATCCTGATCCCTTTGTGCTTAATTGGCTGTTCTTATCCGGCTGTTGATATAGGTGCAGGTGAAAAAGAGCGCGGTACTTTAGAAACCTTATTAATATGCCCGATCAGCAGAACCTCTATTGTGTTAGGAAAGTTTCTGACTGTACTGACCACAGGCTTAGCCTCTGCACTTATTACGGTCAGTAGCTTTGGTGGCTGGGGTTATGTTATTGGCTCTTTAATGGGGGTCGATATAGTGGCTAAAACTATGTCTACTTTAGGCGTTGCCGATCTGTTACTGATCCTGATGATGCTGATCCCATTGTCTGCCATTTTTGCATCTTTACTGCTGTCATTATCCATCTATGCCCGCAGCTTTAAAGAAGCACAAAACTATATTGGCCCTTTGAGCATGATCGTCTTTATGCCGCTGATTGTGGCGTTAATGCCTGGCGTGGAGCTGACCTGGGCAATGGCTATGTTACCTATTGCCAACGTCGCACTTGCCATTAAAGAGCTGATTAAAGGCACTATGGACATAGGTATGCTGTTGGCTATTTTTGGTTCGACAGTAGTGATCGCAGGAGCCATGTTGGCCTTTTGTGTCAGCTGGTTCCAAAAAGAAAAAGTATTGTTCAGATAAAATGTTCGCGCATGTTAACGCATGTTGGCTGTGGGGGCGGGGCTTGTCCCCGCCCGTTTCAAATTATAAGGTGATGTTATAGGGGCTTGTCCCCGCCCGTCTAATGATACCTCGGTGTTAATGAAAGGGCCGGGGCACCCGCGGATTCAATGTAGGGGCGTCGTTTATCGGCGCCCGTTTCGTTTCTGTGCATATGAAGTCATTAAAGCTGCAGCTTTAAGTACGAAGGGGAGTTTAATGAAGTTATTTGATGCCATAGTCAACCCATACAAAGGTTGCTTTATAGGACCGGAACAACTGCCTGACACGATAGCCGAATTTGCCGGGCGATTAGCTGCATCTGTGGAGGCATGGCGTCATCATTACTCTTTAATTTGGCTTGAGTTACCGGCTTCGCGCTCAGAGCTGATTTCCGTCGCTGTTGAACTTGGTTTTGCCTTTCATCACTGCATGCCAGACAAATTAATGCTTTGCAAAAAACTGCAGGCCGACAGCTATTTGCCTTTAGCTGCAACCCATAGCATTGGGGTGGGTGCTGTGGTGTTATCCGATTCTGGCAAAGTATTGCTGGTGCAGGAAAAACCTTTGGAGGGCCGCAGCCCAGGCTATTTTAAATTGCCTGGCGGTATGGTGGACCCGAAAGAGCATTTAGCTGATGCTGCCATTCGTGAAGTACAGGAAGAAACAGGTGTCACAGCCCGCTTTGACAGCTTTTTAGGCTTACGCCATCACCATCAGGGCCAGTTTGGTGCTTCTAATTTGTATATGGTCTGCCGTTTAACCGCAGACGAAACAGAGCCAAAACCAGACCCGCGCGAAATTCTGCACGCCCGCTGGTTTGACTGTGCCGAGTATCTGGCCGACCCTAACGCCAGCCCTTACAACAAGCTACTGGTACAAACGGCATTAACAGGCCAGCGGCTTTTAAGCCGGAAAGTGGAGGGCTATATGAAAGGACCTGATGAGTATGAGATTTTTATGGGTTAGTTTTGGTTGTTAAAGAGACTTTACCCTAATTTATCGGGTCGACTCCAAACCCGTCGAATTCGACTGCTTTAGAAATAAAATCTACCAAAGCCGTTGTAGTGTTTGTCCCTGTTACGCTATGGTAGTGCCAAAGCAAAATTTCAGGGACATGAAGTGCTTAGCATTAATCAGGACAAAAGATTATGGTTTATCGAACTGATCGCCTGGTGGGAAGGCCGGATCAGTACCAGTCACTTAATCCGCCAGTTTGGCATCAGCCGCACTCAGGCACAAAAAGATATTCTTTATTACCAGCAATTGTTACCTGGAAATCTGCTTTATCACGCCAGTTATAAAGGTTTTCTGCCACAACCTAATTTTAAGCACGGCTACATTTGTGGCGATGTAGTGGAGTATCTGAATTGGGTGAGCCATCAGGACGCTATCGCCGACGTCAGCACCGCTTTGCCTTATACCACCTTAGCTCTGCCGAAACGCCAGGTAAGCGCAGAAATCATTCGGGTCTTGGTCAGTGCAATCAGGCAAAAACGCAGGTTGGAAGTAGACTATGTATCGGTCAGTAATCCTGATCGGCAAGGCCGTATCATTGTGCCTCATCATTTTGTCAGTGCAGGGTTGCGCTGGCATTTACGGGCGTACTGCGAAAAATCCAAAGGCTTTCGTGACTTTGTCTTAAGCCGTTTTCGTGGTGTACCGGAGTTATTGGATAAAACCAACATCAGCGCAGAGCTAGACCCCGGCTGGACCACAGAGTTTTGTCTAGAGTTCCGGCCCGATCCACGTTTAACTCCAGCCCAACAAGAAGTTTTAGCCCACGACTACCAAATGCAAAACGGCAAACTCCTGCTCCAAACCCGGGCCTGCCTTGCCCAATACGTGCTGCAGGAAATGCAGGTCAACATCCGCGACATCAACATCAGCCCCGAAGCCCAGCAACTGGTTTTAATAAATCACAACGACATAACCCCCTGGCTATTTGAAGAACAATCATAAGTTTACCAACAACCTGCACAGTTAGTTTACAGGTGTTTTTGTACAGTGTTGTTAAATCAGGGATAGAGGGTAGAGTGGTAGTTAAGTTTTACAGCGAGCTACGCCTAATTATGGCGATTTCGCCACAATTAGATGTAGTTTCTAGCTTGCAGAAGAAGGAACGAAGGCAATGAATAATTCGGCGATAAAGCACTATTGTTTGAGCCAAGGGAGTCGCAGTAATGACTGACACTACAGCCATAAGTCACTTTGGTTATTGGGGCAAAGCGAAGAAAGACCCTGAACAATCCGGGCCGGATTACCATTTGTTGGCTTACCATAGTTTGGATGTGGCGGCGGTGGCAGCATACTGGTGGGATCATAGCCCTGCGTTAAGGCATTTGTTTTGCCGGAAGCAAAAGCTTGATAAGCAACAAGTAAGAGCCTGGGTGCTGTTTTTTATTGCCCTGCACGATCTTGGGAAATTTGATATCCGCTTCCAGTGCAAAGTGCCGCAGGTTTGGTTTGCGCTAAATCCTGAAGATCGACATGCCAGGTTGCCAACCCCTAACGATTGCAAGGCATATGATCATGGACTAGCGGGGCTTTACTGGTTTGACAGTGAGCATCAGATCGATGCAGTAGACGACCCTTTTTCCCTTGAACCAACAAATCTGTTTGCATCTTGGCTGCCGTGGATGGAAGCCGTCTGTGGGCATCACGGCACAGTTATCCATACCGATAAATTGGACATACCTCATTATCGTTTACCTGTTGAACTGCATTCTTTTAGCAAACGGGATAGCGCTGCACGCCATAGCTGGATAGCTGTGCTGGAAAATATTTTTCTTAAACCGGTGGGATTAACTGCGCAAAGTGCGCCGCCAGATTGTTCAGTATTAATGGCCGGTTTTTGCGCTGTATCCGATTGGCTGGGTTCCTGGCTAAGCGATGACACCTTTATTTTTAAGACTGCGGGTAGTGGAGAGGAAAGTGAACTTCGCCAGTATTTTGAACAGCGCTATCAGCATGATGCCGTGAAAGTGATACAGCGCAGTGGTTTAATCGGTCAGGTAAAAACCAATGCTAGCGTACAAGCACTGCTGGATAGCGGCCACCAGCCAAGACAACTGCAAGTATTGGTTAATTCTTTGCCTCTAGTGGCGGGGTTAACTATTGTTGAGGCTCCTACCGGTTCAGGTAAAACAGAAACGGCATTGGCTTATGCCTGGAAGTTAGTGGAGCAGAACTTAGCTGACAGTATTATTTTTGCTTTACCCACCCAGGCAACTGCTAATGCGATGCTGCAGCGTATTGAAACATTGGCTCCTAAGCTTTTTGATAATCCCAATCTGGTGCTGGCACATGCGAATTCCCGTTTTAATAATGCTTTTTCAGGCATTAAAGAGCGCGGGAGAAATGAGCAAGGCGAGAACGCATTAAGTCAGTGTGTGCAATGGCTTAGCCAGAGTAAAAAACGTGTATTCCTGGGGCAAATCGGCGTATGCACTATAGATCAAGTGCTGGTATCCATTTTGCCCTTACGCCATCGGTTTGTGCGTGGTTTCGGTGTAGGACGTAGTGTATTGATTGTTGATGAAGTACATGCCTATGATCGGTATATGTATGGCTTGTTAGAAGCCGTAATACAGGATCAGGCAAAAGCAGGCAGCCCAGCCATTTTGCTGTCAGCCACGTTACCACGGAAGCAAAAAAAGCAATTGCTTGCCAGTTATTCATCGACACTCCCAAAAGATTTTTCATCTACAGCAGAACTTGGTCCGTATCCGCAAGTATCTTGGATATCAGGTTTAAACTTCCAACAATTTGATCTGGAAGATTATCCAGATCAGCAACCCCCGCAATTTAATCTGTATCTCGAACCCCGTTACAGTGTTGATGCTATTCCTGATGAAGAACTTCTAACGCAGTTGTTATCGGCGGCAAAGCAGGGGGCTCAGGTTTGCCTGATTTGTAATTTGGTTGACGTGGCGCAAAAGGCTTATCAGAAGCTAAAAGCCGCTGCTGGTGCGACTGAAGTTCAGCTTTTTCATGCCCGTTTCTCGTTACTAGATCGCCAGGTAAAAGAAACCCAAGCGTTAGATTACTTTGGAAAAGAAGGCGATCGTAACCGTGGGCGGATCTTGGTGGCTACACAGGTAGTTGAGCAATCACTTGATGTCGATTTTGATTGGCTGGTTACCCAAGTATGCCCGGTGGATCTGTTATTTCAACGTTTGGGGCGTTTACATCGCCATCAAAGAGCATCGCGCCCGATTGGTTTTGAAAAACCTAAAGCGACGGTGTTGCTTCCGAACACAGATGGCTACGGCATCATTGGCAAAATTTATAGTCACACACGGGTAATGTGGCGCACGCAAAAAGCTATTGAATCACTTGGCGAGCAACCACTGGTATTCCCCGATGCTTATAGAAGTTGGATAGAACCAATTTACAGTGAGGATGTAACGGTACCTGAGCCAGATTGGGTTAGCCAAGGGATGGAAAAGTTTGAAAACGACGATTTCACAAAAAGGATTAAGGCCCGACAAATGCGGCAATGGGCAGAAAATATCAGCCTGTATGATAGTGAAGTCAATGAACGGGCTGTTACCCGCGATGGTGCTATGAGTATTCCGCTAGTCCCTTTTGTGCAAACCAAAGCGGGTAAGCAATTGCTGGATGGCCGGATTTATGAACAGCTTGGTGAGTATCAGCAACAGGAAGCTTTAGCATTGAACCAGGTAAATGTGCCGGATAGTTGGAAAGGCAAGATTAAGGTGTTGCCTGACGCTCAAGGGCGATATTGGCTAGCGGGCCAGCTACAGCAAGAGCAGCTTTGTATGACGAGCGGCAAACATTATCTGTATTACAGCAAGGAGAAAGGCATGGAGATACAAAATGAACCTGCTAACTGATCATTGGATACCTGTTCGACCGATAAATGGCGGAGTTCCGCAAACTATAACTTTGGAACGACTACTATGCGGCGATAAGCATTGGCTCCTTAGCTTGCCACGGGACGATATGGAGCTGGCGGCATTGCAATTACTGATCTGTTTGGTGCAGGTAAGCTGGATACCAGAAAATGAGCAAGCATTGCATAGTTATGTAACTAAGCCGCTATCCACGGATGCTTTCAGGCATGGGATTAACAAATGGCAGGATACCTTTTGCCTGGATCACTCTGAACATCCGTTTATGCAGGTGAAAGGCGTTGATGCCAAAGAGCCGACAGGTATGGATAAGTTATTAGCAGGCTTAACAGGCGCGACCAACTGTACTTTTATCAATGAGCCGGGGCAAGGTGATGCTTTATGTGGCGGTTGCACTGCGATAGCACTATTCAACCAAGCAAACAATGCCCCTAGTTTTGGTGGTGGTTTTAAAAGTGGTTTGCGTGGCGGCTCACCTATAACAACGTTGGTTCAGGCGGTGGATTCACGCTTTACTGATTTACGTACGACAATTTGGCTGAATGTGCTAACCCAATCGAGTCTTGTGACATTGATGGGTGATGAATTGCAATTGTCGCAACTTCCTACCTGGCAGCAACCCATAGTTGCGGGGGCTTCAATAGCGGCAGCCAATATCGGTTTAGTACGAGGATTATTTTGGCAGCCAGACCATATTGAATTGTGTCCGGCAATAGGGGTAGGCCAATGTACCGGTTGTGGCCAGCATGTCGATCAGCGCTATAGCGGTTTTTTTAAAGCCAAGTTTAATTTTACTGTTGATGGTACCTGGCCACATCCGCATTCACCGCGTTTACTGCAGGTTAAAAAAGGCGAAACGCAAGAGAAATTTCTCGCTTTTACTACCTCAGCACCATCATGGACACAGCTAAGTCGCGTACTAGTGAAATTGCAGCCGGAAAAAGGCGATGCGCAGTTGCCTGCTGCCGTGGTTAATCAATGTGGCAAGATTTTCCGGCATGCAAAAACCCAGTTGATTGTAGGTGGCTATCGTAATAATCAGGCTTCTATATTAGAGCGACGTCACGAAGTAATGACTATAAATCAGGGATGGCAGGATTATTCCGAAGTTATCGAAGCGGTAGTGCAAATTGGCCTTAATTATAAAACTGCGTTAAGAAAATCCCTTTACACCTTCGTTGAGGGTGTTAAAACATCTGAAATAAAAGGGGCTGGTGTTGCAGTTCACGAATTGGCAGAGCGGCAATATTACAGGCAAAGTGAACTAGTCATTCCCGACTTATTAGCAACGCTCAACTTTGCGGAACCATTAACGCAATTGGATACATTACGTAATCAACTGCAGCAGTTATGTAATGCACTGTTTGAACAAGTTACTGCGCCTTATCAGCATCATCCTAAGCTTGTGCGGACACTTGCCGTTGCAAGGAAAAGTTTGCGCAAACATCTTTCTGATTTAAAACAACCGCAAGGAGGCCAAGATGCCGCTTGATGCATTAGGGCTCTACCACGCCTGGAATTCACTGGACAATGCCGCCAGTGCTCAGCTAAGACGTGTTTCAGAGCCAGAAGAGTTAAAAGATATTCCTGCTTTTTATCGGTTGGTACAACCTTTTGGTTGGTCTGAACCAAAAATGCAACGCGCTTTGTTGCGTATGGTGTTTTGTTTAAGTGCTGGCAAAAACGTTATTCAACATGCGGATAAGTCGGAAAAGCACCCCAACGGCATTAGTCTGGGCAAAGCATTAGCCGACAGTGGCAAAATTAATGAACGGCGTGTTTATCAATTACTGCGGGCGGAGTGGCCGAATGACATGGTTCAGCTGCGCAGGCTACTAACTCATGCAGAACCAAAATTGTATTGGCCCTTGTTGGCAGAGCAACTGACGTGGTGGAACCAACGAGCCCGCCGCGAGTTGTTAGAACATTTTGTACTCGCTTTACCACCAAAGAAAAACACATAAGGATATTTGATTATGAACAACTTTATTAATTTTCATGTGCTTATTTCGCATAGTCCGGCCTGTTTAAACCGGGATGATATGAATATGCAAAAGGATGCGGTATTCGGTGGTAAACGCCGGGTACGTATTTCCAGCCAAAGCCTTAAAAGGGCATTTCGTAAAAGCGATTATTATGCTGCAAACATTGGTGATGCCAGTATCCGGACCATTAACTTATCTGCGTTACGCGAGCAACTGCAGCAAGCATTAGGCAACAAATACAGTGTCGAACTGATGGATCGCACATTAACCCTGTTGACCGGGAAAACGTTAGATAGCAATGAAAAAACAACAGGAGATGCTGTTACTCCTTGGGTTGTCGGCGAGTTTGACTGGTTTTGCGACAAAGTAGCAAAAGCTGATGCTGAAGGAATTGATGCCAAAAAGCTGACGAAAGAACTAAAAAATGATTTGGCGGCGATGCGCGAGAGCTTACAACAGGGTGTTGATGTGGCATTAAGTGGTCGAATGGCTACCAGCGGTATGATGAGTGAACTGGGCAAAGTCGATGGTGCTATGTCTATTGCACATGCCATTACAACACATACTGTTGATTCCGATATTGATTGGTTTACCGCAGTAGATGATTTGCAGGAACTGGGCTCCGCGCATCTTGGTACACAAGAATTTTCGGCTGGAGTGTTTTATCGTTATGCCAGTTTAAATCTGGCGCAACTGCAAGAAAACTTAGGCGGAGTAGACCGCAGTAAAGCACTGGAAGTTGCTGCACACCTGGCTCATTTGCTGGCCACCGAAACACCGAATGCCAAGCAACGTACCTTTGCCGCCTTTAACCCGGCAGATTTAGTCATGGTTAATTTTTCAGATATTCCGGTGTCGCTGGTAAATGCCTTTGAAGCACCGGTCAGAGCAGATAAAGACGGTTTTTTAAAACCTTCAATTGAAAAGTTCAGTGAGTATTGGCAGCGCGTTGCCAAGGGCTACGGTTTGTCGGGCGCTGCAGCACAATTTTCGTTAGCTGATGTCCCAGTAGCTGATGGCCTGAAAACCAAAGCATCCCTTAATGAGCTAAAAAGTTGGATTAAAAATAATGGCGAGGGCTAATAAAAATGAAGCCTTATCTAATATTACGCTTGTCCGGCCCGATGCAGGCATGGGGCCAACCGACATTTGAAGGCACACGGCCAACGGGAAGTTTCCCAACCCGCAGTGGTTTGTTGGGGTTAATGGGGGCTTGTTTGGGGATACGGCGAAACGACAAAGCAGCACTGCAAAATCTTGCTGACAGTGTACGTTTTGCAGTGCGTTGCGATAGCCATGTTGTTGAAGGTAAGGAAATACCTACAGTGAAATTGACCGACTATCACACAGTGCAAAATGCGCGGGAGGATTATCGTGGTTTGAAAAGCCACGATACCATTCAAACCTGGCGGGAATATCTGTGTGATGCACATTTCACAGTAGCGGTTTGGTGTACGGAAAATAGTGTTTATACATTGCAAAAGCTAACTAACGCGGTGCAAAAGCCTTATTTTACGCCTTACCTAGGACGCCGCAGCTGCCCGCTTACTTGCCCGCTTTATTTATCAAACTGTGAAGCTGCTGATCCTAAACAAGCGTTAGCTCAGTTTGAAGGTCGGGGAGTCATTTATAGTGAAGAAGCTATCAGTGCGGACAATCGGCGCTACCGGGTACGGGATGAGCCGATTGTAGCATTACCGCGCCAGTTTGCTGCCAGAGATTGGTTTGTGATCCAGGGAGGTGCATGATGTTTTTGAGTAAAGTATGGATTGACTGGAATTGGGTTAAAGACCCTTATCAGTTACACAGGGCGTTATGGCGGCTTTTTCCTGATAGCCAGTCGGATGAACGGGATTTTCTGTTTCGTGTCGAAGATGTGCAGCGGGGAAAGGGGGCTTTTGCATTACTTTTATCTGCTAAACAACCTATTACGGCTCCTGTGGCTGAAGTGATTGCAAGCAAATTGATGCCTCAGAGCATACCTTCAGGAGCAAGGTTACGTTTTCGACTGCGAGCAAACCCGATAAAAACTATAAAAGACGATAAACGGCTTGATAAAAAGGGCGTGCCAAAGAGCGTCCGGGTGCCATTAATTAATGAACAAGAGCAACTGCTATGGTTAGTAAGAAAACTTGCGGGAGTTGCTGAACTGGAAACTGCTCTTGTAATGCCAGAGCCTGCTTTGTATTTTCGCAAACAAAACATGGACGGGAAGATCCAGACGGTATGTTTTGAAGGCGTGCTGAAAGTCCTTGATGCAGCGGCCTTAATTACGTTACTTAGGCAAGGGATTGGACCAGCCAAAGCCATGGGCTGTGGACTATTATCTTTGGCTGCGGCCTGATGTTACTGCGTCGGGTTTAGAAAGCACAATTTACGGAGGATAAGCAATGGCAGCAAAACTGGAGGTTTTGGATCAGCAGATTGCAACTTATTCCAGGGAAGGGATTGAATACATTTGTATTACTGATATGGCTCGTTATAAGAACCCTGAACGAACCGATATCATCATCGGTAACTGGTTACGCAACCGCAATACCATAGAATTTTTGGGTATCTGGGAGCAACTGAATAATCCTGATTTTAAACCCATCGAATTCGATGGGTTTAAAGCCTTGGCAGGTTTAAACAGTTTCACCCTGACACCCAAGCAGTGGATTGAGAAAACTGGCGCTGTTGGGCTGATTTCCAAAGCAGGGCGTTATGGCGGTACCTACGCGCAAAAAGATATTGCTTTTGAGTTTGCCAGTTGGATCTCTGTCGAATTTAAGTTGTATTTGATCAAAGAGTTTCAACGTTTAAAAGAGCAAGAGTTTCAGCAGCTTGGTTGGGATATTCGACGTAATCTGGCCAAGATGAATTATCTGATCCATACCGATGCCATCAAAGAGCATTTGATCCCGGATTCGCTTACTCCGGCACAAATAAATCATATTTATGCCAGTGAGGCTGATCTACTGAATATGGCTTTGTTTGGGGTAACGGCTGCTCAGTGGCGACTGCAGAATGCCGAAGAAAAAGGCAATATGCGTGATCATGCTAATGTGTATCAACTGGTGTGTTTAGCGAATTTAGAATCGATGAATGCACATTTTATCCAGCAAGGCGTTCCAGCTCAGCAACGTGTGGTGAAGCTTAACCAGCTTGCTATTCAGCAAATGACAATTCTGAGTCGGCAACAATCTGCGTTAGCCCCGCTTTTACCAGATCCAGATGAAAGATAAGGACATCAGATGGCATTTATCCCGTTAAAACCTATCCCAATTAAAGATCGCAACTCTATGATTTTTATTGGCATGGGACGCATTGACGTAAAAGATGGCGCTTTTGTGGTTGTGGATGAAGTTAATGGAGAACGGATGCATATTCCGGTGGGCTCTATCGCCTGCTTAATGCTGGAGCCAGGCACCCGAATTTCTCACGCTGCAGTTAAGTTGGCCGCAGAGGTAGGTACATTAATTACCTGGGTGGGTGAGGGTGGTGTCCGGTTTTATGCTTCAGGCCAGCCAGGTGGTGCTCGCTCTGACAAGTTGTTGTATCAGGCCAAACTGGCCTTAGATGAGCAGCTAAGGCTGAAAGTTGTACGCAAAATGTTTGAGTTGCGTTTCGGTGAAGAAGCGCCAGCCCGGCGTAGCGTGGATCAATTACGGGGCATTGAGGGATCCAGAGTTCGGCAAACGTATAGTTTGTTGGCTAAGCAGTATGGTTTGAAATGGAATGGCCGCAAATATGATCCCAAAGACTGGGAAGCCGGAGACCTGCCAAACCAGTGTTTGAGCGCCGCAACGTCCTGTTTATATGGCATCACCGAAGCGGCTGTACTGGCCGCTGGTTATGCACCTGCCATCGGATTCATTCATACCGGAAAACCTTTGAGTTTTGTCTACGACATAGCGGATGTGATTAAGTTTGATACTGTAGTTCCACTAGCTTTTCGGATTGCAGCCAAAGGACCACAAGCCCCGGATAAAGAGGTGCGATTGGCCTGTCGTGAGTTGTTCAGAACAGATAAAACCTTGAAACGCTTAATTCCACTGATTGAGGAGATCCTGGCTGCCGGAGAAATTTTGCCACCTGAACCCTATCCCGACGCCCAGCCTCCGGCCTTACCTGAACCTTTATCCATAGGTGACAGTGGGCACAGGAGCAGCTAAATGAGTTTCTGTATGATTGTTACTGAAGCTGTACCACCAAGGTTAAGAGGACGTTTAGCCGTATGGCTGTTGGAAGTAAGGGCCGGGGTTTATGTGGGTGATGTTAGTCAAAGAGTAAGGGAAATGCTGTGGCAGCAGGTTGATGCAATGGCTGAGAATGGGAACGTAGTAATGGCGTGGGCAACCAATACAGAGTCGGGTTTTGATTTTGTTACTTTTGGTGATAATCGTCGCCAGCCCATAGATTTTGATGGTTTACGTTTAGTGAAATTTCTGCCTGAAAACTCCTGATTTAGCAGAATACTCAGCTCTTTAAAAATATGGAAAAACCTGGTAGAAAATTGCATAAGCTTTTTTCTTTTAGAAATCAGCTATATACTTTTAGTCTGTTCCCCGTAAGCACGGGGCTAAACCGCACTGTGCAGCGTTTAGCGTCTGACTTATCAACTGTTCCCCGTAAGCACGGGGCTAAACCGGCGTGAACACTGGATACAACTTTGAGGAAACGCTGTTCCCCGTAAGCACGGGGCTAAACCGTTATGAGTAAAATAGAAATGAAGGCGCTCAAACTGTTCCCCGTAAGCACGGGGCTAAACCTTGCAGCCAATAGTCCTGCGTTCTCTTGTTCGCCTGTTCCCCGTAAGCACGGGGCTAAACCGGGAGTACGACCGACGCCTACAGTTATGATCTGCTGTTCCCCGTAAGCACGGGGCTAAACCGCTCAATGTTTCTACCGTTGTCTAAAGAATCACCTGTTCCCCGTAAGCACGGGGCTAAACCGTTAACCTTGGTCACTGAGGATAACAAGCAGACCTGTTCCCCGTAAGCACGGGGCTAAACCGTAAACAGCAAGTGCTGAAAGTCGCGCCAGATTCTGTTCCCCGTAAGCACGGGGCTAAACCGCTGGCAGGTGCTGAACTCCTGCTTACCCGCTGCTGTTCCCCGTAAGCACGGGGCTAAACCGGCTTAGCGGCTATTGAAGAGAAGTTCAAGGAACTGTTCCCCGTAAGCACGGGGCTAAACCGAATACAAAGATGGGGCGAGTGCCCTGCGGCAGCTGTTCCCCGTAAGCACGGGGCTAAACCGCCAAACATCTTTATGCACGAAAAAGCAATTGCCTGTTCCCCGTAAGCACGGGGCTAAACCGTAAACGCAGAGCGCGACAAAAACGCATCGCTTCTGTTCCCCGTAAGCACGGGGCTAAACCGTTTATTCAGCGCCATTGGACTATGGAGCAGATCTGTTCCCCGTAAGCACGGGGCTAAACCGGTCTGACTCTGTCGGAAAGTAATTAATCTGCTCTGTTCCCCGTAAGCACGGGGCTAAACCGTAATTTGAGACAATCTGTTCTGCAAGTCCACTCTGTTCCCCGTAAGCACGGGGCTAAACCGTGGGCTAGAGAACGGCAACTCATTAAGCTGGACTGTTCCCCGTAAGCACGGGGCTAAACCGCACTGATTTTACTTTTGAGCCTGTCACTCAGACTGTTCCCCGTAAGCACGGGGCTAAACCGCCGATTGTAATTGATGACACCTTACCAGATATCTGTTCCCCGTAAGCACGGGGCTAAACCGAGCGAGCCAATGAGCTGCCAGTGCCAATACCGCTGTTCCCCGTAAGCACGGGGCTAAACCGCGCAACATCACCTGTAAAATTTTTACACTGAACTGTTCCCCGTAAGCACGGGGCTAAACCGCAACCCAGCAGTCACACCGCCGACCAAAACATCTGTTCCCCGTAAGCACGGGGCTAAACCGTCAGACCAGCTTAACGCGACTGACATCATGGGCTGTTCCCCGTAAGCACGGGGCTAAACCGTTACCCGCTTGCACCGAGTAAGTAATACCAACCTGTTCCCCGTAAGCACGGGGCTAAACCGTCACTCGACCAGAATGGCAAGTTGGAGTTGATCTGTTCCCCGTAAGCACGGGGCTAAACCGCCTGCGCCGCTACCTGTAAAGCTGGTTGCTGTCTGTTCCCCGTAAGCACGGGGCTAAACCGTAAGGATGACTTTGAGCTCAGAGCCAAAGAACCTGTTCCCCGTAAGCACGGGGCTAAACCGGAATTAAACAAAATGCTACTAATATCACAACCCTGTTCCCCGTAAGCACGGGGCTAAACCGGTCAACTGCCCAGTTACCTTTGATTAGTCCACCTGTTCCCCGTAAGCACGGGGCTAAACCGCCCTATCGGTCATCCTTATGACGAAAACGGCACTGTTCCCCGTAAGCACGGGGCTAAACCGGTTGTTTATCAGTCAGACGCCAGAGCGCCGGACTGTTCCCCGTAAGCACGGGGCTAAACCGAATACACGCCAATTGAATACGGCTTATTGCAGCTGTTCCCCGTAAGCACGGGGCTAAACCGGCCCAGCTTTTCAGCCTCAGTGCCTGACTTGCCTGTTCCCCGTAAGCACGGGGCTAAACCGCACTTATGCTGGCTGATGCTGAACTAAACCCTCTGTTCCCCGTAAGCACGGGGCTAAACCGGGCCATCCCCAGCAGTTGCTTGAGCGTATCAACTGTTCCCCGTAAGCACGGGGCTAAACCGCAAATCCAAACTTTGGGGTATCAGTCAGTCAGCTGTTCCCCGTAAGCACGGGGCTAAACCGCGTAGCCGCAACCGCACTGAAGTCAGCTTTACCTGTTCCCCGTAAGCACGGGGCTAAACCGCAAACCGCTGGTATCACAGCATTAGAGCGAATCTGTTCCCCGTAAGCACGGGGCTAAACCGGCCACATCGGGAAAGGCGGCACATCACTTGATCTGTTCCCCGTAAGCACGGGGCTAAACCGTTGGCATTTCAATATGCTGGACGTTTGCAAATCTGTTCCCCGTAAGCACGGGGCTAAACCGTATTTTTGCACCTTAACCCGCATAACATCATCCTGTTCCCCGTAAGCACGGGGCTAAACCGCCAGTATCTGGCTCGCTTGCCATTGAGTATCTCTGTTCCCCGTAAGCACGGGGCTAAACCGCACTGGCCGAACGCTACCTTGCCAGTCGCAACCTGTTCCCCGTAAGCACGGGGCTAAACCGTTTCTGCTGGTGAGCAGGTTGATATGGATGACCTGTTCCCCGTAAGCACGGGGCTAAACCGCGCTAGGCCGCTGACAACTACCCAACCATTTGCTGTTCCCCGTAAGCACGGGGCTAAACCGTTATAGTTCCTGACACTGTACCGGCAGCTCTTTTGTTCCCCGTAAGCACGGGGCTAAACCGATGGTAGTGTCAGTACATACAGTGACTACAACCTGTTCCCCGTAAGCACGGGGCTAAACCGTGCCGTTGTTGTATGATATTGCAAATTTGCACCTGTTCCCCGTAAGCACGGGGCTAAACCGCATTTCATCGACGCCGTTAAATCCGAACGTAACTGTTCCCCGTAAGCACGGGGCTAAACCGCAACCGCAGAAGTGCCAACAGTAGTTATTGCCCTGTTCCCCGTAAGCACGGGGCTAAACCGGAAACTGAAAAAGGCATTACGTTCGGCTTTAACTGTTCCCCGTAAGCACGGGGCTAAACCGCCTGAGAAAATACGCAGCATTGCTGGAGCAAACTGTTCCCCGTAAGCACGGGGCTAAACCGTTCGGTTTCAGCTTCCGCTTTGAGCAGTCGTTCTGTTCCCCGTAAGCACGGGGCTAAACCGGTGATTGCTGATAGTGGTCAGCACGTTAACCTCTGTTCCCCGTAAGCACGGGGCTAAACCGGTGCATACAACTACGCACTGCCAACAGCTAAACTGTTCCCCGTCAGCACGGGCTAGATTCACTGCTGGGCAGGCAGCATTAAAATCGATTCAGATTTATTTTTCTTTGCAAACTGCCCCAAATAGTATTCACGAACTATCGTCTGGCCGTAAAAGCTGCCTGTGGCGCAGAGGCTGATATTTCCCCAGGTGTTGTGTGTCGGGTGACGCAGCGTATAGCTTGAGAGAAGACATAGTTTTCAAACCCTTCAGTATAAGTCACATGGCATTGATTGTTGTGCCACAACTCGAGTTAACTTGTGGCTCAGCGCCATAACTTCATTACACTTCTGTCACAAGTTTATTGGCCACCGGACAGAAAAATACTCCTTGTGGTGAATTGATTCTGACCGACACTTAATGCCAGCAAAGCAGGTCGCGCGAAGATTATTTTCGTTTCAATTTGTCTTAGTTGCATGGATGCGTTCTGTCTGGGCCTTAATAAGGGAAATTGATGTTTTCTTTTTGTGAACAGTATGCGTTGCCGGAACTTAATACTACAGGTGCTGATGTTTGTAGTAAAAAAATGTGCCGGATTTTCAGATTCAACTTGCTACATTCTCAGCAGTCATAAACACTGTAGTCACTGCTTTTAAAGGACAATCAGCCAGTTATGATTAGCTTGTTATACGCCCACCCTTATGCTCACCATGCCAGGCTGGAACAAATGATGCTTAATGCTGTACAGCATTGGCCTGGGCTTGAATTACGCGAGTTGTATCAGTTGTATCCGGACTTCTACATTGACGTAGCGCTGGAGCAAAAGATGCTGCAACACAGCAGCGCCGTTATTTTGCATTACCCTATGCAATGGGGCTTACCGCCGGCTTTGTTAGTGCAGTACCTGCATAAAGTGTTTCAGTATGGTTGGGCTTATGGCAAAGATGCAGCTGCTGTGCCTGTGATGTCGCTCAAAGGCAAAAAACTCTGGCTGGTGACCAACGCAGTAACCAGTCAGCACGAGCTGGATCCTTGTTATCAGCAGACGATGTTTACTCCTTTGCGTCAGCTGGCATTGTCTTGCGGTATGGAGTGGCAGCAACCTTTGATGTTGCCAGAACTGACAGATGCAGTGACCGCTACTCAGGCCGCTGAGTTGTTCCGCCAGGGGTTGGAGCAACTGTCTGTAGCCAGTGAAGAACATGGGGCACCTTATGCATCTTAATGTACTTACGTACCTGATGATTTATCTGGCCGCTATGGTGCTGGTGGTGCCTTTAGCCAAACGTTTTGGTTTAGGTGTGGTGCTGGGCTATTTATTGGCTGGTATTGCGCTGGGACCTGCAGGTTTAGCTGTCGCCAGCAACACCGATGATATCAAGCTGCTGGCCGAATTAGGCGTGGTGTTGATGTTATTCAGCATAGGGTTGGAGCTGGATGCGAAAAAACTCTGGGCCATGCGACACAGAGTGTTTTTATTTGGATCTTTGCAGGTGCTTGTCTGCGCTGTAGGTATAGCCGTCGCCACTTTTTTACTGGGTTTATCTTATGCCTTGTCGGTCTTTATTGGTCTGGCTTTAGCGTTGTCATCCACAGCTGTGGCAATACAGTTGATGAAAGATCGCAATTTAATGGGCACTCATACCGGCCAGTCGGTTTTTGGTGCCTTGTTATTGCAGGATATGGTGGCTATTCCACTGTTGATTGGCGTCAGTTTAATAGCACCTTCGGCCGATACTGCAGAGTTTAAGGCATTGCCAGCTTTGGCTGCTGTAGTGGCGGTGGTTTTAACAGGTCGTTATTTGATTGGATATTTGCTGCACTGGGTGGCGCATCATGGTTCCCGCGAGTTGTTTGTTGGTTTAGCGTTGTTGCTGGTCATTGGCGTGATGGAGCTGATGACTGCTGTTGGCGTATCTGCAGGCTTAGGGGCTTTTATTGCCGGTGTGCTGCTGGCAAGCTCAGAGTTTCGTCATCAGTTAGAAGCCGACTTAGAACCTTTTAAGGGGCTGTTTTTAGGGCTGTTTTTCATCACTATTGGTGCCAGCATTAATATGCAGTTACTCCGTGAAGAATGGCAACTGATCAGCTTGTTGTTGCTGTTATTTGTCGGTTTAAAACTGTTGTTATTGTATGGTGTGGCTTGTGTGTTAAAAATTGCAGGGCCAGAACGTTTTAGTTATGCGGTGTTGTTGGGCCAGGGCAGTGAGTTTGCTTTTGTGTTAGCGGCTTTGGCCACGGCCGGAGCGCTGTTAACCGGCACCGAAGGCGCTATGCTGAACTTGCTGATCGCTTTGTCTATTGCTGTATCTCCTTTGCTGATGAAATTACAGGATGCCTGGGCGGCTCGCCAGCAAAAACAACAACCAGTACAAAACACTGATGTGCAAAGCAGCGACAGCCCGGTGATTATTGCCGGTTTTGGTCGATACGGACAAATTTTAGGCCGTTTGTTACTGTCCAACGGCATAGTGCCAACAGTACTGGATCACGATTCTGACACTATTCAAACCATGACTAAATTTGGTTTTAAAGTGTATTACGGCGATGCCAGCCGGATGGACGTGCTGGAAGCTGCCGGAGCCGCAGAAGCCAAAGTTCTGGTGATTGCCGTGGATGATGTGCAGGCCATCAATGCCATAGTCTCGAGTGCTAAACAGCATTTTCCGCATTTAACTCTGATGGCGCGGGCTAAAGATGTCGCGCATATGTATCAGTTGCGCCAGTTAGGGGTGGAGCATATAGAACGTGAGCTTTTTGAGGCTTCGTTACGCCAGGGCCGTGATGTGTTGTCAGTCTTGGGCATGGGGCATTATGAAGCCAAAGAACTGGCTGACCGGTTCAGAGCGGCCAATTATCAATTGCTTGATAAAATGCAGTTGGTTCGTGAACAACAAGATGAAAAGAATTACATTCAGTTGCTCAAACAAAGCAGGGAAGAATTACAGCGTCAATTGGAACGGGAGAGCCGGGATGCGCCGCAGCGCTATCAGGGATTATCTTCTGCGACGAAGCAAAGGGAAAACAGCAAGGAGTAACGCATGAGCTACACCAATAAATTGCGATTAATGGAAATTCTGGCCAGGATCCCGTTGTTTAAAGATCTGCAGCCAGCTGACAGAGAACTGATATTGCAAATGCCTAAAGCCTTTGAGTTATACAGTCAGGGCCAGGCGTTGATTAAAGAAGGCGGCTACGAGCCATTTTTTTATATCATTTTATCTGGACAGGCGCTGGTTTATCACCGGCAACACCAAATTGGGCAATTAATGCCAAGTCAATTTGTCGGTGAGGTCGGCTTTATTTGTAACGAGCCTCGCAGCGCAACAGTGATTGCCGAAACCGATATGGTGCTGATGAAGATTGACAGCGATAGCTTCTTACGGTTACCAGACAGGGTGCAGTCAGCCATTAAAGACAAGATTATTTTTGGTCTGACACAAAGAGTGGCGCAGTTGAGTGAGCGACTGATTGAACTTGATGGGGTATTACCAGAGCCCCGATTACCCTCGATTGATGAGGAAATACAACGGAGTAATGAAGATTCACGGGCATAAAACAGAGTTGTAAGTCGTTTGTATTACTGGAACGTCACGGGCTATACTGCCAAATGAACAGAACAACGGAGTAATTAGTCATTAATTTTCATGGATTTGAATTACATTTACCCACGCTACTGCTGTTAACTTTGCTGGTTAATCTTATGATTGGCTGCTATTTGGGCATGGTGTATTTGCTGCGTCGCCATGATAAAAGTTTTCTGCTGTGGGCTGTTGCCTGTTTTGTGTTTGTGGCCGGTGGCTGTGCTGCTGGTGCAAGAAATTACATAGACCAACCCCTCATCACCTATCTGCTGGCCGATCTGTTGTTGCTGCTTTCTCCGGCTTTGGTCGTCCTGGGACTGGTGTTGTTCTTACGCGGCCAACTCAGTGCCAGATCTAAACAGCAGGCGGCCTTGTTATTGACCTTATATCTGTTGCCGCTGAGCATGTTGCATCAGGTCAATAATGCCTCGTCAGCACTGACCTCCTTTGGCATCGCAGTCATATTTATGTATGCCATAGTGCTGTTGAAACATGCCCGGTTAACGCCAGTATTTCCGGTGTATGTACTGCAATTATTTTTCGCTCTGCATGCAGGCTTAATGTTGCTGCAGGTTGGCTTGGTTTTGCCTTTGATAGGCGAAGACAGCAGGGCTTTTAGTTTTCCGAGCCTGCAATGGGTCTTGTTAGGTCATGTGCTGTTAACCACGAGCACAGGACTAATGTTGCCGTTATTGTCATTTTCCCTGACTGAAAACCAATTGCTTCGACTGTCAGAGCTGGATGATTTAACTCAGTTGCTTAACCGCCGTGAATTTTTAAAACGGGCTAATTTAACCTTGTCACAGAGCAGACGCCAACAGCACAGTGTGGTTGTGCTGATGATTGACCTGGATCATTTCAAGCAAATTAACGACAAATGGGGCCATGCTATTGGTGATCTGGCGCTGAAAAAAGTAGCTGATTTACTCAAAGTTGGGCTTCGCACTTCAGATTTAATCGGCCGTTTAGGTGGGGAGGAGTTTGCTGTACTGATGCCCAACACCAGCACAGAACAGGCGGCCTTAATTGGCCAGCGTTTATGTGACCGTATTGCGCATCAAGCCTGGGAAATTGAAGCCAGGCCAGTAAAACTTACGGTCAGTGTTGGAGGAGCTAGTTGCGTCACGGCACTGCGGGACTTAAAAGAACTGCTTGCCGATGCGGATAACGCTTTGTATCAAGCCAAAGCCCAGGGGCGTAACCGCATCATCTTTGGCCCGGAGTCTGAATAAAAAAAACGGCCAACAGGCCGTTTTTTTTAAGGTTGTAAGGATTAAACCAGACTACCCCATAAGTCGTATTCGTCGGCTTCTTCTACAACTACATCCACCAGATCGCCTGGCTTTAATGAGGTTTCACCGTTTAAGTACACAGCACCGTCAATTTCCGGAGCGTCAGCGAAGCTGCGGCCAATGGCGCCTTCGTCATCCACTTCGTCAATCAGTACTTTGATAGTACGACCAATTTTGCTTTGTAAACGGGCCGCACTGATGCGCTGCTGAGTTTCCATAAAGCGGTGGTAACGTTCTTCTTTGACTTCTTCAGCAATTTGATCCGGTAAGTCGTTGGCTTTTGCGCCTTCAACTGGGCTGTATTTAAAGCAGCCAACGCGGTCTAATTGGGCTTCTTCTAACCAGTCTAATAATTCCTGGAATTCTTCTTCTGTCTCGCCTGGGAAACCGACGATAAAAGTTGAACGAATGGTCAGCTCAGGGCAGATTTCACGCCATTTTTTGATGCGCTCCAGCACACGGTCAGACTGACCAGGGCGTTTCATCAGTTTTAAAATACGCGGGCTGGCATGCTGGAACGGAATATCCAGGTATGGCAATAACTTACCTTGCGCCATCAATGGGATCACGTCATCCACATGCGGGTATGGATAAACATAATGCAAACGTACCCAAATGCCTAAATCGGCTAAGGCTTCACACAAAGACTGCATAGAGGTTTTGACCGGCTGGCCATTCCAGAAACCTGTGCGATGTTTTACATCCACACCATAAGCACTGGTGTCCTGAGAAATAATCAGCAGCTCTTTTACGCCGGCTTTTTGTAAACGTGCTGCTTCGTCCAGCACTTCGCCAATAGGGCGGCTGACCAAATCACCACGCATAGACGGAATAATACAGAAGGTACAACGGTGGTTACAGCCTTCAGATATTTTTAAATACGCATAATGTTTAGGCGTTAACTTAATGCCATGGTCCGGCACTAACTGCATAAAAGGGTCGTACTTTGGCTTAGGCACAAAGTCATGCACCTGCTTTAACACGTTTTCATAGGCATGTGGGCCTGTGATACCTAATACATTTGGATGCACTTCACGGATTTCGTCTTCACGCGCACCTAAACAGCCAGTCACTATTACTTTGCCGTTTTCAGCTAAAGCTTCGCCTATGGTATCTAGGGATTCCTGCACTGCACTGTCGATAAAACCACAGGTATTAACGATAACCAAAGCTGCATCGTCGTAGCTTGGAACTATTTGATAACCTTCAGTTTTTAACTGAGTCAGAATACGCTCTGAGTCCACCAGGTTTTTTGGGCAACCTAAGCTTACAAACCCGATTTTTGCGCCTGAACCATTGGCTTGCGCCTGAGCCGTCAGGCTTTTCACTGGCGTTTCCAGTGTGGTGGTTTGTGATGGGTCAAAGGTTTCGACTGTCATGTAAATCCTGCAAAGTAAAAGGGCCGGAAAAAAAGTGCGCGGATTATACCTGAATCGATTGGAAGATACAGTCCTTGCTGTATAAAAAATGCTCAACAGACAGTGCTTATCTTTGCCTTAGCGAAGAGAACCACTGAAAGTTGCTGAAAAGCCGGAAAAATACGCTGGATACCTCTGCCAATTTATTGATCTTCGCTAATACTCTTGGCGTAACTTATTTTTTTATCAGTTAATTATTCATCAGTAGGGAAAGAATTTTATGGTCAAAGCCTATGCCGCACTGAAACCTCATGCACCTTTGTCGGTGATTGAGTTCGAGCCAGGCCCGCTGGGGCGTCAGGATGTAGAAATTGATGTGGATTATTGTGGTATCTGCCACTCAGATTTATCCATGATCAATAACGAGTGGGGGATGACTGCTTATCCTTTAGTGGCTGGTCATGAAGTGGTTGGGCGTATTGCGGCTGTTGGGGCTGATGTCAGCCATTTGAAGCAAGGCCAGGTGGTTGGGTTGGGCTGGCACTCAGGTTATTGTCAGGTGTGCAGCAGTTGTGGCAGCGGCGATCATAATTTATGTGCAGCAGCACAAGGCACCATTGTCGGTCGTCACGGTGGTTTTGCCGATAAAGTGCGGGCTAATGCAGCCAGTGTGGTGGCCTTACCTGAAGGCATGGACGCAAAAAGCGCAGGACCTTTGTTTTGTGGTGGTATTACGGTGTTTAATCCTTTGCTGCAGTTTGACGTCAAAGCGACCGACAAAGTGGCAGTGATAGGTATTGGCGGTTTAGGCCATATTGCGCTGCAATTTTTACGTGCTTTTGGGTGTGAAGTGACAGCTTTTACCTCCAGCGAAAGTAAAACGGCAGAAGCCAAAGAGTTAGGCGCTCATCATTGTATTAATTCCAGAAATGCCGACGAAATAGCAGCGGCTGCAGGGCGTTTTGATTTTATTTTAACGACAGTCAATGTGAAATTAGACTGGAATCTGTACCTTTCAACTCTTAAGCCTAAAGGCCGCCTGCATTTTGTTGGTGCTACGTTAGAACCTTTAGATCTGAACGTATTCAGCCTGATTATGGCGCAACGTTCAGTGTCAGGCTCTCCTGTCGGCAGCCCTGCGACCATCAAAAAGATGCTGGATTTTGCTGTGCAACATAACATTAAGCCAGTTGTTGAGATTTTTAAGTTTGATCAAATTAACGAAGCTATAGCGCATTTGGAAAGTGGCAAAGCCCGTTATCGGATTGTGCTGGAGAGGTAAGCTGGTTTCTTAAAGAGGCCGGGCTGCCGTCCTGCCTTTTCCCACTGTTGCGAACTACAGTATAGGTAATAGTGACAATGTTAATAAATGCGTTCAGATGCAGATTTTTAACGTCAGGCTCTCGCTATCTGGCTGGTTGCTTTGCTGTTGCTTAGGTATAACTAAGATAACCAAATAAGAACAGTCACTTAGAAGAGAAAAAAATGGCAATTCAGCTCTCCCGTCCTGTAGCACTACTCTTTATTGTCCTCAGCTTTACTGCATCAGCACAGAAGGTGTTGTTAGAAAATATCACGCTAGTGGATGTAAAAAACTTAGAGTTGAAAGTGGGGCAAACTGTTGCGCTTGATGGTGACCGCATAAGCGCCATCTATGACACCGGAAGTAAAAAACGTCCGGCTGACAGCACTGTGCTGGATATGAACGGTTTGTATTTGCTGCCTGGTTTAATTGATGCTCATGTGCATCATGCGACTGAACCTGAAGGGGGGGATAACGCAGCAGTCACACAACAAAGACTCAGCGCTTTGCTAAGAGGTGGTGTGACTACAGTACGGGATATGGGCGGTGATGTGCGGGTGCTGACGGGCTTAAAACGGCAGGCCGAACTGGATTTAATTCAGTCGCCTGATATTTATTATTCGGTCATTATTGGCGGGCCTGAGTTTTTCAGCGATCCGCGCACTGTAGCATCGGCCCGAGGCAAAACCCCCGGGGACACAGACTGGATGCGTTCGGTCAATGCACAGACTGACTTTGATGCGTTAATGCTGCGCACCTTAGGTACTGGGGCCTCCGGTATTAAAATTTACGCCAAAGTACCAGCTGATCTAATGCCAAAGCTTTCTGCTGCTGCGAAAAAGCATGGGGTGAAAGTCTGGGCACATGCTTATGTAGGACCGGCTAAACCTGCAGACGCGGTGCAAGCTGGAGTTGAAGTGATTTCGCATGCCCCTGATTTAGCAGCTACAGTCATTTCGCCCTATGAAAACTGGCGCCGCAAGGATTTACCTGTGTCCGCGGCAGTAAAAAAGGCTTCCTTTGATACCACTAATTACCTGCCGTTGCTCGAACAAATGCAGCAGCAAGGCACCATGTTGGATGCCACTTTAACTATTTTCCATCAGTTGCAACAACGTAATTTGAATGCGGCCACTATTTATCAGCATGGTGTTTTATTCACCAGACTGGCGCATCAGCAAGGCATCAAAATTGTAGCGGGCACAGATTATTTATCGGATAAAGCGGGGCTGAATTACCCTATGGTGCATCAGGAAATGCAGTTGTTGGTAGAGCAAGCAGGGCTGACGCCACTGCAGGCTATTCAGGCTGCTACTTTGCATGGCGCAGAAGCTATTGGCATCGCGGATCTGGTAGGCAGCATAGAAGTTGGGAAAAAGGCCAACCTGATGATCCTGTCCGCTGATCCGACAAAAAGTATCAGCAATAGCCGTCAAATCAGCCACGTGATTAAAAATGGTCAGTTTGTCTATCGTGGCGATGACAATCGTTTACCGTTTAGCAGCGCTCGTGTGGTCAATGGAGTCTTGTATTTGTCCGGCCAGTTGGGCAATTTCCCTGGCACTATGGCACTGAACGGACAGACCATAGAAAGCCAGATGCACCAAACAATGCAGAATATTGGTTCTGTTTTACAAGAGCACAAGCTGGGTTTTGATGCAGTGTTTAAATGCACTTTAATGCTGGCAGATATCAAAGAATGGCCAGCGGCCAACAAAGTATATATTCAATATTTTAAAGCACCTTTGCCTGCCAGAAGCGCTTTTGCTGCCAGTGGTCTGGCACTGGGAGCCAAAGTGGAAGTGGAGTGCATGGCTAAACTTTAGCGTTCTAATTATTGCTTACAAAATTAAAGGCCGAATTGCGTTAGCAGCCATCTTGTTATGCCGTATATTCAGTGGAAAGATGAATTTAAAGGGAAGAGTATGCTGCATTCAGACCAACGTAGTGAACAGTTACAGCAGGAATTTAAACGCACAGATGCAGTAGCACCAGGCATCGATCCATTGCTGACTAAGCATCAGAAAATGGCGCAGAACCCGTTCCGTTTCTTACGTGGTAGCTCTGGTTTGTTTTATGCGGATATCAAAAATTCTGTGCTGAAGTTGCCGGAACTTCTCACCACAAAAATTCCGCTGACGACTGTGATAGGGGATTGTCATTTATCTAACTTTGGCTTTTTTACCGAAGAAGGTTCGTCCGGTGACAGAGTGATTTTTGCCCCTAATGACTTTGACGATGCTTGTGTTGGTCATGCGGTTTGGGATTGGAGCCGTTTTGCTGTCAGTATTTTATTGGCTGCGGATTATTGTCAGGGCGTAAAACAACAGCGTTATGCCAACGAAGAGGGCCTCGCGTTGGATGAGTTGCAGGTGGTAACAGCAAAGGATGCTGTTGCCGCAGTGCGTTGTTTTTTCGCGGCTTATGTCGCTCAATGTCAGGCTATTTTAGAAGAGCCTGAGCTTAGATATTCAGTGCTGGATGATTTTCCGAAAAACCATGTGTTAAAACCTGTGCTGAAAAAAGCCATTAAACGCTCTGCCAAAGGCGAAGACTTTTTACGCAAAAGCACCCTTGCCAAAGTAGCAGATTTATCAGCGCGTCCTCTGACATTTAAACAAGATCCTGTGAAGTTCAGCCGCTTAAGCGAAGAGTTGTACAAAGAGGTGGAGTTTGTTTTCCGGCCTTATGTCAGTGACGATATTTTGGATATTGTCACCCGCCAGGGCGCTGGAACCGGCTCGTTAAATATGCAGCGTTATTATTTGTTGGTAGGTCCAAAAGACATTCATTCAGACGAAGATTTGGCGTTGTGTCATTTGATTGAAGCCAAACAACAACGGGATGCAGCACCTTTGTATTTTTTCCCGGATTTAAGCCCAATCAACCGTTTAAATGCCGCTCATTTAACGGTGGACTGCCAGCGCTTAATGCAGCGTCGCCCGGATTTAGTACTGGATGAACATTACTGGAATGGTGCTCATTATCTGGTGCGCTCTCTGCATCACGCCAATGTGGATGTTGACCCTGAAGATGTATGTTTTGCAGAAAAAGCGCCGGGTGAAGAGCTGGCTGAGTATGCAGAGGCTTGTGGCCGCGCTCTGGCTTTATCACACAGCAGAGGCGACAGACGATCATTTCGCTTCGAACAAGCCGTAGTAAAGTACTTACCCAAAGCTACCGATGAACTGGTACAGGCGTGTGTGGATTACGCAGAGCAGCAAAAAACAGACTGCGAGTTGCTGGGACAATTGTTAAAAACAGAATAGAAAAACAAGCATAAAAAAAGCCGCTTCATCATTTTGAAGCGGCTTTTTTACGTTCAGTGGTAAGGCTTAACCTTTGCGACTGCGAACCAGATATACCAAAGCAATCAGCACTAACACCGACTGTAGAATCACACCCTGAGTATTAGGGTAGAAACCTAACCAGCTGATGGTCGGCAGATTTAACTGGCTGACAGATAAAGTACCAGCTTCTTGTAGTGCAGCTATGCCTTTGCCTGCCATGACGATGGCCAGAACCAGCATCAGTAAAGCTGTGCTGCCAAAGAAGGTTTTCAGTGGTAACTTCAGGGCAAATTTAAATACAGCCACACCTAAAATGGCCAGTAATACCAGAGCTGCAGCTATACCAGCGATAAAGCTTTGCTGTGCCTGTTCACCTCCCTGTAACCACAAGGCCTGATAAAACAGAATAGTTTCAAAGGCCTCACGGTAAACCGCTAAAAACACCACCAGACCTAAACCAAAATATGCGCCGCCTGATACTGCGTTTTGTACTTTGTTCTGAATAAAGTTGCTCCACTCTTTGGCGCTGGTTTTGCTGTGCATCCAGAACCCCATATAGAACAGAATAGCGGCTGCAATCAGTGCGGTGTAACCTTCAGTCAGTTCACGCGAAGCACCCGAGATATCAATCACATAACTTGAGACAAACCAGGTAATAACACCCAATGCCAAAGCACCAATCCAACCTATATGTACTGTGTGACGCAAAGCCGGTTTGTCAGTTTTTACTGCCACGCTATAAATAGCAGCCACCACCAGTAAAGCTTCTAAACCTTCACGCAATAAAATCAGCAGCGCCGCTAAAAACACATTGATGCCACTCAATTGGGTTTCTGACAGTTCAGTCTGCGCTTGTTTTAATAGAGTTTGAATTTCGGCGATACGAGGTGCAACCGCATCTTTTTGCATTGGGTCTTTCAGTAACTGACGCAGGCCCATCATGCTGTGCTCGATTTGGTCACGCAGTTCCACATTGACTGTGCCTAATGGGTTCTCTACCAGTTCAAAGCCATCCAGATAAGCAGACACCGCCTGATCGTAAGCTGCTTGTGGATTTTGCGCATACAAATCAGCAGAAAGTTGTAATTTCTGCTGAGCTATTACCAGTGGATCTTTACTCTGTGCCTGGAAAAAACGCTCTGGGTTACTGCGAAATAGGCTCATCAGCTCAGCGCCAAAGTCAGGGTAAAGTTTGATCAAATCTTTTGGTGTAGCAGTTAATAAATCTTTCACTGCGCCGCTTTCGATCATAGCTTCCGGCACTTTGCTGGTATCCAAACCTTGACCTGCAATATGACCGACATAAAACGCCAGATCCCAACGGCTTTGTTCATCTAAATGGGCAAAAGACGCCATGCCAGTGTCGGCCACACCTAAGGTTATCGTATTAAATAAACCATAAGCGCTGCGGGCCTGATAACGCTCTACTTCATGGAAGTTAGTAGGGCTGGGGTCCATCTGAGCACCGGCAGGGCCATCACCCATAGCTGTTGCGCCATGACAAGCGGCACAGTTGGTGGCAAATAAAGCTTCACCACGTTTTAAATCCGGGCTTTGTTTAGGCACCGGAATAGAAGGCATGGCTGCAATGACGCTTTGACGCATTAGCGCTGTTAAGGCCTGAATGTCTTTTTCTGCCGCTTTATCAGCGATCAACTGCTTTAACTGAGCTGATTGTTGCTGTAACTCTGGTGGTGCAGTGGTTACTTCCTCTGTTATTAACGAAGAAAATTCCTGCATTTCGCCATATTCAGCGGAGCTTACAATCTTGCCATCGACTACTGCCGCACTGTAATCAGCGCCTATATATTCAATATATTGGATTAATTTATCCGAAGCTAAAGTCGGAAATGCCAAAAGCGCGACCAGCGCAAGAACCACTCTATATCCCATAATTCACCTAATGTCACAAGCTCGCTAACAAGAATTATTCTCATTATACGGAAGCTGCAGGCTGATACCTAGCGCTCTTTCGATTTAATTTTGAAAACTGCCCCTTTGGTTGTGCCTGAAATAGTCTGTGAAAAGCGTCATATCCTTCGCTTAACTTCGGCTGCTGCAATCGGCCATCTATCTGGTATGGCGTTGTAAAGAGTACAGACTTAAGTCACAATGCGAATACTTTGTATTGTTATCCGTTAGGAGCTACGTATGATGACTTTATGGGATGCTTGTGGCGGCCAGACCGTGATGGTGACAGGTATAGATGCAGGCGTGGATCTGTCTGTCAGCGGCAGATTACGTGAGATGGGGCTGGATGATGGTCACCATGTGTTTTGCTTAAGACGCGGCCCTTTTGAAGGCACATTGGTGGTTGCTATTGCTGATTGTGTCTATTCGCTGGAGCAAAAAATCGCCAGAAAAATTCAGGTCAAACTGCTGTAACTACTGCTGTTTAATCAATCATGCTTCGTCGGTTTCACCGCTCGTGAGCTCAGTTCATTCACAGGTTTTGTTATGAAACGTATTATTTTGGTTGGAAAGCCGAATTCCGGTAAAAGTTTGCTGTTTAATCAATTGACCGGCTTACGCCAAAAAGTTGCTAATTTTCCGGGTGTTACCGTAGAGCTTAAATCAGGCAAGTTTGAGCAGTATCAATTGGTTGATTTTCCGGGCGCGTACTCAATGAGTACCCTGACTCGTGATGAAGAAATTGCGGTCGAAAAAATCAATCAGGCACTGTTGGACGAAGATACTGCATTGATTATCTGTAATCTGGATGCAACCCGGCTGCAAAGTAGCCTGATGTTTGGTATGCAGATGCAGGCCATGGCGCATCGTTACGGCAAACCTATGGTTTTTGCGCTGAATATGATTGATGAAATGACACGTTTTGGCCACCAGATTGACATGGACCAACTGAGCCGTGATTTGGGCGCACCTGTTTTTGCTATCTCCGCCAAGACGTTACAAGGTATTGCCGAATTTAAAACTGGCGTATTAGCACTGGCAGAGCAGGCCACTATTGCAGTCAATGCCGATGAGACAGCAGCTCTGCCACCGCTTGATTATAGCGAGCAGGTTAAACAAAGCCGTTTGCTCGCTGCTAAATACGGTATGCCGCCGACAGTGGTACTGAAAAACCAGAATACCATCGACTCCTTTTTGTTGAGTAACCTCAGTGGTGGTATTGCATTTTTGTTTGTGATGTTTTTGTTATTTCAGAGCATTTTTACCTTCGCCACACCGCTGATGGATGGGGTAGAAAACCTGATTGGCCTGACCGCTACTTTTGTGACGGATTTAACCGGACCAGGCATGCTGGCGGATTTTCTGAATGATGCCATTTTTGGTGGTTTGGGTTCATTTCTGGTGTTTGTGCCGCAAATTATGGTGCTGACCCTGATCATTGGTATGCTTGAAGACAGTGGTTATCTGGCTCGTGCTGCGCTGATTTGTCACAGACCACTGAGTTATTTTGGTTTGTCTGGTCGCAGTTTTATTCCATTTTTATCAGCACACGCCTGTGCTATTCCAGCCATTATGGCGGCTCGTACTATTGAATCACCACGCAAGCGCCTGATCACCATGCTGACCATTCCGCTGATGTCCTGTTCTGCACGTTTGCCTGTTTATGCTTTGCTGGTGGCTGTGTTGATCCCTGATACTACTTACCTCGGTGGGCTGATTAATCTGCAGGGTACTGCTTTTTTTGGCTTGTATTTCTTTGGTATTTTAACTGCGTTAATGGTAAGTCTGGTGCTGTCTGGTTCGAAACTTAATGACGATGAAAAGTCGGATATGCCCTTTATTCTTGAACTGCCAACCTATCGTTTACCGCACTGGAAACCCTTGATCCACAGGGTGATGAGCAGTGCCAAACAGTTTGTTTATCGCGCTGGCCCCATTATTTTTATGGTGTCGCTGGCGATCTGGCTGTTAGGTTATTTCCCTACAGGTTCAGGTGGTTTACAGAACTCTTATCTAGGCATCATTGGTCATTGGATTGAACCACTTTTTACTCCGCTTGGCCTGGATTGGCGTTATGGTGTGGCTATTCTGATGTCTTTCCTGGCCCGTGAAGTGTTTGTTGGCGCTTTAGGCACATTGTTTGGTATAGACGGTGCTGATGAGAATATTGCTGGTTTAGCTGCCAATATTCAGGCCGACGGTCTGACTTTTGGCGCTGGTATGGGCATTTTGTTGTTTTATGTAGTGGCTTTGCAATGTGTAGCAACAGTGGCGACACTCAAAGCGGAAACAGGCAGTACTAAATTGATCACCGCATTGGTTATCGGCTACGGGGTCTTGGCCTATATACTCGCCGCCTTGTGTGCTCAGCTTTTGTGATATGACGGCATCAGCTGGTAATGGCTGATGTCGTTCTTGCAACTACGTCCGTTGTTGTTATACCCCGTCAAGAACTAAGCGGTGATGCATTGAATCGCCGCAATATCCTTCCTGCTAAAAGAAAACTTCGAATTTCACTGCATAGCCCAAAATTTTGTCCCGTGCTGATTCTTCTGCACTAGGGCGAGCAATGCTTTGCCAGCGTTCAGCCTGATGCCTACGCCCCTTTAAACGGGACTTGTTGGCGTTAATATGTAGGCGGAATCTAGATTTGTTGTGTTTTTTGCTGCTCATCTGACCAGATAGGGCATTTTATGCATTCCTCGCTTGACAGTGTTTTTTTTCAAACGTACATTTCAAACAGGTGTTTTAATTCAGTCAGAGCTATGGTTAATAAAACGACAACTCAGGACAAAATTCTGGATGCAGCCGAGCAGCTTTTTGCATCAACCGGTTTTGCTGATACCTCATTGCGACAAATCACCAGCATGGCGCAGGTGAATCTGGCGGCGGTGAACTATCATTTTGGTTCAAAAAAAGAGTTGATCCAGTCGGTGTTGCAGCGTTACTTGTCGGTGCTGATGCCACGTTTGGATCAGGAATTCAGTCAGTTATTAGCTAGTCAGAAACAAAATGACTTAACGGCTGTGCTGTCGGTTTTTATTAAACCTTTGTTGGAACTGAATAAAGTGCAGCATCACGGTACCCGGATGTTTTTGCAGTTGCTGGGCCGTGGCTATACCGATGTACAAGGGCATTTGCGTTGGTTTTTTAACCACCATTATGGTCGCACTCTGGACAAGTTTGTGTTGCTGGTGCAGCAGGCTTGCCCTGATTTACCAGCCAGTGAAATCTTCTGGCGCCTACATTTTTCGCTCGGCACTGTGGTGTTCACCATGGCGTCGAACCAGGCGTTACAAGAAATAGCGGCAGCAGATTTTAACGAAAATGTAGAAATAGAAGGCGTGATCCACAGGCTTATTCCTTATTTAGCCGCTGGTATAGCGTCACCTTTAACTTTAACAAGTCAAACTCACTAATCTCTCAAGGACCTTATTATGTCAATTCTGATCCTGCTGTTGGTTGTGCTGATTGTTGTGCTCGGTGTAGCAGACATTCGACGTAACCTGATCACCAAACCTGTGTTTGGCATCTTTAAGAAAATATTACCTCCGCTGTCAGATACAGAACGTGAAGCTATGGAAGCAGGGGATGTCTGGTGGGATGGTGATTTGTTTCAGGGTAAACCTGACTGGAAGAAGCTGCATGCCATTCCAAAAGCTGAATTGTCTGCTGAAGAACAGGCTTTTATGGACAATGAAGTAGACACTCTGCTGAAGATGCTGGATGACTACAAAATTGTGCAGGAACAGCGCGATTTACCACCAGAAGTCTGGCAATTCATCAAGGACAACGGCTTTTTTGCGATGATTATTCCAAAAAGCTACGGTGGCCGTGAATTCTCTGCTATTGCCAACTCGACTATTGTATCGCGCATCGCCACCCGCAGCTTAACTGCTGCTGTGACTGTGATGGTACCTAACTCTTTAGGCCCTGGCGAACTTTTAATGCACTACGGTACACAGGAACAAAAAGACCGCTGGTTGCCTGGCTTAGCCGCAGGTAAAGAAGTGCCTTGTTTTGCTTTAACAGGCCCGGAAGCGGGTTCTGATGCCGGTGGTATTCCGGATACAGGCGTGATTTGTAAAGGCCAGTTTGAGGGTAAAGAAGTATTAGGTATCCGCCTGAACTGGGATAAGCGTTACATTACGCTGGCTCCAGTGGCTACTGTGTTAGGTCTGGCCTTTAAGTTGTATGACCCGGAAAACTTATTAGGTGAAAAAACTGAACTGGGTATCACTTGTGCCTTGATCCCCACCAGCCATGAAGGAGTTGAAATTGGTGATCGTCATTTCCCAATGAATATGGCCTTTATGAACGGTACCACCTACGGTAAAGACGTTTTTATTCCGCTGGACTGGATTATTGGTGGCCCGGACTACGCAGGTCGTGGCTGGCGTATGCTGGTGGAATGTTTATCAGCAGGCCGTGGTATCTCTTTGCCAGCTCTGGCGACAGCTACAGGTCATTTAGCCACTCGGATGACTGGTGCTTACTCTTATGTCCGTCAGCAGTTTGGTATGGCCATAGGTAAGTTTGAAGGGGTGCAGGAAAGTTTAGGCCGTATTGGTGCTTACACCTACAGCTTAGAAGCCATGCGTGTGATGACAGCTGGTGCTATCGATTTAAACCTGAGCCCGTCCGTGGTCACGGCTATTGCCAAATACCATATGACAGAAATGTCCCGTACTTTGTTAAACGATGCCTTTGATATTCACTCTGGCCGCGCTATTCAGGTCGGTCCGAAGAACTATCTGGCGCACGGTTATATGGGCATGCCAATTTCTATCACGGTAGAAGGTGCGAATATTTTAACCCGTAACCTGATGATTTTTGGACAGGGTGCAACCCGTTGCCATCCATATGTGTTACAGGAATTAGAAGCTGCTGCCAATCCAAATGCGGAAGAAGGCTTACAGCAATTCGACAGCCTGCTGATGAAGCACATAGGTTTTGCGCTGGGTAATACTTTTGGCGCACTGTGGCAGGGTTTAACTTTAGGTCGTTTTAACTCAAGCCCGGTGTCTGGTGAAACCGCCAAATACTACAAGCAGTTAAGCCGCATGAGCCGTGCTTTGGCCTTAAGCGCAGATTTCTCCATGCTGATGTTAGGTGGTGATTTAAAACGTAAAGAAATGCTGTCGGCCCGTTTAGGCGACGTATTAAGCCACTTGTATATCGCTTCTGCCGTACTGAAGTTTTATGAAGACAACGGCCGTCAGGTAGCAGACTTACCTTTCGTACGTTACTCCATCGAACGTAACCTGTTTGAAATTGGTAAAGCCTTTTCTGGTTTCTTCCAGAACTTCCCAAGTGCTGTGGTCGCCCGCTTATTAAAAACTCTGGTATTCCCATTTGGTATTGGCTACAAAATGCCAGCCGATGCAGTGACTCAGGACATTTCTGATGCGTTGTTAAAACCGGGTGTGATCCGTGACCGCTTAACTCACTTATGTTTTATTGGTGAAGGCGATGAGGATCCAACAGGTTTAATGGAATCAGCCTTTGTGGCGGTGCATCAAGCTCAGCCTGTGATGAAAAAGATTTATGCCGCACAAAAACAAGGTGCTGTACCACGTAAAATTCCTATGGATCAGCTAATTGCTAAAGCCCTGGAAATTAACGTGATTAATGCAGATGAAGCCAAACAACTGGTGCGCATGAACGAATTACGTTTCAGCTCGATCAGTGTCGATAGCTTTAAGCCTGGTGTGTTGTCAGAGCACTCAATCTAAAGATCCCTGATCGCTACAGCCCGATGAAATGAGCTGCTATTGAGCATCGAGACCAACATAAAGAAGCCAGTCCAAAGTGACTGGCTTCTTCTATTCAGCGAATTAAAAAAACGTATCCACTTCCTGCAACAGGTTATAACGCTCATCCACCACCCATAAGGTGCGCCATTTATCAAAAGTTAAGCAGGGGTGCGAGGTGCTAAGCAGCACAATATCGCCTATCTGGGGTTGGATTGATGGGCCATAGCGCCAAAAGGCATGTTGATCCATCACTTTGGTGGTTTCGCAGTCCGCTAAATCCTCTGTGACTAAGTTGCCATGCCGATAAATGGCCATAGCTTGAGGTAAACCGGCATCAAAGGCTGCATCTCTTTTACCAAAACCCAAAACGGCAAGGCCAGGCTCAGGCAAAGACTGCACATAAACGGCCAGCTCCAGAGCATTTTGTAAATCCCCGCCAAGCGAGCACGCCAGAGGGCTGCGGGCAAGTACCTGAAGCTGAGCCTGCTGATAAATACCCTGATCGTGGCTGATATAACAACCTGGTCTGAGTACCAGTTTTATCTGCTCTGGTAGCACGGCTTTGGTGAGTTCTTCAGCCACTACGTCATACCAAACTGAACCAGCGCCACTGATCAGTGCAGTCGGATACTGTAGCAGTTGCTGTAGTTGTAACGTGGCCATCAGCCTGGCGGCTTGACGCACCAACTGCCGCACCCCCTGTTCTGGCTCTGCTCCTTTGACCACTCCTTCATAAAACTCAATACCAGCCAACTGCACTGCAGGTAGACTCTGTATTTGCTTGGCAAGTTGCATCAGGTCGGTTTCAGTACGACAGCCACAGCGCCCGCCATCCACGCCAAGTTCAATCAAAAGTGGAATAGTCAGTTGCAATGACTGAAAGAAATCTGACAGTGCCAGCACCTGAGCCGGGTGATCCACACAAACAAAGACTTCGGTTCCGTCCTGCACTAGCCCGGCGACCAAAGCCATATTGGCTTTGCCTACCAACTGATTAGCCAGAATAATGTGACGGGCTCCCGCTTCGGCTGCAATTTGCGCCTGATAGGCTGTGGCTACTGTCAATCCCCAGGCCCCTGCTGCCAGTTGCTGTTGAAATAACCAGGGCGTCATACTGGTTTTACCGTGAGGAGCCAGTAACACCTTGCTGTGGTTAGCAAAACTTTGCATCCAGTTCAGGTTATGCCTGATGGCCTGTTGTTTCAGCACTGCAGCGGGCAGACAAATGTCCTGCATCAGCAAATTCAAGCCATTCGGGTAGGGGAGCGAAGTCGCTGATTTATGCCGGAGACGTTGGTACTTCATAACATTCACCTATAAGCTATATTGTATTTTAACTATATCACTACATGTAAATTACTGTAAAAGCGCCATATTAATATTTACTTTCGATTTGGTTTGGTACAAAGTAACTTTAATTAATCATTTGGTGTTACTTTTTTGCTTGTTACATAGTAACCAATGTTGAAGAAGAGTCAGGAAAAACCATGAGTTACGAAATAGATGTGTTGTCGCGGATTTCAGAACGTTTTGTCGAGATGAGTGAATCAGAGCAGCGGGTAGCCCAGCTGATCCTCGACAATGTAAAAGCTGCAACAGAAATGAGTATTGCAAAGTTATCAGAACAAGCTGGCGTGAGCCAGGCCACCGTCACTCGTTTTGCCCGTACTGTTGATTGTAAGGATGTGCGCCAGTTGAAAGTGAAATTGGCGCAGTCACTGGCAGTAGGGCAACGTTTTGTCGAAGAAACTCCGGATCTGGATGGTATTCAGGGGGTATACGAAGCCATAAAGAACACGCTGGATTTAAGCCGTAAATTGCTGGTCGAAGCCGACATTAAACTGGCTGTGGGCTACTTACAAAACGCCCGGATGATTTTTTGTATTGGTATGGGGGGCGGCTCCTCTATTGGCTCACAAGAGCTGCAATACCGTCTATTCCGCTTTGGTATGCCAGTCTGCAGTTATCAGGATGGTTTATTAACCCGGATGGTGGCAGCTGCTGTGGAGCCAACAGATGTAATGGTAGCTATTTCGTTAACTGGCAACACAGGCGAAATTATTGATTCAGCTGCTATTGCCCGTCAGTACGGTGCCAAAGTGATAGCCATTACCAAACCAGGCTCTGCCTTAGCCAAAAACGCCGACATAGTGCTTGGGCTGCAGGCACCTGAAACAGATTTTATCTATAAACCATCGGCGTCACGCTACGCCATGCTGGCCATTATTGATGTGCTGGCAACGGAAGTGGCCAAGCTGAATAAGCGCAAATCACGGGATAAATTACGCCGGGTGAAATTGTCACTCGACAGCAGCCGTGGCGGCGATGAACGTCAGCCTCTGGGTGATTAACACTGTGATTAATAGCAGGACAAAAGATGAGTATTAAGCGATACGGTATTGACGAAAGCACTGGTACAGGAGGTCAACGTTTGCCTTTTGCTAAAGCAGTGGAAGCGGGCGGTTGGCTTTATGTTTCAGGCCAGACGCCGATGCGTGATGGCGAAGTGGTGGAAGGCGGCATAGTAGAGCAGTCGAAGCTTGCTATCCAAAACTGTATCGACATTATGCACAGTGCCGGCTACGAGCTATCTGATGTAGTGCATGTAAAGGTATATCTGACTGACGCGCGTTATTTCAGTAGTTTTAATAAAGTGTTCCGCGAGGTATTTGCTGATGCACCGCCAGCCCGAGTTTGCGCTGTGACTGATCTGGTGGTCGATTGCAAAGTGGAAGTGGACTTAACCTGCTATCGCAAAGACAGGAGCTAAGATGGACAGCAGATATTTTTTAGCGGGATTTGCTTTATATCTGCTGATCATGATTGGTATCAGTTATCTGGTATCGCGTCGCCAGAGTAGCAGCGAAGATTTTTTACTGGCTGGGCGTAAAGTATCAGGTGGCCTGACCTTTGGAACTACAGTAGCTACTATGATAGGCACAGGCACCAGTATGGGTGCTGTGGGTTTTGCTTATACCCATGGCTGGAGTGGCATGCTGTATGGCATAGGTGGTGCCATTGGTATTTTATTAACAGCCTGGTGGTTTGCACCGCTGCGCCAGATGCGTTTTATGACCATGAGCGAAGAGCTGAGTTATTACGTGGGGGCCAACCTTTGGGTGAAAAATGGCAGCGCTGTGCTGATTTTTCTGGCGTCTTTAGGTTGGTTAGGTGCTCATATTATTGGTGGTGCCTTGTATTTGTCCTGGGCCACTGGCATAGAAATGTTGCACGCCAAACTATTGATAGCATTAGCTTTTACTTTCTACGTCATGATAGGTGGCTACAAAGCTGTGATCTGGACCGACAGCCTGATGGCGATAGTGCTGTTTAGTGGCTTTTTGCTGATGAGCTACTCTGCGGTTGAGGCTGTTGGTGGTTTAGATCTGGTGTGGCAAAGTGTGGCTGATGCGCAACATACTGGCCGGATGCAGCAAATGGAGCTGTTACCTGCTATTTCCTTGTCTGCTGTGGTGGCTGTTGGTGTGTTGGCAACCCCCTCATTTCGTCAGCGTATTTATTCAGGACGCAGTGTGCGAAGTGTGCGGCGCTCTTTTGTCTTTGCCGGGCTTTTATACCTGATTTTTGCTGCTTTGCCTGCCTTGATTGGTATTTCAGCGCGGCTGCTCGCTCCGGATTTAACTAACCATCAATTTGCCTTTACTACATTAGCCGTCATGACATTGCCAGTTGTCTTTGCCATGTTGGTGTTGTTGGCCGGCTTATCTGCCACTTTATCTTCTGCCTCCTCGGATTCTATAGCCGCTGTATCTGTGCTGATCCGAGACTTATATCAAAGTGTGACGGGCAGCATGCCTGAAGCGAAGTCAGCTATTTTTTACTCGCGAATCGCAGTGATGCTGGTGTCGGTATTGGCATTACTGCTGGCGTTGATGTCGAACGATTTGATCCGTTATATCACGGGCATGATTGCTACTTTAATGTCCGGAATGTTTGTGATTGCGCTGTTAGGGCGCTTCTGGCCGCGGCTGACCTGGCAAGGGGCATTAGCTGCGTTGATGGGCGCTTTACTGACGTCTGCCGTTATTTTAAATCATCCTTCCTGGCTGATGTTTTGGGGCAATCCTTGCTTACCAGCTTTGGCTGTGTCTTTAAGTCTGGCTTGCATAGTCAGCTTATTGAGCAAACCCTCTGATATCAGCAGAGAACAAGCCTTACAGATCATCACCATGCAGCGAGAGGGAACTCCTGATGCCGTTCAGGCGAAGGTTTCCGAATCAAATAGTCCAGCGCAATTTCCCCGGCACTATTTAAGCAATCTATTTAAGTAATAAATAAGCAACAGAGGCAATATGCGTATTTTTACCGCGTCGCTGGCGACAGAAACAAATACCTTCTCTCCTATGTACACTGATTTAGTAAGTTTCTATCAAAGCTTTTACGCACCGCCCGGCCAGCATCCTGCCACACCTACCTTGTGTAGTGCGCCTTTGGTGGCTTGTCGCGAATATGCTGAATTAAATAAAGCTGTCGAAGTAATAGAAGGCAGTTGCGCCTGGGCAGAACCTGGTGGTTTGTTAAATCGTTTGTCCTATGAGCATTTGCGGGATGAAATTTTGCAGCAACTCTCGGCCGCAATGCCGGTGCAGGTGGTGTTATTAGGTTTGCATGGCGCTATGGTGGCGCAGGGCTATGATGACTGTGAAGGTGATTTATTAAGCAGGATAAGAGCTATAGTGGGACCCACAGCCATTATTGGTGCAACCCTGGATCCGCATAGTCATTTAACTGATTTACGCTTAGCTTCCGCAAATTTGTTGATCGCTTTTAAAGAGTTTCCGCATCTGGATTTTATGGCCAGATCGCGGGAGCTGGTGCAGTTGGCTGTTGCAGCTGCGCGGGGCGATATCCGGCCTGTGATGAGTTGTTTTGACTGCCGTATGATTGATGTTTTACCTACCAGCCATGAACCGATGAAATCCTTTATCGAAAAAATTTGCCTGCTGGAGCAACAGCAGCGGGCTTTATCTATTTCGGTGATCCATGGGTTTATGGCAGGTGATGTGCCAGATATGGGCTCTAAGTTATTGGTGATCACCAATAATGATGCTGAGAAAGGAGCCGCTTTGGCACAGCAGTTAGGATTGGAGCTGTTTTCTTACCGTGGCCAGACCTTACCGCAGTTTTATGACATCAGCGCAGCGTTAGATCAGGCGCAGTCGTTATCTGGCACTGTGGTACTGGCGGATGTCTGGGATAATCCAGGTGGTGGTGTAGCTGGGGATGGTACCTTAGTTTTGCATCAGGTGATCAAACGTCAGTTACAGCAGGTGGCTGTAGGAACAATTTGGGATCCTATGGCGGTCAAACTCTGTTTTGCTGCCGGCGAGGGGGCTGAAATAGAATTGAGGTTTGGTGGTAAAAGCTGTGCTACTGCAGGCGAGCCGATAGATAAATTAGTGACAGTAGTGCGCCTGCAGGCAGAAGCACAGCAGCAGTTTGCCGACAGCCTGGTGCCTATGGGCGATTGCGCACTGATCCGTTTTAATGGCATTGAAGTGATCCTGAACAGCAACAGATGTCAGTCTTTTGACCCTAGTTTATTCAGAGCTTTAGGTATGGAGCCCAAAGAGTACAAACTGTTGCTGATCAAATCCACCAATCACTTTTATCAGGGCTTTGCGCCTCTGGCTTCGCATATTATTTATGTTGATGCTGGTGCACCTTACCCAAGCGACCCTAAACGTAACGGCTATAAAAAATTGAGACGTCCTATCTGGCCTATTGTGGCAGAGCCTTTTGCCTAATGTAGCCTGTGAGGAGATGCCTGAAGCAGAGCCGCAATGGATCTGTGCAAAGCGATAATCAATTCCTGCTGAATAGCCTTCGCCTTATCTAGTTGCAGCTCTATCTTTTGGCGCTCTGCTAACAAGAGTTTCTGCTGACTGGCAATGCTGGCCGATACAGCTAAGCCTGCCTGACACAGCTGTGAGATTTGAGTAAAAAGTGGGGTGGCTGCTATTTCAGGTGCGTCAGATAATGCCTTCGCGGCTTTTTGCCATCGCTGTAATTGCTGCTGTAGACGCTTTAATTGTTCTGGCTTTTTTTGCTCCAGCCACAAAGCGACATCCTGTTCAAAGCGCCGCATCGCTTGATGCTCTGCCGGCAAAAAGTCGACCAGTTGATTTAACGGTGCCTGTTGATGATAAAGTCCTGCCACTGATTTTTCATGCAATCGATGATAATAATGCGCCGGCTCCAGGGTTTCGGCCACGATAAGAAAGTCCGCCAGATAAGTTGCTGGCAATAGCTGCTTCAAGCCCTGAATTTGTTGCTGCTGGCTTTTTAAACCGATAAATTGCTGTGCCCACAGCTGCACGTGATCCAGTCGTTGATAGAAGTCTTGTTCATCCTTTTGGCTTTGTGCTGACCAGAGTCGTTCTGCGACTGCAAATCCGTTTGGCCATAAACGAATATCTATTATATCCGGCGTAATAAGCTCACCCCATAAGGCGATTTCACCGCCTAAAACCTGCTGCTTTGCTTTGTCGCTCAGTTTTTTTGCAAACTGAATGGGTAAGACTGCCTGTGACGCTAAAGCCTGACCTGTGATCTGATAAGGAGCATTTCCCACCACGAATTCTCCCTGTACAGCGTCTGACAACTGTAACCTGGCCAATACAGGCCCCATCCAGCTATCAAACTGAAAATAGATATGTTTGCCTTGCTGGTGCAGGGCTTTGGCTTCAATCAGCATTTTTCCGGGAAACTGAATAAAACCGCGAACTGTGCCGGCTTTTAACTGCACCAGATACACTGTACCTGTCACAGCAGCACCTCGTTTGCGCTCGAATTGAAAACTCCAACCAGACCAGCTTTTAATCTCTTTCGCTTGTGGTGCCATCACCACATCAGGTAAAGGCTCGTTGCGATAATGGTACGCTGCAGTTTGAGGCTGATCCAAATAAAAACCGGTGGATAAAATAGCGGGGTGACCCGCCTCTGCGGCCTGAAATAAAGACTCAGTGCCACGCCAGGACTGCACCACCACTGAGTTTGGTAGCTGATCATCCAGTACTTCATCCCAGCCAATCATGGTTTTACCCAAAGGTTGCAGAAGTTGTTCGACACGGCGATTAAAATAAGCCTGCAAAGCGCCGGCATCCGCTAACTGCTGCTGTCGCATAAAAGCCTGTACACCCGGATTTTCAAGCCAGCGGTCGGGGAGTACCTCATCGCCACCTATATGAAGATAAGGATCAGGAAATATCTGGGCTACCTCAGCAAGTAATTGTTGTAAAAAGGAATACACCTGCTCGTTGGATGGATCTAACACCGCAGCATGTACACCCCAATGAATTTCTGCGGCAGTGGGTGCTGGAGCTGTCATCAACTGCGGATACGCCAGACCTAAAGCCGTGGTATGGCCTGGCATATCAATTTCAGGTACCACACGAATGCCACGTTCTTTGGCATACAACACCAGTTCCCGTAATTCATTCTGAGTGTAATAGCCGTCTTTGCCGCCTGTTTGATGCAGCTTAGGGAAAATTTTCGATTCAAAGCGCCAACCCTGATCATCAGTTAAATGCAGATGCAGCACATTAAGTTTGACTGCTGCCATCAGATCCAACTGACGTTTGATATCAGCTAAAGGCAAAAAACGTCTTGCCGGGTCGAGTAATAACCCCCGCCAGCTAAAACGCGGCTCATCTTCAATACTCAGGTTGGGTATAACAGTCTGTACTGACTGGCGCTGAACAAGTTGCTGCAGGGTTTGCAAGCCGCGCAATACTCCAGTGGCATGCTTGGCGCTCAGCAGAATGTGACTACTGTTGACTTCAAGTTGGTATGCTTCCTGTTGCTGCGCTGTTGTTGTGTATTCAGCATTGAGCTGTATAACCAAATGCGCTCTGTTATCTGCTTCGAACTTTAACGCTGTATTGATAGTGCTCTGCTGAATAAATCGTTCAACCAGGATTTTGAATTCAGGATGTCCGGCAGGGAGTTGCACGTTAAACTGCTTATCAAACACAAAATGACCCTGTCTGAGTTCCAGCTGTTTTGGATAAGGCAATACAGGAAGTTGCGCCCAGGCTGAACTCAACAACAGGCTTTGCAGTAAAAGCGACAGGAGCAGGCAATACAAACTATGCATAAATAAAGGCATTTCATTGTTACTTGGTAACATATTAATAAGCAATAATGATGCGATTGTCTAGATTTAGATGCTATATGAAGCTGTTTTTTCATCAAATAATGTTTACTTTTAATTGATGTTGGTACAAAGTAACATTCTGCGCCAGCTATTGTGACAATGGAATGTACGTAGCTCTGCGCAATAAGTAAAACCGGGTGATTAGTTTTTTGTTCCCCTAAAGCGGCGTGCAACCTGCTTTGGCTCCTGAATCTCTAGTCACCCGTCCTTATATAGTTCATCTCGCTTTTAACGGCTTTGTTGAAAAAGCTCAGCCAAAGTACAGGATGCTCCTCTGGTTTTTAACTGTGCCAGTAATAACTGAGCGCAGCCAAAGGCATCAGATAAGGCATGATGCTCTGTCACTTCAGGCAATTGATAGCGGGCCAGACAAGCGGGCAAACTCAACGAATTTTGTGCCACAGGCCCGCCTTTGAGCTGCATTTTGTAAAGCTCAAGTTTTAAGGTGTCGACAGCTTTAAAGGCAGGAGAGCGACCAAAGCAGTTTTGGCAGCTTTGTTTTAAGAAGTTCAGTTCCAAAGCGCTGTGATGAGATACCAGCACAGCACCTTTTAGTTCCTGCAACAATAGGCTTAATAGCTCCTCCAACTCTATACCTTGTTGCACTTCGTTATTATGCAGACCATGGATCACGGCACTTTGGCCAACTGAGGCCGGGCTTTTCACCAGTCGGTACTGAGCTGAGTTTAAATGAATTCTGCCATCGGAAATTTTGACCCAGCCCGCACTGACGATATGGTGCTTTTTTGCATCCAGCCCAGTGGTTTCAAAATCAAGTACCACATAATGGGCTGTACTGGCTAGGCTTTGTTTGTCCAGGCTGTGCTCGTTCTCGAAGTCCAGTACCCGTTGATGCACTGCCACTGGTTTTCTCAGCCAGTTCCACATTTAGAGTTCCCGGCAAAAACGTTGTCTGAGCACTTGCTGCTCGTCGCTGATCACAGCAAATGCGTCTTTTAACTGATGGCGCTGTAATAAGCTCAGTTGGGACGGATCCAGTAAATTGGATAAATGCCGGCCACGTTTCAGATCCTGTGACTGTAATTGCCAGCGTAAATTGGCCAACACATCAAACGCACCCTGTAAGTTTTGCTGCTGGCGCTGTGTCAGCACTGCGTGTTGCAATAACAGCTTCAGACGTTCTCTGGTGTTCACAGCCTGGATACCAGCGGACAAAGCGTAAACCCGCACTAAATCTGTAATAAGGCTAATACCGCGTTTTTTCAGATCCAGTCCTTTACGCTGACGACCATCCTGTTCCAATAAAAAGTGTTTAAAAAAACCGAGGGGCGGTTGGCGTTCAGTGGCATTTTTAGCCAGATGATACAAAAACAATTCGTTATTTTTACAGCGTGCCAGCACATCTTCATGCAGCACATTAAATAAACCTTTACTGCCATGAACAAGGCGCATATCAAAAAAGATACTGCTACTTAATAGGGCTTGTGGGTCTGGTGTATTCAGCCATTTGGCAAAACGACCCGACCAGCCTTTGAGACTTAACCGTAGCTCTGGGTTGGAGGCCATGATATGGCCGTCACAGAGCGCCTGACCGGAGGAGGCTAAACCGTTGCAAACAATATCTGAAAGCGCGGAAAAATAATCGGCGACTGCTCCAACAGGCTCTTTTTCCAGCAACAGAGCATTGTCCTGATCGGCACTGGGTAACATATCTCGTCTGGCTTGAGAGCCAAAAACCAACCAACTGTAGACACAAGGGGCAGGGCCCAATTGTTGTTCTGCTATGTGTAACCAGCTCTGTGCTAAAGCGTCCATAATGCTGGTAAGCACGCTACTGACTTCATAAGAAGGAATGTGTTGCTCAGCCAGTTGTATAGCTAGTTGCTGTACTTGTGGAGTAATGGCATTGAGGCCTTCGGCTTTATGCTGACGGTGAATGTGACTGATCAGAAAAACCGGATGTTCCTGTTGGCTGCGGATTAAGTCTGTGGTGGTTAATACACCTATGGCTTTCCCATCCTGCTCAACGGGTAAGTGGTGAATATTGTATTGACTCATCTGCTGTATGGCTTCAAAAGCAAAGCGGTCTGCTTCGATGCTTTGTGGTGTTTTTGTCATCACTTCTTTGACTGTGGTGGTGGCAGATAAATTTTTCGCCAATACACGGCTGCGTAAGTCCCGGTCAGTCAGTATGCCCACCAGTTTGTCATCTTGCTCAATCAACAGACAGGAAACCCGTTGTTCTGTCATCAACAGGGCGGCTTGCTGCACTGTGTTTGAGCATTCAATCGATACTTTGCGTCTGTTGACTAAGTCAGAAACTTTTAACGTGGAAGTGCTTTGCTGCTGACTGCTTTGATACAGATGCAAGCGGCGACTAAATAAGCGTTGGAAAAATAAATCAAAATTCTTGTATTGGTGACGTAATTTATCAAAGCTGCTTTGGGGTAAAAAATACACCAGTCCATCTTCTTCACAGCGAATGGTATCGGGGTCAGCCAGACCAGTCAGCAATAGCTGATAGCCATAAAAGTCGCCACTTTGTAAATGAGTCAGACGTTGTTGTTCGGTATGCAGCGCAAACAAGCCCGAACGCACTAGCATTAATTGGGGTTCTGGTTGTAGTGCTTCGCCAGTGGCAAGATACAACACAGATAATTCTCTGCTCAGGGTTTCAAGGACGTGCGGTGCCAGATCATCAAAGGGTGGCGTTTGTTGCAAAAAAGTAACAACTTCCTGAACTTGCATACAACCTTCCTGACTAGAAAATAGTAAGGCGTGTCACCACGCCTTACTCATTACAACTAAGTGGCGTTAGTGAGCCTTAGCTTCACCTGCACCTTTTGGATAGCGGATTTGTTCTACGATGTCCTGGACATCTTGTGGTACTTCTTTGGTAAATTTGCTTACCGCATAGGCAACTACAAAGTTTACGACCATACCTACGGTACCTATACCCTCAGGGGAGATACCAAACAACCAGTTTTGAGGTTTGTTTTCAGCAAAGGGAGTGATAAAAATACCCTTGAAGTACAGGATATAACCCACAGTGAATATCACACCTGCCAGCATACCGGCGATAGCACCTTCCTTGTTCATTTTCTTGTAGAAAATACCAAGAATAATGGCCGGGAAGAAACTCGCCGCGGCTAAGCCGAAGGCAAATGCCACCACCTCCGCCACAAAGCCTGGTGGGTTAATGCCTAAGTAACCAGCTACAATGATGGCTACAGCTGCGGCTAATCGGGCAGCCAGTAATTCCTGTTTATCGGTAATTCTGGGCATCAGATTTCGTTTGAGTAGATCGTGCGAAATAGATGTTGAGATCACCAGTAACAAGCCTGCTGCTGTGGACAACGCTGCGGCAATACCACCAGCGGCTACCAATGCAATAACCCAATCCGGTAACTGAGCTATTTCCGGGTTTGCCAACACCATGATGTCACGGTCAATCGTCATTTCGTTGCGCTCATCACCTGAGTAGAACATACGACCATCGCCATTCTTATCTTCGTGTTTAATCAGACCCGTTTTTTCCCAGTTTTTGATCCAGGTTGGAGCTTCACTTACTAAAGTTCCCTGAGCGTCAGGACCGTTGATGGTATCAATCATGTTGTAACGGGCAAAAGCACCGATAGCAGGAGCTGTTGTGTACAGAATCATGATAAATACTAAGGCCCATCCTGCAGAGATTCGAGCATCTTTTACCCGTGGTACTGTGAAGAAACGTACAATAACGTGAGGTAAACCTGCAGTACCTACCATTAAGGCTGCAGTAATAGCAAAGATGTCAGCTGTGGATTTAGTTCCTTCGGTATAAGCGGCAAAACCTAACTCAGCTGACAGTCCGTCCAATCGCTCCAGCAGGTGCAGTCCTGAACCATCCAGTAAGGTGGCACCGAGGCCAGTCTGTGGTAACACGTGGCCAGTGATCATGATAGAGATGAAGATTGCTGGCACCATGTAGGCGAAAATCAGTACACAATACTGAGCAACTTGGGTGTAGGTAATACCTTTCATACCGCCTAATACAGCATAGAAAAATACCACGGCCATACCAATGATTACACCTGTGGTGATATCTACTTCAAGGAAACGGGAGAACACCACACCTACACCACGCATCTGACCTGCCACATAAGTGAAGGAAATCAAAATGGCGCAAATAACGGCCACTGTGCGTGCTGTTTGAGAGTAATAACGGTCACCGATAAAGTCAGGCACAGTAAATTTACCAAACTTACGCAGGTAGGGAGCCAAACATAAGGCCAGCAGCACATAACCACCAGTCCAACCCATCAGGTAGACAGAACCGTCATACCCCATAAAAGAAATTAAGCCGGCCATTGAGATAAATGACGCGGCAGACATCCAGTCAGCGGCAGTTGCCATACCATTGGCTAAAGGCGATACACCGCCACCTGCCACATAGAACTCTTGCGTTGAACCCGCCCGGGCCCAAATAGCAATGCCGATATACAACGCAAAGGTTGCACCGACTACGATATAAGTTAACGTCTGTAAGTCCATTATCTACCCCTTAATCTTCGTGGACGTCGTATTTACGATCAAGTGCATTCATCTTGATGACGTAAACAAAGATCAGCAGAACGAAGGTGTAGATAGAGCCTTGTTGCGCGAACCAGAATCCGAGCTTAAAGCCAAAAAACTGCACCATATTCAGTTGGTCTACAAATAAAATTCCGGCTGCGAAAGATACTGCAAACCAGACCGCCAGCAGTTTGAGCATCAGCGAGATGTTCTCCCGCCAATACGCTTTGGCTAATTCATTGCTTTGAAATGCCATCGTTGTCTTCCTCTTGTTGTTTTTTGTGGTTGTTATAGAAATTCTGTTGACTTGCATGCTTAATCTAGCAGCAGGAGTGGGAAGCGATAGCCCGACTTTAGTCGAACCCCAAAAGCCAGATCATTGACTTTCTGTAGCTTTATGCCAAAAGTAACGTCAGAAATCAGAGGGGAGCATGCTTTGTCAGCCTGGATAGTCGCCTTATTGGCCTTGTTGTATGTAGGTTTACTGTTTTTTATTGCCAACTGGGGTGAACGCCATGCCGGTGATCAACTACTACGAAAGTATGGTGGCTTGTTATATAGCCTGGCTTTGGCTGTGTATTGTACATCCTGGACTTATTATGGTGCGGTAGGAACTGCGGTTACACAAGGCTGGGATTATATACCGATTTACCTTGGCCCAATTTTAGTCTTTCTGTTTGCTCAGCCCTTTTTGTTTAAGTTGTTGTATGTGGCAAAAAAACAAAACGTGGCCTCTATTACCGACTTTATCAGTGCTCGTTACGGCAAACGTAAGAATATTGCCTTAGTCACGGCGTTATTGTGCCTGGTGGTGGTGATCCCATACATAGCGTTGCAATTAAAAGCTGTTGCCAGTTCCTATCAGGTATTGCTTGGCCATGATTTATCTGATCACTCGTTACCCTGGTGGCAGGACACGGCCTGGTTCAGCGCTATGGCGATGACTGTGTTCGCTATTTTGTTTGGAACCCGTAAAGTACAGCTGACTGAGCAAAACCGCGGTGTAATGGTGGCTATTGCCTTTGAATCTGTAGTGAAGTTATTTGCTTTGCTGTGTCTGGCTTTTATGACTTACTGGCTGTTGTTGCCTGACACTATCGGCGTCATACAGTTTGCGGAACATGCCAGTCACCTGCAATACAGCACAGATCACAACAGCTGGTTTTCTTTTACCATCAAAACGGTACTGGCGATGACAGCTATTTTTTTGCTTCCCCGCCAGTTTCATGTCGCTTTTGTAGAGAACGTCGATCACCGACATTTACGCCATGCTAAACGCTGGTACAGCAGTTATTTGCTGTTAGTGACGCTGGTCGTGATCCCTATAGCTTTGGCTGGCATGCACTTATTTCCGGGGCAGGAGCATCTGGCGGATAGTTTTGTATTGTTAATTCCGGAAAAGTCCGGTTGGCATACCTTAAGTGTGCTGGTGTTTATTGGCGGATTTTCTGCTGCGACTTCTATGATTATTATTTCCACACTGGCGCTAAGTACCATGATCAGTAATGACGTGGTGATGCCGGCCATTTTGCGCCGCCCAGGTCATGGTCAGCGCATTAAAGACTATAGTGGTCTGATTTTATTAGTACGCCGCACCATGATTATAGCCGTGATGCTGCTCTCTTATGGCTATTACGCATTGTTCGCGCGCAATTATGAACTGGCTGAAACAGGTTTATTAGCTTTTGCTTTGGCTATTCAGCTGGCGCCTGCGGTAGTGGGGGGCTTGTATTGGCGTCATGGCAATGCTTTTGGTGTTTATGCTGGTGTAGCTGTTGGTTTTATGTTGTGGTTTTTTTGCCTGATGGTGCCACAGCTGGCTGCTGTAGGCGTGCTGGATCAAACCCTATTGCAGCAGGGGTTGTTTGGCATTGAAGCCTTAAAACCAACATCTCTGTTTGGTCTGCAACTGGATACCTTAAGTCATGGTGTAATCTGGTCTTTAGGATTAAATCTGAGCTGTTATTTGCTGTTCTCCTTGTTGGTCAAGGTCAATTTAAAAGATCGTTTGCAGGCCGCAGCCTTTGTAAAACCCACTTTGCCACTTGAACCCAAAGAGGCGCCAGTGCGCCGTGTCAGAGTTCGGCGAACAGACATTACTATGCTGTTGGAGCGTTTTATTGGTGCGCAGCGCTGTAATGAAGCCATGGCTGAGTTTCAACGTCGTTTCCCTGATTTGGACTCACAGGACAGTATTGCAGGACCAGAGCTTATTGCTTTTGTTGAACGAGAGCTCGCCGGTGTCATAGGTGCAGCCTCTGCTTTGGCTGTGGTCAGTGCAGCAACTGAAGGCCGGCAGTTGGAGCTTGAGGATGTCGTCACCTTGTTTGACGATACCACTCAGGCCATTCAATTTTCCCGTAAAATTTTGTTTTCAACCCTTGAGCATTTAAGTCAGGGCGTCAGTGTTGTAGACCGTGATTTAAAACTGGTGGCCTGGAATAAAGCCTATCTGCAAATGTTTGATTACCCTGATGGTATGATCCGTATTGGTCGTCCCGTTGCTGATATTGTGCGCTTTAATGCGGAACGTGGTCTTTTTGGCGAAGGGGCGCCTGAAGAGCATGTCGCTAAACGTATTACCCATATGCAAAATGGCACCTCTCATGTTTTTCAGCGGGTCAGGCCGGATGGCACAGTGATTGAAATGCGCGGTAATCCAATTCCGGGTGGAGGTTTTGTTACCAGTTTTACCGATATTACTGAACATGTGCGCGCAGTGCAGCAACTGGCGGAAGCCAAACAACATCTGGAACAGCGGGTGCAGGAGCGCACTCACAGAATAAGTGAAATGAATCAGGAGTTGGTGGAGGAGGTTGAACGACGCAGTACAACTGAATTACAACTACTGCAAGCAAAAGCAGAAGCAGAGGCCGCCAACGCGTCCAAGACACGCTTTTTGGCACTTGCCAGTCACGATATTTTGCAACCACTCAATGCAGCCCGGCTTTTCACTGCCGCTTTACAGGGAGCGGATGCAGGGACGGATCAGCAAAGGATTATTCATCAGTTAGATAATTCCCTCAAAGCCACTGAAGAGCTGATTGCTACTTTGTTGGATATTGCCCGTCTGGATGACGGCCGGTTGCAGCCGAAAACTCAGACATTATCGGTCACTGCTATTTTACAGCCGTTATCTGATGAGTTCAGATTGTTGGCAGAGCAAAAACAGCTCAGACTTCGCACTCACTTCGGCGACTGGCAAGTGCAAACGGACGGCACTTATCTGCGGCGTATTCTGCAGAATATTTTAAGTAATGCAATTAAATACACGCCTGCCGGTCAGGTGCTTGTGTCCTGTCGTAAGAGAGGCGATCGGTTGTTGATGCAGGTTTGGGATACAGGACCTGGTGTGGCGGAACATGAGCTTAAGCGTATTTTTGATGATTTTTACCGGGTTGACAGCACAGCCCGCGGTCAGCAAGGGGTTGGTCTAGGTTTGGCCGTCGTGCAGCGTATGGCTCGTTTGCTGGGACATCAGCTTGAGGTCCGTTCTGTGGTTGGCAAAGGCACTGTGTTCAGTTTGTATTTGCCTCTTGCAGCTGAGCGATCTGCGGATGAGCAAAAAGCGATGCTGGAGAATCAGAGTACTGCGTTGCCGCAATGGCAGGTACTTTGTGTGGATGATGACAGCTCCAATCTTGCTGCGCTTCGGGTGTTATTGCAGCAGTGGCAACTGGGGGAGGTGAACAGTTATGTGTACGCTGAACAGTTGCTGCAGCATGCTGAGACTATGAACAAGCCTGATTTGCTCATTCTGGATTATCAGTTGGGGCAAGGGCTCAATGGTTTAGAGCTGTATCAGCAATTGCAACAGTATTGGGGCAATGTGCCAGGTATTTTAGTGTCGGCAGCTCCAGAACCTGATTTAGCCCAGAGAGCCAAAGCGGCTGGTTTACTGTTTTTAGCTAAGCCAATCAAACCTGCGGCACTTCGGGCAGGTATTAACCATTTAAAAAATCAGCGTTCGTAACGCATATTCTAGGCGCGTCGCCTCTGCTGTGGTTAAATGCCTCAACGATTAAAATTCTGAGCAAAGGAGAGCTGAATGCTGGCCAAGTTGGAAGAGCGTGTTTTTTTAGCCATGTTGATTATTGTCACTCTGGCTTTTGGTTTTGTACTGGAACCTTTTTGGGGCTGTATTTTCTGGGCTTGTGCCATCACCGTCATTTTTTATCCGGTCCATACCACAATTAAGCGCCGTATTGGCAATAAACCCAACAGAGCTGCTTTGTTAACTTTATTGCTCTGTGTGCTAATGGTGATATTACCTGTGTTGGCCATTGGCGCGGCTTTTATTCAGGAAGGTATAGCTTTTTACGACAAAATAGAAAAAGGTGAAATTAATCCGGATGGCTTTATCGAAGCCATACGACAAGCCTTTCCTGTAGTGACTGAGTTTTTAAGTCGCTTCGGTATTCAAACGGATGGATTACGTGAAAAATTGTCGTCTGGTGCTGTTGAGGCCAGTCGTTTATTGGCCAAAGAAGCGTTGTCGATTGGACAAAATACCTTTGGCTTTATTCTCAGCTTATGTCTGATGCTCTACTTAACCTTTTTCTTATTACGTGAAGGCCCTCGTTTAGTCGAGTTAATGATCAAGGCTTTGCCTCTGGGCGATCAGCGTGAACGGATACTTTTTGCCAAATTTGCTGAAGTTACCCGGGCGACCATTAAAGGTAATTTGGTCGTTGCGGTAGTACAAGGGGCTTTGGGCGGTTTTATTTTTTGGTTACTGGGTTTACCTGCGCCTATTTTATGGGGCGTGGTGATGGCATTTTTGTCCTTATTACCTGCTGTAGGCGCCGCATTGGTTTGGCTACCTGTGTCCTTGTATTGGTATGCGACAGGCGATTGGGTGATTGCGACTATTCTTGTGGCTTATGGTGCTCTGGTGATTGGTTTAGCAGACAATATATTGCGGCCGTTATTGGTGGGCCGTGATACCAAGTTACCGGATTATCTGGTGCTGTTTTCTACTTTAGGTGGCATTACCTTGATGGGCATTAATGGTTTTGTATTAGGGCCTATGGTTGCCGCGCTATTTTTAGTGTTCTGGCAAATCTTTATCGATGAGTTTCAACAGCCCCAAAAATCTGACAAGCCTGAGTAATCAGGCCTGTTGTGCTGATTAGTTGGCGACCAGCGTTTTGTCTGCCGGAGCTTCCAGCTGCAAGCGTTGGGCTTGAATCACAACCTGTGTTCTATTGGTGACTCCCAATTTGCGGAAAATAGCAGTGATATGAGCCTTTACCGTTGCTTCGGAAATATGTAAGTCATAAGCAATTTGTTTGTTTAACCAACCCTCAGTCAAATAAAACAAGACTTTGTATTGCTGCGGTGTCAGTTCAGCGACTTTACTGGCGAGATCTAAATCGGGTTGGTGCTGCTGTTGATTCATCACCTGGCTGCGGATCGCAGGCGGCACCCAAAGCTCACCATCTATCACTGCACTTAAGGCTTTACCAATTTCTGCCGGATGCGACGATTTTGGAATAAAGGCTGAAGCGCCAAACGCCATGACGCGTTTAATCACGTCGACGTCGTCACTGGCTGATATCACCACTATAGGCAGGGTCGGGTACTGCTTGCGCAGTTGAATCAGCCCCAAAAAACCGCAGTTGCCGGGCATATGCAAATCCAGCAGCAACAAGTCTGCATCAGGATGTTCCAGCAAAGCTTCACAGGTTGCCTCAAAGCTGTCGGTTTCTATAGTGGCTTTGGTGACAAAGGTATTACTGATCGCATGGATCAGCGCGTTTCGAAATAATGGGTGGTCATCTGCGACAATTAACTTTGCCATATAAACTCCTAACCCGGCCTCTGCTATAAAGCGGAAGCCGGGTTCAGCTAAAGTGTTGTTGCTATTAATTAAACATTAGCAACTTATTGTCAACAGATTAGCGGTTTAATCTGTTTTGGATCAAGTTCTCTACAACGGAAGGATCCGCCAAAGTAGAAATATCGCCTAACTGATCGTATTCATTGGCCGCAATTTTACGCAGAATCCGGCGCATAATTTTGCCTGAACGGGTTTTTGGTAAGCTGGGCGTCCACTGGATAATATCCGGTGCAGCAATAGGGGAGATCTCACGACGTACCCAATCACGCACTGCTTTTGTCAGCTCATCACTTGGTTCTACACCCACACGAGGAGCAATAAAGACATAAATGCCCTGACCTTTAATGTCGTGTGGATAACCTACCACTGCAGCTTCGGCAATCGCATCATGTGCCACCAGGCAGCTTTCAATTTCGGCAGTGCCTAAACGGTGGCCAGAAATATTCAGCACGTCATCGACACGGCCTGTTAGCCAGTAGTAACCGTCTTCATCGCGTTTTGCGCCGTCACCGGTAAAGTACATGCCTTTGTAGGTGCTGAAATAGGTTTGTTCAAACCGTTCATGATCACCAAACACAGAACGCATTTGCCCAGGCCAGCTATCGAGGATCACTAAGTTACCTTCAGCTACGCCATCGATCAGCTCACCTTCGTTCGTAACAATAGCGGGTTTTACGCCAAAAAATGGTCGTGTGGCAGAACCTGGTTTTAAGGCTGTTGCACCTGGCAATGGCGTAATTAAAATACCGCCTGTTTCTGTTTGCCACCAGGTATCGACAATAGGGCAGTTACTTTTGCCATAACTCTGGTGATACCAGTTCCAGGCTTCAGGGTTAATAGGTTCGCCTACACTGCCTAAAATAGTCAGCGAGGATAAATCGGCTCCATCGACAGCCACAGTGCCATGTGCCATTAAAGCGCGGATAGCGGTTGGCGCTGTATACAAAATGTTCACTTTGTACTTGTCGACCACCTGAGCAATACGCTTAACGCTCGGATAAGTAGGGACACCTTCAAATAAAATGCTGGTCGCGCCGTTCGCTAACGGACCATACACTATATAGGTATGGCCTGTGACCCAGCCGATGTCCGCGGCACACCAGTATATGTCTCCGTCTTTATAGTCAAATACATATTGATGTGTCATGGACGCCCACACCATGTAGCCGCCTGTGGTATGTAACACACCTTTAGGTTTGCCAGTGGAGCCTGAAGTATAAAGGATAAACAATGGATCCTCAGCATTCATCACTTCAGGCTCACAATGTTTTGGCTCTTTCGCCAGAATTTCGTGATACCACAGATCGCGACCCTGATGGAAATCGATGTTTTCCCCCACATGTTTAACCACAATGACATGCTTGGCCGGATTCGCATCACCTAAGTGTGCTAAGGCTTGATCGGTATTGTCTTTTAAATAAGTGAGGCGACTACCACGTGCAGCTTGGTCGGAGGTGATCACCAGTTTTGAATCGCAATCCTGAATACGGCTACCTAAAGCGTCTGGTGAAAAGCCAGCAAAGACGACTGAATGAATAGCGCCTATACGAGCGCACGCTAACAGCGACACCACAGCTGCTGGGATCATAGGTAAGTAGATTGTCACACGATCGCCTTTGCTCACACCTAAAGTGCGCATGGCATTGGCCAGTTGGCAAACTTCGTCGTAGAGCTCCTGGTACGTGACCGCCTTTTGTGCGCCAGGCTCATCACCCTCCCAATAATAAGCTACATGGTTGGCTTTGGCTGGTAAGTGGCGATCCAGGCAGTTATAGCTGGCATTTAAACTGCCATCACTAAACCAATTCACATGCACATTACCCAAATCGAAACTGGTGTCCTTCACTTTTGTAAAAGGAGTAAACCAGCTAATGCGCTTGCCATGCGTTGCCCAAAATTGTTCAGGTTGTTTCACTGACTCTTCATACATCGCCAGATACTGCTCGTTGGTCACCAAAGTGTTGGCTTTGGTGTGCTCTGGTACCGGATAAAGCTGGGCATGACTCATGTTTAATATTCCCCTGTCTTGTAGGCTCGATGGCTTAGTCCAATAGCGACCACCACCTGTTATGGCTATGTTCGTTCTACCTTTTTTAAGGTGTCAGCAACATTAGACCTTAGTCTAGCCAATTCAGATGCTGTCGTCTTTGGTGTGGCTGAATAAAAAACAATCTGCGACTAAAGGCTAATTGTCGCTTTGCCAAAAGCAAACCAAAGTTGAGTTGTGGTACAGACAATAACAACATTTTAACTTGGACCAGGAGAAAACAATGCTGACGAAAAAACCTCTTGCCAGCTTAGTGGCTTTAACCTTTGCCGGGATCTGCACCCAGGCGCAGGCTGCAGTCACCTTTGGTGATACCGAATTTACCTACGGTGGTTATATTAAATTAGATACGATGTGGACTGATACCTCAGATGGTCAGATCCCTACAGGTATCGGTCGTGATTTTTATGTGCCCAGCCTTACCCCTGTTGGTGGTGAAGGTGAGTCTGCGACTTTTGACGCTCATGCCAGACAATCCCGCTTTTTCTTTAAAACAGCAACTACGCTTGATAATGGAAAAAAAATAAACGGCACAATTGAATTTGACATGATGGCAACACCTAATGGTGATGAACGTATCACCAATGGTTATAGCCCTGAAATTCGCCATGCGTTTTTAACCTATGACAATTGGCTGATGGGGCAAACCTGGTCCACCTTTATGGATGTAGCCTCTTTACCTGATAGTCTTGATTTTGTGGGCAGTACGGATGGCGCCATATTTAATCGCCAGGCTCAGATCCGTTATACCTATGGTGGCTGGCAAGTCGCACTGGAAAACCCTGAAACTACAGTCACTCCTAATGGTGGTGGCGCCCGTATAGTAACGGATGACAACACTGTTCCCGATGTGGTTGTAAAATACCATCATGCTGATAGCTGGGGATCCGTGGCATTAGCTGTGATGGCACGCCAGCTTTCGATTGAGTCAGGTGGCATGGATGACAGTACGAATGGGTATGCGGTGTCTTTATCAGGTAAATACAATATCTCAGCTACTGACGACCTTCGCTTTACTATTAATAGCGGCGAAGGTTTGGGCCGATACATTGGTTTAAACACCAGCAATGATGCAGTACTTGATGCTCAGGGTAAACTCGATGCAATACAGGTAACAGGTTATGCTCTGGCTTATAAACATGCATGGGCTGATAAATGGCGCTCAAGTCTGATTTACTCTGCGCAGCACATTGATAATGATGCCCAACTGACAGGCTTAACTGTCACTGATAAAACCAGTAGCTACGCCGCCAACCTGATTTATCAGGCTGCAAGTAAGCTTATGTTCGGTGTTGAAGTGCGTCATGCGACCCGCGAAATATTATCTGGCGCTGAAGGTGATTTAAATCGTGTTCAGTTTAGCGCGAAATATGATTTCTAATTAAATTCTGGCTAATGGAACTGACGGCTTCGGCTGTCAGTTCGTTTTTTTCTCTGGTTTAACTCATAAAAGTGTCTTTTTTGCCCGTTTTGCTTTCTTTCTGAGCGAACGATCACGAATATCATCAAATTGTCATTTTAGGGGTTGTGCAGGATTTAAAACTCCCTATAATGCGCGCCATGCCAACGGGGTGGTGC
>Ga0247725_1000093_pt1 | contig 119817 bp, 109 predicted proteins | sample OKSTACKMCFT3sol_FD_183021 | JGI IMG/M metagenome (GOLD analysis project Ga0247725, IMG submission 183021) | Subsurface sediment microbial communities from gas well in Oklahoma, United States - OK STACK MC-FT3-sol | ecosystem: Environmental > Terrestrial > Deep subsurface > Rock core/Sediment...
GCGCTATGTGCGGCACCAAGAAAAAATGGAACGGCAAGAGCAGGCCGAATTGGCGCTGGACTAGACAAAGGGCCCCTTTTAGGGGCTTAACACAAAGCCACCTTCTTCAGAAGGTGGATTCTTTACTCTCAACTTCTCAGCGTGGAGCTTTAGGCTCTTTTATTCAGTTTGTTTAAGGTTTCAGACAAACTATTGAGCAAAGCCTGATTGCGTCCGACCACAGTATTAATTTCACTGGCAGATGCACTGGCTTTAGAAGCCAGATGGCGCACTTCATCTGCGACCACAGAAAAACCCCGACCCGCTTCACCAGCTCGAGCTGCTTCTATAGCGGCATTCAGCGCCAAAAGATTCGTTTGATCAGCAATAGAATTAATAGCAGATACCATACCATTGATACTTTGCCCCGAGCTGAACAGTTCTGACATCACAGCATCACTGGTTTGCACCACCTGCAAACGTTCTGAGATATCAGAGCCAAACATAATGATTTTTTGTAAGTTGCCATAGGTATCCATAACGGCACAAAAGGTAGCAGCTATGCCAAGCGATTTACCATTCACCTGCAGCTGTATATCAATCACCACGCTTTGCCCTGCCAGAACTTTAGCCACCTGCTCCTGATTCAGAAAGCTGCGCCAATCAGCCACAGCTTTGCTGAATTGTTCATTAGTCACTTTAAACTGGCGCTGTGGATAATCATTGATCTCCTTGAGCTGACCGTTTTTATCCCATTCCAGCATTAAGTTTGATTGGCTAATGGCCTGAAACCGGGTTTGGTATTCAAGGCCAGTAGATTTGACTGTGCTGATATCAGCCAAAATAGAAATGTAATGAGTGTGCTGGCCTTTATCATCAAACACAGGGTTGTTGGTGACAGATACCCATAAGGAAGAGCCATCTTTGCGGTGGACTTCTATTTCATCATAAAAAGCACGGGGTGAATTCAATTCAGCTTCAACCCTGTCTCTGGTGATAGGGTCAGTTTTTGGGCCAATCAAAAAATCTCTGGGTATATGCCCAAGCACCTCATGCTCCATATAGCCCAGCATGTTAGTAAAGCCTTTATTTGCATAAAGTATTTTGCGCTCAGAACTGGTAATAAATACCGCATTGGCAGTTTCGTTAGCGACCAAAGAAAGCAGACTAAACTCTCTTTTTTGCTCTACTTCATCAGTGATATCGTTAGCATACTTAACTATTTTCAGTACTTTGCCATCAGGGCCTTTAATAGGATTGTAGGTGGCATGGATCCAGACTTCTTTGCCTGTTTTAGTGAATCTTTTGTATTCGGCAGTCTGGTAATGACCTGATCTTAAACTCTGCCAGAAATCGGCATAAGCTTTTGCAGAAGCTTCTTTGGGCTCAACAAAAATGCGGTGATGCTGCCCTACCACTTCAGCTAATTTATATTCCATTAAATTCAGAAAATTTGGGTTGGCAAACAAAATCTGTCCATTTAAATCAAATTCGATCACAGCCTGAGCTCTGTGTATGGCCTGCAGCTGCGACTCGTAGTCGGCCTGTTTTAGCACCCGATCTGTAATGTCGGAGGCAAATTTAATGACTTTAGTGACCTGATTATTTTTTACAATAGGCGTGTAAGTTCCCTGGATCCACACTTCCTTTCCAGCTTTGGTGATACGCTTAAACTCTGCAATCTGTGCTTTGCCACTGGCAAGTTCAGCCCAAAACTGACGATAGGCCGATGCATTGGCGGCGCCTGCCTCTAAAAATATGCTGTGGTGTTTGCCTTTGACTTCCTCAAGCTGATACCCCATTAGTTCCAGAAAGTTTTTATTTGCATGCTCTATTTGACCATCCTTCGAAAACTGGATTACCGCCATGCTTGTACTTAATGCTTTCACTACATTGTCAGAATTCGAATTAAAACCAAACATCGCTATCCCCTTTTTAGGTTCAAAGAGCACACTGAATTAAACTATAAGCAAGCTTTTGATTTAGTACAGGAAAGCTCTCAAAAATCCCGACGATATTTTATGCATTACAGGAGCTCTAAAATCAGACTCTGGTCTGGTTTCTGTAAAAATCCAAGGCGTCCTTGAGCCATCTCAAGCTTTAGCGATAGTGTTAGTCTTTCTTTACGTAAAACTAGCGCATTTGGTTCTTCTGTATTATTTCTTTTAGTGAAAGTTAAAAAGTCATGCTGACTTTTACGTCATCAGCAGCATTCAAGCGTCTATCATTTTTATCATTTTGTTGCTTTTGTCTCTTTAGCTATGTAAAGTGATAGTAGCTAAAGTCATACCAAAAGCTATCTTCTGGTTATGTATTTTTTTAACAGACATGGAATTGTTTTTGATATCAATTAGATAAAAAAACGAGGCTATGCTTTATGTTAAGCAGCATTTTCAAACGTATTCAACCAGCGAAAGCTGAGGACATCTCCAAAGAAAAGTTGTTTTATGACGCAGTGTTAAAACATATGCCTTGCATAGTATTTGACCCTCAAGGCAATGTGCTAGAAGTTAATGAGCTGTTTCTGTCTGCTGTGGGCTACAACTCAGACGAAGTGCTGGGGCGACATCACAAAATGTTCTGCGATATGCACTATGCGAAAAGCAACGACTACCTCAAATTCTGGCAAGAACTGGCAAGAGGTACACCACAGTCCAACACTTTTACCCGTTATAAAAAAGGTGGCTCTGCCATAGCATTGGAAGCGACCTATTTTCCTGTCACTCAGGATGGCCAGGTCGTGCGGGTTGTCAAATTTGCGACTGATGTCACTGAAAAGATGGCTCAATTAAAAAACCAACAGGCTATTTTGCAGGCGTTGCACAAGTCGCAGGCAGTGATAGAGTTTGAACCTGACGGCACTATTATTAACGCCAATCAGAATTTTCTGAATGTCGTAGGCTATAACCTGCAACAGATTCAGGGAAAACATCACAAATTATTTTGCACTGCTGATTTTTATCAACAACATCCACAATTTTGGTCAGAACTCAGTAAAGGGCAGTTTAAGTCTGGTCGTTTTGAGCGATTAAACGCAAAAGGGCAAAGTATTTGGCTCGAAGCCACCTATAACCCTATTTATGGCGAAAATGGCAAGGTGACCAAGGTCATCAAATTTGCCTCAGATATCACTGCTACCCGACAGAAAGAAATGGCGATTGAATCAGCAGCCAATCAGGCCATGAATTCATCTTTGGAAACAGTACAAGTTGTAGCTGCAAGTAAATTACCAATGCAAAACTTAGTCGAGGACTCTGACCTGATCTCCAAAGAGATAGCCAAGGCTACGGAACAAATCTCCAATCTGAATGAAGAATCCAGTCTGATATCTGCCATAGTCACGACCATCAGAGCTATTGCCGATCAAACGAATTTGCTGGCGTTAAACGCAGCTATTGAGGCGGCGAGAGCCGGAGACCATGGCAGAGGTTTTGCTGTAGTCGCAGATGAAGTGCGTAAACTGGCAGCGAAAACCAGCAGTTCGACCGGAGAAATAGAGTCTGTGGTGCAGCACAACAGAGAACTTGTAGTTCTGGCCATGGAGGAAATGCGTAATATTACTAATTTTGCAAAAGATGGGGCAGCCCAGACCCAACTGGTATTTCAGTCCCATGACGTGATCGAGCAAACAGCAAGAACTGTGACTTCTACTATAGCCGCACTGACTATCAAAGAGGCCCCCCTTACTCCGTCTTTACACTGAGAGGCCAACTAAAGGTCTTCCCTGACTCAGACAGCCGGTGTAAAGACGCCTGACTGCTGTGGTAAAGTGGCCATCACAAAGAGTATTGAGTGATGGGATTTAATGCATACAACTTCATACCGCTATTTTTATATGGCGGCTTTAGCAGCAGCTATGATGGGCACTATTGGGGTCATAGCTCGTTACAGTGAAGTCAGCCCCGCCAGTCTGACATTTTATCGCTTAGGTTTAGGTGCTGTGATTCTGGCCTTGTATTTAAGCCTGACAGGACAACTGAAATTATTGGCAGGAAAACCACCGGTGCTGGTGTTACTGAATGGCGTACTGCTGGCTAGTTTTATTTTGTGTTTTTTATCCGCTATTCAGACTATTTCGCTGACGCTGGCAATTTTACTTGTGTATCTGGCCCCTGCTCTGTCCGCTATCCTGGCTCATTTTCTGTTTGCAGAACGGTTAACCACCCGCACTTTTGTGCTGATCCTGCTGGCATTTTTTGGCTTTTTTATGCTGCAGGAGTTTAAGCTCGATAGCAGAGTGGAACAGCAACAGGGCCTTTGGTATGCCATGGCATCCTTAGTTACCTATACAGCTTTTATTTTGCTGAATAAAAAGGTTCCGTCTACTGTGCCTTTATACCACAAGAGTTTTTATCAGCTCTTGGTAGGCGCTTTTTGCGTTTTACCTTTGATGCTGAATCAAGCCTGGCCTGAAGCAGAACAATGGGTGTGGCTGCTGATCGCAGGTTTATTTCCGGGTTTTTTAGCTCTGGTATTTGCGTTGCAGGCTATTGAGCATTTACCTACCAGAGTCTTTGGAACTCTGGCTTATCTGGAACCTGTGGTTGTGATTGTGACGTCTTGGCTGTTGTTTGCCGAACCTATGTCTGGGTTGCAATGGCTGGGCGCTTTGTTGATCTTAAGTTGTGGTGTAGCTCAATCCTGGGTAAGTCAACCTGAACAAAAACCTTAAGTTATTTAGCCACTTCCAGAGAAATTCTGTTGCGAAGCACTATTTCCTCACCAGGGCTAAACAAATCGGTATTGTGTAGATACAGTTCCAGCCTCATCCCCGGCGTAATACGCAAAGGCCTCTCCAGCACTTTAGCTTTAGTGCAAGGCAAACTCAGCAAAAGCTCGTCACCAAGTTTTAACTCCAACACGCATTCGACACCATCTGGCACAGTGCCTGTCATGCCATAAGCAACCAGCTCAGAGCGTTGGGCTGGCCATTGTGGCTGATAAGGCAGTCGACTGCGCTGGCCTGCAATCATCAATTTTTCTGCGGTCCAGATGATATCCTGTGGCGCACTTAGCGCCAGCAGTGGAAAACTCAGCATCAAACCACAAAAAAACTTCATTTTAGCCGCCTTGCTGGATCAAACTAAATTGCAGTTCAGCCTGTTTTAAATCACTCTGCAATTGGCCTTGCAGTTGATTTAACTGACGCAGTTCCTGCTGTAAATTGCGATTTTCATCCAGCAGTTGCTGTTTCTGTTGCTTGTCTTTGAGCGAACTTAACTCTTGTGTATTGTCGTCAATACGTTGTTCCAGCTGGTCTATAGTTCTGGCATTTTGCTGCAACGTATTTTGCAAATTCAGTAACGCAGATTCAGCCTGGTACCAGATGCGGCCACGGTCATAACCTAAACGGAACGCAGGTTCCAGAGCACCGGTACAGACTTTGTTGTACGATCCTCCGCTTTGACCTAATTCCCTGCCTGCATCATAAGTGCAGTAAAGCAATACACCTTCGGCATGGCCACGCTCATAGGCTTTAAAATCAGAACTCAGCCCATGTTTAGCACAGTCTTTTTGGTAACTACGAAATTTACTGCTGGCAATGCCTTGTTGACCATCAGTTTTTCCTATAGCAAACCAGTCACCTACCTGGCATTCCTGCGGACTGATGCTACTGCAACCAGCAAGGAACAGTACAGCAACAGTTAAAACCCCTCGCCTCATATCCATTATCCCTTTGTATTTCCTTTGCTTTATAGACCTCTACTTATAGCGGATTAGTTCAGCAAATACATCTCTTTTGCCTTAGACTAGACCCAGTTTTTACAGAAATCCCGTGGCGACATGAATTATCTGGCTCATTTGCTGTTCGCACAACCCAACACCAATTCCCGTATTGGAAATTTATTGGGTGACTTCTATCATGGCATCAATCCGGAGTTATTAAGCCCAGCTGTCACTGCGGCTTTATACAACCACAGAGCTGTAGACTGGTTTACCGATCAAGATCCGGATGTTCGTGCAGCCAGGTTATTGTTCAGCCCTGCAATGCGACGTTTCGCCCCTATAGCTCTGGATATGTTGTTTGATTTTTGCCTGATTAAGCACTGGCCAGAGTTTTTTGATTCTGATTTTAATGACTACAAAAAGCGGCTATATCAAAGCTTAAGAGGCGACTTACCCTTGATGCCAGACGCTATGGCAAAAACCTTTAAAGCCGTGACTGAACAAGACTGGTTTGGTCACTACGCTGAACTGGAGGGGATCCAATATTCGCTGCGCCGTATGGCAAATCGTGGCCGCTTTACGGCACGCTACGCCGCTATTGCAGACGAATTACCAGAGCTTCAGTTACAGATAGAGCAGGTATTTTTGCGCTTCTTTCCAAAGTTGCAGCTTTTTATTCAACAATCGGCCATAGAGCAGAACCCTGCTTTAGCTTTTGAGCGTTACAATAAAGCCACTGGCAAAGACCACAGCAGCACCGCCTGATCAGGGCGCAGTTCCAGAGCGGTAATGGAAGCCTTTTTAATAAAAAAATGTTCTGCCTCCGTATCCAGTAACAGCGCTAGCAAGGCTGAAATATCGGGCTCATGCCCTACACAGCACACAGAACTAACGCCTTGTTGCATCAACTCCGTCAAAGCCCTGAATTGAACTTCAGGCAAGGTATCAATAATAAGCCAGGCCTGCTGTTGAGGTTCAGGCCATTGACCGTGCTGATGCAATAAAACCGCAGTTTGTTCAGCCCGCACTAAAGGGCTGGTCAGCAGTAACTCTGGGGTTAATTGCTGTTTTTTGCAAAACTCCGCCAGCTTTTGCGCTTGCTTGATGCCTTTATCAACCAGATGCCGCATAGGATCAGCTATGCCTAAAGCTCTGTCCTGCGCTGTGGCATGACGCACTAAATAAAGCAGCATCAGTGACTCCTTTGGCTACCAGGCACAACAAGGAGTTGCATACGAAGTAAAACTGATTTCATCTGTATAGGTCCTGCGACTAGAAGGCTACAGAGTCTGCAACTATCCATGATAGGGGTCAAGTTCAATACCAGATTGCGATACCCAGAGTGCTGAAAATATTGCTATAATCCGGCCACTTGCCGCACTGGACCAACCGGGTCGGCCTATTAACCTGATGTGGAGAGCGGACCATGCAATTTCCTGATGACGGCAATGGCGATATGCTGCGTGCCTTAATGGACGCCGGAATAGATTTAAGCCAGCCTCTGGCCATCGATTTTTATCTGGTATTTAAAAACAAGGACCAGGCCGAAAAAGCCATGGCGGCCTTAGTAGCGTCGGATCTGCAAGGTGAAGTGGAATTGCACTTCAATGATCTGGAACAATGGGAGCTGATTGTCAGCCAAACCATGCTGCCAGAGCACGAAGCCATTACAGCACGCGAAGCAGAACTGGATAAATTCGCCAAAAAATTTGGCGGCCATAATGACGGTTGGGGCGTGATGCAACATCAGGACGGCGATGACGATTTTGATGATGAACACGGCGACGACTGCGACCATGATTGTGGTCACCAGCATTAATTTTTACTGATACAGATACGAGAGAGAAGCAATGGGCGCTCAATGGAAAGTTAAACATAAAGCAGATGCCTCGGCTGCAAAAGGCCGTATTTTTACTAAATTAGCCAAAGAAATCATGGTTGCAGCCCGTAACGGTGCCGACCCTGATATGAACTCTAAATTACGTGTTGCGGTGGAAGCGGCGAAAAAGGCCTCAATGCCACGTGAAACTTTAGAGCGCGCTATTAAAAAAGGTGCAGGTTTACTGGACGGCCCGGCCAACTACGAAACCGTTGTTTATGAAGGTTTTGCACCGCATCAGGTGCCTGTGATTGTTGAATGTTTAACAGACAACAAAAACCGTTCAGCTCAAAGTATCCGTGTACTGTTCCGTAAAGGCCAGTTAGGTGGTGCAGGTTCAGTGTCATGGGACTTCAAATACTTAGGTGAAATTGTCGCTCACGCTGTAACTCCTGATGCTGATTTGGAAGTAGCAGCTATTGAAGCAGGTGCGCAGGACTTTGAAGAAGGTGAAGAAGGCGATAGCGTATTCCTGACCGAACCTACAGATCTGGATGCCGTCAGCAAAGCTTTACCTGCTTTTGGTTTTAACGTCACCTCAGCCAAGCTGGTGTATCGTCCAAATAATCCTGTCACGCTGGATGATGCCGCTCGCGCCGAAGTTGAAGCCTTTTTGGAAGCCATTGACGCTGATGACGACGTACAGCACGTGTACGTTGGTTTAGCAGGTTAATACTGCAAATTGACCATAAAGGCGGCACTGGCCGCCTTTGTTTTTTCTGCAATTTAGCTTTTGAAATCAATAGGTATTTCGATGATAAAAATACGGGTTGCCTCTGCTAATCCAGCCAAAATTAATGCGGTCGCCTCAGCTTTTGCAGAGGTATTTAATCATGAAGCTTTGGACGTGCAAGGTATAGCTGTGCCCAGTGGTGTGGCAGATCAGCCGATGAACAGCGAAGAAACCTTGCTGGGAGCTATGAACAGAGTCGCGGCCCTTGCAAGCGAAGATGCTGATTACCGTGTTGCGATCGAAGCGGGTTTAGACGGTGATTTTACTTTTGCCTGGATGGTGATTGAACATCAGGGCAAAATTGGCAAGGCCCGTTCTGCCAGCTTAATGTTACCGCCAGTGGCTTTAGCAGAGCTAAAACAAGGTAAAGAATTGGGCGATGTGATGGATGCTCTTTTTGATCAGACTAATATCAAACAAAAAGGCGGCGCTATAGCGCTACTGACTCAAAACAAACTCAGCCGCAGTTCCGTTTATCATCAAGCCCTTATTCTGGCGATGATACCGTTTTTGAATAAAGAGTTGTTTTAACGAAAAAAATCATAGCTATGCCTTTTGGCAGGATTTGAACTACAACTTTAATGGGCGGTTTATGAAAATGTCCCTGTTATTAGTTTGAGGATCTGTTTATATTCAACAGCCCTACTTCACACTGTTCTGGAGAAGCACTTTGGCTAACGAGATAAAAGTTCTGGCAATTTGTGGCAGCTTGAGAGCGAAGTCCACCAATAAAGCTCTGGTTGAATATGCAATAGCGAATGCACCTGAAAACATGCAGATTGAGCTGGCAGATTTAACTGAAGTGCCTTTTTTTAATGCGGATCTTGCGACTAAACCCGCAGCAGTTGAACGCCTCTTGGCTCAGTTTGCTAAAGCTGATGCTTTTTTGCTGGCATGCCCCGAGTACAACTACTCTATAGCACCGGCATTAAAAAATGCGTTGGACTGGGCATCACGTGAACCTGACAATGCCTTAATGGCAGGCAAGGTTGCCGCTATTCTGGGCTCTGGTGGTGGCATGGGCACGTCCAGAGCTCAATATCATTTACGTCAGGTTTGTGTATTTTTAGATCTTCATCTGGTGAATAAACCAGAAGTGTTCTGTAATGCTTTTGCCAACAGCTTTGATGCTCAGGTCCAATTGATCGATGAACGTATTCAAAAGTTGATAGTGCAACAGCTCGAAGCCTTGCAGCAGCTGGCTTTACGCCTGAAAAAATAGCTTCAATCCGATAGCAAAGCTAATTTCACTGCAGATGAGACAATACTGTTGTTTTCATCTGCATTCTTTGTCAGAGTAAGATTCATACCAATCAAATATCTGTTGATGTAAGCCACCAGCCGAAGTGGCAAGGACTGAAGCTTGTTACAACGCTTAAGAGATGATTTCCACCTGTCGATGATCACGTTAGTTGGCGTCATAGCTGGCAGTACTTTGCTGCCTTACGCCTTGTATCGCATCGTAACCGGCAATTATTTAGTAGGCCTGGTCGATTTATTAATGATTGCCGTAAGCACTTTTTCAGTTCTGATGGCATGGCGTACAGGAGAAACAGAGAGGCCTGGTTTTTTAATGGCGGCTGTGTTCTGTTTTGGCGCCGTTTTAGTCTGTATGAAACTAGGGCAGGATGTGCTGTTCTGGGTTTACCCTCTGATGGTGTTTATTTTCTTTTTAGTGGCTCCCATCAAAGCACTGTTGCTGCTGTTACTCATGGTTTTCGCTATAGTTTCACTCAGTTTATCCGAATATAGTGTTATTTTCGCCAATAACTTCCAGCTGATGGCTTTTATTACCACCACCTTAATCACTAGTATTTTTGCCTATATTTTTGCCTATCGCACTCACCTACAGCGCCAGGAATTGCGCCGTCTGGCCACAACAGACACGCTGACCGGAGCCGCCACCCGTCACTCGCTGACAGATGAATTAAATCATGCGATCCGGCAGTATCAGCAAAAAGCAGTAGTCAGCGGTTTAATGCTGCTGGATTTAGATCACTTTAAACGGATTAACGATAACTTTGGTCATCATGTGGGCGATCAAATTTTGAGTCAGCTGGTGCCTTTATTAAAACAAATGATCCGTCAACACGACTCAGTCTTCAGATATGGTGGTGAGGAGTTTGTGTTGTTGATTAGAGACATACAGCTGGCAGATTTGCATCGCTTAGCAGAGAAAATCAGGCATGCGATCTGGCATCAGCTGAATTTACCCGACGGCTCAGCATTGACGACCTCCATAGGAATAGCCACGGTACAACACAGCAAAGACTGGGAAAGCTGGTTGCAAAATGCCGATATTGCATTGTATAAGGCTAAACATCAGGGCCGTAATCAGGTGGTGATAGCAGACGTGCCAACACAACTGCCTGAATGAGGGTTGAACTCTATACCCGTCTTAGTTCTAGCCGAAGCTATGTTTACGGCTCAACCTCGCCCTCTTCAGACAGCCTTAGGATGCTTCTGAAAGCTCTCGGGCTTGTCGCACCCCGCGACTTCAAGTGAGCTGGATATAGACTTAAGTCGAAGGGCCATTTGCCGGACAATACTTTAAGCTACAGATAAAACAGGAATTCGGGTGCCTCTATGCTGTCTTTTATTATTAGCCGCTTTTTCGCTATTCAAATACTGGTATTGCTGGCTTTAGCACTAGGTAATTATTTTTCACCTCTCAAACTGGGGTTTATTCAGGATGTGTTGTTGCTGCCTGCCTTGACGCTTTTTCTGGTCTATCACTACTGCAAAAAACAAAACGCTTTTTTAACTCAGCAACAAAGCCACAGAGTGATTTATGCACTTATTTTAAGTGACGCATTAATTCAGGCCGTTTTAACCTTCAGCAGCAATCAAGGCATTATTTCAGCACAGCACTTTACCAATGCTGCGCTGACGTACGCGGCTGTGATGGTATTTCACAGCCTGATGATTTATTTTGCAGTCGGCTACAGCAAAACTTTATTTGAAAAGTATCAGCAAAGCGCAGGTTAATCCTGCTGTCTGAAGCACCATTGCTGCTCACATGGAATACCATCCCTATCGCCATCAATGGCAACATCAGGGCAATTGTTCAGGTAGAACTTAGCCTCATCGCAGGAACGCATTTCGGTGCAGTGTATCTTGCCTTCACATTGCCACTCTGATTCTTGCTCTGATTGCACATCCTGCACAGGTGGCCAAACTCTAGTGTCAGATAAAGTGCTTTTGTCTGAGACAACGTCGGTTTCAACCCAGTCTGAGGCAATAGAGGAAGACGCTGGGCTGAGCAAATACCAAAATTGATACCCTAGCCAGGCCAGAATAGACACAGACAACATTACTGAAAGCAGTTGCTGAAATGGTAAAGAGGATAATCTGGGTTTCTTTAACAATGGGGCTGGAGCAAAACGCTGCCCTGCTTTGTAGGCCAAAACAGCTTTAGTTCTGGCTTGGGCATCCACTTCTATCTGAAAAAAAATTAAATCACCGTCTTGCAACTGATCTGGTTTCTTGCGAAAACCGCTGCTGCTTATCGGAATATCTGGACCAGCTTTCATTTGCTGGATAAAACCACTGCCTTTTGCAGCATCCCAACCTTTCAGTTTTCCCTGATGTAACATCTCAACGTCCTGTTGTGCCTGTTTAAGACCGACATTAAACCTAAGGCTGCTCTGTTTTACAAGAACGAAGACCCAAATAAAAAAGGGCCAGCTGACAGTAGTTATCAGTAACTTCTATCAGCAGGCCCCAGGTTCAATGGCAGTATTAGTTGCGGATCAGGTAGTCAAAAGCACCTAAAGCCGCTGTTGCGCCACTGCCCATCGCAATAATAATTTGCTTGAACGGTGTATTGGTTGCGTCACCTGCAGCGAATACGCCTTTCAGTGAGGTTTGGCCGTGACTGTCGACAATAATCTCACCGCGAGGTGTTAATTCGACTGTGCCACGCAACCATTCAGTATTTGGTACTAAACCAATCTGTACGAAAATACCGGCCAGTTCCACAGTTTTGCTTTCGCCGTTGGTACGGTCAGTGTACTGCAAGCCCACCACTCTCTGACCATCACCCAGTACTTCTGTAGTTTGTGCTTGCGTGATGATCGTGATGTTGCCCATAGACTCGGCTTTTTTGATCAGCACAGCGTCTGCACGCAGTTTGCTGTCAAATTCCAGTACTGTGACATGCTGTACTATACCTGCTAAGTCAATCGCCGCTTCAATACCAGAGTTACCACCACCAATCACAGCCACCTTTTTACCTTTAAACAAAGGACCATCACAGTGTGGACAGTAAGCAACACCCTTACCACGGTATTCTTTTTCGCCTGGGACGTTCATTTCTCTCCAGCGCGCACCAGTAGACAGAACTATGCTCTTACTTTTTAGCACAGCACCGTTTTCAAGCTCCACTTCAAACAAGTCGTTTTTGCCAAGCTTCACAGCTTTTTGGCTGTTCATGATGTCGACTTCGTAGTGACGGACGTGTGACTCTAAGTTCGCGACCAGTTTTGGACCTTCAGTTTCTTTCACTGAAATAAAGTTCTCAATACCTACAGTGTCTGCCACCTGACCGCCGAAACGCTCAGCTACAACACCAGTGTTCAAGCCTTTACGGGCTGCATAAATAGCAGCTGCGGAGCCAGCTGGACCACCACCAACGATCAGCATATCGAAGGTATCTTTAGTTTTCAGCGCTTCGGCCTGACGTTTCGCCGCGTTGCTGTCTACTTTATTCAAAATGTTGGTCAGGCTAATTGCGCCTTGCGAAAATTGCTGACCATTGAGGAATACGGTAGGCACAGCCATAATATTGCGGCTGGTCACTTCATCCTGGAATACTGCACCATCAATCATGGTGGTTTTGATTTTTGGGTTTACCGCAGCCAGCACGTTCAGCGCTTGTACTACCTCAGGGCAAGTCTGGCAGCTTAAGGACACAAAAACTTCAAAGTTCAGCTCATCAGTCAGACCAGAAATTTGATCCAGCACCGCTTGCTCTTCTTTGATGGTGTGGCCGCCAGAGTGCAATAAAGCCAATACCAGTGACGTAAACTCGTGGCCCAGCGGCACACCAGCAAAACGTATTAAGCTGTTTTTTGCTGTACCGCGCACTGCCATAGAAGGAGTGCGTACAGTGCTATCTGTTTCTTCTTTTACCTGAACCAGCGGGCTTAAGCTGGCAATATCTGCCGCTAAAGCTTTAATTTCAGCCGCTTTTTCGCTGTTATCTAAGGCAACAACCAGCTCCACAGGGCTTTTCAGGTATTGCAAATAAGTCTGTAATTGCGTTTTTAAAGTCGTATCTAACATATCTGATCCCTTACTTTGGTCGCTTCAGTCGTTTTGTTTTGCCTTTTTCAGGCAAAGCTTCGCCATAAGAGCAGTGTTGCCCTTTGCAAAACTATTCAATTCGGATTTATAGCCAGCCAGTGTGGCCGGAGAATTACCGGAGCTGAGCAAGTCAGCTCCGGTCATAACAACTTAGTTAGATTTTACCAACCAGGTCTAAAGATGGAGCTAAAGTCGCTTCACCTGGAGTCCATTTAGCTGGACATACTTCGCCGTCGTGGTTAGCAACGTATTGTGCAGCCTGAACTTTACGGAACAGTTCTGCAGCGCTACGGCCGATACCTAAGTCATGAATTTCAGCAACTTTGATTTCGCCTTGTGGGTTGATGACGAAAGTACCACGTAAAGCTAAACCTTCTTCCTCGATCATCACACCGAAGTTACGAGTGATAGTACCAGTTGGGTCGCCGATCATTGGGTAGTTGATTTTTTTGATGGTTTCAGAAGCATCGTGCCACGCTTTGTGAGTGAAGTGCGTGTCAGTAGATACTGAGTAAACCTCAACGCCGATTTCCTGGAATTTAGGGTAGAAATCAGCCAGGTCGCCTAATTCAGTTGGGCAAACGAAAGTGAAGTCAGCTGGGTAGAACACTACTACTGACCATTTGCCTAACAGATCCTGTTCAGTCACTGGAACAAATTTACCGTGATGGAAGGCAGTCGCTTTAAATGGCTTGATTGTGCTGTTGATAATTGAAGACATTGTCTTACTCCATGTTGGTTGATTACTAAAATTGAACTCGCTTCGATGGAACAAAGAATAGCTGTTCCACACGATTTGAGATAACGAATTAAATCTATAAAGTTAATCTGTTTTTGTGATTGAAAAACTAAGCTACTTATCTGTTTTTCCGCTTCATTCTACAGCCCCTGTATGACACCAATAAAAACACAGGCGTCATATCTATGCTCTGATGACTGCACAGGATCACAAAAACGCAAAAACTGACTATGCTGATCACTCAGGTTTTAAAGTGGGGTCACAAATTGAAACTTCAAGCAGCTAAAGCCCTGACTATTGGTGTTTTTTTTATGATACTGCCGACTAAAGCTGCTGAAAATCCACCAATCTACCGATATCAGCAGGCTGATGGAGTCATCGCCTTTTCCGACAGAGCTCCGAAAAACCAAGCTTATCAGCTGCTGCGTTTTGACTGTTTCGCTTGTCAGCTGCAAAGCAGAGTGAACTGGCACACTACTCCGTTGTTTTTAGATAGGTATCAAACAGAAATCAGCCAAGCTGCAAAGCAGCACCAGCTTGACCCCGCTTTAATAAGGGCGGTGATCCATGCTGAGTCCGCTTTTAATGTCAATGCCTTATCCAAAAACGGTGCTGCGGGTTTAATGCAACTGATGCCAGCTACAGCTCTTGAACTGGGCGTCAAAGACCTTTGGCATCAACAGCAGAATATTCAGGGTGGCGCCTTTTATCTGTCGACTTTACTCAAACGTTATAAAGGCAATATGAAACTGGCAATGGCGGCCTATAACGCTGGATCTGGCGCTGTGGATAAATATCAGGCTATTCCGCCTTATGCTGAAACCCAGCGTTATGTCGAGCGGGTTCAGTTGCTGTTTTCACGTTATCAGCAGGCTGTATACAACTCCTGAAACATTTAAAGCTAAAGAGTAACAATTTATAAGCAATTGTTTTAAAACAACTTTCATACCATGCATTCTTTTGCATTTTCTCGGTACACAGGGCAGACTAGCGGCATGATAACGGAAAGTCTTTTTAAGGATTTGTGATGAAAAAACTATTTGCGGTCTGCGCACCTGCGTTATTGCTCAGTGCTTGTGTGATCCATGTGGGTCCTAGTATTGCGGCTGAAGATCTCAAACACGAACAGCGCACATTGCAGTTAAGCGCTGCTGATTTAACAGAGTTAAGAGCCGAAACTGAAGCCGGTGATCTGAAAATTGTCGGAGTGAAACAACTCTCGCAGATTGAAGTTACAGCCGATTTGTATGTCCGCGAAGACAGGCCTTTTACTGTCTCGCTGGAAAAACAAGGCTCAGCCGCTGTGCTTAAAGCGGAGGGAGGCCATTGCATTGGTATTTGCACAGGCTCTTTCTCTTATGCTGACTTAGTAGTGCGGGTACCGGCTGAACTGGCATTAACTCTGAATGATGGTTCAGGAGACATCAGCATAGAAGGCTTAAGCTCCAATCTGGTCATTGAGGATGGTTCGGGCAATTTGACGGTTCAAGGTGGCAACAACCTGGTGCTGGACGATGGCTCTGGTGACATCAGACTGAGCCAGTTTAGTGGCAACCTTAAAGTGGACGATAGCTCAGGCGATCTAGTGATCGAGCAGATTGCAGGCACTGTGCTGGTCGATGATAGCTCGGGTGACATAAATATCCGCCAAGTCACAGGCATGGTCAGTGTCAACGATAGCTCAGGTGACATTAAGGTGCAGCAGGCAGGTGGCTTTACCTTGCTGGACGACAGTTCAGGCGACGTAAAAATAGACCAAATCAATGGCCCTGTCCGTATGAACCAGGAGTAAAACCCAATAAAAGGTCAGAGCTTAGCTCTGACCTTTTTCCGTCCTTAACTGCCGCAGTTGTTTATCATGCAGTGCTTTGAGGCTGAACCAGCCAATCAAAGCGCCACTTAATGCCCACACCATATCCGATTGTGTATCCCAGACGTACCCTTGAGTACCTAAGAAAGCTTCAGCATCTTCACCAGACAGTAAGGCAACCCACCATTCAATCAGCTCGTAAAAAGCACTGAAGGCTAAACAAAAACAGACACTAAAAAAACACTGCCAGCTTTGACCAAAAATTAAACCTTTGCGCAAAATCAGTTCACGGCAAATCATCACAGGAATAAAGCCCTGAGCAAAATGCCCTACCTTGTCGTAGTTATTCCTCTCGCCGCCTGTCCAGTCGCGGATCCAATCGAATAAGGGAACTTCAGCATAAGTGTAATGGCCACCGACCATCAAAATGACAGAGTGCAGCAGGATCAGCATGTACAGTAAAGAGGTGAGCGGGAAACGGCTTTTAGTCACTGCCAGCACCAGCAAGCCGAGCAAAGCAGGTAGTACCTCCAACAACCAGGTAAAGTAATCTTTGGGTGCTATCCCCGACCAGATCAACACCAGAAAAAATACGGTTAACCAGACCCCTTGTTTCATATTCACTCTATCCTTGACCTGACAAGGCCACTATCAGAGCAATAAAGCGGCCAAAATACAAGCCTGAATTCAGGTCAGGCTTGTCAGAAGTCACTCAGAACAAGGCTGCAAACTTGTGTTGCAGTGCAGGTTTCAGCGCAAAGGTAATCAGCTTGCCTGCTTGGTCCAAATAGGCTTTTTGCTGCTCAGTCCACCGCATCACTTCGCTGACATTTTCACAGCAAAACACCCCAACCAGCTGACCGTTGTAACGGATCCCAACATCGAGCAAAGAGTAAATATCATTAGGCTCAAAATAGGCTTCGGTAAAGCAGCTGGTTGCGCCGTGCTCCATAGCGTAAGGCGCATCTATGCCGCCGTCATTGCGCATGGCTTCAAAGTAAGGCGAAAAATCATCTTCATGCAAAGCTATGCCCTGATAATGCATGTCCGAATGACTGTCGTACAAATCCAATGCAATAATTTCATTCAGTAAAGCGTCAGAGTAAAGCCACAAGCTGGCCCTGCTGCAGCCCAAAGCTTTGGTAATAGTTTCGGTAAGTTGCTGGTAAAACTCTGTTTCTGACAGTTGTTGGTCTTTAAAAGCTTTCACCAATAACAATAAGGCGGATTGATCAAGCATAAAAAAACTCCGGTTAAGGTAAATCAGTTAAGTAGTAAGCCAAAGTGAAGGCAGAGCGGCAAAGCCCTAGTCTGAGCATAGACCCTCAGATCGATTGGAGCGAGGCAAGACGACAAAGCATCCAGTCAGCTGTCCTTACCTTTTATCCCCCTCTCTCATCCTTGAACACTTTTTACACAACAAAGCAACACTGAATCTAAACTGGGATGAATTTAAACTGAGACTAGAAAAAAGCCCTCCTGACAAAGGAGGGCTACTGAAGCCTTAAAGCGCCGCACCTTCCTAGTGGGAGAGCGAGCAGATAAGATCTGGATGCAAAATCTGAGATCAGGTTAAGAGCCCGGGCTCTGAAGCAATTTATTGCTGCTGCCTGTACCATTCGCCCAAAATCAGACTGGCTGCGACGCTGACATTTAACGATTCCACTTTGCCAGTACCAGGTATTTGCAGAGCAATGTCAGCTGATTTTGCGACAGATTGAGACACGCCAAACATCTCTTCACCAAAAACGATCACGACTTTTGCAGGTAATGAGGTGTTATACAAAGAGACGCCACCATGGCTTGAGGTCGTCACCAGGGTATAACCAGCCTGTTTACACAGCTGCAAGGCCAAAGGCAGGTTGTCACAACTTAAGCCTTCAACAAACTCAACTCCACCTTCTGCTGTGCGAGCAGCGGCGCCATGCGCCAGTAAATCCGGATCTTTCATCACTATGCCACTGATGCCAAAGTGAGCGCAGCTGCGGGCTATAGCACCTAAATTATGCGGATTACCAACGCCATCTAAAGCCAGCAAACAATCCTGCTTTTTACGGCCGTTTTGAGTTAAATAACTCGCAAGCGATAACACAGCTTTACGTTTGACTAACAGCACCACTCCACCGTGATGCTGGCTGCCTGCTACTTTTTCCAGCTCAGCTTCAGAGACCACATGGTAGGCTTTTTTATTCGCGGCCAAATACTTCATCAGATCAGCAAATTTAGGTGCCATCTGCTCGCTTAAATACAAACGCACTAACGCCTGTGGACGCTGAACAAAAGCCACTCGACAAGCATTTTCGCCATAAATTTTGGCTTCTTCCTGACGATTTTGTTTGAGTACTTTAGCCGACACAGCTTTAGGCGAAGTAATTTTTGCCTCAGCCGTTTTAACCCCTGCGGCTTTTGCAGAAGTGGGTTTTGCTTTAGTCCATGGCTTTTGCAGCTCTGGCTGGCTTTTTTTATGCTGCCGATCTGAAGTTGGTGCAGTTTTACGATTCAAGGGAGATCCTGTGCTTGCGGTGACGCTGATAAAGCGGATTTTAACACTGCCACAGCCAGAAGCCCAAACAACTTCTGCCAAAGCACCAAACACAAGAAAACTTGCCTTTCTGCTCTGGCGCAGTATGCTTGCGCTTTTATCGCGCCATCGACGCGAACACCTCCCGAAAACGATCCAAAAAGAGTGGGCTTATGCTGAGTTATCGTCACAGTTACCATGCAGGCAATCACGCCGATGTGATTAAACATCTGGTGCAGATCAGTATCCTGAACTATCTAAAACGCAAAGATAAGCCTTTTTGCTACCACGATACTCATGCCGGCGCTGGTTTATACAGCCTGCATAGTGAACAAGCGCAAAAAACAGCTGAATATCAAACAGGTATAGGTAAGCTCTGGAACTATGCGGGGGACAACGCTGAGATTAAAGCTTATGTCGACACCATCAAACTGGTGAACGAAGCAGCTGATTTAGCCTTTTATCCGGGTTCTCCAAAAATTGCAGATTTACTATGCCGTGCAACCGACACTATTCAGGCGACTGAATTACATCCAAGTGACCACCCTATTCTGGCGAGCCAGTTTCAGCGCCGTAAACATTGTCGTATTGAAAAAATGGATGCATGGGCCGGATTACGCGCTATGTTGCCGCCGCTGGCTAAAAGAGGACTGGTGCTGATTGACCCTCCTTACGAGTTAAAAACCGAATATCAGGATTTGATCAAAGGCTTACAGCAAGCAGTACAGCGTTTTCCTCAAGGCACTTATGCCATCTGGTACCCGGTGATAGAACGTCAGGCGGTAGAAAGCTTTATTGACGCCCTGGTCGATACACAAATTCGTAACCAGCTGCGGATAGAATATTGTCCGCTGCCAGATGCGGAAGGTTTTGGTATGACAGGCAGTGGTATGTTGGTGATCAACCCACCTTTTACGCTGAAACAAGATATGGAAAATTGCTTAAAACAGCTGTCTCCCTTGCTTTCACAAAACCCGCTCGCCCACTGGCAAGTCACTCAATTAGTTGATGAATAAGGAAATATCCATGCGTACTCTGGTTTTAGCTCTGGCTTTTTGCTGTAGCCCTGTTTTTGCTTTTGGTGAATTAGGCCATCAGATGGTGTGCTCTATGGCATACCAGTTGTTAAGTCCTGTCAGCAAGGAAAAAGTACAGCAGTTGATGCAATTGCATGAACAAAAAGATTTCACCCAGTCCTGTTCCTGGCCTGATCAGGTGCGATCTTTGCCGGAATATCAACACACCAAAGTCTGGCATTACGTCAATATCAAGCGATCTGACACTAAAGTCACTATGCAGCATTGCCCCACTGAAGGTTGTGTCTTGTCTGCGATAGAACAACAACGACAAAAACTAACGCCTTTTGCTCCATCTAAACAGCAACTGGAGGCCTTATTATTTGTAGGTCACTTTATTGGTGACTTGCACCAGCCCTTGCACGCCGGTTACGCCGATGATTTAGGTGGCAATAGAACTGCTGTGTATTTCGAAGGTGAGCCATCCAATTTACATGGCGTTTGGGACAGTAGGATCCTCGAAGCAGCGTCGTACCAAAACCAAACTAAACAGCAAGCCCTGTATCAGGCACTGCTGAGCAAGCAACAAGAGTGGCAGAATATCAGTGTGCTGGACTGGGCCAATGAGTCAGCTCTCCTGGTCAAGCTGATATATCAGGGCTATAAACCAGGCATGTTGATCGATGAACGCTATCAGAAGCAGCACCTGCCAGAGCTGGAGCAGCGACTGCAACAAGCCGCAGTGCGTTTAGCTTTAGTGCTAGAGCAAAGCTTTAATCCAGCTGCCCAGCTGTCTCAAGGCTGATGAAAACCATCAAGCACAAAACGTTTAAACTTACTCAGCTTTAATTGGCTGAGTAAGTTTGCCAAATGTTGCTGGTGTTTTATCTCTTGCGGTTCAGCTTGATAAGCTTTGTAGTACATCTGGGCTGCAGGTCGCAACTCCCCTTCTTTTTCATGCCGCAACCCCATCTGTGCATACAATTGACCTCTGTCTACTTTAGGGTAGATGGTCTGAAAAGCCTGTAGCTGAGCACAAGCAGCATAGACTTTGTGCATGCTGTGAGGCATCAGATTCAGGGCTTTGTTACTCAGATAGATCAAATCAAAAGCCGCGTTCATTTTGCCGAGACTAGCCATCAGCGCCGCGCCATGGCATTGACTGGCGACAGACATTGGCATAGCCGACAGGTGTTGTTTCTGTCTCTCTAAAAAAGCTATGGCGGCTTCTTTGCCATCCGCCAAAGCAATTAAACTACCTTGCAGCCAAATAATATCAGCAGCGCACTGACTGGCGTCTTTGTCTGTAATCAACTGACGAAAAGACTGTTGTAACATGGCCTGATACTGAACTAGACGCTGCTCAGGCTGAGGCTGAGCAATCAATCCCAGTAATACCCTGCATAGGCTCATACTTAAGACACAAAACTGATATCCGCTTCCTGCAAGTCGCCTTTTTCGTTCAATCAGTTCAATGGCTTGTTCTGTTTTGTTTGACAGCATCATCACAAGTTTCACCAACTGAGCGATCCGGGTCGACATACCGGCTATGGGCAATTTGGCCGCAATGTCAGACGCCTTGCTGTAGTCTTCTGCTTCCAGTGCCAAATAAATTTGCCAGACTTCTTTTCTTTCCTGAAAACAAGGCAGGGTTTCGCAGGTTGTGGCAAGAAAACTGTTGCAGGACTCCAGTTCAGCTTGTTCGTAGTCCAGCAAAAACTGGAGCCACAAGGCCCAGTCTTGTTGTTTAGCACAAGCAGATTTAATGGAGGCAGAGGCCGCCTCAAAAATGCCAAGCTCAAACAACAGTTGCGCTTTTAACTGCAGCACTGCAGGTGGAGTATCAGCACCGGCTTTTTGCTGCAATTCACCAATCAATTTAAAGGCATCGATATAACGGCGTTTATGCACCAATGGCAGTATCTGATCCATAAAAGGTTTCAAACGCACATGCAGTTTGAGCTTGTCGTCGATATGAAATTTGTTACAGGGCCTGTCGAGGAAATCGATCTGATGAAAAGGGTAATCGACCGCATGCTTCTGCCGCTCAGTCGCTGCAGATAACACCACTAAACGACACAAAGGATTGAGAATGTTTTTGCTAAGCACCTGGTCAATCAGATCGGCCCCGACCATAGAGGGATCGGCATCGTAGTCAAGAAAAACCACATCCAGAGCAGCGACACTCTCGGCACTAAACAAGGGCTGAGTAGTCCGACTCAGTTCTACTTTTTTGATACCAAGGCTGGTTAGTATTTGCTTTAACTGCTGACCAGAAACCGGGTCAGATTCAACAACTAACACATTGAGATCAAATAACTTACTAAAATCAAATCTGGTAAGACTCAAACCTTTGCCCCATTTTTTCTTAGATCCACGACCACTGCCATCCAGCATAGTTGAGTCTAGGCATAAGATGGCTGGTCGCAATAAAAATTTAGAAAAAACGATATAAAATCTGAGGCTTGGCTGATTTTTTAGGCCACATTAGTCCTGGCCGCGCCAGCGTGCATGGCACAAGGTTTCGAATTTTTCTTTACTAAGTAAAATTCTGGCCAACACCATTTCTGCACTGCCATTAATATCGGCCAAACCTATATGAGCTTCGACGTGCAAGTCATGGTCAAGATCCATAGCTATCATCTCAACCCAATCTTCGGTCGCAGACACCAGATCAACATAAGCTGAAGTTGCGGCATGTTGTTGATACAACGCGTAATCTTCAGCAGATAAGTTCTCTTCTGCTAATTCTTCAAAAATTGCAAAAGCGTGATCGCACAATTCATCCAAAGTCCAGAGTTCAAGTTCTGAGCCAGACATGCATTTCTCCACAGAGATAAATCAAAGGCCGCAGTATACCAATAGCATTTCAATCCTGCCCAGAGACAGACGACTGAAAGTCGAATATTTACTGGCTTCCAAAGCCACAGGTCGGTAGCATAGCGCCGTTTTCTGTCCGGCCTGAGGTGCACCATGCAACAACGCTTAAGCTTAATCAGCCTCTTGGTAGCTGACTATGATGAAGCTATCACTTATTACACCCAAAAGCTTGGCTTTGACTTGTTGGAAGACAGTCCACAAGGTGAAAAACGCTGGGTAGTGATCAGGCCAAAAGGGGCTAGCGAGACAGCGATATTATTAGCCAAGGCAAGCAATGAGCAGCAAAAACAACAGATTGGTAATCAATGTGGCGGCAGAGTCTTTTTGTTTTTGCATACTGATGATTTCTGGCGCGATCATAGCCTGATGCAACAGCACGGAGTCAAGTTCCTTGAAACACCACGAGAAGAAGCCTATGGCACTGTGGCTGTATTCGAAGACTTGTATGGTACCCGCTGGGATTTGCTGCAACTGAACTAACCGGAGGAGCTTCTATGTATCTTTGCCCGCTATGCCAGCAGAGCCTGACGCAGCAGAATAACAGCTTTGTTTGTGCATCAAACCATAGCTTTGATCTGGCCAAAGAGGGTTATCTGCATTTACTGCCGGTGCAGCAAAAAAACTCCAAAGTTCCGGGCGATTCGCCGCTGATGATGCAAAGCCGCCGTGATTTCTTAAACGCTGGTTATTATCAGCCATTGTCTGATGCTGTGAATCAGTGTTTTGCCGCAGTGCTACCCCAAGACGCGACTTTGCTCGATCTGGGCTGTGGTGAAGGGTATTACAGCAATAGATTATTTCAGGCTTTGGCAGATAAAAATCTTAAAGTCTACGGTTTAGATATTGCCAAAACAGCCATTAAAAAAGCTGCCAAAAGCTACCCAGCTCTGCAGTTTTGTGTTGCCAGTGCATGGCATTTACCTTTTGCAGCGCAAAGCTTTGATGCAGCACTCAAACTCTGTGCGCCTTGTGAGCCTGAAGAACTGGCCAGGGTATTAAAAACACAAGGTCTGCTGCTCACTGTCACTCCTGCGCCTGAGCATTTGCAGGAAATTAAGCAACAAGTCTACAGTTCAGTGCGCCTGCACAGCGATCAAATAGAGACTATCCAAGGCTTTGAGCATCAACAGCGCCAGCAACTCAAATTGCAGCTTACCGATTTACCAGCCCAAATGCTGTTGAATCTGCTGGAAATGACACCTTTAGCCTGGAAATTTAAGCCGGAACAAAAACAGAGCTTTGCAGCAAGCTCCCCCCAGATCACCCTGAATTTTTATTTAGACTTATATCGAAAAAATCGTTGAGACAAACGGCGGACAGACTGGCAAAGCCTTTGCATTAACTTGCATGGATCCATTGGAGGGCAATAGCTCAGGTGTTGGTTGTACATGCAGTTTTTTTTCGAACATCATAAGAATGACTTAAAGCCTCATATGAGTGGCGTTTTACACTACGAACAAAAGTTAACTGAATTGGATAGTTGGTGGAGCAAAGTAAGTTTAATAGGGAAAATTAATAGTTTGCGGCTAGGTTCTACCATACTGGACAGTATGGACCAGACCAAAAAACGTTTTACTGAACTGCAGCAAATCCTGATCGACAACCTGCTGTTGGAACAAACCAAAAAGACCTTGTTTACAGATCAGGCCTGCTGCCAGATAGCGATAGATGTGCTAATTCGAAACTTATTTGAGCGCACAGCAGATATAGGTTTTTTAGCAACAGACCTGCAGATCCGCAGCTTTTTAGCAGACCCCAGCGCCGAAGCAATGGATACGATGCGGCAGCATCTGGCCTCTTATGTCAGCTACTATTCAGTGTATCAGGACGTCATTTTACTGAATACTGAAGGTCAGATCCTGCTTAGACTGGACCCATCGCAACCCCAGCAGCAGAGTCAGGACCCTTTAGTGCAGCACTGCCTGCAACATCCAGAGCAATTTAGCGAAACTTTCCGTTATTCCGACCTGCAGCCCGCACAAACACAGAGTCTGATTTATGCTCAGGCTGTGTTATCCGAACAGGGCGTCGCGCTGGGGATCCTGTGCCTGTGCTTTAAATTTAATGATGAAATAACGACTATCTTTAAAAATTTACTACCCGAGCATAGTCAAAGCATTTTATTGCTGCAGGCGGAAGATGGCCAAACCGTCTTTAGCTCAGATCCGGAGCTCTTGCCACCGCAACAAACCGCTGGGCGACAGCAGGCATTAGGCCTCAGAAAGGTAGAGAACCGTGATTACCTGCTAAGTTATGCTCAGACCCAAGGTTACCAGGGGTACTTTGGTCCGGCCTGGCAAACGCAGATATGGACGCCATTACAAAGCTTGTCGGTTCAGACCCAATCGGCCCGTCAGGCGCTGAGTCTGACTGATCACAAGCTATTTCCCGAGCTCTTTCATATTCATCGCTCCTCTTTGCAGGTGAACGATGAACTTAGCCTTATTGTACTCAACGGTGTTATTTCTGCTGCCCGCAACGAAGCTGTTGAGTTCGTACCTGTGCTGGATGCTATTCGTGGCATAGGCAAAGAAATTTATCAGGTGTTTTCACATTCAGTAGAAGAATTAGCCAATACCGTATTGCATAGCCAGTTGGAGGAGCTGGTGATGTTGGCACGCCAAGCGCTGGATATCATGGACAGGAATCTGTATGAACGGGCCAATGACTGCCGCTGGTGGGCGCACAATCAGAAGTTTAAGTTGTTACTGCAAAACCCAAGCGAGGAAAATCGACAGAGTGCAGCAGCAGAGCTATCTTATCTCAATGATTTATATACAGTTTACTCCAACATTTACCTCTACGATCAGAACCAGACTATAGTGTGCAGCGCACAATCTGAAACTAACACTGGGCTACGTATGCCTGCGGACAGCGGCGCAGCTGATTGCCTGCAATTAGGGGCTGCGGACACATATGCAGTCAGTGCTTTTGTACCCAGCCCTTTGTATCAGCACCACCCCACCTACATTTATCATGCGGCTGTTTTCACTGATCACTCAGCTAAAGCCAGTGGTGGTATAGCCTTGATCTTTGATAGCGCGCCACAATTTAGTGCAATGTTGTCAGACATTTTGCCCAGAAATGAGCAGGGCCAAGTGAAGGCTGATTTTTCCGCCTGTTTTATCGATGAAAACGCTGTAGTTTTGTCCTCCAGTAACACGGCTCTCTGGGCTGTTGGAGAAAGATTAGCCCTGCCTGCGGAGCTATTTCAGTCTGCTCAGCAGCAGACCGTCAGTGAACGTGTCATTCTGCGTGATCAGTCCTATTGGTTGGCTATGGCTTGTTCCAAAGGGTATCGCGAATACAAAGTAACAGACGGCTATCAGGAGTCTGTCTATTGCTGTGTGCTCCTGAAAGCATAAGGCCGCTATAAGGACTTTCGGCTTCTATCAAATTAAGCGATAAAGGCTATTGAATTAAACCGTTATCTTCGGACTGCATCCATCTTTATGCTAAGCAGCAATAGACAAAGGATGGATGCAGCACTCAGAACAGAGTTCAGCCCACGCAGCTGAAACTCCTGCACTTGTTGCGGCACAGCCGCTCTTCGCTGCTCCACTTTTAGCCCAATAGTTGTTAAATGCAAAGCTGTAGAGTCAAAAGCTGAACCTAAAGCGAAAACTATGGTCCATCTGATCGGTCCTTGCTGACCATGTCCGGCATTACGCAAATGTTGTACATGTCTGAAGTGAGGAGTTCTAGCGCAAGCGGTTTTATACATCTCCCTGAACCGCTATTTTTGGCCCGGCGAATTCGCCGGGCTTTTTTTTCAGCGCCAAAGTAGCTGGGAAATACCGCCTGCCTGGTCAGGGCTCAGTTTTGAATAGTAGTGACTCTGTTCCATAAATTCTGATTTTTACTGTAGGAGAAATACTCATCAGGAAACCAGCACTTAGGGATCAATTCCATATTTTTGCGCTCTTCAAAGTTCGATACTAGTTTGCTTAAAATCTCTAACAGCCGCTCTTCACTCATTTTCTCAAGCTTTTTCCGCGCTGTCGGGAAATACAAATTATTATCTACGCTGACGACCACATTGGTACCAGTATTGCTAAATGCCATAGCACGGGTCACAAAGCGACAGATCGGCATATCAATAGCAGGTGGATACAAAGACACCACCAATGCATATTCGTATCTGTCTAAATCACGCTTGTCAGAGTCTTTTGGAATATAAGTAATGCCATAACCTTGAGGAAACAAACCGGTAATTTTGATCAAAGCTTCTACCGCGGCCTTGTGGTAATAACCGCGCTCCACTCCGCTTTGCAGCACCAGCACTGCTTTTGGCAAAGACTCATAACTGTGGTTTAGTTTGGTCGACAGTACAACAGAGGTATAAATTTGAGGGATTTTCAACAGGTTACCTACACCCCCTTCAGGCTTGATTGCATTTTTCAGCAAGGTGTAGACAAAATTCAGCTTGTCCTGCTCGTTTTGATTAAAGAGTTCACGCTCGTCTTTTGAATTGCCTATGTAACGATCACAAGCCAAGCCCTTGATCACGTAGTTCAGCGTCTCCTGATAGTTAATTTTTAACAGTGCGACACGGTCTTCATCTTCCAGCACTCTGAACTCGTCCAGATCGCCTTCTTTACCTTTGAGAATAACTAAAGCATCGGGATGGTAAGTACCAATATCCTGCAGTATAGCCGCCATCAGCAGAGGTAACTGAACATCGTCACGAAAGGGCGAATAGTCTGGTTTATAGGCCGCATCAGCGCTATCCAGCATTTCTTTGGCTGCACGCATTTTGCCCTGAACGTAGTTATTGTTCAGCTCATTGTCCAGCAATAAGCGGTCCAGCAAACGCAAACTTAAAATACCTTTGTAAAGATGCTTAAATTTTTGATTCACTGCGGCAACATACTTGCCGTTACTGGGGGCCAGAAGCTGGATAGTCCCCAGAAACTTAGACGACATTTGCACTGTCTCTTCAAAGCTGTCGCCTTCAGTCAGTTGCAATACGGATAAACACACAGCTTTTAAGCTTCTGTAGCGCTCCACCCGGCTGTCGTCCAACATACGGACATACAGCTTTAACGCAGATTGAGCTTCAGACAGCTGCTTTTGCTCAGCTGAGGACAGTTCAGGCTTTTTTTCCAGTTTCTGTACTTGTAGCTGCAAGTGGTGCAGTTTTTCATCTTGCTGTTTAGCATGACGAAAATAGTCAGTAGCCACTTCGTACACTGAATCATTTAACGCTGTGGCATCATGGATTTTACTGAGGATAGTTTTTACGGTTTTACTGTATGAAGACTGACTTATTGTTCCCATCGACATTTCAGGCATCTATCCTTTTCTGGGGCGCACCTAGGTTGTACCAAAAGCAGTATATACCTAAGTGAGTTAAAGATGCGAGTTTCAGAGCCCTTGGGCGCTTGCCACACAATGCCAACCACCTTGTAAGGCAGGCTAACACCACAGTCCTTTGAGCGATTTAATCTGAACTTGAGATAATGAGTGTCGACCTTTTCGATTTAACGCATTAAAGCAACCAAGGCCTCTACGGACCGAATAAGCAGGTTTTTATGGATCTCAAAGCGCTTTGTCGTAGGTCATAGCAAGCTATGACCAGACAGAGCAAAGCACAGAGGCGTAAAACGAAGTCTAGTCAGTGGCGCGGCTTATCCCAAGTTCAGGTTATTTAGCCTCAGTCGGCTAACAAGGGGACTTGCCATTCCTCTTCAGTGTCCATCTCCAACTGCCACTCCTCCTGCATTTGTGCAGCAAGACGTTTCTTTTTCACAGGTTTAACCGCCAATAAATTCGACCAGAACCAGGTAGATAAATCCCCCACCAGATTGGTTTCAGCGTTAATCAACACAACAAAACCTACACCTTTTTCTTTGGAATAGGCCATTTCTGTGCGATAGCCTTTGACCCAACCGCCGTGGTAATACACTTCATGACCAGCGAAATTAAAAATACGTAAGCCTAAGCCATAATGCGAGGTCGTCACATATTGCCCCCAGGTACGGCCACCTAAGTCATCTGCGACTTTCACTCTTTTGGAGCGCACATCCTGCAACATGGCTGGGCTTAACACTGCAGGGTATTGTCCCAGCTGCGCCATCAGCCACTGACTCATATCCATCACACTGGCATTTACACCAGCAGCGGGGCTGACGCGGTAATAGCTTGGGTTGACTTTAGTTTCTGCCCAACCTTTTTTAACACGCACATGAGGCATAGCGCGGTTTTTTGAGGCTAAAAATGCTGAATAGCCAACTGAAGCTGTTGGCATTTTTAACGGTTTAAATAGTTTTTGTTCCATCAGGCTTTCGTAGCTGGAGCCAGTGGTTTTTTCCATTACAGGACGGATCAGACTAAACAATACGTTTTGATAGCCATAACATTTGCCTGGCGCACAACGTGGATTTAAATAACGAAATTTGGGCAAAATTTGAGCGGGCGTCTGATTGGCCTCTATTAAATCGTCATAAGTGTTAGGCACAAGACCAGCGCTTTGTGACAGCAGATGCTCCACTCTTAACGCACCAGTGTGGCGCGGACTTTTAAAAGAAAAAGCAGGCACATAGCGGGTGACAGGATCAGTCCATTGGAATCGGCCCTGATGAACCAACAACGAAGATAACTGGCCAGCAAAAGTCTTGGATACTGAGGCCAGGCGAAACACAGTGTATGCATCAATCTTGGACTTAGTGCCAACAGAGCGCACACCATAGGCTCCTACTTTGACCACTCTATTGTCTTTCACTATGGCGTAAGCTGCGCCAGGTATATTGTTCTTTTTTAACGTTTGGCGAAAATGCCAGTCAAAATTGGTAGCCAGTTCATCAACATTAGCTGCCAGTAACTGGGGGGAAAGGACGAGGAATGCGCCCACCAGTAATTGGATTAATTTCAATCTATTAGTCCTCAGACAAAGGGGCTGCCTTTGTTTTAGTGCCGGTATCGGCATGTAAGTTATGATAAGTCGTCAACATTGACGGTATCAGCTGCGTAATTAGATAGTCTTTGTGCTGTGCGCTGACGTGCTCTACAGACCAGTCTCCGGCCAGGTAAGGCAACAAAACTGGACCCGCCAGATAACACCAGGCATCCAGCCATTGTCCTGACGACTGCACCCTGACCTTGTGGCGCAGATACAAACCTGAATCCAGTTCTTCAAAAAAATCTAGCTTATCCAGTTCAGCAGCGGCCACATCCAGCAACAGCTGTCCTTGTTGCAGATGCCCAGGACAAGGCGCTAAAGCGGGCACAGGCGTATCGCCAGGCTGCTGACTTAACCCATAGCTTTTGTAATCAGCAAGGCTGGCTTGTTGCATAGCATAGCTTTTACCTGTGATGGCATACACCACTTCAGGCAAAGTCAACAAACCATAGACAAATACCGCATCACCAGAGCTCATAAGGTTTTTCCTTCCAGCTGTCTCAAAGTTAAAAACAGGCGTAAGTCGAATTCTAATTGATGATACTGGGGTTCCATATGCTGACACAATTGATAAAAGGCTTTGTTGTGATCTTTTTCGCGCAAATGGGCTAATTCATGCACCACAACCATCTTGAGTAACGCAAAAGGCAGCTGTTTAAACAATGCGGAAATTCGAATTTCCTGTTTAGCCTTTAGCTTTCCACCCTGAACTCTGCTGACAAAACTATGCAAACCCAAACTGTTATCCAGATGAATTTTACCGTCAAAACAGACTTTACTGACCGGAGGGCTGGATTTGACAAAACGTTGCTTCAACTCCTGAGTCAACTGATACAAGCTTTTATCATTCTGAATATCATGCGACATCTGCGGATAACGCTGTGCCAGCACTTCAGCCAGACGTCCATGAGCAATAAGAGACTGTACTTGTGCTCGCACAGCTTCGGGATAAGAGGTCAAAAAAGTTAAAACAGGGTCCACTGGGTATCATCCGCAACAAAAATCAGCACTAGTGTAAAAAATAAAAGCCTTGGCGTGAATCTTTCTTTTTAGCCGCTGGCTTGAGCGCTAGTGATCAGGCATGCTTGGGTGCTGATTGAATCAAACAACATAGCGAAATAGCGAAAAGGAGCGTGGTTAGTGCACAAAGCATTGTTAGCTTTTGTAGGCATCACACTAGGTGGCAGTTACTGCCTGATGGCGCAGGCGGCCCCCTCAGAGATTTATCTGGTACGCCACGCAGAAAAACTGCAGGCTCTCAAAGATCCGGCATTAAGTCCTTGTGGTGTAGCGCAAGCTCAGGCCATGGCGAAGTTAGTTCCAGCAGAGCTTTCAACTATTTATCACAGCGGTTATCAGCGCACCTTACAAACCGCACAACAGATAGCGCTGACACAACTGAATGCCAAATTAGAGTCCTACAACGCTGGCGATTTAACTGAAATAGCAAAACAAATTCAGCAGCAGACTTCTGCTGTGTTGGTGGTAGGACACAGTAATACCACACCAGAACTGATACAGCGGCTCAGCCAATTACCGGCACCACAGATCAAAGAACAAGATTATGGGGTGGTGTATCAGTTAAAACAGTCTGAGCAAGGTTACCAACTGTTCAGCTACAGCATAAAACAGCCTGCTGCTTGCTCTGAATTGCCGTAACTCATTAAGATGGTTTAGACGCTTAGCTAAAAAGTCTTAAGCAGGGGCGAGCTGTACTTAACCATGAATAGCTTTGTACGCGTCTCGCCTTCATCTCGCTCACCCCTTCTATCTCACCTTCACAGGACCAAAACCGTCATCCGGCTTTAGTCTGCTTCAAGACTTAGGCTTTACGGAAACGCTCCACCAACTCGTGCAACTGCTCTGAGGTATTCTGCAAGTCTTTGCCACTTTCGCTGACAGCAGTTCCCTGGCTTAAAGACTTATTGGCCAAGTCAGAAATACTGACAATTTGCTGGTTAATATCTTCAGCCACATGAGCCTGCTCCTCCACTGCTGCCGCCATTTGCCCTGCCATAGCAGCAATACTACTAACCGCCTCGCTTATACCCTCCAGCGCTCTCTCAGCTTCAGCAACCTGAGTCACGCCCAGCTCAGCATCCTTACGGCCATTTTCTGCAACTAAGACTGATGCTTTCGCTTTAGCTGACAGCTGTTGGATAATTTCATAAATTTCTTTGGTTGATGCTGTAGTTCTGGACGCCAGTTGCCGCACTTCATCCGCCACCACAGCAAAACCCCTGCCCTGGTCACCGGCACGAGCCGCTTCAATAGCAGCATTTAACGCCAATAAGTTAGTTTGCTCGGCGATTTGCTCAATGATCTGGGCCGCGCCTACAATTTTGTTGGTTTGCTCAGCTAAATCTGCCACTGACTGGCTGATGTCATTGACTGTTTTTTGCAACTGTTGCATGGCACCTCGGGTTTGTCCGGCAACAGCTGAGCCAGAACGGGCTAAGGCGTCCGCATCATCAGCTTTGACCGCAGTGTCCTGCACATGAGAGGATACTTCGGCAATAGTAGTGGTCATTTCGTTCATCGCAGTTGCCACCAGCTCAGTCTGCATTTGCTGTTTACGAATACTATCAGCCGCATCGACGGATAATTTCCGTACTTGCTCTGCCAACACTGCAACTTTGGTCGACGCATCTTCAATTCGGGTTAACACTGTATTTAAGTGCGCACTTTCGGCAAGCAGCGCCACCTCAAGTTGTCCTTGCCTGCCTTGGTGCTTAGCGTAAGACGCAACAGCCAGAGGGTCGGTAAAAGCTGTTGGCATTAATTCAAGTAAGCCATTGAGTGACTGTTTGTACCGCACAATGCCAGTGCCGTAACCTAGTGCAGCAGTCAAGGCAAAAGCAGCGGCTGCAGCGCCAGAGCCTAAAGTCCACCATAAAATCACAGAAATAATGGCGGCAATAACAGGTAACAAAGACCATCGCACATCGGCTGCTACATCCGAACCTGCATTATTGGTTGATTTACCGGCATTAATAGCTTTATAGAGTTGCTCTGCATGGGCTATCTGGGCGCGATCGGGCACGGTGCGCACCGACTCAAAGCCTACTACCCTGCCATGCTCAGTCACAGGAGTCACATAGGCATTCACCCAATAATAGTCACCATTTTTACAGCGGTTTTTGACCAGCCCCATCCAGGGTTTTCCTTGCTGCAAGTAGGTCCACATTGTCTTAAAAGCCGCTTCAGGCATATCAGGATGGCGTACTAAGTTGTGAGGTTTGCCAATCAGCTCTTCTTTGCTGTAACCACTGATGGAGATAAAGGCCTCGTTACAATGCAGAATAGTGCCTTTGATATCAGTAGAGGAAATAAGCTGCTGCTCTTTTGGAAAAGTACGCTCTTTTTCGGTAACAGGTAAATTCTTGCGCATTGACCACACTCTCCTTAGTAGCCCGCGATATGACTCAATTCAACGGGTATGAATAAAACTCGAAAATGAAAATACTGATAGAAAACCTAGCAGTAGATTAAGATATTAGACAGGAAATTTAAAAAATATATAACTTGCTGAATAACTTAATGCGTTCTGCGCCTTTGCAGCAAGGTCAGGACTTCGGCATGCTGCGTATGGGGAAACATATCAAACAGCTGTACTTTTAACAGCTGATATTCCTGGTCCAACAAGGCTAAATCAGAAGCCAAAGTCGCAGTATTGCAACTGGAATAGATAAGCCATGCCGGCTGCAACGCCAAAACAGAAGCGCATAATTCAGCCCCTAAGCCCCTACGTGGCGGATTGACTAATAGCAAATCTGGCGCTGCGCCCTGAGCTTTGGCAAAAGCGGCAGCATCAAGAGCCCTGAAGTCAACCTGCTGCAGGCCAAGTTCAGCTGCAGAGCGGCTTGCACTGGCGATAGCTTTTGGCGCAATTTCTATACCAGTTAAAGCTCGCTGCTGCGACGAACTGGCCAGATGCAAACCAAAACCTCCAACACCACAAAACAAATCCCACACCTTTTTAACAGGCAAAGCTTCAGCCCAGTGTTGGGCTGTGGCATACAAAGCCGCAGCCACAGCGGCATTGGTCTGAAAAAAACTCTGAGGGGTTAAATAAAGCGGAATAGCATTAAATTCTTCTCTTAAAACATCTTGTGATGTCAGCACAATCTCTTCAGGACCTTCGAGCACAGCCATATGCACTGGTTGCACATTGACAGAACACAGCTCCAGTTCAGGCCATTGCTGCTGTAGCCAGGCTAAATGTTTTTGAATAGACGCCAGACAATTTTTAGAGCGCAGCACAAAACGCAGCATAAAACGCCCGGAGTGCTGGCTTTGGCTCAATAAAATAAGTTTCAGCTCACCTCGCTTTTGCTCCAGCTGATAAGGGGTAAGCGCAGCACGCTGAATAAAACCTTTAATGACAGAAAATGCATTTGCAAAAGCAGCTGGATACAAAGGACAAGAGGATAAATCGACAGGTTCCAGGCCATTGATGATGCCTAATACTGGCGCATCTGCAGTACCTGACACCACCATTTTAGCTTTAGTCCGAAAACTTTGTTGTGCGCTGGCTACTGCAGGCAGAACTTCAGCGCCGGCAAAAGGCGCCATCAAAAGTGCCAGTTGCTGCTGCTTTTGAGCAAGTTGCTCAGCATAAGGCACAGCCAATTGACTGCAGGAATTACAACGTCCGGCTAAAAACTCAACACAATTCATCGTCTGGCTACTGCACTCAAAGGCTTTGGTGTTAAGGCCGCTATTTTAATGCCTAAACTAAAACCAAAGCCAGAAAAACCATTTACATTTGGCGGAACAGTGCAACAGCTTGCTGATAATTTTCCAATGCCAGAGCTGCGTCGTACCTCTCACCTTCGTCCCGCATAAAGGCATGCTGGGCATTGTATTCGTACCAGCTAAAACGCACTTTGGCCTGGGTTAGCTGTTGATACACTTTCTGTCGTCCTTCAGGGGATACATGAGGATCCTGCTTACCCCAGACCATCACCAGTTCGCCCTGGATATCCGCTGCACGACTTAAGCTCTGCTGGCCCTCGCCACAAGGCAAAGTGTCACTATGTAAATCTGTAGCGTACAAGCAATAGGTTGCTCTAATGGCGGGGTTTAATGCAGCGCGAAAGGCAAGATGGCCACCGATACAAACCCCCATAGCTCCGACTTCAGACCGGACATAAGCCAAAGTGTTTAAGTAATCCAGCATGGCCTGGTTATCCGCATCGTAACTTTCCAGCGGCTTAGTCCATTTGTCCTGATTCCCCTTGTCTTTGCCTGCATCGTCATATGCCAGCACAGTCCCTAGTGGATTGAGCTCATGAAAAATTTCAGGCACCAGCACGACAAAACCATGACTAGCCAGAATGGCGGCACTGCGGGCAATAGGAGCTGTTTGCTGGAAAATTTCAGAATAAAACAAAATTGCCGGATAGGTTTTACCTGCTGTCGCAGCGGCAAGCGGCTGATACTGATACACCAACATAGGTCCTGTTGGCGTCGTTAAAGTGATGTGGTGCTGTTCAATTTGCATATAACTATCATCGAATAGAAGGCTGGGCTTCTATCATAAAGAGCAATATAAAAAGGTACCAGATAGTTTTTCCTGAATCACACTATTAATCAGGCATTCAGCTAGTCCACATACACTGAGTATATACCCAAGACACTTGAAGTTGCGGGGAGGCGACAAGTCAACGAGACCCCAGGAGCATAGTAAACCTATGTGATTGGGGCGAGATGGCGCGGTTAACAAAGCCGCAGCTTCAAGTCCGAAGGGTAGACAGAATAAAAGGAGTCTCTATGCACACATCCCGCTCATGCTCATGGGTTTCGGCCACAGTGTTAGCTTTATCTATAGTTACAGGCAGCGCCATTTTGGCCAAAGGTCTGATTGAATTCAGATCTATGGAACGTGTTGTTCAGGTGAAAGGTCTGTCAGAACGCGACGTCGCAGCGGATACAGTGATTTGGCCAATCAAATTTAACGACGTTGATAATAACCTGACGACGCTGGTGGCTAATGTTGAGCGTAAAAATGAGCAAATTCAGGCATTTTTAAAGCTACAGGGCTTTACCCAAAAAGAAATCACTGTAGCTCTGCCCCAAATTGTTGACCGTCAGGCAGGTTATTACGATCCGAACGCCAATCAGATGCGTTACACGGCCAGCTCTACAGTCACAGTCTACAGCAGCAATGTTGATGTAGTACATCAAGCCATGGCGAAGTTACTGGAGCTGAGTAAAACAGGGATCGCCATAGCAGGTCAGGATTACGACAGTAAACCCGAATTTATTTTCAGCGGTTTAAACGAGCTAAAACCCGACATGATTGCTGAAGCAACTCAAAATGCCCGTGAAGTAGCAGCCAAGTTTGCCGCAGATTCGGACAGTAAACTCGGCAAAATTAAGACAGCAAGTCAGGGGCAGTTCAGCATTACGGACCGTGACAGCAATACGCCTTATATCAAAAAAGTCAGAGTGGTAGCGACAGTCGACTACTACCTGTCAGATTAAAAACGGAGCTTATGATGAAAAAAGCATTGTTTCTGACCAGCAGTGTAGCCGCTTTACTGACCTTATCGGGCTGTGTGGTGCGCGGCCCTTCGGTTTGGGTGGAGCCACCGGCTTATTACGGGCCCGCTGTGATCATTGAACCCAGACCTGAAGTCATAGTGGTGGAAGAACGCCATTATCATCAGGACAGGCACTATCACAAAAAGCATAAACGCCACTATCATCGCCATGATTAATTACTGTTGTTTTACAAATCGGGAATCAAAGGCTAAGCTTTAACTACCGGTTTGGACAACAGGTAAAGACTTTAACGAACGCTGTTGTTCGTTTTATTTGGCAGGGCGTGTGTAAAGGCCGGAGCTCAACGTAAAGCTCCGGCCTTTTTATTTCTGTAGACCAAGACAGCTTATTTTCCGGTTGGTACTAATTTCAGCATCTGCTGCAAGGGCACCAGCTTCAGATTTTGGCCCTGCTCAGGCATCCTGTTTCGACCATCCTGCACTATCACAGCACCTTGCTCAAAACCTTTTCCTAAAGACAAAGTAGTTAGCTCAAGGCCATCGGTTTCTGAGCTGCCATCTATACCAAGCTGCGGATTTAACCTGACCCGAAACCGCGCCACGGCCTGATAAGGCGCAGCAGCCTGAAATACCACATAACTGTCATTACCTTGGCTGGACGCCAGTAAATAAGCCATTTCCCCGGCTTTAGCAGGTAATAAGGCTAAGCCTTCAACATCAGCTACCAGCACATCGCCATCCGCTTTAATCACCAGTTCACCTTTAGGGTCAGCTTTGGCGTCGGCGGCAAAACGCCAAATTCCAACATCTTCTTCACCTAAAAACAGCACGTCATTTTGATCGTCTGCCACACAACCTTCAGGCTGACTTGGCACTTTTAAGCGACGCACTTCTTTGGCGCTCCAGTTCTGCCCATTCGAACTGATCTGGTACTGCAACACTGTGCCATCTTTGTCATTCGCAAAGACATAAGTCTGGCCGCTGCGTTTTGATTGATACAAACATAAGCCATAAATGTCTGTAAAAGGCGTGGCAAACTTCAAGGCTGTTTTCACTTGCCCTTGTGCATCTATTGCAAAAAGTTGCACCGAATTATCCGCTCTTAAGGTTGCTGCAGCTATATCCTGTTTTTTCCCTTGATACTCAAGGCCGTAACGCAGGTCGATATTATTCACCCGCCCCACATTTAAAAACTGCAGCTGTTCGCCTTTCATGTTGTAGACAGCCACACCAGCTCTTTTGTCTGTGGCTAAAATACGGCTCTGATCAGGATTTTTTGCATCCTGCCACACCGCAGGGTCGTCTATGGCGTCCCCTCTGTAGCTGACAGCGGCAGTCTCCAGGGTTGGGCTCAGCTGCTGCATCGGCAAAGTGGCCGACTCGGGTAATACAGCAGCTTGCGCCTGATAGGCTTTGTCTTTTAATTGCAGATACTGACCATCTTCACTGACCACAGACAAGAGACCAGCAGACAGGCCTAACTCTTGTGCCGTCTCCAGTGTTGCGATGGCTTTGCTCTGTTGCCATACCAAGGCATCACCTTGAGTTTGATAACTTTGCAGCAGCGCAGGCTCTTCCTGTAAGGCCAGTAAAGTGTGATTTGACGTGAATTCCAGCGCCTTGATTTCACCCGTTAATTTGCCAAAAGGCGCCTGAACATCAATCAGGGTGCGGCTTTCATCCGCTTCCACTTCGGCGTTATAAGACCAAAGCGCCGTGGCCCCTTCAGCCAGATACAAAGTGCCCTTTTGCTGATCCACAGCACAGGCCGTCGCATCAGTCGGCAGATTTAAGTTACGGATAGACAAAGGTGCGGCTAAGAATTTTGCATCCTGCGCCATTAACCACTGCTCACCTAAGCCTCTGTCGCCTATTAAAAACAGACTGAGTTGTTTGTTCTCTGCACTTTGATACCAACATAAGTCGTCAACGACCAATTGGCTGACCAGCTGTTTGCCAGCACGCTGCACTGTTTTACCCTGCAGCTGCCACCAGTGCAGTTGATTCGTTTCTGTCTCAATAGCTGCAAGTAACACTGAACCATCAGTTTGAGGCAAAGCCTTTAAACGGCGAAATACACCAGGCCATTGTTGGATCACAGCCCCTTTAGCGTCCCGCCAGACCAGAGCATTGGCAGAGCTTTGGAACAGCCCGGCTCTGGTATCCAGTTCTGCATAAACTGCAGCAGTCTCAGTAGCCACAGTGCTGTTTTTGCTTTGCACCTGACAGGACAGCAGCAAAGCTGCCGAAACTAAAGTTGCGATTAACGAGTGTTTCATATTTTCTCTCCTGCGCTTTGGGCAGCGCTGAATTCTGTGCCTAACCAACATTTATTGTCTGCAATGGTTTTGTTGCTGCAGCTGGCCACTTTGGCTTTAAATTGCTGCAGCAGCAGATTAGAACCATCGCTCTGGCGTTTTAAGCTGAAGCTATCGTACAAGCGACCTGTGGCTGTGATTGCTTGGACTTTTAATTGAGTATCACTGATTTCAATATGCTGAAATAACTGAGTATCTTCGCCAACCTGAGCCATTTGAGCCCGGGCCTGTTTTGACACCAGGTACATTTTTGGCCCAGCAACAGACACCATATAAACTGGGCCTTTACCTTCAGGCTGATGACGGCCATACACATGGTCGTGCCCCTGCAGCACCAGATCGACCTTGTACTGGTCAAATAAAGGCTGCCAGTACTGACGCAGTCTTGGGTTATCCCGCCCCAAAGACACCGAAAACATCGGGTGATGATAGATAGCAATAGTCCAGCGATTTGGGTTATTCGACAGAATCTGCTTTAACCAGTCAGCCTGCAGTTTTGCTTGTGTTTCATCTTCCACTGCCGCAGTGGAATTGAGCACAATAAAACGTACGCCCTGATAATCGTGGTAAAACACTGTGTCCTGCAAAGTCGCGGGGCCGTTGTTCAGGCTCTGAAACTGTGCAGTAAATTGCGCAGCCAACACCCTACGCTCTTCCCCTTTGGCATTTTCGCTTTTCAGGTACTCATGGTTACCAGCAGCAATCAACTGGGGTGTCATAGCACCAACCCAGCCAATAGCGTCAAACCACTCGCCCCATTCGTGATCCAAAATACCGTAACGGGAATTGACTAAATCACCTGCATGCAGCATCAGCTGAGCTTGAGGTACCTGCTGCTGCGCCTGACGCACCAGGCGCGAGAAATGCGCTTTTAAGTTATTTTGCGCATCACCAAAATACAGCAAACTAAAAGGTTCAAACCCAGCTTTGGCAGTGCGAAATTGCAGCCACTCACTCCAGTTACCCTGGCCTTTGACTCTATAGGCATAAAGGGTATTGCTTTCTAAACCCGGCATGACCGCTTTATAAAAATAGGCTGGGCCATTGTCGGTTTTGACTAAAGTGCCTTTGGCATCCAACGTTTTGGCCTCGAGTTCCAGCGCAGGTCCATCCACAGCTTTTGTCCACTGCAACACGCTTTGCGCCTGATTGCTACGCCAGCCCACCGCCTGACTGCTGGCCGCATTGCCTGCTGGTAACAGTACAATGCGATCAGCAAAGGCGCTGGCCTGATAACGTGTAACCCCATCAGGTACTGAGGTATTGCTGGCACTGGCTATGAAGCTTAAAAGCAGCAGGCCAGCAACTGGCCCCTGCAGTTTTATACCTGAGTATAGATATGCTTTAATACTCATAAGCCATCCTTACCAGTTGGTTAACTGAATACCAACAGCAAAAGTACGGCCGTACTCTTCGTACTGAGCGTTAAAGGCGCGGCTGCCTGTGTAGTTGTAATAAGGCTCGTCTGTTAAATTGACCGCGTTAAAGTACAACTGTACAGCAGGGTCGATTTTCCATTTGGCGCTGAAGTCCCATTGCAGCTGACTGTCGCTGAATAAGTCATAAGCAGGGTCATCAAACTCGCTGACTTCTACCAGGTAGTCCGACTTATAATTGGCGGCTAAACGTAAGCTCCAGGCATTGTCTTCATAGCCAATAGCCATATTGGCGGTTTGGTCGGATTGACTTGGTAAATCAATATCACGGGTCAGCAGCTCACCATCATCAAACCAGCTGATTTGGGCATCAGAACGACTTAAGGTTAAGTTCGCCGAGATTAACCAGTGGTCCCAGAACTCGCTGATGCCCTTCAGTTGCTGCACATAGTTCAGTTCCAGGCCGTACAAAGTAGCATCATCACCATTGATAAAAGTTTCGGCATGTTTAAAGTCCAGGTACTCACCCTGACCTGCTAAGTCCGTGGCGTAGATAAAGTCTTTGATGTCTTTGTAAAACAGCATGGCCGACATCACGCCTAATCTGTCCGGGTAATACTCCACACCTAAATCCAGGTTGGTTGAGGTTAAAGCTTCAAGCGCTGGATTACCAAAACTGGCTTCAATATCACCATCGTCTTCTTCCAGTACAAAAGCTGGCGCCAACTGAGCAAAACTTGGGCGAACTAAAGAACTGGTGACCGCAGCACGAACCTGTGTCTGATCGGACAGGCTGTAACGGCTGATGACAGCAGGCAACCAATGTGATTCTGAACCACTGTATAATTGAGCGCTGAATTCTTCTGTGGTCGCGTCGTATTTGCTACCTTGGGCATCACGTTGGTCATGTTCAAAACGGCTACCAGCTATCAGCTCCCAGTTTTCGCCTTGCCAACTGCCTTGCAGATAAGCAGCTTTAATTTCCTCGTCTACGCTGAAATCGTTAATTTGTGATTCGACAGGATCCAGATAATCATCACGGTCTAAACCGCTTAATCCAGACAACAACAAGCCAGGATTGATGGCAGGTCCAAACCGGCCTAAGCCATAATCTGCATCACCCATAGGGTAATCAGCTAAGGTCAGCTTCGTCAGACCAGCGTCTTCCAAATCCTCATAGAGCCACAGGCTTTCATCTGCAGTTTTACTTCTGTCGCTCCATTTCGCACCCGCTTTGAATTCAAAAGCGCCCCAGCTTTGCAGCAGTTCACGGCTTACATCAAATTTAGCGTTTTTCTCTTTTTCTTCAGTAAAAGTATCGGCCACTTCCACCTCATCCAGCTCATAGTCTTTCGCGCTGTACGCTGATTCGGGCGCCTTTAACTGCAGTTTGTCCGTGCCGCTAAAACTTAAACCTTGGTCAAACTCCTGCTTGAATTGACCATCAGCCAGACTAAAAGGTGTTTTCTCGTCCGCTTTGCTGGCGCCCACTTCAGCTTTCCACTGCCAGTCAGCCAACAGTTGCTGCATACCCAATACAACAGCGCTGATAGTTTGAGTTTCTTCACGGGCTTTAATACTGCGCACCAGCTCGCCTGCTGAGTCTGCGCCTGCTTTTACTGGTTCTTCAAATTCTGTGAGTAAGCCCTGACGCACTTCATCGTCAGCAAATTTGCTATACAAAGTCCGCAGGTAATAGTCTGTGTTGCCTTCAGGACGGTAATCCAGGTTCAGTGCTAAGCCCATGCGTTTGCGGCTGATTTGATATTGACGCTGCTCAAACTCTTCCAGAGCTTGTTCTTCTATATCCCAGTTGCCGCCTGTCTCGACGTTATCAGAACCAAATTTGCGATCAGCGTAACTGGCGGATAAGGCCAGACCTAAAGCATCTTTATCACCTGCCACATCAAAAATATGGCTGTATAAACCTGACAGCTTAGGGCTGGTTTCGCTTTGCTGCTGGTTGTAACTGCCTTCGGCGCTGAAACTGTAAAAATCTGAACTGCGGTCAAAAGCGGAGATACTCTTAATATCCACAGTGCCACCTAAAGAACCGGCAGCCTGCTCCGGCGCTATGGTTTTGGTCACTTCGACAGAGGACAATAAATCAGATGGGATCACATCCAGAGCAACAGCACGACGGCCTGATTCTGGCGCTGCCAGTTGGGTACCGTTGTAGGTTACAGTGTTGTAATCCGGAGCTAAACCGCGAACCCGGATAAAACGACCTTCACCCTGATCCGGCTCGACCGACAAACCTGCTAAACGGGCTAAAGATTCACTGACGTTTTTATCCGGGAACTGACCCAGCTCATCCGTCGTTGCGACACTGACGATACCGCTGGCAAAACGCTGCTGGCTTAAGGCCTTACCTGCAGAAGCCAGCTGTCCTTGCACTTGCAGTTTTTCAATACCGGATTCTACTTTAGCCAGAGTTACATCACCCATAGCCTGGTCAGAGGTTAAGTTAACATCTGATTTTTGCTGCGGCACGCCAGCATAACTAAACTGCAGCTGGTACTGGCCTTCAGGCAAATTGGAAAATACAAATCGGCCATCATGGCCCGTGACTTTACTGATTTTCAAGGCTGGAATACTGACCTGCACACCGGACAACAAGACCTGACGACTATCCACCACCCGACCTGTCAGCTCAGCCGCCTGCACCGACAGTACAGAGGCACAAATCAAGCTGATGCTACTGGCCAATAAAGCCCGGCGAAACTTTTTTCCCGCTTGCGGGCTGTTTGCTTTAACGCTATTTGTCTGCATAGAAGAGAACCCCAATTCCTGAACATATTTATAGTGATTGGGAGTTATTTTGCGGCGTTTTTATGACAACTCAGCGCGCCAAAGCGGGCTAAGCTGAGCCAAGCTGACCCGGGGTCTACTTAGCTCTTTGATACCGATATCTGTCATCTGACTGTCATCTACACAAGCCACACTGGAAGGTATTGTTCTGCTTTGCCTAAGGCACGCTTTTTATGGGATTCAGCTCTCAACACCCAGCCAAACTCTGTTTAACTGCCCTACTCTTTGTGCTTTGCATCGTATTGGCGGTTAATTACGGTGAACTGAAAACAAGCTTAGACATAGACTGGATGGATATCCTGGGTGAAGCGAGCAGTCTGGCAGTAGTGCTCGCCTGGTTGCTATTGGTGCTGTACAGCAGACCAGCTGGCCCTGTCACCAACGGGCTTTATGTCGGCTCTTTGCTGCTGGTTATTTCGTACCAATTGAACTTGCTGGATGAGTTTTTCCAGTATCCGGAAAGCCACAGATTATTAAGCTGGCTTGAATCTATTCCAGCTCCGCTGGGCATGCTGATTTTAACTTTTGGCCTGATTGGCTGGCATAAAGAGCAGCGTTTTATTAATCAGCAACTGGCTAGCCGTGAGCTGCATTTGCGTCACTATCAACTGCTGGACCCTTTAACTAAACTTTATAAACCAGAGTATCTGTTGGCCGTGTTGAAACGCGAACTCGAGTTACAGCAACAACATCAGCAGCCCTTTTGCCTTGCCTTGATAGATATCAGCCAATTTGACCGATTTAACAGAGAACAAGGCATGGCCGCGGCAGACTTACTGCTGCAACAATTAAGTGAGCTGACACTGGTCCAGTTCAGATCCGGCGATTTAGTCTGCCGTTACAGTGGTGATAAATTTGTCATTCTGATGCCACAAAGCAATCAGGCCATAGCGCAAAGCTTAGTGCAAAGTGCCTGCAGGGAGCTGCATCTGCATTTGCACACCCAACTGCATTGGACCATCATTGAAATCACTGCGGTACAACGAGTGACCAAGCCGCAGCGACTACTCTCTCAACTCTGGCAGCAGCTGCAGAAGCAAAAAAAGCAGCAAACCCAGTGGAGCCTGGTGTGACCAAAGCGCTGCTGGCTGCTGACGATAAAGCACTGCTATTCAGTGCTACAGCTCTGGATATGATTTTATTGTGCCAGCGTCGCGGTTTTGCCTTAGATACCTTGCTCAAAGGCACTAAATTATTTGAGCAGGATCTGCGCAAAGCGACGATAAAAATCAGCCCGTCGCAATACCTTCAGTTGGTCAGCAATTGCCAGAAAGCATTACCAGGGCCTGAACTGGCTTACTTAACAGCGCAAAGCTGGTTACATCACAACCATTCCCCTTTGCTGTTAATGCTCAGGCATAGTACGAATTTACAACAGGCTCTATTGAGTTTTTATCGATACCGCGCTCAGCTGTTACCTTTGTTTTATCTGCGCCTACAAAGAGCTCAAGGTCAATTAAGGCTTGTACTCAGGCCTTCATTTGTCATGGGAAAACAACAGGCATTTATTGAACAACTGATCTTTCACTACCTACTAGGTTTAATCAAACAGCAGCTAGGCGATAGTTCGACACTTAGCCTGAGCATCAACACCTTAGATCAGGACTTAGGCTGGCTGATCCAGCATCAATGGCAACTTGTGGCTGAACCCGGGTTACAAAGCTGTCTTTCTGTTCCCACCTCCCTATTAAATCAGCCTTTTGCTGATGCAAACCCTGCGCTTTGGCAACAGCAATTGAACTGGTGCCAGTATTTACAACAGTCTTTACCGGAAAAAGCCGCTTTTACCGAACAATTGGAACAATGGCTTTTTAGTATATTGCGCCAGTCACCCTCTCAGGAAGAAGCGGCCAGGCACTGGGGTTTGAGTTTAAGCAGCTTTAAACGCTTGTTGGCTCAACACCACTGCAGTTATCAGCAACTGCTTGATCAGGTAAAAGCCTGCGCTGCACAACAGGCTTTATTGCTGCAGGGGATGTCAAATAAGGAACTTGCCAGCCGGCTGGGTTACTCGGACGAACATAATTTTCGCCGAGCTTTTAAACGTTGGACTGGATTATTACCAAGCCAGTTACGCTCTTAGTCCCGTTTTATTAGAAAATTATCGTTTAATTATTGCGCTTTCCCTTGAATCAGGACATTCTTAATTAAAGTAAATGCATTAAGCAAGGATGTTGCGCATGACTATAGATCAATCTTCTATCCTGATCGTCGATGACGTCAGCTCAGTCCGCTACTTCTTAAATCAAAATTTGCGCATTATGGGCGCTGAAAAAGTAGCTGAAGCCAGCACAGGCCAACAAGCTATGATGGCAATTAATGCTGAGCACCCAAATGTGATATTTCTGGATATAGAACTACCGGACAGCAATGGCCATGAGCTGTTAACCCGCATCAAAGCCCTGGACCCTCTGTGCCACGTGGTGATTATGTCGGCGCACAGCACTGTCGAAAATTTAAAACGTAGTGTCGAAGGTGGGGCCAGTGGTTTTATGGCTAAACCTTTTACGCCACAAAAAATTCAGGCCACTATGAATCGTATCTGTAATTTACCCCAGGCCCATACTGCTTAAACAGCAGATTTTGGGCTTAGGGCCTGACCATCAAATTCGATACCATCCCAGCCATATTGCATAAACTGTCTGATATTGGCGTGATCTTGTCCTGCCGGGCTTTCCAGCACATCTATTCGGTAATAATCGCCAAACATCTGCAGCGTTTGCGGTTCAGATAGACGGTGCAACAAGGCAAAAGCAAATATCTTACAAGAACCATTGTTCTCACCAACGGCATTGCGCTTATCGCCATTACGAAAGGCGGTTTCTTTAAACTCATATAAGCTTTCAATCAGCACAATACTTTGCTGAAAACTAATGCTGTCTGGATCTGTCGTTAACTGGCGGAAAAAACTTTCTAACATAATAGCGATCCTGGTTAAAGTTTATACAATTGCGGTCGATACAGTCGTTAAGCCAAAGTAAGAGAGGGCGCTAAAATGCAAATCCTCAACATCAAGCAACAACAGAGCTCTACTAGTCAGCAGCTATTGTATTCAGGCCGTAGTGTCAGTCCAGAGCGAAACGACAGCTCAACTGTAACAAAGGATAACAGAAGTTTAACTCAGACTTCACCGTTACCTTTAGCTAATGGTATTTCAGCCGAAACTATGGCAGGGTCGGACTCCACTGACGCTGAATCTGAAAAAGATGCTGATAAAACTCAGTTTAATGCAGTCTATTCTATTGGCACTATTAAACGTCTGTTAGAGCAGCTGACTGGTGAAGAGTTGCAAGGTTGGGTCGATCCTGCTGAATTAAATCTTGCCTTACATGGTTCAGCCTCAGCTGCTTCGGCGGAACAAGCTGAAAATCTGAACACAACAGGTGTGACTATTCGCGAATGGTCTTATCGTTATGAGGCCGTCAGTGCAGACTTTTCCGGCTCAGTGGCTTTGCAAGACGGCAGTAGTTTTAGTTGGTCTATGCAATTTGAGATGAGCTACGAAGAATTCAGCTACAGCGAACGCACTGAACAACCAATGAAAGATCCACTGGTTATGAGCTTCAACGGCCGCCCTGTAGAGCTTAACGGACAAAATTCTGCCTTTAACCTGACTGACAATGCCAAAACTATTCAGCATCTGGCACAAGGTCAGTATTATCTGGCCAAAGACAGCAATAACAACGGCGTTGTTGATTCGGGTCAGGAGCTGTTCGGCCCAGGCTCAGGCCAGGGTTTTGCTGAACTAGCCAGTTACGATGAAGATCAAAACGGTCTGATCGATCAAAAGGATTCGATTTGGGATACCTTATGGTTATGGCGCCCTGAAGAACAAGGCCTTTATAGCTTCAAAGACATGGGCGTTGCAGCGCTGAGCGTCGATTCAATAGCCACACCTTTTAGTTTAAGGCATAAAAACGAATTGCAAGGCCGATTGGAACGCAGCTCGATATTTATCACAGAAGATAAAGATGTTGGTTTATTGCAACAAATTGACTTAAAGGTCTGAACGAAAGCTCTAGCAAGGCGGCACTTGGTTGCCACCTCAGTGTGAATTAGTTCCGACTTTATCGAGCAGCTGCAGTATCCTGACGTCAACAGGATAACGTCATGCGCTTATAACTGGTCAGCTCGCATTACCCGGTTCCGACCGCCTTGTTTGGCTTTATATAGTGCTTCGTCTGCTGCGCCATACGCAATACTGAAGTTAGCGCCAGCAGGTGTCCAGCTAACACCAAAGCTGGCGGTGATCTGCCGAGGTGCAGGTAAAGAGAAATCCCTGCCTGCGATCTCTGCGCGAATTTGCTCTGCAATAGTAAATGCCTGAGCATAATCACTGTCTTGTAACAGTACGGTAAATTCCTCGCCACCCACCCGGCCTACCAGGCCGCTTTCGGGTAAACAACGTGCAACAGCATCGACGACGCCGCAGATCACTTTATCGCCAACCAAATGACCAAAGCTGTCATTCACCTGTTTGAAAAAATCTATATCGAGCACAATGATGGCCAAGCCCTGACTGCGGATAATCTGATTAGCTTTTGCTATCACAGCACCTCTGTTCAGAGCATTGGTTAGTGCATCGTGGGTGGCCCGGTATTCCAGTTCACTTGCCAGTTCATTCAGCCTGTTATTCAACTGATTCATTTCAAACTCTTCGCGGTCACTTCGACGTATTAAACGGCTGGTTTCGCGCAGCAATCTTTCATAGCGGTGAATCAACTCCCCGAGCGCCTGACGGTACTCTTCAGGAGACGCTGCGTCGCTGGCAAAAGTTGCACGTGCAGTTGCAAGAGCAAGGTTTTCCTGGTCAAACAAATCAGGGTTAGGCTGAGACATAATACTGCATCGGTGTTGTCAGACTGCGTGATTTATAAAGGTAATGTCAGTGAAATCGTCGCTGAGCTCCTGACCAAACTCCAGCATGGTATCGTCTTCTTCATCGTGATACCAATTCACCGTAATTTTGTTACCCGCGCGTTGCGCATCATTTAAAGCTTCAAAAATGTTAAACAACATCTTGGTACTGGAACTATTAAAATAAGCCAGAGCAATATCCACTGTAATACTAGTGCTGGTGCAGTGCGCCAGATAATCACGCAGGGATTTGATGATGTCACCGTAAAACGCTGCAGCATTCTCAGGATAAGACTCGCCGCGAACACTAATGTGATGTTGCGCAAAATCGAATTTCACCTCGGGTGAACTCGGGGTGGCGGCTATGTATAAATTTTCCATCAACAATTTTCTCTCTATCGGCTTAGTTTATTATTAAATTTTTCAGATAGACGCTTTCAAGTAGAACATCGCCACATCAGGACTTTGTTCCATAGGCCAGAATTCAAACTCCAGAGGTTCACGTGAATCCCGAGCCATAGTCAGAAAACCCAAACCTGCTCCTTTACTTCCTTCCAGAGGTTCAGCACGCAGTGATTCTTTGTAGGCTTGCTTGATCTCATCCATCGTCATGCCACGCAGCGCTTCTAAGCGCTGGCGCAAGTCTTCTGCAACTTCGGTGCTAATAGGATTGGCACAAAGCAAACTGTATTGTCCGGCATTTTCACTAATACAAACCGAACCATGACGTATTTCATTGTTGTCTTGTTCTGTCGGTGTTAAGGCATCCGCAGAATAATGAATAATGTTCTGCGCCATTTCGACAAAAGAGGAAAACAATTTACGCCGGGTCGGACCGTTTACACCACTGACTTCTAATTTGAGTTTTACAGCATCGGCCATAGCAGCGACAATATTTTGCGAGAAGTAGCCAACATAATAAAAAATCACGTGATGTTTTCGGGCAATTTCCCCAAAGGCCAGCTGATCATTCACAAACAAAGGTGTAGTCATTATGATTCCTGTATACGAAAGCAAAAAAAGGTTAAATCATCTCGACGCTGTTGCTGTCCTTGCCATTCGCCAAAAGTTTCTAGCATTGCCTGATTAATCATACGACTTGGTTGATGGCGGTTCGCGAGTAAAACATCCCGGATGCGACGCTTGCCAAAGGCTATAGCCTTCGGTCCTCCAATCTGGTCAATCAAACCATCTGTGGTAACAAAAACCAGGCTACCGGCCCTGAGCTGCACTAAGCGATTCGTCCAGCGATAATCCATACCACTGTCCACGTAGCCAACTCCCTTGCGGTCACCATCTATCATTTCCACCCCCTCTTCACCGGGGTGGAGCACAAAGAGTATGGATTTAGCACCAGCAAAGGATAAGGTCAGCTCGGCACTGTTAAACCAAAAAAATGCCGCATCCATCCCATCATCAGATCCGGGAGTAGCATCCTGATCATCAATCTGACCAAGCATTTGTTTGATGCCACGGTTGACCTGAGCAAGCAATTGAGAAGGATTATCTGCCCCCAGCTGCTCAATCGCCTGCGCCAGACTACTACTGGCGATCAGCGTCATGAAAGCGCCAGGAACACCATGACCTGTACAATCGGCCACAGCACCAAACCACCCCCCTTGCTGCGAGGCAAAGTGGTAAAAATCACCTCCTACTATGTCGCGGGGTTCCCATACCAAGTCAGAATCGGACAACACATTTTGCAGCGTTTCTCTTGAGGTACGTAACATAGAGCGCTGAATCACACTGGCATATTCGATACTATGAGTCACTTGACGATTGCGTGCAGCCTGTATGTCCGCAACGATTCGCATCAGCTGCAAGCCATGGCCTACCCCGGCCAGCTTGCTATCTCTGGTAATGATAAAACCATCAGCCAGAGCCTTTTCGCCAAACTCTACAGCTTTGAACGTCAAGCTCTCAATATCCATGCTGGCATCGACAATCAGCGGATCTTTATCCATAAAAGCTATACAGCTTTTACGACCATAGAGCTCCTTGTGATAAGGTTTACTCATCTGCGATAAAAAAATACTGCGGCTGATAAGTCCAATAGGTCTATTGTCTTCAGTGACAGGCAAACTCGTCAGATCACGGTGTTTGCCAAAAACCTCTAATACTGTTTCATTAAGATCGTCTGCGGTAACCCAAGGGGTTTCTACACACAAATCCAGCGCGCAGGGTTGCTGGACGACTGCTCTAAAACTCATTGGCGAAAGCTGCGACATTTGCATAATAGTCATCGTCAGTTATGGCAGGATCATTTAGTTAAAGTGATTTGAAAACTATGTAAATCACTAATCTGTATGGACAAAATGCTAGGCTATTGCAATTACGTGTGTATTACAGAAATACTGTTTTTTTATGACGCAGCGGAATGACCAAGCCAATTCGTCATCCGATGCTATTGATCGAAATAAAAAGGAGGCGGATTTTTGCTCGTGGACAGCTGGTCTCATTGATGTGTGCAAACAGCGCCTAAAACCAAGGCAACCTATGAAGCCAGTCCGTTTTCAGAAGCAAGCTCACCAAATTGAACTTACTCTGGCAGTACAGACTCACTCAGATCAAAGGGATATCCAAAACACTTTGGTGGATAGGATAGAGCAAAAAACCACAGACTAACTTGATTGACTCTGACTTTGCCCCCAGGGCTTAGGCATAGCAAGTCCAAAGCCCTGCCCATATTCAACACCAAAATCTTTGAGCAAAATACAAGTTTCATCGTCACTGACAAATTCGGCAATAGCCTCTTTTTTCATACTGTGCACAATGTCCGTCATGGCTTTTACTAAAGCTGCATCAGAGCTGTCGCGTTTCATATTCCTGACAAAAGAGCCGTCAATCTTAACGTAATCCACATCTAAGGTTTTCAGAGAACCGAAGGAGGACATGCCAACCCCAAAATCATCGAGTGAAAAACGGCAACCGAATTGCCTGAGTTCGCTGATAAATCTTTGTGCATGAGCAAGGTTAGTGATGGCCGCTGTTTCGGTAATTTCGAAACACAATTTAGAGCCAGGTACAGAACAAGTTTTTAGTTTATCAATCAACCACTGCAAAAATCCTAAGTCACATAGTGATACTGCAGAGATATTAATGGCGCATTTATCAAGTTCTGTAAGATACTCTGGGCGATGCTCTAATTCACTTAAAACCTTAGAGATGACCCATTGGTCAATTTGCCGCATCATGCCCTGACGCTCAGCAAGAGGAATAAAGACGCCTGGAGAAATATCCTCTCCCCTATCACCTTTGAGGCGCAACAAAATCTCGATGTGGATTTGACCTGTTTTTGCCAGCGGTATTATTGGCTGTGCATAAAGCGTAAACTCATCATTGACCAGAGCACGACGAACAACACTCATAAAGTAACGCTCTTGTTCAATATGGTTAAATTCTGGTGTCTTGTCATCTACAATAAAGTACTGATTTCTTCCTGCATTTTTAGCTATATAGCAGCCAGCGTCTGCTGCTTTCATGATATCGATTGGGTCTCTGCGATATTCAGCGCCCAATTCCAGCACCCCTATGCTGGCACCTACGATAAATACCTGATCATTCCAACGAAACCTGAAATCCGCAATGAGTTTGAGCAGTCGATCCAATAAAGTTTTTACTTGTTGTAATGTCTTGTTTCGAACCACAAGGCAAAACTCATCCCCACCGACTCTGGCCAGCACATCATGTTGTTTCAGGCAGCTCGATAATAATTGAGCGACTTTGCGCAGTAATTCGTCTCCAGCCACGTGGCCGCAACTATCGTTAACTTGCTTAAACCTATCCATGTCGATGTAACACAAAAATGATCTGGATTGTTCATTCACTAAGCGCTGGAGCTCCTGACTGAAAGCATATCTGTTTAAAAGCCCGGTTAATTGATCATGATGCGCCTGGAACACAATCTTTTGCTGCAGCTCCTGCTCTTTTGACACATCGTGCAAGGTTAAAGCTACACCTTTTTCGGTACGAACTAGTTGTATTTTTAGCCAACTGACAGAACTCATGTGCTCTGGCGTTTGAATAATTTCACTGAAAGGTTCACCATCCTGATAAACCTTGAGCCCCAGATCTTCAAGTTCTGGGTGGCCAATATGGTGACTGAGAGTCGTCAGGCTGGTATGGGAAGGAATGGGGTTGATTTGGTGAAATAGCTCAGCTGCAACCTTATTCAGGCTAATCACAGTAAATCGGGGCTTAGTCACACTGCTGGTCACAACAAAGAGCAGAACACTGTCTAAAGATGCATCGGCTGCGGATTGGTAAAGCGACTGTAGCTCTTTGATTTGAAGCTCGCGTCTAAGCCAGCCTGAAAGCGCAAGATAGACAGCTATAGCTAACAAAAACCCTGTAAACGCAATGAGGTAAGGCAAACGATAAGTCTCCTCATAGCTTTGAGTTTTGAGCAGCCAATCTCGTTTTGCGAAGCTCACTTTAATTTCAGCATAGGGATAATTGCTTTTAATCTTGCCCAAAGCAAGAATTTTGGAGTATCCATCCGTAACATCCAGGCTAATTTTCCGTTCTTCAAAATCACTGGTCAGTGCATACAATACAGCCCTGGTGTCAATCAAAGCTGTTAGATACCAGGCTAATTTATGATCAATGTAGACTGGTATACTCAAGGCAACGTGTTGCTCTGACCTCAGAGTGAGGGCACTGGAATGAAACTCATGGGTAAAATCAAAGGTGCTGTTTAATAAATTCTGTAAAGATGTATCTATCAGCTGTCGATTTTTCTGCTCTAGCGCCCAAATGATCCGCCCTTTTCTATCCGACAGGATAATATCCGCATAGCCAGGCAACATTCTGCGAATATCTTTTGCCCTAACATTAAACCAATCTATAGGATTCGCGAGTCCAGTGGGCCAGTTCTCAGCGATGCTTCGAAGAGCCCTGGAGCGGTCAGCGGACAAAATTTCAAGAGAGGTACTCAACTGCTGTGCAAGATTGTTAGCACGCAACTTACTGGTATTGAATTCTTGCTGATAGGAATAAACTGCGATGATTATTGTTACGCTGAGAATGGTGGCAAAGCTTACAAACGGCAAATAATCTGAGAACTTTCGCATACACTACCCCTGACAATACAGCGCTGAGCATACGACAGATTTATGACAAAATTATTGAACTGTTGTCACACACAAAAAAAGAGGAGCCATATGGCCCCTCAAAGACAAGGACTGGAGACGAGGTGGATCAACAAGGAGACAATCCATACTGTCATCATTTGGCTTTCACGAAAGTTCTGATTATCTGAAAGCTGAACAACAGTCCACCCGTTTAGCGGCTAACTTCAGCAACTAACAAACAAGACCAGATGCAGAGATAACTGCATCTGGTCTTCAGTTAATCAAATGAATGACCCGGATTTTGGCAACCAATTACGCCGATAACAAACTGTGAACTCGTGTCAGAGTTTTACCAGACGAGTGCACTATGCAGCCTATGCTGTAGCTTATTATTCCTCAGGATTTGCAATCTGTACTAGCCAAACATCTGCGCAGCGCGTTTTGCCATCTCTTGCTCTGAGACATCTTCAATATGAGTTGAGATCATCCATAAGTGACCAAAAGGGTCTTGCAGGCAACCGCTGCGATCGCCCCAGAATTGGTCAGATACCGGCATGGTGATAGTGGCTCCTGCAGCAGCAGCGCGCTGAACAAAAGCATCCACATCAGGCACATAGACCATCAGCGTGACTGGGCTGGTGCCTAGCATATCCGGGCTTTTATTGCCCCACTCGTCGCTTTGCTCGCTAAACATAAAGGTCGCGCCACCTATACGCATTTCAGCATGCATAACAACGCCAGAAGGCATATTCAGCCGCATTGTAGTTTCGGCGCCAAAAGCTTTTTGATAAAAATCTAGTGCGGCGGCCGCATTTTTAATCACCAGATAAGGCAATACGGCTGCAGAGCCTGCTGGAATAGCCTGAACTTCAGACATCATCTTCTCCTTGTTAAGATAAAATTGAGGCAAAAGCACAAAACTACAGCGCTAAAGTGCTGCTCAAGTATAGCCAGTCGCAGCTACCAGCAGGCTGTTTTTTCAGTGCCGGATCCGGCCAGCTTTTTTCCTGCATTCAAGGTACACTCAGGTAAGTTTTTTATACCGAGTCAGGTGTATGCTGGATCCATTAGTGTGCCAACAAGCCCGTTTATCGCGCGACAGTCGTTTTGATGGCCTGTTTTTTATTGCGGTAAAAAGCACGGGGATTTATTGCCGTACTATTTGCCCTGCTAAATCTCCTGCTGAACATCAAGTGAGCTACTTTTCCTGTGCTGCAGCTGCAGCCTCAGCAGGTTACCGGCCTTGTCTACGCTGCAGACCCGACAGCGCGCCACAATCTCCGGCCTGGCTTGGGGTGGAAACCAGTGTTAAACGCGCTTTGAAACTGATAGCTGAAGGCGCTTTAGTGCATGGCGATCAGGCCGCTTTAGCGTCACGTCTTGGAATCAGTGAACGTTATTTACGTAAGCTGTTTCAGCAACATCTGGGGGTTGCACCTAAACAATATGCCTTGTATCAGCAGGTACTTTTGGCAAAACAGCTATTGCATCAAAGTAGTTTGCCCGTGCATCAAATTGCAGCTTTATCTGGATTTCACAGCATCAGGCGCTTTAACGACGCCTTTAAGCAACAACTGTTGTTAAACCCAAGTCAAATTCGCCGAAAAAAAATAACAGGACTCTCAACAGTGATTGAATTACAACTGAGTTACCGCCCACCATTGAATTGGCAAGCTCAACTGGATTTCTGGCGTCAGCGCACTCTGGATGGCATGGAATGGGTCAAAGGTGAAGCTTATGGCAGAACTTTTAGCTGGCCAACCCAGGACGGAATAGTGCATGGCTGGTTTGAGTTAAGCCCAATTAAAGAAGGCCTGATGTTGTTGCGACTGCATTGGCCCAGCCAACAGGAACTAACCTCTGTACTGCAACGTATCAGGCAATTGGCGGATTTAGATGCCAATATGCCACAGATAGAACAGCAACTTACGCCTGTATTTGGTGATTCTTTGGAGTCAGGTTTACGTTTACCTGGTTTATGGAGCCCTTTTGAAGCTGCAGTACGGGCTATTTTAGGCCAGCAAGTCAGTGTGCAAGGCGCACGCACTCAGCTCAACCGTTTACTGGCCGAATTAGCCCAGCCGCTGCCTGATGATCCAGATAAAAAACTATTTCCAACACCAGAAGCCATCAGTCAAAACGAATTGCTGATGCTCAAAGTGCCACAAGCCAGGCGCGATACCTTAAAACAGCTGGCCGCGACAGTGATAGCCCAACCGCAAAGCACACCGGATGACTGGCTCAAACTCAAGGGCATAGGGCCATGGACTGTGGCCTACAGCAAAATGCGCGGTCTTGCCGACCCGGATATTTGGTTAGGCGGTGATTTAGGGGTGCAAAAAGCCTTAAAGCATCATGGCGATATCACGCCAGAACAGCTGGCGCCCTGGCGCAGCTACGCTACTTTTCAGCTGTGGTTTAGCTTATCCCGCCCTGCTTTGAAGGAGAGCACTGAATGAAACAACTGCAATTTGCCACGCCTTTAGGGCCTTTGGTCGTCACAACAAATTTAAAAGGTGTAGAGTCGGTATTGTTCAGAGATTCAAGTGACGCACCAGATCACAGTAATGACAGGTTGCTACTGGACTGCAAAGCCCAGTTTGATGCTTATTTCAACGGTAGCTTGCAACAATTTGATTTACCTCTTGCAGCCAAGGGCACTGATTTTCAGCAAGCGGTTTGGCAACAACTTAGTAAAATACCTTTTGCACAGCTTCGTAGTTACAGCAACATAGCCCAAGCACTAAATAACCCCAAAGCAGTGAGGGCCGTAGGCGCCGCCAACGGTCGTAACCCTCTGACTATTATTGTGCCCTGCCATAGAGTGATAGGCGCCAATGGTACTTTAACCGGCTACGCAGGCGGTTTAGAACGCAAAGACTGGTTGCTCAAACATGAACAAAATACCGCTGTAGCCTTGGGCTTGTTTCAATGAGCCGTAGGGGCGACCTTTATGGTCGCCCGCCAAGCAACAGGGAATATTCAAATTTTTCGAACACAAATGACAAAACAATCCGCTATTGCCTAACCTCAAGAGCTGTTTTAATAGCTTCATCAACAGACTCTTGAATAGGTAAGTTTAAAATGACAGCCCGTACTTTAAAACAATTGATCCCTGCCATGCTGGCGTCTGACGGCGCTGGCGTAAAAATTAAACGTAGTCTGGGTCAAAGCCAGGGCGTAAGACTGGACCCCTTTTTAATGCTGGACGCTTTTGGTTCAGACAAAGCGGACGACTATATTGCTGGCTTTCCACCCCATCCACATCGTGGTTTTGAAACCGTGACTTATATGCTGGACGGCCATATGCTGCATGAAGATCATCTTGGCAATCAGGGCCATTTAACCAGTGGTGGTTTGCAGTGGATGACAGCAGGTCGTGGCATAATTCACTCTGAAATGCCGCAGCAGGAATCTGGCCTGATGCGTGGTTTTCAGTTGTGGATCAACTTGCCTGCAGCGGAAAAAATGAAAGAAGCCGCTTACGTCGATATCCCAGCCGCAGATATTCCAGTGGAGCAGTTAACAGCTCAGAGTTTTGTCAAAGTTTTAGCTGGCGAAACTATGGTCAATGCCAAAACCATTCGTGGTCCTATTTTTGGTTTATCGACTGAACCTTTGTATCTGGATGTGCAATTAGAAGCAGGCCAAAGTCTGACCTTGCCAGTCACTCTTGGTCATAACGCTTATGTCTATCCTTTTGAAGGCGAAGTCTTTGTCGAAGGCTTAAAAGTAGCGAATCATCACGGTGCTGTGTTAACTGACGGCGATAGCGTTACAGTCTCAGCCAAAGATAAAGCGCGTTTTATTCTGCTGGCAGCCAAACCTATCAAAGAGTCAGTAGTGCAATACGGTCCTTTTGTAATGAATAAGCCAGAGGAAATTGAGCAGGCGATCCGCGATTACCAAGCCGGAACCCTCACCAATAACCAGCAAGCCAAAACAATAGCTATTCATAAATCAACGTAATGATGTAGGGGCGGCGGTTTATCCCCGCCCGTCTTGAATACCAATCCGATGCTAAGTTGGGTTTATCCCCACCCGCCTATTGTACGGGTGTAATTAATAAAGGGCAGATGATATCATCTACCCTTTCTTATTTTGAGGATCGGCAGATGCAACTTGTGGGTATTATCGGCGCTATGGAGCCGGAAATTGCAATTTTAAAAGCTCAGCTTAGTGATATGACCACGGTCAAAATGGCAGATTATGAGTTTTATCAGGGTCGTCTGGCCGATACCGATGTAGTCTTAGTGCAATCTGGCATAGGTAAAGTAGCGTCTGCTGTAGCGACAACCTTATTGATCAGCCAATTTAAGCCTGACTGCGTCATTAACACAGGTTCTGCCGGTGGTTTTGATCCTGAGTTAAATGTAGGGGATGTGGTGATTTCTTCTGAAGTGCGTCATCACGATGTCGATGTGACAGCTTTTGGTTATGAAATCGGCCAGGTACCGCGCATGCCAGCCGCTTTTACTGCTCATCCAGCTTTAATTAGTGCTGCAGAGCAAAGTATCAATACCTTAGGTTTTTGCAAAACGAAAAAAGGCTTAATCACTACAGGTGATGTGTTTATGTGCCAGCCTGAGCGTATTGCTAAAACCAGAGCAGAGTTTCCCACTATGCTGGCCGTAGAAATGGAAGGCGCTGCTATAGCTCAGGCCTGCCATCAGTTGAATACTCCTTTTGTAGTGATCCGCAGTTTAAGCGATATTGCAGGCAAAGAGTCGCCAAGCTCATTTGAAGCCTATTTAGAAATTGCCTCAAAAAACAGTTCAGCCATGGTGCTGGAACTGTTGAAAAACTTAAAAACGGTTCAGCTGAGCTAAATGCCTTACTGGCTGGCTGATCTTTCAGCTTATCCACTGGTGCTGCTAAGCCTTTGGTTGCTTGGCAGTCAGGTGCTATTGCCGCAGGATTACCAGCCCTTAACCTTTTTCCGTATATTCGCGAAACAACTGGCAGTGAAGGTACATCCTGATCCAGCCAGGGCCAGCAGTCAGCAGCTCATCTCTGGTAGTTTAGCTATGGCTCTGGTGTTGTTGCCTACCCTCTCCTTACTCGCGCCTTTGTATTGGTTATCCGATTGGCCTCTGGTGCTGGATGCGTTGCTACTGTTTTTTTGTCTGGATTTTGTGCATTACCGCAAGCAAAGTCACAAAATAGCCCTGGCTATCAGTCAGCAACAAAACAGCAGGGCTAAGGATTTATTACAACCTTTGGTGCTAAGACAAACGCAAAGCCTGAGTACAGCGGGTTTATGCAAAGCCAGTATTGAAACACTATGGCTTCGCACTGCCAAGCAATGGGTCGGAGTCAGTTTTTGGTTTCTGATAGGAGGCGGACTGGCGGCTGTGGCCTATCGTTTATTGCTGTTGTGTAATCAAGAGTGGAACGACAAACAACACAACTTTCGTTATTTTGGTCGCCCTGCGGCTTTATTAACTCACTGGGCCAGTTTTCCTGCCTGCCTGATCACTGCACTGCTGCTAGCCTTTTTGACTGATGTTACCGGCACAGTGCGGCAATGGCGTGAGGCGATGAGACTGAACTTATGTTTATCTCATGTGCTGATTATTGGTGCTTTAGTCGCATCTTTGCGGGTTAATCTGGCAGGTCCGGTGATTTACCAACAGCAGAAACAAAAACGCAACAGGCTAGGTCCTTCAATTCTGCCTGACGCCAGCCATCTGATCAGGTCACTGCAACTGAATCGACAATTTCAGCTTTACTCTGCCTTTATTGTATTTATTTTCAGTCTGTTACAATGTCTGCTGCTTATTTATTAAAGCGCAGGTTATTTTTGTAAAATTCTTTGGAACTGTGCTGGACTTTTAAGCTCTGTTCACTGTATTTTCAACAGGTCCCTACAGCAGACACCTAAAACGATAATAATAAGAACAACCGACCTACTGAGGAATAGTTTTGCCTGTGTTAGCTCTATTGCGCTATCTGTGCAGCTTGTTGCTGCTGACTTGCTTTTGCCAATTCACTCAGGCCGCAACGCTATTGCAGCCATTAACTCCGGACCAAAATTTATCTCAGGGTTCAGTCAACGACTTATTGCTCGACCGTCAGGGTTTCTTGTGGGTAGCCACTGATGCAGGCTTAAATCGCTATGACGGCTATAAAAATTTGCAGATAGGCGCTCAATCACCACAACTGCAAAGCCTGACCTTTAGTAAGTTGCTATTAGACTCAAAACAACAGCTTTGGGCTTTAGCCCCCCGCTCTGGTTTATATGCCTTTGACCCAATAAAAGCAGAGTTGTTTTTGCATGGCACTGTGCCAGGCACTATGACTCTGGACAACCGCTTTACTAATCTGGCTCAAGCCGATAACGATCATTTATTGTTGTCGAGCAGAACCCAGCTCTACCTGTACCAACCAGACAACAGAGAATTAACCTCATTAGCCAAGCTGGATGACTTAGGCTTAGCCAATGCTTTTATTCGTACTTTATTAAATTACAAAAACTGGATACTACTGGGTACGAATCAGGGTCTGGTGATTTATGACAAAACCAGCAAACAACTGAAACTAGTCCCCCATTTACCCTCTGGACCAGGCTCAGACTACCAACGCCACGTCAAAGCATTACACATTGACCAGAATCAACTGCTGCTTGGTACCGTGGAGGGCCTGTATCAACTTGATCTGGACGAGATAGATCACTTTCTTGCAACAGGACAAGTTCCTGTCGCCAAAGAACTGATAGCAGGACCTAATATCTGGCAGATCAGGGGCCAGTCCGATCACCTCTTGCTTGGCACCGAGCGGGGCTTGCTGCGCTATATACCCACTTTAGGCAGCACAGAACTGGTGGTTAAATTCAGCGAAAGCAACTTTCATTTACCCGATGACAATGTTGTGGCTTTGCAGCAAGACGATCAAGGTGGGTACTGGCTTGGTACTCGATTTGATGGCGCTTATTACTGGCACCCGCGCAGCAAGGCGATCCGCAGTTTTAGCCGCACAGGCCCACAGGCGCTCAGTAGCGATCAAATTACGTCAATTTCCGAAAAAAGCAGAGAAGAACTCTGGCTTGGCAGTCGCAATGGTTTGAATTTACTAAATATTGAAACTCAACAAGTGCAGCGTTTTCTGGTCAACCCGGATCCGAAAGCCGTATGGCATACCAGCACCATACTGAATCTTTCAATGAGCCAAAGCGGGAATTTATGGTTTTTATCCTCCAGTGGCTTAAATTATTTTTCTGTTCAGCACAAAGAACTGCAGCCGCCGCTGCTGCAGGATCCAACACAAGATGCAGTACTGACTAAAGCCAGACCTGGCAGCTGGCTGAGTCAGCAAGAGGCTTTTTACTTGCTGACTTCAGATAGTTTCTATCGCTATCAACCCCAAACAGGCCAGGTGACTGAACTGACAGAGTTAAGTAACAAGCTGCCGGCTAATGAGGTCAGGGTTATTTTAGGTAAATGGCCAGGACAGCCCGATTGGCTGGTGTTGTCAGCCTATGAAAAAATCTGGCTGTACAACGAAAAATCAGCAGAGCTGAAACTGCTTTATCAGGCACAAACCAGTCAGGCGTTCACAATGCGGTTTGCCGATCAGATGGCGCTGGATAAAAACAACACCCTTTGGTTCAGTGCTTCCGACATTGGTTTGCTGGCTTTTGATGTCAGCACTATGCAGCTGAAGCATCATTTTCACAGTAAAAACAAACTCAGTACCAATGTACTTTATGCGGTCACCACAGATCACTTAGGACATATCTGGTTTTCCAGCCTGCAAGGTGTGTCGTCGCTGAATGTTGATACCTTGCATATAGAACAGTTCAGCAAAAAAGACGGGTTATCCAGCAACGAATTTATAGTGCAAAGCAGCAAAGCCTTGAGTAATGGCGAAATGGCTTTTGGCTCTATTCGTGGCATTAACCTGCTGTCTCCGGCCCAGTTAACAGAACCAAGACGCAAACCCTGTATTGTCATCACTCAGCTTGATTTACTGTCCTCGCCTATTAAAAGCCCTATGACAGATTTATCAGGTCAGTTTTTTACTTTGCCTTATGACAGCCAGGGCTTAACCATCAGTTACTCTAGTATGAACTTTCGCGACAATAGCAAAATGCGTTACCGTTACTGGCTGGATGGCCCACAACGTTTGATTTTTCCAGAACAAAGTTCCAGCTCAGTGATGTTTCCGCAGCTTACGCCTGGGGACTATCAGTTTAATGTAGTGGCTGTATCACCAGTCACGGGTCTTGAAAGTGAAGTGGCCACTTTGCGTATCAGAGTACAACACGCAATGTGGCTGAGCCACTGGGCTTTAATGGCTTATGCGACTGTCACTTTGATCATTATGCTGTTTTACCTGCGAACCCGGCAAAAACAGCAGCGTATGCTAAAAATGGCTCATGCTAAAGTCACAGCCAGCGAGCAAAGGTTAAAACAGGCCCTGGACTCGATCGACAGCGGCGCCTGGGAATGGCATGCGCGCAAAAACATTATGTTTGCCTCCAGAATTTATAGCATGTTGGGTTATCAGGAAGCGCTGAATCCTTTAGCGATGAGCCAGCATCTGTCATTAGTGCATCCAGACGATAAAGAGGCCTATCAGCAAGCGTGGCAGAAGCTGATGCAAACACCAGATAAGACCTTTGACCACACCTACCGTATGCAGCACAAAACGGGCAAGTGGCTGTGGTTTCGTGACATAGGCAAAGTGGCCGAAGTAGATGAACAAGGCCAGCCTGAGCGGGTGATTGGTACCTTTAGTAACATCACAGAAACCAGAGCGAACCAGGAAAAAGCCCGTTTATTTGGTGAAGCTTTCCAGCAAACCCGTGACTGGGTTGTCATTTTAGACGCAAGCCAGCGCGTGATAGCGGCCAACCAGTCTTTTGCCGATGTGTTTGGTTCTGTTGACCAGTACCTGATCAGCCCTAAAACTCATCATTTGGGTATTAGTTTACAGCGTCGCAGATTCTACACTGCGTTGTTACGTGGCTTGGAAGTCAACCAGCATTGGCAAGGTGAAGAGCTGGTGCATACACCGGACGGCAAAGAGCGCCCTACCCTGATTAACGTCAGTGCTATAGGTGATGGGAATAAGGTGGAGTTTTTTGTTCTGGTGTTCACCGATATCACGGCGCAAAAAGTAGCAGAAGAAGAATTACGTTATTTAGCCAGTTACGATTCTCTGACAGGCTTGCCTAACCGCACTCTGCTGATGGACCGCATTCAACACGGTATAGAGCAGGCGAAAAGAGCGAAAAAATCTCTGGCCTTGTGTTTTATCGATTTAGATAAATTTAAACAGGTCAACGACTCGCTCGGCCACGATGTAGGCGATCAGTTACTACAGGAAGTAGCCAAACGTTTACGTTTAACCTTAAGAGAAACGGACACCATAGCCCGTTTAGGTGGTGATGAATTTGTGGTGCTGCTGGAAAGCTATAAAAATGATGACAATATCAGCCATGTAGCGCGCAAAATACTGCAGTCTATCGGTGAACCTATGCAGTTGGGAGCACACACCGTCAGCGTATCCCCCAGCATAGGTATAGCCGTTTACCCAGACGATGCCACAGACGCCAACTCTCTGCTCAAACATGCAGACGTTGCGATGTATTACGCAAAAGATTTAGGCCGCAACAACTTCCAGTTTTTTATTGCGGAGATGAACGAAAAAGCTCATATGCAGCTGGCAAAAGAAACCCAGTTGCGTCAGGCCTTTAAAGACGGTGAATTTATCAACTATTACCAACCTATAGTGGATTGTCGCAGCCAATCCGTCATAGGTGTTGAAGTGCTGATGCGCTGGCGTCACAAAAATAGCCTGATCCCGCCTACAGAATTTATTCCTATGGCGGAAGATTTACGTTTAATTATCCCTATGACCTTATCCCTGCTGGAAAGGGCTCTTGCGGATTTACAACAGTGGCGTCAGGCTGGCCTGGACTTGTACTTGTCCGTCAACTTGTCTACCAGTCATTTGGAACAGCTGTCTTTAGCTGAGCACACAGAAAACCTGCTGAATAAATACCAATTGCCAGCATCTTGCCTGCGCTACGAAGTGACGGAAAGCGCGCTGATGCGGGATCACGAAAAAGCTATCACTACTATGCTGGCGTTAAATCAACTGGGCATTCAGCTAGCGCTGGATGATTTTGGTACCGGCTATTCCTCTTTAAAATACTTAAAAGAATTGCCAATAGACGCTATTAAAATTGACCGTAGTTTCGTCAAAGACATCGGCATAGACCCGGATGATGAAACTATCATCGAAGCCATTTTGTCGATGGCGGGTAGTCTGGGAATGAGCTGTGTTGCCGAAGGTGTTGAAACAGAGCAGCAACTGGCTTTCTTTAGTAGCCGTCAGTGTTATCTGATCCAGGGCTATTTATTTGCTAAGCCTATGCCGGCAGTGGAGTTGATTAACTGGTTGCAGAGCGAACATCTGAACTAAGTGCTTCGCACTGCGAAATGAAAGCTGTTGCTTTGTTGGCTGCGTCCTCTCGCCCCAGTCACATAGACAACTATGCTCCAGAGGTCTCGCTCCCTTTCGCCCCAGCCAATTACACAACCCGGCGGGCGACCATAAAGGTCTCCCCTACATTTTTCACTCTGCTATACTGCGCGCCTCTTCGAAATACTGTGATAACGAATGCAACCCAATCTGCTCAAAGGCGCCTTGTTGCTGTTACTGGCTGAAGCTTGTTTTGCTGGTATCGGGGCTTTAGTCAAACTCACCAGCGACAGTGCCAGCCATGCCCAGGTGGTGTTTTTCCGTAACTTTTTTGCTTTGCTGGTGATGCTGCCCTGGCTTTGGATCCAGGGCAAAGAACTGTTGTACACCAAACGCTGGTATCTGCATTTAAGCCGCTCAGTCACAGGCATTATTTCGATGTACTGCTTTTTTTATGTCATTAGTCAGTTGCCTTTAGCGCAGGCTATGGTGGTACTGCTGATGTCACCCTTTATAGTGCCGCTTATTGCTAAATTCTGGTTAAAAGAAACCGCTAGTCGTCTAACCTTATTCAGCATAGCGCTGGGCTTTGGGGGTGTATTACTCGCACTGCCTATCGCCAGTGGCGGCGGTGCATTTTATCTGTTTTTAATAGCGCTGTTATCAGCCGTGTTAGTGGCAGTGACTAAAACCACGATAAGGTATATGTCTGACACTGAACCTGCGGCCCGCATCGTATTTTATTTTTCCTTACTCACCGCCATTATTTCTTTTGTACCTGTGCCCTTTTACTGGCAAGAACTGCCGGCTGTTGCCTGGTGGGCCTTTGCTTTTATGGGCGTATTGGCAGCCATAGGTCAAATGGCGATGACCAAAGCTTATGCTTTAGCACCTGCTTCTGATATTGGCATCTGGACTTACAGCTCGGTGATTTTTGCTGGTCTTTTTGGCTATTTATTCTGGTCTGAACCTGTGACCATGAGCTGGTTTGCTGGTGTGGCTATTATCTTTTATGCCGGATATATCAGTACCAGACAACGTCTGTGGTAACCAGACCAAACTGAAACCTTTTGTGCGGATGACAGTTTTTATATGTTTTAATTTCGGGAAAAACCTATTGCCAAAGCCTGCAACAACGCCTAGCTTTATTTAACCAAAATAGGGAATTCGATTCAGGCCTTATCCGGATAAAACCCTGAGGTTTTTGGAAAACTCTGTCCGTCGACGCAACAAGGAGTGATCCCATGTCCAAACTCAACTTTGCCGTCTATGCCGAAGGCATTATCTATCCGACTACGAACCAACCTGCTGTCAGTACTACGCTGTCGCAACTACAAAAGTCAGGCTTTACCACGCTGATTTTAGGCCTGTTTCATATAGGGCGTAATTTCTCTATTCAGCCCAGCCAGATCATGGGGGATATTTATTTCAATGACACCTTAGTGATTTCTGAAGGTCGTTATGTTGGAGATCCAGACTGGCCAGCGTTGATCAATAGTGCCCTGGGCGGCACTGTTACCAGCCTCTGCGCTTCTATTGGTGGTGGCGGTGGTGTGATGGATTTTGAAACTCTGCAAAACATCTATCAACAGAACGATAACAGCTATGTTGGCACCAATTTGGCCTCCAATCTAAAGGTACTGAAACAGACTTTTCCTGCCATTAGCATTATTGATTTAGACTGCGAGGATAACTACGACCTGCCCTCCTTTGTCGCTTTCTGTCAGCTGGTCAACAGCTTGGGTTTTCAGTTAACGTTCTGTCCTTACACTTACCAGCAGTTTTGGACCAACGCTTTGCAGCAATTAAACAACAGCAACAAAGGTGCGGTGAAATGGTGGAATTTGCAGTGTTACGACGGCGGTCATTCAAACAAGCCTGCTCAGTGGGCTCACGCTATTACCGAAGCTATAGCTGATTTTGATACCACAGCTTTTATTTTGGCCGGAGACTGGACTAACGACAGCCCCTCTCTGGTACAGAGCCGGATGAAATCCCTCAGCAGCCCTGCTGTTGGCGGCGGTTTTATCTGGACTTTGGATCAGATCATTGCAAATAGTAGTTCGGACCCACAACAAGCGATGACGGCTTATGTCGATGCTATTTCGGTAGGACTAGGCAACGCGCTCTGAATGCCCTGGCCGCAGCAATGCGGCCTTTTCTTTTATGATCCCCGTTCCATCCCCTAACACAAACAGAAAAGTCGCCCCCAAAATTTATTTCCATCCCATTCAAACCTTTTTTCGTCCACTTACGACTCATTGGTAATAGCGGCATTTTTTGATGCCAAACCAAAAAGCTAAAGTGCAGGAAACACCATGAAAATAGCGGATACCAGTAGCCAGGATGAAAGGCTCTCTCCAAAAAAAACCAATAAAAAACTCTGGGTCGGCGCATCAGGCGGACTGCTTTTGGTGTTACTGCTATGGCAAATTGTGCCGGCTGCGCGCAGCTGGTCACAATCAGACATCTCTGTCTCTTTGTCGCGTGTGCGGTTGGATATAGTCAAATCTGCAGATTTTACCCGTGATATTTCAGCCCAGGGTCAGGTGGTGGCTGCTGTCAGCCCCAAACTTTACGCCACAGCTGAGGGCACTATTAGCTTATTACTGGATGCAGGCACTGAAGTAAAACAAGGCGACGTGCTGGCGATTATCGACAGTCCTGAGTTAAACAACAGATTACAGCAAGAACAAGCCACCTTTTATAGTTTAGAAACCAGCCATGACAGGCAGAAAATCTTAGCGAAAAAGCAGCAACTGACCGACAAAAAAGCCGTGGATATAGCGCTGATGACGCTAACCACAGCAGACAGAGAAAAACGCCGTGCTGATCAAGGCTTTGAAAAAGGCGTGATCAGTAAGTTAGAACTGGAAAAAGCACAGGATGATTTAGAAACCGCCAAAGTTCAGCACCAGCACGCTGTGGAAGACGCCCGCCTGAACAAAGAAAACCTCGATTTTGAAATACAAAGTCTGGCCCAACAGTTAGATCGGCAGCGATTATTGGTGGAAGACTTTCAGCGTCAGGTTGATGGCTTGCAGGTGCGCTCACCGGTCAATGGTTTACTCGGCAATCTGGCGGTGGAAAACAAAACCTACATCACCAAAAACCAGCTGATTTTATCAGTGGTAGATTTAAGTCAGTTTGAAGTAGAAATCGCAGTACCAGAAAGTTATGCCAACGATTTAGTCATAGGCCTGCCGGTGGAAGTGACCGCCGAACAAAAGCTCTATATGGGCAAATTAGTGACTATTTCTCCTGAAGTATTCGAGAACCAAGTCAAAGGCCGGGTGCGTTTTACCAAAGAAGCGCCGCCAGCCCTGCGTCAAAACCAACGTTTAAGCAGCCGTATTTTGCTGGAACACCGCCAGGATGTTCTGCAAGTGGCTCGTGGGCAGTTCCTGGACAGCAGCAATGGCAAATTTGCCTACAAAGTCAGTCAGGGCATGGCTATCAAAACCCCGATCGAAGTCGGTGCGCGTAGCCTGAACTCAGTCGAAATTCTGGCTGGGCTGCGACCTGGCGATCAAATCATTACCTCAGGCACCGATATTTTTAATGGTGCCAGCACAGTAAAACTCAATAACTAATAAAGGCAAACCATAGAGGGACTTAATATGTTAACTATGAATAAAATCAGTAAATCTTTTATCACGGACGACGTGGCCACTCATGCACTGCGCGATATTCAGCTGCATGTCAATGAAGGCGACTTTGTTAGTGTGACTGGCCCTTCCGGCTCAGGCAAAACTACCTTTTTAAATATCGCAGGTTTACTGGAAACCAGCACCAGCGGCGAATACCTGCTGGACGGTGAAGACATCACCCAATTAAACGACAGCGGCCGCTCCCGCATGCGTAATCAGAAAATAGGCTTTATTTTCCAAAGCTTTAACCTTATTCCTGATTTAAACCTGTTCGATAACGTCGATGTGCCTTTGCGTTACCGTGGCCTGAATGCCAGCGAGCGGAAAAAACGCATTGAGTACCATCTGGATCAGGTGGGTTTAGCCTCTCGTATGAAACATCTGCCAAGCCAGCTCTCCGGCGGGCAGCAGCAACGTGTCGCCATAGCCAGAGCTTTAGCAACCTCACCCCGCTTCTTACTGGCCGATGAACCAACAGGAAACCTTGATAGCCAGATGGCGCAAAGCGTGATGAGCCTATTGGAAGACATCAATAAAGCCGGTACCACTATTTTGATGGTGACACACGACCCAAGCCTGGCCGCGCGCGCGCAGCGGCAGATTTACATTAAAGATGGCCATGTCAGCGAACTGACCAGCAATAACCCGAACCTGCATCTGGTTAACGAAGCTTAAGGAGCTGCTATGTTTTCTTATTATTTAAAACTAGCCTGGTTAAGCTGTAAACGTACCTGGGGCATGACTTTGCTAATGGTTTGCGCCATAGGTTTAGGTATTGGCGCGTCCATGACCACTATTACCGTCAACTACCTGATGTCGGCCAACCCTATACCGCAGAAAAGTGACCAGTTGTATTTTGTCCAACTGGACGCCTGGCAGCCAAATAATCCTTTCAACGACGACGGCGATGCCCCAACCCAGTTAACCTATCGGGATGCGACTTATTTATGGCAAGCACAAAAAGCCAAACGCCAGAGTATTCAAAGCGGTATGGTGGCTGTGATAGAACCTGCTGACAAAGAAGTACTGCCTTTTATGGTGCAGGGCCGCGCCAACAGTGCCGATTTTTTCCCTATGTTTGATGTGCCTTTTTTATACGGTAGCGGCTGGGATCATCAGGCCGATCTGAAAAAAGAACGGGTGATAGTAATCAATGCCGAACTGAATGAACGTTTATTTGGTGGCAAAGACTCGACGGGAAAAACCCTGCGGATGGCGGGTGAAGACTACAAAATCACCGGCGTGATGGGTAGGTGGAACCCCAAACCACGGTTTTACGATATCAGCACAGGCTCCTTTAACGAGGTGGAAGAAGTCTTTGTGCCTTTTAGCTTAATCACTGAACAAAAATTCAACCGTTCTGGCAATACTAACTGCTGGAAACCCACAGATTCTGGCTTTCAGGCTTTCTTAGATTCTGAGTGCATCTGGGTACAGCTTTGGGTGGAACTACCCACAGCCCAGGATAAAGAAGCCTATTTCAGCTTTATGAACGCCTATGCCAAAGAGCAGCACCAATATGGCCGCTTTGCCCGTACGGACAACAACAAATTACGCGATGTGATGCAATGGCTGGAATACGCCGAAGTGGTGTCAGACGATGCCAGCATGATGATGGCGATGTCACTGATGTTTTTGCTGGTGTGTTTACTCAACACCATAGGTTTGCTGCTGGCGAAATTTTTAGGCAAAGCTGCAGAAATAGGTGTGAGGCAGGCCTTAGGTGCCAGCCGCAATGACTTATTTATCCAGCATTTAATCGAATCAGGCTGTATAGGCTTGGCCGGTGGTTTATTGGGCCTGCTCCTGGCCTTACTTGGACTCGAAGCCATAAAAATCATGTATGGCGACTGGATCCGCGATTTAGCCCAGCTCGATTTCACTTTAGTGGCTATGGCAATCAGCCTGGCTGTTGTGAGTGCATTATTAGCAGGTTTGTATCCAACCTGGCGCGCCTGTCAGGTGCAGCCGTCTGTTCAGCTGAAAAGCCAATAAGGAGATTGCCATGTTAAACCTGCTTGCCAGACTAGAGCTTGGCCCGATATTCCGCGCTTTAATGCGCAACAAAATTGGCGCTTTGCTGATCGCTCTGCAAATCGCCCTGACCCTGACCATTATGGTCAACGCCATTTTTATGATGCAGGAACGCAGTCAGCAAATGGCACGAGCTAGTGGCTTAGATGAAACTAATACTTTTTATCTGAGCAACACCATCTTTGCGCAAAACTACAATGTGAAAACCGCTTTACAGCAGGATTTGCAACGCATTCGGCAAATTCCGGGCGTGGTCGACGTAACCCAACTCAATGCTATCCCGCTAAGCGGCGGCGGCTGGTCTATGAGCCTGCAAACTAAAGCCGGCGATGATATTGAAGGTACAGGCAGCGCGGTTTACATGGTGGACGAACAAGGTATCAATGCGTTGGGCCTGGAGCTTATCGCTGGCGAAAACTTCCAAAGCTCAGACATCGACTGGCGTGAAATAGGCAGTACCAAGTGGCCAGCTAAAACCATTGTTACCAAAGCATTGGCAGAAGCGATGTTTGAAGGGGACTGGAAAAGTGCCTTAGGAAAAACTGTCTACATTGACAACCATCAGCCGATGCAAATCACGGGCATTATCAACACACTGCAAGCACCATGGAATGGCTGGAATGGCGTGGAGCGCAGCATGCTGGTGCCACAGCAATTGGATGGCAAAGGCAGCCGCTATTTTATCCGCACCGAGCCTGGTCGTCGTGACGAGTTAATGCCACAAATTGAAAAAATGCTGGCCGAAAGTGACAGAGGCCGCATTATCCGCAATGTCACCAGCATGGAACAAACCCGTGACGAAAGTTATCAGGAGCATCAGGCAACCAACACTATTCTGCTGACGGTCATTATCGTACTGACCCTGATCACGGGCTTTGGCATTGTCGGCCTGGCCATGTTCAGCATCAACAGACGTACCCGCCAAATCGGCACACGCCGTGCTTTAGGTGCCAGCCAGTGGCAAGTGATGCGCTACTTTATGCTGGAAAACCTGCTGATAAGCGTCGCTGGCGTAGTCTTAGGTGCAGCTGGAGCCATAGGCTTAAATATCTGGCTGGTGGCGACTTTTGAGATGAGCCCATTAAGCCCTGTGTTGTTGGTGATCGGCGTAGTGGTTTTGTTAATAGTCGGCCAGTTAGCCGTTAGTTACCCTGCCCTGGTTGCATCGAAAATTTCACCAGCGACCGCAACCAGAGGACGGGCTTAGACCTATTGTAACTACTCCCTGGTAAGTGAAAAGTTACCAACCTTTCCCTCAGCTTTTTTGTCCTTCGGCTGAGGGATTTTTCCTTATGGCTGAAGGCCTCAAGCCAAAGCTAATCTGACAGCAAAGCCGGTAAATAACAGTCCCAATATCAGATTACCTGCCTGCCCTGCCTTGGGCTGGCCTTTAAAGAAGCCGGCTATAGCGGCGCCTGCGTAAATCAGCGTGGTTAGATACAACAGACTAACCAGTTCCAGTACCAGAGCTAAAACCAGATAAGGCACCCAGCCCGGACTGAAGCTGGAGTCGATAAACTGGATAAAAAATGACAGGAAAAACAAAATGGCTTTGGGGTTAGTCAGGCTTAACAACAGCGACTTACGAAACACAGCAGCTTTTGTAGTAGCCTCAGTAACCGCAGGCTCTTGCGCAGAATTAGCTTTTGGCTGGCGCAAACTCAATAAAATTTGCACACCGACAAATAACAAATAAGCAGCGCCTAAGTAGCGGATCCAACGAAATAATTCGGGTGAAGCTAACAGCACTGAAGCTAAGCCAAGATAAGACAACAAGATCAGAGTTGCATCTCCAATCAGCACTGCGGCCAAAGCGCGCCAGCCGTGGGCTGGTCCCTGCACTATACTGGTTTTCAGTACAAACAGACTGTTTGGTCCTGGCATCAGGATGATGACGATAACGCCGGCCAAAAAAGTCCAGAACTGAATGACACCCAGGTTTTCCATTGTTTTATCCTATTGGCTTTATTGCGGTACTTTTCTTGCGACAGTTATCTTACGACAGTTATCTTACGACAGTTATCTTGCGACAGTCATCTTACGACACTAGAGCTGTTCTTCCGGCATCACTCTATTGCGGCCTTGTTGTTTGGCCTGATACAAAGCTTCGTCTGCTACAGAAAATAATTTGCGGGCACTGTAGCCATAGTCCTGTGCTGTACTGACGCCAAAACTGGCAGAGACAGCAAACTTGTGCCCTGTTGCTGAGGTATCAATATCAGCTATGGCCAAACGTATAGTTTCGGCTAATGCACGGCTCATCTGCAGATCGCAGTCTTGCAGCAACACAGCAAACTCTTCACCGCCAATGCGGCCTATGGCATCACTTTTACGTAAACACTGCTTGGCTGCATTAGCGGCTTGTTGCAGCACCCAATCGCCTGCCTGGTGGCCATAACTGTCGTTCACTTGCTTAAAATGGTCCAAATCAAACAAGACAAAACCGAGTTTTTGTTGCTGACTTTGAGCCGTAACTAAGTTGGTCGCCAGCACATCTTCAAAATGATCCCGACTAAATACTTTGGTTAACTTATCAAAAGTAACCCGCTCTTTGAGCTTAATGCCGGAGCGATGAGTGCGAAATAGTAGGGTGACCAGCAATAGCAGCAAGGTAACAGCAAACAGCAGATACAACCTGCTATTCGTTGATTCAGCCTTGGCCAATTCGTTCTCCAGTTGCAGCTGACGGGTTTGCTGATTCAACTGACTAATTTCCTGTTTACGCTCTGCCGCCTGCATTAAGGCGGCGTAATAAGCCAGAGCTGCTGTCATTTGCCTGTTATTCGCTTTCTGATAAGTTTGCTGATAAAGCTCAAGGTAATGCATAGCTTTTGGCTGATCACCCAGTAATTTATAACTTGCAGCCAGCCCCTGATAAGCCAGCAAGGCCACTTCCAACGAATTCTCTATGGCTTTGGAATGCAGAGAATTTTCAAGCTGCTGTGCACTCTCGGTAGTTGCCACTTTGTTTTGACTTTCCGCATTAGCTCTGGCCTGAACCGCCATCCATATCAGCGTTAAATTGTCATATCCCAGCAGGCTTACTGCAGAGTTTTTTGATTGAAGTAATTCTAACGCTAATTCAGGTCGATGCTGATTCAGGTAAATGATGCTGATAGCGCTATCTGTTAACAGAGCATACAGCTTATGATTACCCGCAGAGCACTGCTGGTTATCCGCTTTAATTTGCTCAAAGGATTTAACAAAAATACCGCTTTTATAAGCTATTTGACTTGTCAAATATAAGACAGTACAACGAACTCGCTCCGATACATTCTCCAGCCGCATTTTTCGGACAATATTGGCTGACTCGTCATACAAACCGGAATCCATTAAGGCTAATGCCATTACAATAAGGCCGCTAGCTTTGATTTCATCTGTCACTTCTGCAAATTTTTCATCGCTAAACTGCAAACCATAACTAAAAGCCTGATAAAAATTACCAGTGTGCTGATGTAAATTAACCAAAGAAACCACGGCTCTATAGCTCAAGGCTAAATTATCGGACTGATTCAGCACTTTAGTTAGAGATGATTCGGCAACAGCATAATCGCTGCGCAAAATAGCGGCTCGCCCCATATAGAATGCCAAAGTAATTCTATCATTCTCACTCCAACTGTCGTTAGGAGCAGAGGAAAGCTGATCTACATGTTCGATAAAAGCTTTGGTGTTCGAGCTAAATAACGACTCGATATAATCTATATCCAGCGAATTGGCTGCCATAGCAGAGGGCGTAACAGCCCCCAGAAATATGGCTATAAGCAATAGATCGAACCATGACAGCCAGTTTTTCATTTACACTACAGCTCTTACACTTTGTAACTTTTGCTCTTGTTCTTCTTCCTCATCCGGCTCTTCATCGTCCGGCGTGTCAGGAACAACACAGCAAACAATATCACCGCTTGTTTTGACCATAGTGGCAATAGCAGCGCGATCGCCAGACAAAATCACGCTGATTTCCTCTGTGCTCAGACCTTGTTGTTCCATACGCTCACGCAGCTGTTCAGGGCTTAATGAGCGCAATTCAGCGCTTGAACCAAAACTGGTAATAAAACTCAGTAAATTACTCATAGGTTTTTCCTTTTTTGTTGTTAACACGACAGCCTTATCTGCTATCGAATTCAGCCTTCCAGTTTGAGCTAGCTCAAGTTTCGTCGATTAAAGCTGCAAAGCAGCTAATTTTTCCTGCATCACCAGATTAGGTGTCAACTTTTCTGCCGGCGGTAACACCAGCGTTGTATGTAAATAAATATCTGCATCCGGCAATTCAGCCAAGCCAATCTGCTGCGTTCTTGGTTCACCTACAGGCAAAGTACAAGCCTCATATAAAATCACAGGGTGATCCGCAGGATAATACTCAGACAGCAGTTCCACTAACAAAGCCAAGCGCTGTTTATTGGTATGAAAACGGGCTGTGGTTAAATCCCCTGCCACTCCGGCTTGCCACAAAATCAAATATGCGCTTGGATCAATCCGGCGCTGATAAATCATCAACTGAGTGGTTTCAAAGTTCTGACAACCATAACGCCCGGGATCAATGGCTAAATCGGCAAATAAACAGTCCTCGGCTGAGACTCCTGGCTCCATATGAGCTTTGTAGCCTTGTTGCCTTGCCTCTGCAATAGCTTTATGAGGTACCCAGGCAAAAACTCCCGGGTGACCATAAAAAGCCCCCACAACCTTTTTACCTAAACGCACTTCAGCCAGCATGGCATCCACCATCTGGCGATAACTGAGTTTTCTATCCTGACCTTCAGAATAGAACTGCTGCAGGCTGCGAACATCAGGGTGCATGGCTTCCAGCCATTTTTCTACCACGCCATGCGACATCAGTGCAAAAACCACATCGGCCTGCATTATATAACTTTGACTTAAAGGCGTGATATGAGACGCCATCGTCATACCAGTACCAACACAAACTAAAGAACCTGAAACTACCGTCATTTATTCACCATCCAAGGTCAGATAAGGTGGTTGTCTTCTCAGGTCAACCCAATACTTTCTTTCCAACTGCCAGAAGCAATAGCCCGCTTCATGACGCAATTTTTGCACTTTTAACCTTTTGAGCAGACCTGGGGCTGCCCTATTGTTATCTTGATGTTTTGCTACTACTGCATCGAGCTGCCACTCTGTGAATCCATAGTTAATTAAACCTGACAAGATAGGGACCGAATACCCCTTAAAGCAAAACTCAGGCAACAACATCAAACCAAACTCTGCAACACCTTGCTCTTGCATTACAAAGGCGGCAATACCCAGTTGAGCCCCATCTGCAGAACATACTGTCCAATAATAATATTTAGACGCTGGTTTAGGTTTCAGCGCCTGTTTAAACAATAGGTTAGCTCTGTCCTCAGCCAAGGGCATAGCTATATATTGCATTACAAATGGGTCAGTAAAAAGACAACAATATAACTGCCTATCATTTGAGCTTAATGGTAACAATTCAAAGCCTTGATGCTTGATCGGCCGCTGCTCTCGTCTCATTTAGGCTACATTTTTATCTGAATTCGGCCGCTATCGGCAGATTATTGAAAAACTTGAATTTTATTCTACAGCATGCAACCTTTTTTTAGCTTTATTTTCATACATGTGTCTGCAAAAATACACACTTTAATCCTCCATCCACTGAGCAGCGTCGACAAATCAGCTCCGGCCTGATCCACTGCTGGCACTTCAAGCCCTACTAGGATAAAATGCGCGTCCTTTTTCTTGGCGTTAACTTTTTTACGGGCTACAACACAAATGGGCAAAAAGCTGCACATTAAGACCTGGGGCTGCCAGATGAACGAATACGATTCATCAAAAATGGCGGACCTTTTGGATGCAACTCATGGCTACACACTTACCGAAGATGCTGCGGAAGCGGACGTGATCCTGCTGAATACCTGCTCTATTCGTGAGAAGGCTCAGGAGAAGGTATTCCATCAGTTAGGTCGCTGGCGTCCGCTGAAAAAGAAAAACCCGGATCTGATTATTGCTGTCGGTGGTTGCGTGGCTTCGCAGGAAGGCAAAGCCATTCGTGAGCGTGCGCCTTATGTCGACATCGTATTCGGGCCACAAACTCTGCACCGTTTGCCGGAAATGATTAACTCTGTGCATGGTGATCGCTCGCCCGTGGTCGACGTGTCCTTCCCTGAAATCGAAAAGTTCGACCGACTGCCAGAGCCAAAAGCCGACGGCCCAACGGCTTTCGTGTCTATTATGGAAGGCTGTTCTAAGTACTGTACTTTCTGCGTAGTGCCTTACACCCGAGGTGAAGAAGTCAGCCGTCCACTGGATGACGTTTTACTGGAAATTGCTCAGCTGGCTGAACAAGGCGTGCGTGAAGTCAACCTCTTGGGTCAGAACGTGAACGCTTATCGTGGTGAAACTTTTGATGGCGGCATTTGCCACTTCTCTGAGTTATTGCGTTTGGTCGCAGCTATAGATGGCATAGACCGTATTCGTTACACCACATCGCATCCTGTTGAATTTACAGACGATATTATCGAAGTGTACCGTGATGTGCCTGAGCTGGTCGATCATCTGCATTTACCTGTGCAATCCGGTTCTGACCGTATTCTGGCGCTGATGAAACGTAACCACACCGCCATAGAGTACAAGTCCAAAATTCGTGCACTGAAAAAAATCCGCCCGAATTTAAGCATGTCGTCAGACTTTATTATCGGCTTCCCTGGTGAAACCGCAGAAGACTTCGAAGCCACTATGGATTTAATCAAAGCGATGAACTTTGATATGAGCTTCAGCTTTGTTTACAGCGCCCGTCCTGGTACGCCAGCGGCTGACTTACCGGACGATGTGTCAGAAGACGAGAAAAAACAACGTCTGTATATACTGCAGGACCGTATAAACCAGCAGTCATTGCAAATTGCCCGTGCTATGCTCGGCACTGAACAACGTATTCTGGTCGAAGGCCCGTCGAAAAAAGACATTATGGAGCTGACCGGCCGCACTGAAAACAACCGGGTGGTGAACTTTGAAGGTTCTCCGGATATGATTGGTCAGTTTGTTGATGTTTTAGTCACTGATGTCTTTACCAACTCATTAAAAGGTAAAGTGATCCGTACTGAAAAAGACATGGATTTACGCCGCGAAGTATCGCCACAGCAAATTATGGCGGCCAAAGCAGCAAAAACAGACGAATTGGGAGTGGCGACTTTTACTCCTTAAGAAGATATCTTCACTACACCAGCCAAAGTAATTGGCGTTGCAGCGCGACGACAAGGGCGGCAGTCCCCAGGCTCATAGTTCACTATGTGACTGGGGCTTTCGCACCAAGTCAACAAAGCTGCGGCGTCTGGTACTAAGGCTGCACAAATGAGACAGAGCATTGGATAATCCGATCACTAGCTTAGAATTTTCTCTCTCCCCTTTTGAACCTCAGCGTCTGGCTTTTTTATGGGGCCCCTTTGACGATAACTTACGTCAGATTGAACGCCGTTACCGTGTGCAAGTGTCCTACCGCGATAACCAGCTGCGTTTAGTGGGTTTAACCGACCAGCTGGAGCCGGTAAAACACATTATCGAAACACTTTACGGCGAAACAGCCAATGCCCAGGGTAAAGCTGTGCCTTTAAGCCCAGAGCAAGTGCATCTGGTGATCCAGCAAGAACAGCAGGAACCCACAGAGCAGCAGTTTGACGAAGAGCAGGTCAGCATTAAAACCAAAAAAGGCGCAGTCAAAGGCCGCAACGCCAATCAAAGCGCTTATGTACGCAATATTCAGCGCCACGACGTGACTTTTGGCATAGGCCCTGCCGGTACAGGCAAAACTTACCTGGCTGTGGCTTGTGCGGTCGACTCGCTGGAAAAAGGTGAAGTGCGCCGTATAGTGCTGACCCGCCCTGCGGTTGAAGCGGGTGAGAAGCTAGGCTTTTTGCCTGGTGATTTAGCCCAGAAGGTCGACCCGTACTTGAGGCCTTTGTACGACGCTTTATTTGAAATGTTAGGTTTTGAAAAAGTTGAAAAGTACTTAGAGCGTGGCGTGATTGAAATAGCGCCGCTGGCTTATATGCGTGGCCGAACCTTAAGCGATGCTTTTATTATTCTGGATGAAAGCCAGAACACCACAGTGGAACAAATGAAGATGTTCCTGACCCGTATTGGCTTTAACGCCAAAGCGGTGATCACAGGCGATGTTACGCAAGTGGATTTACCACGGGGCCAGTACTCAGGCTTAAAACATGCGATGGACGTATTGTCCGATGTGCCTGAGCTGAGTTTTAACTTCTTTAAAGCCAAAGACGTGGTGCGTCATCCTGTGGTACAAAAAATTGTGATGGCGTACGAAGCTTTTGAAGAGAAAAAACAGCAGGCTCTTGAGGCTGAAAAACAAGCAGCAAAAGAAGCCGCCCAGGCTGCAGCCAACGCGAGTAAAGACTAAACCATGAGCATTACCCTGGATTTACAACTGGCGAGCGAAGCGCCTAACCTTCCGACAGAAGCTCAATTCCAGCTGTGGCTTGAAGCCGCTATTTTGCCTTTTCAGGAGATAGCTGAAGTCACAGTGCGTATTGTCGATGAAGAGGAAAGTCAGCAGTTAAACTTCGATTATCGTGAAAAAGATAAACCGACCAATGTACTGAGCTTTCCTTTTGAGCTGCCGCCTGGTGTCGAAGAGTTGCCGTTATTGGGTGATTTAGTCATTTGTGCTCAGGTGGTGGCTGCAGAAGCGGCTGAGCAAGGCAAAGAATTACATCATCACTGGGCTCATATGGTGGTGCACGGTTGCTTGCATTTATTGGGCTTTGACCATATAAATGACGCAGATGCTGAAGAAATGGAAGCGGAAGAAATTCTGATTTTGCAGCAATTGGGCATAAAGAACCCTTATATTTTAGAAGATTAACTGTTATTTTATTTGCTTTCGTACCTGAAGTCGCAGCTCTGTTGACTCTAAAGTCCCGCTGCACATTGCCTTGCTTCAGGTATTTCCTATTCAATTACTTGGAGCTTAAGTTCACTCATGGGTGACGACCATTCCCACTCTAGTCGGGGTTCTGCCGCCAAATCATGGCTGGAGCGTATAGCCGCGATTTTTACCGCAGAACCACAGGATTTATCTGATCTGGTTGAAGTGATCAATGAAGCGGCCATGCGCAAGCTGATTGATAACGACACCCAAAGTATGTTGCAGGGCGTTTTGGATGTATCCAAAATGCGCGCCCGTGACATTATGGTGCCTCGTTCACAGATGGCCACCATCAACATTGACCAGTCGCTTGACCAAATGATGCCGCTGCTGCTGGAAAACAACCACAGCCGTTATCCTGTGGTCAATGAAGACAAAGACCATATCGAAGGTATTTTGCTGGTTAAAGATTTACTGCAACATGCCTTGCAAGGCGGCACCGAATGGAGCCTGCGCGACTTATTGCGCCCTGCCGTTATTATCCCGGAAAGTAAAAGGGTCGATGCCTTACTGAAAGAATTCAGGCAGAAACGTTACCATATGGCCATAGTAGTCGATGAATACGGTGGTGTGTCTGGTTTAATTACCATTGAAGATATTCTTGAACAAATTGTCGGTGAAATCGAAGACGAACACGACGATGAAGAAGATGTAGATATCAAAAAAATGGCCAGCCATGTCTATCAGGTCAGTGCTTTGACTCCTGTGGACGAATTTAACGAAAGTTTTGGCACCAGCTTCGATGAAGAAGAAGCAGGTACCATAGGCGGTATAGTACTGCACGCTTTTGGTCATATGCCGGAAAAAGGCGAAACCATAGAACTGCAAAATCTGACCTTTAAAGTCAGTAAAGCCAATAACAGAAGGCTGGTGCAGTTGCAGGTGATCCGCGCTAAAACGGCCATAGAAACTTCAGCGCTACAGAAGGATTAACTTTTGCTGTTGTCGAAAACCACTTGGTTTCCAGCCCTGCTTTTAGCAGGGCTGGGTGCATTAAACACCTTAGCTTTTGCCCCTTTTAGTTACCATATGCTGCCGTTGCTGACTTTGTCAGTGCTGGCGTATTGCCTGCTGCAAGCGCAAAGCCCCAAACAGGCCGCTATTTTTGGATATGCCTATGGCTTAGGCTGGTTTGGTGTAGGTATTAGTTGGGTCCATGTCAGTATTGCCACTTTTGGTGGTATGCCCCTTGTTGCCAGCCTGGCCATTATGTTGGTACTAGTCGGCTACTTGTCTGTGTTCCCTGCCCTCGCGACCTGGTTTAGCTGGCGTTTTCGTGGCAATTTCTGGTTTCCGCTGCTGGTAGCGTCCAGCTGGTTTATTGCCGAAAATCTGCGTTCCTGGTTCTTAACAGGTTTCCCCTGGTTATCTGTGGGCTACAGCCAAACCGATGGCTGGATGGCGCCCTGGGCACCCGTTGTTGGCGAAACCGGCATTAGCTTTTTAATGCTGTTAATAGCTGGCTCTGTCGCTGTTGCTGTGCAACGTAAATTCTGGGTGTGGCCAGCTATTGCGTTTTTGATACTGGCGGTCAGCCCTGGCCTTCATCTGCTCAAAGGCTGGCAAGAAACAGGTGCTAAGGTAAAAGTTGCTTTGGTACAGGGCAATATAGCGCAGGATTTACGCTGGGATCCGGCGCAGGAAGCCATCACCATGCGTAAGTATATGGAACTGAGTCGCCCTCATCTGAACACAGATATTATGATTTGGCCTGAAGCGGCCATTCCACAATTAGAGCCTCTGGCGTTAGCCTATTTATTTAATTTGGATATGCTGGCTGCAGAAAACAATACAGCTGTAGTGACAGGGATTCTGGATTATAAAGAAAACGGCGATGCCTATAACGGCATGATAGTGCTGGGTAAATCAGGCGAAAAAGCCACAGGCGGCGATTACAGATACAGCACCAAAAACCGCTACCAAAAACATCATTTATTGCCGATCGGCGAGTTTGTCCCCTTTCAGTCCATACTAAAACATGTGGCACCGTTTTTTAATTTACCTATGAGTTCCTTCAGCCGTGGCGACTGGCTACAGCCCAATTTACAGGCCAATGGCTATTCGTTGCTGGCCGCTTTGTGTTTTGAAATTGCCTTTCCTCGCCAGATGATTGCCAATTTTAACGACGATACCGACTTTCTGCTGACGGTCAGTAACGATGCCTGGTTTGGCGATTCGATAGGTCCACATCAACACTTAGAAATAGCCAGAATGCGGGCTCTGGAGTTAGGTCGTCCTTTGCTCAGAGCAACGAACAACGGCATTACGGCTACTGTGACTGCGGATGGCAAAGAACAGGCACGTTTGCCCCAATTTGAACAAGGCGTCTTAACAGCTGAAGTGCCATTGGTACAAGGCCGCACTTTATACAGCAGTTGGAGTGACTGGCCTGTACTTATTGTGAGCCTGTTCTCTGTTGGATTGTTGAGTTTCAGACGCTACCGCTGGGGTCAGAGCCTTGGCTCTGACCCCCATATAGAATCAAGTTCAGAATCAAATTGAGTTAAATCGTATTATCCGATGCGAGGGTCAGAGCTGATAGCTCTGACCCTGCACCATTTAGAGCTTATAGCTCTGCTGGTGTCCTAACCTGGTTTGATACTGCTTTTTCGTGATGTCATCGACAAAAAACCAGCGAGCATCCACTTGTGCTTTGCTAAAGGCTACCAGCAAATAACCACGTTGATGCAAATTACAGTACTCCAGCTCGTCAATCAGAGCCGGCAGCACAGCGGCTAGTTGCTCCACTTGTGTGGTGTTCAGCTTCAGATAGGTTTCAATACCAGGCGAGCTGACAGAAGGCGTGGCCAATTCTATACCTACATGATTGCCTTGCTGATCATGCAAACTGGACGCCCAGGCGTTATGTGTATCGCCCGCCAGCACCACCAGCTTTTTGTTCTGCTGTAGTGCTGTTTTATAAATCACTTCGCGCTCGTACGGATAACCATCCCAGGCGTCCAGGTTGTAAGCGACAACAGAGTCAATACGTTTTTTGTCTTCAGCACTCAGGCTGGTATCCCCTTTGGCAACACGCTGTTTTAAAGCGGTTAACTGAGCTATTTTGTCGACTAACTCTGGGCCAGGTTTAGAAAAGGCCGACAACAACTCAGACGGAAACATCATCTTCGCCATCAACACCTGCTGCCCCAGCACCTGATATTGAGCTTTAGAGCGCAGCAGTTGCGCCTGCAGCCATTGCTGCTGTTTTTGTCCCAGTAAAGTCCGCTTTGAATTGGTTAAATCAGCGATAAAACGCTCACTATCAAAAGCGCCACTGGTTTTATCTGTGTAGTGAGCATACTCAAGCTGTTGGTTGCGGCCTTCAATGCGGGTGTCGAGCATATGCAGGTCAACTAAATCACCAAAGGCAAAACTGCGGCTTAAGCTTTGTTGCTGACCCGACACAAGAGGCCGTATTGGCATCCACTCGTAATACGCCTGCAGGGCATTGAGCTTACGCAGCTGATAATCGCCTTCATTCTGCTGATGGTTTTCGGCACCATCTGTCCAGGCATCGTTGGTAATTTCGTGGTCATCCCAGACACAAATAAAGCTGTGGTTGGCATGAGCCTGCTGTAAATCTTTGTCGCTGCGGTACAAAGCGTAACGTTTACGGTAATCGGTAAGACTGACCATTTCGGCCTGATTATCAGCAGCTAAAGCGCGGCCTAACTCCACAGAGCGCTCTGTGGCATAACCACCTTGCTCGTATTCGTAAATGTAATCGCCTAAATGCAGCACAGCGTCCAGTTGCTGCTGCGCAACTTGCTGGTAGACATGGAAATAACCAGCCGGATAATTGGAGCAGGACAAGACAGCAAAGCGGACCTCTGACACAGAGCCTGCAGGTAAAGTTTTGCCATGGCCTGTAGCAGAAACCGTATTACTGTCGCTAAAACGATAGTAATAACTGCGGCCAGGCTGCAGACCTGTTAAGTCCACTTTGCAGCAATAATTAGCTTCTTTGCGCGCCAGACAAAGCTGCTGATGCTGCACTTTGCCAAAGTCTGGGCTATCACTGACTTCCAGCAGCAATTGCACTGCATCCACTTGCTGCGCCGGAGTGACTTTAGTCCATAAAATCAGGCTGTCTGTTAAAGGATCACCACTGGCAACCCCATGTAAAAACTCGATAGCACTGCTGTTTTTCGCAGTGGCACCAGTGCTGCTGCAACCAAACACGCTACTGCTTAACCAGGCGGCTCCAGTTAAAAAAGCGCTGTTTTTTATAAAGTTTCTTCTGCTTAAGTTCGTCATAATCCCTCCCAAAACTCACTACTCTAGAGGTCTTTAATGATTGTTTTATGACGAAAAATTGTGACAGCTTGTGATCTATCTAGACGGTAGAGTCAATCACCGCAACAACTGATCCAAGATGGCTTAAAAACGTTCACCCAAGTCCTGCTGAACACAGCTACACTTTTAATCTACGCAGTAATTATTCTGGTCTGTAGATCACGTCAATGCATATTCCTGGTGCCGTTGTCGTCACCTGGTCCGGGCAAAAGAGGTTTTTATGTCTATCTATCCATTCCGCCAACAAGCATTTCGTATTATGAACAGCATCAATCTGGTGTTGATGCTGCTGGCTTTAGCTTTGGCCAGTTGGCATCAAAGCTGGGGCGCAGCCTTTTTGATTGGTTTGCCTGCTCTTATCGTACCTTTTGTATTGTATAAAACCTTAAGGGACCACAGGCTTTCGCGTATTGCTTTTGGTGTTTCCTTTATGCTGTTTAGCGCTTTGCATATTCATCAATCCAATGGCGTGACTGAACTGCACTTTAGTATTTTTGTGCTGCTGGCTATATTGAGTGCTTTTCGGGATTGGACTGTTATTGCGGCAGCTGCCGTGACTATTGCAGTGCATCACTTGCTGTTCGCATATTTACAAATGCAGCACGCCGCTGTGTTTTTAGTACCAGCTCAGGACGCCACTTTTGGTAATGTACTGGTGCATGCCGCTTATGTGGTCGTGGAATCGGCTGTACTTATTATTATCACTTTAAATTCATACAAAGAAGCTATGGTTGGTCTGGCTTTTTCAGAAACAACCAAAGAGCTGGTGGCTGATCCCGCTCATATTAATTTAACGGTACGTTGCCCGGATATCAGTTCCCGTCTGGTCCAGCAATTTAATCAGGCGCTGGATGGTATTCAGCATACAGTGCAAACTATTAACCAGTCTGTGGCTCTACTGCATACCGAAAGCGCCCATTTATCAGACGACGGCCAGCAATTGGTTGCGGGTATGCATCAGCAAAATGCGCAGGTCAAACGTATAGCAGCAGCTTCTGAAGAAATGGCACAAAGTATTCAGGCTTTGGGGGAATTGGCAGCTGCAGTGCTCAGTGCAGCAAAACAAGCAGAGCACAGTTCAGTGTCTGGCAAGGAATCTGTCGACCAAACCATAGCCGCAATATCCACTCTCGCTGTGACACTGCAAGACGCAGGACAAAAGGTCGACAGTATGGCTTTATCCAGTAAAGAAATTACCTCTGTACTTGAGGTCATCAAAAGTATTGCTGAACAAACTAATCTGCTGGCATTAAATGCTGCTATCGAAGCAGCCAGAGCTGGCGAACAAGGCCGTGGTTTTGCCGTAGTGGCAGATGAAGTTCGTACTTTAGCTGGTCGTACTCAGCAATCTACAGAACAAATTCAGCGCATGATCCAAAACCTGACCGAGGCCAGCCAAAGTTCAGTCCGCTCAGTGCAACATTGTTTAAGTCAGGTTGACCACACCGTCAGTCTGGCCAAACGCAGCGATGAGCTGCTGAACACAATTACAGGAGAGGCGCAGTCCGTAGCGAGATCTGCCGATATTATGGCTGGCTCTTTAGAGCAACAACGCCATGCCAGTACTGAGATGGCACAAGGCGCTCAGTATCTGAGTGACAGTGCTACATCTCAAATGCAGCGCAGTGAAAAGGTAAAACAAAGTACAGTGCAAATTGAACAGGTTGCAAACCAACTGGCCTCTGAAGCCAATAGATTCAGCAGTTGAAAGATCAGCCTGTGACACGCAGAGTAAAAGCGGCTGTTTTGCTGTTGTTTGTTTGGATAACAGCAAGCGCATCAGGTTTTTATTGGTTCTTTTTAGGTCACTACGGTGTATTCGATGAGCTGTCTGTGTGGCAACATCAGCCACTTCTGCCAGAGCAAGTACAAAGCAAGCTGAATCAGCAACTGTTACCAGACCGCCGTTGGCAAGCGGTGTTAATAACGGACTCACGCTGCAGTTGCAGCTCTTTTGCCAAAGAGCATCTGCAGCGTCTGCAACAACGTCAGCCTGACCTGACCGGCAAAGAGTTGGAGCTGGCCGAAGCAACAGCACTAGGGATAGACATCATAGCCACACCGATGTTGCTGCTGTTTCAAAACCAACAGCTGCTTTATGCCGGACCTTTAGCCACAGATTTCATGTGCAGCGACAATGCCAGTGTACTGGAAGGCATTATCAGCGGCCTCACTGTATTACCAGGTTTTTGGCTGAATGGCGAAAGCACAGCTTGCCGATGCAGGGCAAACTGAGTGGATAAAACGGCTGGTATGGTGCCATAGTGAACTTAACTTAGGTGTCAGGTCTAATGTGATTAGTGAACTTAGGTGTCAACACATTAGACCTGAAAGTATTTTGATATCAGCTCTATTCTTTGCCTTGATTTTGGCTCCCTTGCCTTAGGCCTTACCTCATCTCCGCCTGCCCAACCACAACCATGACAATAACAGACCCCATACCCAGTGTATGGCGCCACCGCCGCCACCAGATCCTGCAGAATTGTCGGTGCCTGGGGTTGCTTTGGCACTTATGCTAAAAGTCAAAGTAGCTTCTGCAGTTAAACCTGAAGGATCTGAAACTCTGACTTTCATAGTGTCTGAACCTGCGCTTGTCGCCAGATAACTCAGTTGTCCTGTAGCCGAGATGGTCACCGAACCTTTGGTAGGTTGTGCAGTAATGGCATAACTCAGTGAATCACCATCTGGATCCATCGCATTCAGCCTGGTGGTGAAGGTCACACCTTCCTGAGCGTTGTAGGAACTATCCGAAAACTGAGGTTGGCCGTTTGTCGCTCTGATTTCAATCTGAAACTGTTGCTGGCTGAAGTTCTGCTGGCTATCTGAACTTGTTAGGGTAAATTGATCCTGCCCTGCATAATCCCTGTCAGGCTGATACCAAATCTCCGTGCCATTCAGTGTGACTTTGCCATGTAAAGGTAATGTAGTCAGGCTCAACACCACAGGATCCGATTCAGGGTCAACACTGCTTGCCACTAAAGTTGCAGCACTGTTTTTATCCATAGTGCGAACGAGTTGACGCAGCTTCGGTGCATAGTTTTGTTTTAGCAGCAAAGTCCGGCCGTCCGCTATTTGTCCAGCTATCAGATATTCGCCTAACTTCGCAACCTCCACAGCACTGCGATAATCGGGCGTGCTATTGAACCATGGCAAAGCCAAAGCCCCTAAACTCAAAGGAGCCACGGGATTAGCCGACAGATCAAACAAACAAAGATCGGTTCCGCCTGTTGCCGAGCCAGGGCTACTTATCAGCAAATCATCTGTCACTCTCAGGTCGGCTTGCCCACAGTTTGCCAGTGCATCTTCTGCACCAAAACCACCAAGGCGTTTTATTATGCCGTTGTCCGGACTGAATACTTCTATCCCTCTGCCCGCCCCAACCTGCTGCAGATAAAATCGCCCTTTGTATGAAGTCATACTGTGTTTTTGCCGGCCAGGCTGAATAAGAGCCGAGGTCACAGCCTGAACACTGCCTTTTAACTGATGTGTGACAGGGTCGAGTTGCACTGCATATACAGCATAGGAGGTACTTTGTGGCCCGGACTCTGCCAAAGCCTCAAACAACAGCCAATCGGCGTCCAACTGGAACATACTGATATCCAGCACTTTAGCGTTACCAGGTAATATCAGTGAAGCCCAGGGGATCTGTACCGGGCTGGTATTGAGAATGTCTGCTGATCCTGCCGGATAAATAGCAAAAGCCTGCTCAGTAAAGCCACCATTGATAATCACCAGATCCTCAGTGCTCTGCCAGTAACGCACCGAAGGTGACCAAGCCCGACTGGCTGTACTCTGAGCTTGCGCCTGCCATTGACCCTGTTGCTCAGCAAACTGAATCAGCTGACCTGCATTGTTGCGTACCAACACTTTATTTTTCACTGCCAGCATATCGGCAATAGAGCTGCTGTCTTTGAACAACTCAGCACTAAACTCAGGCTCAGAGGCAGATAAACCATAGACTGCTGTGCTGCCGCGGACAAATAGCAGTTTTTCTGCAGCAGTTATGCCCTTGAACGCCTGAGTGTGACTAAAAATATCAGGTCCGGCACTTGGGAATAAGCTATTCCAGTTCAATTGCCTGGCACCTGTAGCCCCCAAACAAAACCAGCTCTGCCCTTCTGTCGCCACAGCAGTACAGTGTGACTCTTCAGCTAAAGGCATAGACTCTATCGCAATAGTATTATTGTCTAACTTCAGCAACTGAACTGTTTTTTCGCGGCCCAGGCCTGCTCCGTAGTTATAGATTTTGTCATCTTTCAAAAACAACAAACCTGGTGTTTGTAAATCTTTTAGATAATCGGCTTGATTTTTCGCCCCCCATCCTTGCCCATCCCAGCTCATCCAAAGGTATTTATTTTGCATATCGAGGTAAATAAACTGCTCTGGGCTTAACAAACTCAGATCAGCCACTGCGGCAAGCTCAGTAGTGCTGCTTCGCAAACTGCTCAGGTCTATTTTTTGTACTTTTACTTCAGCGCCTACATAACTGTATTGCCAGGCCAACAGCAACTGGTTTTGCTCAATTCGCATATCAGCCTGGTAATAACCTGTTGGCTTAGCAAAAAGTTGATGCAATTCAGGTTGACCATTTTTCCATAGAAACACCTCAACACCAGCCTGACCTTGTACCGCCAGATAAGGACCGGATTGAGCCAGACTTGAAGCCGCTTTGTCAGCCCAACTGAACTTGAGCAATAATTGACCTGCGCTATCCAGTTGATAAAACCCTACACTCTGGCTCTGAGCGACCACCAGATAACCTGCAGACCAGATCGCGGCATTCACCTTGGAGCTGAACGAGAAACGATGCTGAGGTTTGGTTTGCCCAGTAGCGGTTTTGTCGTATAAATCGATGTAATTGCTGTCCGCTGCTACGGCCAGCAGAAAATCCCCGGCTGGTTGAATAGACTGGTAAGAGGCTCCAAATTGTTTCTGTTCAACATAAGTGTATGGTGTGGCATGAACTAAAGTTGTGACGGCAGAAAATAGAACTAAAGCAGAGATAACCGCTGTTTTCATAAAAATCCTTTTTAAATCTTGTTCCTAATAACACTAACACCCTATCAGATAATAAATAGATGTAAATAGACAACAAAAAAGCCAGAACCCTTTGTTCGGGTTCTGGCTTTTTCGGCGAAACGCTGATTTCTACCACTGAATCAGGCTGCAACAGTAAGACAAACTCTTGAGTAGCCCAGTGCTCTAGCGCCTTGCCGGCCAATGATGCACAGCCACAGATAACAGCACCAGGATCAGCAAAACACTAAACTCTGCGCCGTTACGGCCTGGCCCTACGACAAACCAGCCTACCTTGGCATGCAGAATTGCTATACCTGTGGCGTAGAGGCCGACAAAAGCCAGACAAAGCAAAGTGACATAACGGTTGAGCGCCAGAAATAAAGTACCGATAATTTCAAAGGCAGTAATAGCTATGGCTATTAACAAGCCCATAGGCCAGCCATTGTGTTCCAGCCACTGACCAAAAGGCGCTACGCCGCCAGTCAAAGCTCTGTACCAACCATGAGCCCCTATCAAACCGGCAAGAGCCAATCTCAAGGTGCCCCAGCCAAAGATCTGTTGTAGTGCCATAGCTTATCCTGCTGACTTCTGATTGTTTTGCTGCAGTTGCTGTAGTGCCTGCATGGCTGCTTCGGCCTGATGTACAGGCACCAGCACATGATCGTGATAGGCTCCTGCAAACACATTACAACTCAAACCTGCATCCGCTAAAGCTGTGGCAAAAGCGGCGGTCAGGCCGACGGCCTCTAAATCTGAATGCACGGTAAGGCTGATCCAACGGGCTCTGAACAAAATATCCAGCTGATAGTCTTGCGCTTGTTGTTCGGTCAGAATCAGAGTCAGACCTTCTTTTTCTTTAAAGGTCGCCAGAGGCAGAGGCCCGTGCCAGCTTTTATCCAGAGGCCAGATACAATAGACGTAAATCTCCGGCTCTAACTGTGGTTGCATAGTACTAAGTAACTGCTCCAGCGCTTTAATAGCAGCTGCCATTGAAAATCTCCCTTTGTTGACTCAGTGAGCAGGCTCTGCGTGCGCCGTTAAAGACACAGGCAACTGCCCTCTGGCCTGTATTTTTCCGAGTAAAAAAGCCACCACAGCGTCATAAGCAGGGCCGGAAAAGGGCCTTGATGCTGTTTGTGGCCGCTGATTATAGCTGTAGGTGGCCAGCCTCAAGTCAGCACTGGCGGCAAAATCAGTCAGCTCATAAGGAGTACGTAACGACACCATCACCGTTTTTTTACCCAGAGCTTTAGCCTGTTGGAGTAATTGAAGCAGCTGCTGTTTTTGCTCTGCCACTGTCAGCTTCATCGCAGGTAAAGCCTGTAAGTCGGCCAATACCCCAAGCTCGGCGGCACTTTGGGCTGGTGAAATCAGTGAACCCAAGACCAGATCGGCCTGACGGATCTGCGCTACTGCTAAAGATTGCTCTGACGAGGTTAAATCACTGCAACTGACTGACTCTGGCTTTATCCCCCACAGACTGAACGCCTGTAACCAGCTTTGACATTTCGTCAGGTCCGGGGCAATCAGGTGCACTTTCAAAGCGGCCAAATTCAGCGGTAACTTTAATTTATTTTCGCCAACTACCGTCAGGCTGTCTTGCGCCAGTCGTTGTTCCAGTTCGATATCAGTAGCTAAACGTTGATCGTCACTAAGCAAAGCCTGAGGCTGAGCTTTACCCAGCTGCTGACGCAAGCGGACTATACGCTCAGCAGATTGGGCTATTTCACTGCTGTCGAGCTTGCCTTGCTGCACAGCGGCCACCACCACGTCGATCAGCACAGCCAAAGCCTGAATATCAGAGGGAGTTTTCATTTCATAAGGCATCAGGGCTATATCTGCGCCTGCTGCAAAAGTTTCTATCACAGCCTGAGCAGGGTCAAAAAACTGGCTGATACCAGCCATATTTAGCGCATCAGTAATGACGATACCGTCAAAGCCCATATCGTCGCGCAGTAAATCCGTCAGAATAGCTCTGGATAAAGTGGCGGGTTTGATTACGGCCTCGCCGGATTTAGTGATCAAGCTGCTATTATCCAGCGCCGGATACTGAATATGAGCTGTCATCACCATGGCAGGTTGATGCGCTTTGATCAGCTGTCGGAACGGGTATAAATCGACAGCCTCCACTGTGGCTCTGTCATGTTCGACTAAAGGTAACCCTGTATGGCTGTCGACATGAGTATCACCATGACCAGGGAAATGTTTGATGGTGCCTAAAACCCCAGCCTGCTGCATGGCACTGAGCATAGCGCCTCCTGCCTGGGCCACTGCTAAAGCATTGTCGCCAAAAGAGCGGGCATTGATCACTGGGTTAGCCGGGTTGTTATTCACATCCAGACTAGGCGCAAAGTTTAAGTTTATGCCAAGTGAGCTTAATTGCAGCGCAATAGCCTTGCCGACCTCTGTCGCGTAGTTAGTGCCTGACGACGCCAGAGTAGCGCCTATCGCCATGTTGCCGGCAAAAGCCGGAAAATCTGCCACAGGCAAACGGGCAACGCGGCCTCCCTCCTGATCGATGCCAAGTAACAGCGGTAAGCCGTCACTGCTGGCATTCTGTAAATCTGCAGTTAAACGGCGGATTTGAGTTTTATCTTTCAGGTTATTGGCAAATAAAATCACCCCACCCAACTGCAGGCTGGTGATGGCATCGGCAAATTCTTTTGGCAAAACAGTCAAGTCGGTTTTGCATTCGGCTGAAGAGCCTTGTGCGCAAAAATGACGCAGATCGATCATCAACTTTTGTCCGATCTGACGGCGTAACTCCTGCTGATCCAGAGTTTTTTGTCCCATACAACCTCCTGCACTTAACGTCATTACAGCCAGCAGCAGTGCATATTGTTTCATCTTGTCACCACGTCCTGAGTTTAGGCCGCCACTATAACAGTGCAGAGGATCGGGGCAAAGTCTCAGCTTAAGCAAGCAGCTGAGGAAAATCTGGCCCCATAGCGGAAAAATCTGGCGTGCTGACACAGAAAAACCGATAAAAGTTTGCATTGATGCAGGTATGAGCAGTTATAATCCTGCCAGTCTTTTGTTGTTAAGCCGTATCCGGACAGGTTGTTATGTATAAGCCCACACCATTGTTAAGCTATTTTTGGGGTTTGTTTAGTGGTTTGATTGTCTCAGCCTTTTTATTTAATTCTCTGACTCAAACTGAAAAACAATCAGAGCAAAAGCCCGCAGAGCAAAAAAGCCAAATCCCTGCGACTGTAAATAAAGTAGCAGCTACACTGGACGCTCCGGCTTTGTCCCTGGCAGCCAGAGCTGAATTATTGCTGAAGTACTACACCATCAGAGATGGTGCAGAGGAAACGAACTTAGCACCAGCCTTACAACAAAACGGCCACCTGGTGATTTTCCAACAAATGCTGCAACAAAGCACAGCAGACGTCAGTGATTTGATCCAATCCACCCAATCTTTTACTGCGGCTCAGTTTTATGCGTCTTTAGTACGTATCAAACAAAAAGATGAAGAGCAACAGGCCAAAGCCCAGCTTGAGTTGTTAAAACCAGTACAAGCACCAACACCTACGCCAGTAAATAACGGCTGAAACGATCAAGTTCTGAATTTTTGACTATAGTCTGAGCATAGATAAAGGTCAGAGAGCAGGTCGATGAAGTATCTGTTATTGGGCTGCGCCTTCTGGTGCTCCCTGCTATCAGCAAATATGGCCTGCCCTTCCACACTTCGTATGGCCTACAACACCAATTGGTTGCCCTATGTCAGGGTAACCCATGACACTGTATCCGGCTCAGATATTGAACTGGTGCGGGCTTTGGCTCGTCAATTGGGGGCATCACTGCACCTGGTTCAAATGACAGAACAGCGAGCGCTGCAGCAATTACAACAAGGCGAGCTGGACCTGTTATTTGCTGCGTCCTACACCAAAGAACGTGCAGCTTACGCATATTTTTCAAGCCCTTATCGCGAAGAGAGCATTACAGCTGTAGTACATCGAGAGCTGCTTGCTCAACAACCTGAACTGACTCACAGTGCTGAATTTTACCAGTTGGCAGCCAAACGCTGGTCCGGGGCCATCAATACTGCCGGCTATTACGGCGAGGAGTTTGAACACTTCAAGCTAAATCAGGGCCAAAACAGATTGTTTCATGTATCCGAAGAACTTCGACGCTTACAGATGGTTGCACAGGGAAGAGCACAGTATTCTCTGGTAGACCCTTTAGTGGCCCGCTATCACATCAGTCAGCATCAGGAACTTTCAGTACTGCAGTTACTGCCTTTTATGCTGCACCGCAGTACTATCCATTTGATGTTAAGTAAAAAAACTATTTCTCCTCTTTGCCTGGTGCAACTGGATCAGCAGCTCAAAATCCAACTCAGTCAGCAGACTGCATCTGAGCAATAAAGGCATTCGAATCCGCTATGGCTTTGTTCATTTCGCCAACCAGGCTGCTGACGTCCTGTTGCAAAGTAGCAAAATCAGTGTGAATAGAGCCAATAGCCTTGGCATTTAAGTTATGTTTTAAAAACAGGACGTTGTCGTGCATGGTCCGCAGCACAGGCTGCATTTTCTTTTCAGCGGAACGCATCTTTTTCAAAAGCACGTCAAACTGCTGCTGCGTAGTCACCAGTTTTTGTTTGCTTTGAGCTTTTAAACTAGCGTTTTGGTATTGCCCCAGCTCGTCCCGCCATTCGTTAAACAAGGCATCAGCCACTGATTCCACTTTGTTAATGCGACTACTGACCAGTTCAGCTGCTTTGATGCTTTGCTGGTACTCTGCATCCAGCTCTTCGTATTGAGTCTGTAAATCACCACCATGAAACTTCAGCAACTGACTCAATTCATCCAGCGCATCTTTAAATTGCTGCTGCCCCTCGACCTGCGCATCACGGGCATCTTTGACCCTGTCGACCAGAATTTCACGCTTTTCCACGCCAAATTTTTCCATAGTGGCGTAATAGGCTTGCTGGCACCCAGCCAAACTCAAGCTTAGTAGAACAAAAGCCGTTACTGATCGCATCTTATATTTCACTCAAGCACTCTCCACTTTGGTTTACTGTTGCCGCATGGCTCGCACGTTCAAAGCTTATCTTAAGATGGCCTCCAGACTAAGCAACTTAAATTGCGAAGGCAAAACTTTGCCACTGACTTTATAGCCAGCCAGCTAAATTGCAGCTAACGCCAATTCTATGCACATTTTGGCCAAGAATAGCCGCTTTCAATCCATATCACCCCACTTTTCCTTACCTAACTTTACCCGGCCCCCACAAATCTAAACCTGTTTTGGTCGGCACTTTGCAGCTTTTTTTGGGCGATCAATTCCGGTCGCGTTTCTTGGAGAGCATGAATGAGCATTCAATTCTCTAGCCAAAGTGCATATAGCATGGGCTCAATGCCAAGGCCTCAGTTAAGTAAAGAACAACTCACTGAAGCCGCTGGTAATTTATTTGGTAAATTGGATAGTCAAAACAAAGGCTATTTAGAGCAAAGCGACTTTTCCAGCTTGCTTAGTGGTCTGCAAAGTGAAGAAGCCAGCAGTAAAACTGAAGAGCTGTTCAGTTCACTGGATTCGGATGGCGATGGTCAACTGACCAGCACGGAATTCAGCGACAACTTCAGTAACTTGCTCTACAGCGCTCAGGGCACCATGGACCACAGGCAACCCCCACCGCAAGATAGCGGCAAGTCGAAGGATGAGCTAACAGCTCTGCTTGAAGAGTTGGAACAGGAGGACGAAACAGCGACAGAGGGACTGCAGTCCTTGCTGGATAACTTTGATACAGCGGACGCTGATGGCGACGGCAAAGTGACGATGCAAGAAGCCATGTCCTACAGTCAGAGCACACAAGGCTCTGACCCGACGTCAGCAACAGGAGCAATGCCACCACCACCTCCGCCACACGGAGCTATGGGCGGCGCGCCACAGGACAGCGGGAAAACTGCAGATGAGCTGACCGCTATGTTGGAAGAGGTGACTGAAACGGACTCAGAGATGGCTGCAGGATTACAGTCGTTGATCGACAATTTTGACAGTGCGGATGCAGATGGTGATGGCAAAGTAACAATGCAGGAAGCCAAAAGCTTCAGGGAAAGCCAGCAAACGGAAACCTCTTCATTAGCCAGTAAGGTCAGCACATCCTCAGATCAGAGCGAAAGTATCAGTAAGTTACTGAGCCGCACCATGGCGCAACTGATGGAGACTTATGGTGGTTTAACCAAAACCACCACTCAATCCGGTGCTGCGGTAAATATCACAGCCTGAGACTAAAGTTACCAACAAGAGTATAAAAGTCAGGAGTTTCAGGGCCTTTGGCAAGGATGCCGAGCCCTTTTGGCTCTCTGCATTAAGCTGCTCAAAGCCGCACTTTTTTATTCGACTGACTACAACGAAATACGCTCAAAACACCAGCACAAAAGACCAACACCTGCTCTGCTCAAACGCAGCTGTCGCCTTTCACGCAGCCTTTGTTGCCGCCTTATGGTTCAGTGGCAAACTGACAAGTCAGTTTTAGTCAGGCCAAAAAGCACAAAGTGCAGCTTCCAACTCTGCTAACGACTGCACTTCCAGATCCGCTTTTATACCTGCAGGTAAACTGGCCGCAAAGCGATTGAGCCAGCAGGTATAAAAGCCTGCCTGTTTACCACCACCAATATCAGCAATAGGGTTATCCCCCACCATCAACACTGTGGCCGGATCCGGGTTACCCATCAGCTCCTTAGCATGAGAAAAGATCTGCGGATGAGGTTTAGCTACGCCAACCTGCTCGGAGATCACCAGAATATCAAAGTGATTATGCAGGCCGGTGCGTTCTAAACGGATTTGCTGCAAGTCGGTAAAACCATTAGTGATAATGCCTAATTTTGCTTTGCCCTGTAGCGCGTTGAGTAAACTGACAGCGCCAGGTAAAGGTGTGCACACTTCAGCCATGGCTTGTAAAAAGCCGGAATTAAGCACTGAAGGCGCAACATTTAACTGCTGTCCCCAATAGCTAAAACGTTGTTCCTGCAGATGTTTTGCACTGATTTCACCGCTTTGGTACTGCAGCCAGAGTGGCTGGTTCAGTGCCTGATAGTCTTCATAATGCTGGGTAGTAAAATCCACGCCATAGCCTTTAAACAGCAAGTGCAAACCAGCATAAGCATCAAAATGAAACAAGGTTTCATCGGCGTCGAATAATATCCAGTTAAAAGCTTTCACGTTCTTTCTCTTCACATCGTAGTAGAGGAAATATCAGAGATGTAGATCAGAGCTGATCACTCTGATCTACTGATCTACTGATCTAAGGCGTTAATCATCGGAGCCGTTGACTATAGCTGCAATCTCTTCCAGACGGCGCAGCGCCAGATAGTTGATGGTGCGTTTTGGGTACTGGCCTTTGCTGTTACGCTCACCTGCAGGCGTATCCATTAACAGTTCCAACGCTTCATCCACACCTTTGACGACGTAAATATTGAACTGGCCCTGTTCAACCGCTTTGATCACTTCATCATTCAACACCAGGTTCAACTGGTTACTGGCCGGAATAATACAACCTTGCTTGCCAGTTAAACCACGGGACTGACACAAGCGGAAGAAGCCTTCTATTTTTTCATTGACACCACCAATGGCCTGTACCTGACCATGTTGGTTGATCGAACCTGTCACCGCCAAACTTTGGGTAATAGGAATATCTGCAATAGCAGAAATCAGCGCGCACACCTCAGCCAGTGATGCACTATCACCATCTATTAAACCGTAGGATTGTTCCATCGCAATATTGGCCGACAAGGTCAGCGGGAAATGCTGGGCGTATTTAGCACCTAAGTAACCTGTTAACAGCATTACACCTTTGGAGTGAATGGATTTACCCAACTCTACTTCACGTTCAATATCGACCACACCAGTGGAACCGGCAAAAACTGTGGTACTGATGCGGGCTGGGGTACCAAAAGCTGTATCGCCAATTTCCAGTACAGTTAAACCGTTAATCTTGCCAACAGCCCAGTCGTCTGTGTCTATCAGGATCTGGCCTTCCTGAATATCTTCCAAAAAGGATTCGCTGATGCGGCCTGTGCGGTACTGTTTACCTTCGAGCGCCATTTGTACATGCTCGGCTCGCAGTTCAGTCGAGTCATGCTGAGTGGCATAAAAACAGGCTTCGCGCACCAGCTCCAGCACTTCAGCAAAACGGGCTGAGAGTTTGCGCTGATGTTCAGCCTGACGGAAACTAAAATTCAGCAACTGCTTTAAACCGCAAGCGGACAAGGTTTCCATATCCATTTGCTGAATTTGATCCTGAATTTGCAGCGACATATAACGCACAGTTTGCTCGTTAAAAGGCAAATAATGCTCAAAGTCGGCTAAGACGCGGAACAGTTCGTTAAACTCATCATCCACATCCTGCACCAGATAATACAAATCCCGCGACCCCAAAAGCACTATTTTTACGCTAAGCGGTATCGCCTTAGGCGTAATAATGGTGGAGTTGGTGACCGCATGATCGCTTAAGGTATCAATCAGAATTTCGCCTGTTTTCAGCGCCAGTTTCAGCGCATCCCACAAACTTGGCTGTGATAGCAAGCGGTCAGCATCCAGCACCAGATAACCGCCATTGGCTTTATGTAAAGCACCAGGGCGGATCATACGGTAATTGGTGTACAAGGAGCCTTGCATGGAGCTGTATTCCACCCGGCCAAATAAATTGCCGTAGCTTGGATTCGGCTCAAAAATGATAGGAGCGCCGTCCATCAGTTCATGATGCATAAGCACATTAGGCACAAAGTCGCCAACAAAAATACTGCGGATATCCAGCTCTTCCAGCTTGTCGCTTTCGGCCTCTTCCGGCAGTAACTCCAGCATGGCTTTGACCAGAGCAGGCTTCATTTCGCGCAGATAACGCAACACACCCAGCTCGCCTGAATAATCGTGTTCCAACTGCTTCAGCAATGGCTTAATGGCCTGTTCTATAGTTTCGCGACGCAGCGCCCTCAGGTTTTCCGACAGCTCACGTTTCCACTGCGGTAATTCCAGCAATTGCTCGTTTAGTATGGTTTCAAGCTCTGAGACTAAATCGTAGAAAAACTGGCGTTTTTCTTCGGACAAATTAGCAAATTCATTGTCATCCAAGGCTTTACCATCGACCACAGGCGAAAAACTGACAGCGCCGTTTTCTTCATAAAGCACTACTTGTTGCTCTAAGGCCTTACGTTCCACCAAAGCAATAGCAGCTTCGTATTTGTCATCAAAGGCCTGATGTATGGCTTTTTTCTTGCGCTGATAACCCGGGTTATCAAAAGCAGCAGGGAAGGTGTCGAGCAGCTCGTCTATTAAGGCTTCTACCTTTTTTACCAGCACTTTGCCTTCACCAGGCACTAAACGTAAGGTGCCCGGAATACGCTCATCATCAAAGTTGTTGATATAACACCAGTCATCCGGCGTGGCTTTTTCGCTGGCCGCTTGCTGCAGAATGTCCTGCACTAAGGTGTAACGGCCTAAGGCTGGCTCGCCCATCACGTAGAGGTTATAACCAGGCATATCCATGCCGATGGCAAAATTTAATGCGGCTTTGGCTCTGTCCTGCCCGATAAAGGTGCTGGATAAACCGCTGACATCCAAAGCTTGCTGGATTAATTCAGGGGCAAGATAAGGACCTAATTGTTCAGGGGAAAGCGCAAGGGAACTGCTCTGTGGCGTCATGCAAAAGGCTCTTACTAATCAATAAAAAGGAAACTGCCTCATCTTAACAAATGACGGCGTAAAAAGAACAACTACAACACATTTTCACTAGGCTGCCGTACTAAGATGGCAGACCTAAGCGGGAAAACTGCTGACCACCGCAGTCGGCACAGCAACTCAGTTCATCGGGGTGAAAAAAGCTTTGGGTCTGACCACAGGCATTGCAGCGGTACAAGCCCATCCCGACCCGCTCCCCCTGCAGATACACACCATGGTGATGCAAGTCTTCCAGCAACTCTTGCCACTCCACTTGGGTTTTGTCGGTGATCAGCGACAATTCGTACCACAGCGCCTCAGGCCAGATCGACGGCTGCTGATCTGCGTCTGACTGGCGTTTTAAGGTCTCCAGAAACAACTGGGTTTCGTAGGCACTTAAGTCTTTGCCTGCTTTCAGATAGGCCCGGATAGTCTCAGACCATTGCACCAGCTGGCTCACCTGCTCTTCTCGGGTTTGTTTCAACATTTCAGCTAACTCGTTGAGCCAACGTTGATATTTGTCTGAAAAATCTGCCATGACGACCTCCTTTAAGTCGAGTATAGCCTGAATTTCACCCTCTATTGATTTCACTCACTATTGCCGAAACGACTCCCCCCTTCTGGTAGCAGAGAATTCGAATACGTCAACCCGATTTGACGGTAATTATCAATATTTTTAAAATTTTCACCGCAAACCCCTTGTTGAAAGCGTTACAGATCTCTATGGTGACTTTTGCTTTATTCTCTGTTTGAAGATGTCCACATCCAAGGTACAAGATGAATAAACGCTTATAACATTTAATAAGGAATTCCAGGATGAATAATAAAAAAATAGCTATCGCCGTGCAATTGGCATTAGGCTTCGTTGTTGCAGGCCATGCGCAAGCTCAAGAAGCGGACACAAAAATCGAACGTATTGAAGTTACAGGTTCCAAAATAAAACGTATCGGCGAACTATCGCCGACACCAGTGACCGTCATTACCGGTGACAGCATTGTGGATGCAGGTATCACAAACATTGGTGAATTACTGAACGACATGCCGAACTCAGTGACAGGCCTGTCTCCAGAAACAACTAACAGCACTATCTTCGCTTCAGGTCTGAATAACACCGCCTTGCGTGGTTTAGGGACTAACCGGACTCTGGTTCTGGTTAACGGCCGTCGTTATGTCGGTTCAAACCCTGGCAACAGCGCAGTAGATCTGAACAACATCCCAACCGCAATGATTGATCGTATTGAAGTTTCCACCGGTGGTGCTTCTGCAGTTTACGGTTCTGACGCCGTTGCCGGTGTTGTGAACATCGTGACTAAAAAGTCTTTTGACGGTTTTGAAGCTGACATCGCAACCAGCCGCCCTAGCCAGGACGGCGGCGAAGAAGATTTCTACAGCTTCACTTTTGGTAACAGCTCTGATAAATCAGATTTTATCGCAAACATCACCTATGCCGATCAGGCGCAAGTCCGCGGCTCACAGCGTGATTTTATCCGCAACGGTATGGTCACCATTGATAACCCGGCGAATGCTTCAACAAGTGATGGCGTTCCAGGCCGTATCGTCTTCGACCAGCCAGGCTACTCTGTGCTGCGTAACTATGACAAAACAGGTACATTCTTTGTGGGCGGCAAGCCCTATACCTTCGCTGCTGACGGTTCGGTCCGTGCTTTTGATCAGAAAGGCGGCAGCAACTACCCAACAGTCGCAGGCAGCGCCCAGAACAGCCGTTACCATGTTGGCCCAAATGGCGCCGGTGATGGTTACGACACACTGGAACACTCTTACCTGCGTACTCCGGTTGAACGTCTGAATCTGAATGCCAACTACGGCTATCAAATCAATGACGATCACCGTTTCACCTTTGAGTCAACCTACTCAAACACCAAAGCCTACGGTGAAAGTTCTCCGGCTTTCTTTACCACTTCAGAAATCAAACTGGATCCAACCAGCCCGTTCCTGACTGACAGTGCCAAGCAGTTCTTCGCCACGAATAATGTGACCTCTCCGATTGGTGTGTCATGGCTGGCGTCATTACTGGGTAACCGCATGTACGATCAGGATCGTACTCTGGTTCGTGCTGCTCTTGGCCTGGAAGGTAACCTGGACGACAACTGGTCTTATGATGTGTACGCACAAAAAGGCCATGTTGATGCCAACTCAAAATGGTATGGCGAGCTGTTAGAAGAGCGTTTTTATGCTGCGCTGCAAGCCACAACTGACGCAAACGGCAATGTCGTTTGTAAGACCATGGTCAGTGCTGGTTGTCAGCCGCTGAACATTTATGGTGTCGGTCGTGCTTCTCAGGAAGCGGTTGACTGGGTCAGCACTGACGCTATGCGTGATGCGACTCTGGATCAAGACGTTGCAGGTATGACTATCACTGGCGATCTGTTTGAATTACCTGCAGGTTTTATCGGTTCAGCATTCAGCTTTGAATACCGCCGTGAAGCCAGTACCACGTTGCCAGACCCTGCCATGCGTTCAGGTGCACTGTTCAATAACCAGTCTGCACCATTGGACGGTGAGTTCAGCGTACGTGAAGTCTCTGCTGAATTCGCGATTCCGTTACTGGCTGACCTGGCGTATGTCAAAGACCTGACTGTGGAAACAGCTGTCCGTGGTATGGATTACAGCACCACGGGTAACGAAACGGCATGGAAAATCAGCATGAACTACACTGTCAATGATGAGTGGAAGCTGCGTCTGAACCGTTCCAAGTCAGTTCGTGCACCGAACATTGGTGAACTGTATAACCCGGCGTCACAAACCTTTGCTGGTATCACTGACCCATGTCAGCAGCTGCGTATCGACAATGCCGGTTCATTTAAAGAAAACGTAGAACGTAATTGCCGCGCAGCAGGCATCCCTGCTGGCTGGTCACCAACCAGCGAGTGGATCAACGGTGGTTCTAAACCAGGTTTCATCATCGGTAACGAAGACCTGGAGAGCGAAAGCGCATACGATGTCACAGCTGGTGTCATCTATACTCCAGAGTATCTGGATGGTTTCAGCCTGACAGTGGATTACTGGTCATTCAATATCACTGACATGATCCAAAGCCACACTGCACAAAACGTGATCAACTACTGTTACCAGTTGGAAAGCCTGGACAACCCGTACTGCTCACTGTTCAGCCGTGAAGCTGGCACACTGAATATCAATAACTTCTTTCAGAAACCAGTCAACTCAGCCTCAGCTGAGCTATCAGGTGTAGATATTGAAACCAACTACAAGTTTGACCTGAACGATCTGGGCCGTGTTGATGTTCGCCTGATCGCCACCTACACCGACAAGTGGGACCAGAACACCACAGGTCGTGCCGGTGATGATCGCAGCTTCGCAGGTCAGTACGGTACTTTCCGTTGGAAAGGTCGCTTCAACGTTAATTACTACTACAATGACCTATCTCTGGCTTTAGGAAGCACCTATATCCACAGTGCAGTGCTTGACCGTAATGGCTGGACGCCGGAAGTAAACAACTACAATGATGTTGCTTCTTACACCACTTGGGATCTGACTGGTAAGTACAACATCACTGACGCGTTACAAGTCCGTACCGGTGTACTGAACATGTTCGATCGTGAGCCAGTTCGTAACCCAAGCACCTTTAACTCTGGTGAGCACTACGACATTCTGGGTCGTCGCATCACCGCTGGTGTGAACTACAAGTTCTAATCTGACGAGTTGATTACAAGAAGCCCGCTTAAGCGGGCTTCTTTATTTCTACCATGCGGAGTTTCTGTCGTGCGGATAAAGCAACGTCTGAAACCACTGGCATCCATCTTTGGTTTTATTCATCTAAACGCTGCGGGCTTGTGTTCAGCTGACAGCTTCTGCATGCTGAAGTCGTATTTATGGAGTCTACTATGCGCTATCTGTATTTGATCTGTGCCCTTGTCTCGGCATGCGCCAATGCGAGCCCTTATTTCCCGCCTGCGGGAGAGTGGGCTGAAGTAAAAGCTGCGACCTTGCAGGTGAACGAACAACTACTGGCCGACGCGGTGCAGTACGCTATCGCCAGCGAAAACCCGGCCAGTAAAGACCAGGCGACGGTGCAAGCCACCACCTTTGGTGCTAAAGAGCCTTATGATCAGATTATTGGCCCAATGTCGGTACGCGCGCCAGCTAATGGTCTGATTATTTATAAAGGTAAACTGATAGCCCAGTGGGGCGATACAAATGCTGTAGATATGACCCACAGCATCACCAAGACCTTTTTAACTACTGTGACTGGCCTTGCCTGGCAGCAAGGCTTAATTCACAACCTGCAGGATAAAGTTGATAGCTATTTGCCAAAAGAGGGGCCGTATGGTGTCGATTTATATCAGGGTGAGCACAACAGCCAAATTCGCTGGGATCATCTGCTGCGCCAAACCAGCGACTGGCAAGGCACTTTGTGGGGCAAGCCAGACTGGGCGGACAGGCCTGAAGGTAAAACTCCGGCTGATTGGCCCAAACGGCCGTTACGCACACCGGGCAGCCATTACAAATACAATGATGTGCGGGTGAATGTGCTGGCGTTATCCACCTTGTATGTCTGGCGTAAACCTTTGCCCCAAGTGCTGAACGAACAGATCATGTCGCCTATTGGCGCTTCCTCGACCTGGCGCTGGTATGGCTACGACAACAGCTGGATTGAACTGGATGGCCAGAAGATACAATCGGTATCCGGTGGCGGCCATTGGGGCGGTGGCATGTTCATCAATGCCTGGGATTTAGCCCGTTTTGGTTATCTGTTTTTACGGGATGGCAAGTGGCAGGACAAGCAACTGATCAGTAAAGAATGGATCCGGCTTGCCAGCACAGGTGGCTCAGCCAACCCTGAATACGGCTTTGCCAACTGGTTTTTAAATCCTGGCCGCAAAGCTTTACCAAGCGCCCCTGAAACCGCTATTACTTTTCAGGGTGCTGGCCGCAATATTATTTACATCGACAAAGACAACGATCTGCTGATGGTCGTGCGCTGGATTGGTAATGGTGATGAGCTGAATCAACTGGTCGGCAAAGTACTGACTGCTCTGCCCCATTAAAGTCTCAAGCTAGCGCTGCTCTGCCAGCGCTAGCCTCACGCCCAGAGCGACAAATAAAGCACCAATAGTTTTATTAAGCCAAAACGCAACCGGTGGGCTCACTTTCATTTTTTGTCCGGCAAAGCCTGCACTGACAGCTAAAAATACACACCAGAGCATGCCGTTAAAATTGAAAATAAAACCTAAAATCACAAAAGCCAAAGCTTTGTTAGCCGCATCCACCGCAATAAACTGCGGCACAAAAGCTAAGAAAAACAGCGCTACTTTGGGATTCAGTAGATTGGTAATAAAGCCCTGCAGGAAAATGGTTTGAAAGGAAGCCGCAGAAACCTGCTGTGCAACAACGCCGTGTTCAGGACGTTTTGCCAACAACATTTTCACCCCGAGATAGACTAAATAGGCAGCGCCAGCCAGCTTGACCAGAGTAAAAGCTGTCGCTGAAGTAGCAAGCAAAGCCGACACACCCAAAGCAGCGGCAAAAATATGCACGCAAACTCCTGTGCCAATGCCGGCAACGGCCATCAAACCAGCTCGCCAGCCCTGACTGGCACTACGGCTGACAATCAGCACTGTATCTGGACCTGGCGAAATATTCAGCAACAAACCAGAAATAATAAATAACCACAGATTTTCAATGCCAAACATCAGCCGCCCCTTTTGTGAAGTTTCTATTTTAAGTTCACCACTTTAGGCAGCGGCATCAGAGTGGACAAGAGCCTTGCAACAAAATAAAACAAAGCAGCTATTGTCCTTTGTTGCAGTTGTTGCCGACCCCCTGCTTGCGGTATGCTAGCGGCAATTTTTCCCGCCGGTTTCATCGGTCTGGTTTTGACTTCACGTTGGAAGGTTTTTAATGCACGAACAATATAATCCGCAGTTGATTGAACAGCAGCTGCAAAAGGAATGGGAACAAACAAACGCCTTTAAAGTAGTAGAAGATGCTTCGAAAGAAAAATACTACTGCCTCTCCATGTTCCCGTACCCAAGTGGCCGTTTGCATATGGGCCATGTGCGTAACTACACCATAGGTGATGTGATCAGTCGTTTCCAGCGGATGCAGGGCAAAAACGTAATGCAACCTATGGGTTGGGATGCTTTTGGTTTACCAGCTGAAAACGCTGCTATTGCCAATAAAACAGCACCAGCCAAATGGACCTACGCCAATATCGACTATATGAAAGGCCAGCTGAAACGCTTAGGTTTTGGTTACGACTGGGACCGCGAAGTCGCCACCTGTAAGCCTGAATACTACAAGTGGGAACAATGGTTTTTCACCAAGCTGTTTGAAAAAGGCTTAGTCTTCAAAAAAATGGCGACAGTAAACTGGGACCCTGTCGATCAGTGTGTGCTTGCCAACGAGCAAGTGATTGACGGCCGCGGCTGGCGTTCAGGTGCTCTGGTAGAACAACGTGAACTGGCACAGTGGTTTATTAAAATCACAGATTACGCTGAAGAATTATTACAAGACTTAGACCAATTAGACGACTGGCCTGAGCAAGTAAAAACCATGCAGAAAAACTGGATCGGCCGCTCTGAAGGTGTAGAGATCGAGTTTAAAGTGGCGGGTTCAGATCAGACCATGACGGTCTACACCACCCGTCCAGACACTTTGTATGGCGTCACTTATGTTGCCGTTGCCGCCCAGCACCCGTTAGCTCAGCAAGCTGCTGTAAATAATCCGGAATTACAGGCTTTTATTGAAGAATGTAAAGGCGGTAAAACAGCAGAAGCCGATATGGCGACCATGGAGAAAAAAGGCGCGCCAACAGGTTTGTTTGCTATTCATCCTTTAACAGGTGAACAAGTGCCGGTTTGGGTCGCAAACTTTGTGTTGATGCATTACGGCTCAGGTGCTGTGATGGCCGTACCTGGTCACGATCAGCGCGATTTTGAATTTGCCACTAAATACGGCCTGACTATTAAACAAGTGGTTCAGCCAGAAGCTGGCAGCGCTGCAGTATGCGATTTAACCACTGCAGCCTTTACTGAAAAAGGTGTGCTGATTAATTCAGCTGAATTTAACGGTTTAGATTTTTCTGCCGCTTTTAAAGCTATATCCGACAAATTAGCCGCTATGGGCGTAGGACAGGTAAAAGTGAATTACCGTTTACGTGACTGGGGTGTATCCCGTCAACGTTACTGGGGCTCACCAATTCCAATGCTGACACTTGAAGATGGCACTCAGGTTCCTGTGCCAGAAGATATGCTGCCGGTACGTTTACCTGAAGATGTGGTGATGAACGGTGTCACTTCACCGATCAAAGCCGATCCAGAGTGGGCAAAAACCACCTACAACGGCCAGGCTGCTTTCCATGAAACCGATACCTTCGACACCTTTATGGAATCGAGCTGGTACTATGCCCGTTACTGCAGCCCGGATCATGACAAAGCCATGCTGGACCCGGCTAAAGCTAACTACTGGCTGCCGGTTGATCAGTACATTGGTGGTATAGAACACGCCATACTGCATTTACTGTATTCACGTTTCTTCCATAAACTGTTGCGTGACGTAGGTTTAGTCCAGTGCGATGAGCCTTTTAAGCGTTTATTGTGCCAGGGCATGGTATTGGCAGACACTTTCTACCGCGAAACTGAAAACGGTGGTAAAGAATGGTTCTCCCCTGCTGATGTCGCGACAGAGCGTGACGAAAAAGGTCGCATTACGGCCTCAATTTTAAAGACAGACGGCAAGCCGGTGTTATCCGCTGGCATGAGCAAAATGTCCAAGTCGAAAAACAACGGTATAGATCCGCAGCTGGTGATCGACCAATACGGCGCTGACACAGTACGTTTGTTTATGATGTTTACCGCGCCACCAGAGCAAACTCTGGAATGGCAGGACTCAGCCGTAGAAGGTGCAAACCGTTTCTTACGCCGGATTTGGACTTTAGCAGCCGATCACAAAGAGCTGTTCAGCACAGCGGTGACCTCTTTGGAATTAAATTCCGATCAAAAGGCGCTGCGCCGCGATATTCACAAAACTATCGCTAAAGTGTCAGACGATATAGGCCGTCGCAACGTGTTTAATACAGCTGTTGCCGCCATTATGGAATTGGCCAACAAAGTACAAAAAGCGCCTGTCGATACAGATGCAGACAAGCAAGTGAAACGTGAAGGTATTCAGACCTTAATTCAGTTACTGAACCCAATCACACCACACTTGTCGCAGTACCTGTGGAAAGAGTTAGGTTTTACCACAGCATTGGAACAAAGCCCATGGCCTGTGGCTGATGCCGCTGCTATGGTAGAAGATGAAAAACTGGTAGTGGTACAAATTAACGGTAAAGTCCGGGCTAAAGTGACAGTCTCAGCTGATGCGACTGAAGCACAAGTACTGGAACTAGCCCATGCTGAAGAAAACGTGCAGCGTTTCCTTGAAGGCGTCACTATCCGCAAAGTGATATATGTTCCGGGCAAACTGCTGAGCCTGGCCGTAGGATAAAATGAAAAAACACTTGATGTGGACAGGGCTGCTGCTTGCTGGCAGCCTGCTTCTGACCAGCTGTGGCTTCCACCTACGTGGTAGCCTGCCGCTGGAACGTTATCCGGCTATTTTTGTTGACGCAAAAAAGCATTCTGAACTGGCCAGTCTGTTGTCTGAACAGCTGAAAAGTAATGCTGTGAAATTGCTGACAGAACTGGACCCTAAAGCTCCGGCTCTGATGCTGCAGCAGGATAGTCTGGAACGTCGCACCTTGTCGTTGTTTCCCAATGGTCAGGTCGCAGAATACGAACTGATTTATCAGGTGAAATATCAGGTCGTGTTGCCAGGACAGGATATTCAGGAATTTCAGTTTGAATTGACTCGCGATTATCAGGATGATCCAAATCTGGCATTGGCCAAAGCGAAAGAGCTTGATTTGCTGTTGCAGGAATTACGTTCTCAGGCGGCCAGCCGCATCATCCGTCAGTTAAACCGGATCAACTGATGCTAAAACTGTATAGCAATCAGCTTGCTGCACAGTTACAAAAAAGCCTGACATCTGTTTACCTGGTGTTTGGTGAAGAGCCATTGCAAAAGCAGGAAAGCATAGATTTAATTCGTGCCGCAGCGAAAAAACAAGGCTTTGATGAACGGCAAAGTTACAGCTGGGACAACAGTTTCAGCTGGAACGACTTTCTGATGGAACTGAATAACTTATCCTTATTTTCACCGCGCCGTATTTTTGAGCTGGAGTTACCTGCCAAGTTGCCTGCAGGCGCAAACGACTTATTAAAACAACTGCCTTCTTTAGTGCATCCGGATTTAATTCTGGTGTTACACGCTGCCAAAAATGCCAATGATTATGCAAAGTCAGCCTGGTTTAAAACTCTTGCCGAACAAGCGGTACAAGTGCAGTTTTACCCGCTGGACGATCAGCAGTTTCAGCGCTGGTTACAACAACGCGCATCGCAACTTAAACTGCATTTAACACCAGATGCGGTGACCTTAATGCAGCATCACTGTGCCGGTAATTTATTGGCTGCGGCACAAGAGCTAGAAAAGCTGGGGTTAACTTTAGTCAGTGGCACTGTGGATGCTGAACTTCTGGAACAACATTTAGCCGACCAGTCGCACTTTTCGGTATTTCAGCTGGTTGATGCTTTACTCGCGGGTCAGGGTAATGAAGCCTTGCACCGGCTGGACCGCTTATTACAGCAGGACACTGAACCTGTGATTATTGCCTGGCAATTGCAAAAAGAAGTCACTACTTTGATGCAAATGCATCTGGCGCAGCAGCAAGGCAAACCACTGGCTGATTTTTTCAAAAAAAATGCAATTTGGCCTAAACGTCAGCCTATGTACCAGACGGCTGTATCGCGTTTGCCAGCCAAATGGCTGGGTTATGTGCAGCAGGAACTGGCCGCTTTCGACCGTGCTTTTAAATCAGGCGCATTAAGCAGTCCTGAATTAGCACTGGGCCATTTAGTCAGCCTGTTGGTCAGCCCTGTCTCTAAAGTATTTTCATTGCAGCAGCGTTATGCCGACTTCACGCCCTGATCGTGCCTTTGCCGTCTTTGGTGGCACTTTTGATCCCATACACCAGGCGCATTTGGCCTGTGCTCAGTATGTATTAAGCCACTGCGCAGTAAGGGAAGTGCAGCTGATGCCCTGCCATTTGCCAGCGCATCGAGCAAGCCCCGGTGTGAGCGCAGAACATAGAGCTGCTATGGTGCAATTAGCCATCAAACCTATTGCTGGCCTGTCTCTGCAACCCCTGGAGTTGAATAAACATAGTCCTTCGTACACTGTCGACAGCTTACGTTTACTGCGCGAACAGTATCAGCGGGGTGGCTTGTTGTTTGTGATGGGCATGGATTCCCTGGCTTATTTTAAACAGTGGCATCAGTGGCAAAGTATTCTACAACTGGCCCATCTGGTGGTTTGTCAACGACCTGGCAGCACAGCTGAAGATGGCGATTGCCCTGCTCTGCTTGAGCAATACGGCACTAGCTCCATGCAAGATCTGCATTTACTCGACGCCGGCAAAATTCTGCTATTGGATAACCCTCCTTTAGATCTTAGTGCAACCCAGGTTCGTGCCTTACTGGAAAAAAACCAGCTCAATAGCGAACTAGCTCAGCTGATACCAGCCGAAGTCTTGCAGTATATAAAAGCAGAAAGGCTATACGGCGGCATATAAGATCAAAACAAAAAGTGTTAACATACCGCGTTTTTAGATCCCGGAGTAAAAAGTGCAAGCACAAGAGTTATTAGCCTTCGTCCTCGACAAGCTGGACGACATGAAAGCCAAGGATATTGTCAGCCTGGATGTCAGAGAGAAATCCAATGTGACAGATTCTATGGTGATCTGCTCAGGCACCTCAAACCGTCATACCCGTTCTATTGCCGATCATCTGGCCAAAGAAGCGAAAAAAGCTGGCATCAGTGTGTTAGGTATCGAAGGTTCAGGTTCAGGCGAGTGGGTACTGATTGATTTGGGTGAAGTAATAGCCCACGTTATGCAGGAAGAAAGCCGCAGCTTTTACCAGTTAGAGAAACTCTGGAGCGTTTAACGGCATGAAGTTAATGCTGATTGCAGTCGGCACAAAAATGCCTGATTGGGTCACTACGGCTTATGAAGAATATGCCCGTCGTTTTCCACGTGATTTACCTCTGGATTTAGTAGAGATCCCTGCGGGTAAACGTGGGAAAAACGCGGACATTAAACGTATTCTGGAAACCGAAGGCGAAAAAATGCTGGCTGCTGTGCCTAAAGGCGCCCGCATTATTACGCTGGAGGTCGAAGGTGCCAACTGGAGCAGTCCACAACTGGCACAAAAGCTGACACAATGGCAGATGGATGGTCGTGATGTCTGTTTATTGGTAGGAGGTCCGGAGGGCTTAGCACCAGCCTGCATCGCAGCCAGCGAAGGCAAGTGGTCTTTATCAGCACTGACTATGCCTCATCCTATGGTCCGTGTGGTGTTGGCAGAAAGCCTATACCGCGCCTGGAGTATTAGCACAAACCATCCCTACCATCGCGAATAAGCATGATAAAACACAGCTCACAGATCGATACCCTCAAGTTGAACAGCCAGATGTTTGCTCAGTTGGTTGGGTTTGATTTTGCTAAGACACTGATTTGTGAGAATATCAGTACAAGTATTCCTAGTCCTTGTGATCGTCGCTGCTAACTATGATTAAAAAACGCCCCTCCATTCAGGACCCAGCAGCCGAAAGCCAGATGTTTAATCAAAGGGCTTTGTTTGGTTTTGCTGTAGTGCTGATTTGTTTTTGTGTGGTGGTGTTTAATCAGTACAAGCTGCAAGTGGTCATGCACGAACATTACATGACCCGCGCCGACGGCAACCGAATTAAGCTAATCCCGCAGCCGCCAAATCGCGGTTTAATTTATGATCGCAACGGCATTTTGTTGGCGGAAAACCGCCCCATTCATTCGGTCGAATTAATTCCTGAACAAGTGAAAAACATCCCGGAAACTCTGGCTGAGATAGCGCGCCTGATTGAAATTAGTCCTGAGCGCCAGCAAGAGTTTTTAAAAGAAGTGAAGTATCACAGACGTTTTGTCAGCATAGCGGTGAAAGAACACCTGACAGAACAGGAAGTGGCCATTATTGCCGTCAACCAACACAGACTAACGGGTGTGACTTTAGAAGCTCGTTTGACCCGGCATTATCCTTTTGGAGAGTTATTCACTCACGCTTTAGGTTACATCGGCAAAATTAACGCTAAAGAACTGGCAAAGCTTGAGGAAGAAGGCTCAAGTGCCAATTATGCAGCCAGTCGTGATATAGGCAAAATAGGCCTGGAGCGCTACTACGAAAACCAGTTGCATGGCCAGGTTGGATTTGAACAGGTTGAAGTGAACAACAGAGGCCGGGTGATCCGTATTCTGGACTCCAAACCTGCCACCTCAGGCGAAGATTTAGTTTTGTCTATCGATATGAGCCTGCAGCAAAAAGCCAAAGAATTAGTGGGCGAAAACAGGGGCGCCGTAGTTGCGATGGACCCTAGGGATGGTTCCATACTGGCTTTTTATAGTAATCCTAGTTACGACCCTAACTTATTTGTGCACGGCATCAGCGGTAAAAATTACCGTGAATTGCTGAATTCGCCAGACCGCCCGCTGGTCAATCGGGTAACTCAAGGTGTGTACCCTCCAGCCTCAACCATTAAACCTCATATGGCAGTCTTAGGTCTGGAAAACGGCACAGTGACGGAACAAACCCGTATACCGGATCCTGGCTTTTATAAATTACCTAACTACAGCAGGCCTTACCGTGACCACGTCAAATGGGGCCACGGTTGGGTCGATGTCTACACAGCCATCACTAAAAGCTGTGACACTTACTTTTATGATTTAGCAGTAAAACTCGGCATAGACAGAATATCTGATTACATGAAAAAGTTTGGTTTTGGCTCCCGCACCGGTATAGATGTAATGGAAGAAAGTGCTGGCTTAATGCCGTCGAAGGAATGGAAAAAAGCCAGACACAAACAAAGCTGGTTTCCGGGTGATACGGTATCTTTAGGTATAGGCCAAAGTTACTGGAGTGTAACTCCGATGCAACTGGCTTTATCCACTGCCATTCTGGTGAATGACGGTCAAAAACCAACGCCACATATGGGCCGTTATTTCCGTAGCCAAGGCAAAGACACCAGCCTGATAGCTCCGCTACAAACCGCGATGGAAGTCAAAGACCACAACAATTGGCGTATTGCTAAAGAGGCGATGCGCCAGACCGTCATGGTACAGGGTGGAACAGGTTTTAATGCATTTAAAGGCATCAGCTACAGTGCAGCGGGTAAATCTGGTACAGCTCAGGTTATTAATATGGCCGTCAACCAGAAGTATGATGCCAATGCTATTAAAGAAATCCACAGGGATAACGCCATGTTTATCGCCTATGCACCGGCAGAAAACCCTAGCATATTGGTGACTGTTGCCTTAGAAAATGCTGGTGGCGGAGGTGCTAATGCTGGCCCTATAGCCCGTAAAATGATGGATCATTATTTTACTCGCCAAAGTGCAGCAGGAGCACAACCATGACTCTGTTAAAAGATCCGAGCCATAAAGGTATTTTGGCCAAACTACATTTAGATGGGCCCTTGTTTGCCGCACTTCTGGTGTTGTGCTGCACTGGTTTATTTGTACTCTACAGTGCCAGCGGACAGCATTGGGACATGATGGCGGCACACAGCACTCGTTTATTGATTGCCTTTGGCGCAATGTTGCTGCTAGCTCAGGTGAAACCTCAGACCTTTAGTTTTTGGGCTGTGCCTCTGTTTTTAGCCGGTACCGTTATGCTGGTGATGGTGCTGGCCTTTGGCCATATCGGCAAAGGCGCACAACGTTGGCTGGACTTAGGTTTTATGAAATTCCAACCTTCAGAAGTGATGAAACTGGCCGTGCCTATGGCTGTAGCCTGGTATGTATCCTCTCACCCTTTGCCACTGAAATTTAAGCATCTGATTGTTGGTTTTGTCATGTGTGCTATTCCGACAGTATTGATTCAGCAGCAACCAGATTTAGGCACCTCCATTCTTATTTTCGTAGCAGGTGTTTTTGTATTGTTTTTAGGTGGCATGAGCTGGCGTATTATTGCTGGTATCGCCATGATTATTCCTGTTGCCTCTTATACGATGTGGCTGTTTTTTATGCACGACTACCAAAAGCGTCGTGTACTGACCTTTTTAAATCCTGAAAGTGACCCGCTAGGTTCTGGTTATCATATTATTCAGTCAAAAATTGCCATAGGTTCAGGTGGTTTTGAGGGCAAAGGCTGGATGCACGGCACTCAGTCGCAACTTGAATTTTTGCCAGAGCGTCACACTGACTTTATTTTTGCCGTCTTTAGCGAAGAGCTCGGCATGATTGGCGTGTTATTTTTACTGGCTTTGTATGCCTTTATTATTGCCAGAGGGTTAATTATCGCCAGCCGTGCTCAGGACAACTTCAGTAAACTCTTGGCCGGTAGCATTACCCTGACCTTTTTTGTTTATGTGTTCGTCAATATTGGTATGGTATCCGGCTTATTACCTGTAGTAGGTGTACCTTTGCCTTTGATTAGCTATGGCGGGACATCCATGGTTACACTGATGGCTGGTTTTGGTATTCTAATGTCGATCAGCACCCATAAACGACTTTTAGCTCAGCAGTAGAAAGAACCCATGATTAAAAAGATAAGCGCTTTATGCTGTACTTTGTTGCTGGCCTCCTGTTCACAGACACCAGAGCCGGAATCAGCGACCACTGAAACCAGCCCTGGCTGGGAAGAACCAAACAAAGGCCGCTATTCACAAGCAACAGACAGTCATCCGACTCGTCTACCGACTTTGCTGGAAATGACAGACCCTGAACCCCGTGCAGAAGCCTTAAGCCGCGGCGGGAATAAACCTTACAACATTTATGGCGTGGATTACTCCCCCCGTACCGACCTGATGGAATATAAGGAAAATGGTATTGCCTCCTGGTACGGTCATAAGTTTCATGGTCATTTAACGTCAAATGGCGAAACTTATAATGTATTTGCCATGACAGCTGCCCATAAGACCTTGCCTTTGCCATCCTATGTCCGGGTGACCAATCTCGAAAATGGCAAATCTGCCATAGTCAGGGTCAACGATCGTGGTCCTTTTCATCAGGATAGAGTGATCGACTTATCTTACTCTGCCGCCTACAAAATTGGCATGATGGGCAAAGGCACGGCCCCTGTTCAGGTGGAACTTTTAGCCTCGCCAGCCATGACCAGTCAGGAAAGTTATGCGATGGGCTTGGGTAGCAGAAGCAACCAGTTTGAAGAAACGACTATAGCGTCCAATCCTGCGGGGCCAAGACCTGGCAGCATTGCAGCTCCTGCTGCAATTCCGGCTGTGACAAGGCCTGCTGCGCCAGCGCCAGTCTCTGCGCCGGTATCAACGGCAACAAAGGTCTCGGGCTGCTTTATCCAATTAGTTGCCAGTAGCAACAGAGAAAAATTACAACAATTAGGCGCAGATCTGCAGCAACAATGGTCTGTCTCTACACAAATTAATGATGGCAATGGAATTTTCCGGCTATTAGCAGGTCCAATGCCATCAGCGGCCGAAGCAAACAGCTGGCTGGAACGTTTTAAAAGTGCCGATTATCCATCGGCTTATATTACTGATAAGAAAAGCTGTGGTTAAAACCACAGTTGATTTCGTTTAAGAATGAACTCAGCTCAACAACATAAGAAAGGTCTCATGAATACGTACTCCAGAATTTTTATTGCTTGCTCCTTTGGTGTTGCCAGTTTTTTAGCAGCCGGACAAACAGCCCCGTTAACTGCAGCGCAAATGACGCCGCAACCTCCTGAAGTGAATGCTAAAGGTTATATTCTGATTGATTACCATACGGGCGCAGTGCTGGCCGAAGGCAATGCAGATGAACCACTGGCTCCAGCCAGCCTGACCAAAATGATGACCAGCTATATCATTGGTACAGAGATCAAAAACGGCACCATTAAGCCGTCCGATCCTGTCACCATCACAGAAAACGCCTGGGCTAAACAGTATTCAGACTCGTCGAAAATGTTTATCGAAGTGGGCGAAACCATCAGTGTAGAAGAGTTAAACCGTGGCATTATTATTCAATCAGGTAATGACGCTTGTGTTGCTATGGCCGAACACATAGCAGGCACAGAAGGAGCCTTTGTTGAACTGATGAACGCTCATGCTGTACGTTTAGGTATGGATAATACCCATTTTGCTAACGCTCATGGTTTACCTGATGAGAGCCAGCGTACTACTGCTCGTGATATGTCAAAGCTATCTGTAGCCCTGATCCGTGACACTCCTGAAGAATACAAAATTTACTCAGAAAAAGAGTATGTATTTAACGGCATCAAACAATACAACCGCAACGGCTTATTATGGGATAAAAGTCTGAACGTAGACGGCATCAAAACCGGTCACACTTCCGAAGCAGGCTACAGCCTGATCACTTCGGCCACCAAAGACGATATGCGCTTAATTTCTGTAGTCATGGGTACTGAGAGTGCAAAGATCCGTGAAGCAGAGAACAAAAAGTTATTGACCTATGGCTTTCGCTTTTTCGAAACTTTTTCTCCTTACAAAGCAGGTGAAAAGTTTGCTGAACAACGCGTATGGCAAGGTACTAAAGAAATTATTACCTTAGGTGTGCTGGCAGAAACGCCAATCACTCTGCAACGTAACCAACGTAAAGATTTAAAAGCTGACTTTAAATTGAATCAGGAACTGGTCGCCCCTATATCAAAGGGTCAGGTACTGGGCACTGTTTACCTGAAGTTAGGTGAAAAAGACATCGCCGAATTTCCTTTAGTAGCGCTGGAAGATATCGAACAGGCTGGTTTATTCAGTCGTTTAGTAGATATGGTAAAGATGCGCTTCCAGTAAATAAAGCGACAGCCAGAGATAAAAACAGTCCCGGCAAGTCCGGGACTTTTTGTTAAGATAAACGAAGATTATTTTTGTGAGCAGAACATCATGACAATTGAAGTAAAAGACACCCGCTTTGATGAATTTTTAGAGTTTCCATGCTCTGTGAACTTTAAAGTGTTGGGCGTTGCTGTACCAGAGCTGGTGGATCACATCGTAGTTGTACTGCAGCAACATGCCAAAGCGGACGACTACAATCCACAAATACGTCCTAGCAGCAAAGGCAGTTACCATTCAGTCTCAGTGTCTGTCACAGTCACCAGCAAAGAACATATGGAACTGCTGTACACAGAACTTGGCCGGTTAGAACTGGTTCGTTATGTGATCTGACGAGTGACACTGCCCTTTTTAGTGGCAGTGCAGGTATAATGCCGGCACTTTCAACTGAACCGGAGTTCGTTGTGGTTGATTCCCAAGGCTTAGTGATACGGGATTTAGGGCGCCAGCCTTACGTCGAAGTATGGCAAGCCATGCAAAAATACACAGATGAGCGGACCGAACAAAGTCCGGATCAGCTGTGGTTCGTCGAACACGAGCCAGTTTTTACCCAGGGTCAGGCTGGTAAAGCAGAACACCTGCTGATGCCTGGTGATATTCCTGTGGTACAAGTCGACAGAGGCGGTCAGGTCACTTATCACGGTCCTGGTCAGTTAGTCGCTTATGTATTACTGGATATCAAAAGACGTAAGCTGGGTGTACGTGAACTGGTCACATTAATTGAACAGGTGATCATTCAGGCTTTGGCACCTTATGGTATTCAAGCCTATGCCAAAGCCGATGCGCCCGGTGTGTATGTGCAGGAACAAAAAGTCGCTTCGCTTGGATTGCGGGTGCGAAAAGGCTGTACCTTTCATGGTCTGGCGTTAAATGTAAATATGGATTTGTCACCTTTTTCCAGGATCAACCCATGTGGTTATGCCGGCATGCAGATGATCCAAACCAAAGATATTGCAGGTCCACAAAGCGTGGATGAAGCAAAACAAGCTTTGCAGTCACAATTTGTTTCTCAGCTGGCGATCAGTCAGATTGAGCACAAAACAGGGTTAAGTGAATAATATGACCATCAAAACAGCTCGTATGGAACCAGGCGTTAAATTACGTGACGCCGAAAAAATGGCCCTGATCCCAGTCAAAGTATTGCCTACAGAGCGTGACGAAATGTTACGTAAACCGGACTGGTTAAAAATCAAATTACCACGCAGCACAGATCGTATTGAACAAATCAAAGGCGCTATGCGCAAACATGGTTTGCATTCAGTCTGTGAAGAAGCATCCTGCCCTAACCTGTCAGAATGCTTTAACCACGGTACTGCCACTTTTATGATTTTAGGTGCCATCTGCACCAGACGTTGTCCGTTTTGCGATGTAGCCCATGGTCGCCCTCTGCCTCCCAATGCAGAAGAGCCGGAAAAACTGGCGTTAACTATCAAAGATATGGCACTGAAATACGTAGTGATCACTTCGGTAGACCGTGATGATTTGCGTGATGGCGGTGCCCAGCATTTTGCCGACTGCATTAGTTCCATTCGCCGCGAAAGCCCAGCCATTAAAATTGAAGTACTGGTACCGGATTTCCGCGGCCGTATGGATGCAGCGCTGGACATCCTGACGCAAACTCCACCAGACGTGTTTAACCACAACCTGGAAACTGCGCCACGTTTGTACAAGCTAGCTCGTCCGGGCGCTGACTACAAATGGTCGTTAGAATTACTGCGCCGTTATAAAGAGGCCCATCCTGAAGTCTCGACTAAATCTGGCCTTATGGTTGGTTTAGGCGAAACTACGGAAGAGATCATCGAAGTGATGCGTGATTTACGCGCTCATAACGTCGATATGCTGACCGTAGGTCAATACCTGCAGCCAAGCAAACACCATTTACCGGTCAAACGTTATGTCTCGCCGGATGAGTTTGACGAAATCAAACGCATTGGTTATGAGTTAGGCTTCAAACATGTCGCGTCGGGCCCATTCGTGCGCTCCAGCTATCATGCCGACCGCCAGGCGGCAGGTGAAGAAGTCAGCTAATATAACCCCTTGTGCAGGCAGTTAAATTTAACTGCCTGCCCTGTCTTTTCATGCCGGAAACAACTATGCTCAATGTAACGAACTGAAGGATTTGGTATGGACAATAGACGTTTTAGCCGGGTGTTATTTTCAGGTCCGGTGCAACTTAAAAATGCAGGCACTGTATACACTGGTCAATTGCAGGATTTATCCCTCAAAGGCGCTTTGTTGCAGCTAGAAGCAGCTTCAGAGCTAGAGGCAGGCCAACACTTTCAATTGCAATTTCAGCTGAATGAATCGGGCGTGGATTTGTTTATGGATGTGACTGTGGCTCATTTGAACGGCTCTTCTGTAGGTGTGCACTGCACTACCATAGATATTGATTCTGCCAGCCATTTGCGCCGTTTGCTGGAATTGAATCTGGGCGATGCGGACTTGCTAAGCCGTGAGCTTACGGAGCTGTCGGAATAGGCACAGCCTGCTGTAATGCTTGTTGCGCATCAGGATAACCTCGTTTGGCTGCCTGCTGCATAAATAACCGCCAGTTCTGCCAGTCTTGCTGTTGTCTGGCTAAATAAGCATAAAAATACTGCACCGGCATAATCTGTTCTGGTTGTGCCAACACCTTCTGCATCAAGTCAAAATACAAGTCTGGTACTTCTGCTTCATGTGAGCGCATAAAGCTTAACCTGCTTACTGGCGCATAAGCCTGCTTACCTGCCATTCTGCAGCTGTCGACAGGATGTAAATGAATATCCTGCTTTTCCAGTTGCCAATGCTCTAGGTATACTTTCAGCTGAGATTTATCGGTCAGCACGTTAGGCCGGATTTTATCGCTGTTGCATTCAGCTTGCGCGACTTGTTCACTTAAGCTGTATTCATCTATAAACCCCAAAATATGGGCAAACTCGTGTCTGAACACCTCAAAAGAACTGCTCTCAGCAAGCTGTACTATACCATTGTTATAGTTAGCATTACCTTCTCCTGCCACAACCAGCAACTGACTAAAGCCGCCTTGTGCAACATAGGGCATTAATACCTGGTATTGGCACTGAATACGTTGTCCAGGCTGATAACCGCACTGCAAGTCCGTGCTGTTTATGCGTTTTTCAGGCAAAAAGCAAACAGATAACGAAGAAAACTGCGGGTCCTGTAGCCACTGTTGTTGCAACAGCTGCAACTGACGACTACCTGCTTTGGACTGGACTACAGGTTGCAAAGTAAGGCTACAAGAGCTGTTTGAGTGTATTGGAGATTGAACGCTGTTGTGCACATACTGCCAAAGGCCAAAATCAGCAGCTAAATCGGCTTCTGCCGCGTTTAAACTCTGCTGTTGTTGTAGGTGGTGCTCAAGATAACTGGCGGCCGCTAAAAAGCCATCCTGCTTCTGTTTCAGCGAAATGAAAGCAGTAAGCTCATTGGTGAAACCTGCATCTACAGCTTTTTGATACCAGGTCAGGGCTGCTTGCAAGTCACCTTGCTTTTCGCGCTTTTTCGCAAGTATCAGTGCTGCAGCCCCATTGCCGTGCTGCGCTTCATCCATTAGTCGCTGTTCAGGCCAATGCTCAAGCGCAGGTTCACAGCCAGACAAACAGATGAACAACCAAAATATCAGCACTAGTTTTGAATAAAAAAGTGGATAAAAAAAAGCCAGAGAACCGGCTTTTTTCTTTTGTCGCAGCAGTCTGTTAATTAACAGGAGCTGAGCTTGCATCTAAACCACGCAACCTGTTCATTTCGATTCGGGCGTAACGATGTTCAACAAACTCATACACGTTAGTCGCTAGTACTTTTTTATAGTAATACAGCGCTTTAGTTGGGTTTTGTTGTCCATGCCATTTAGCCAAATAAAAATAAACTTCGCATAAACGTTCAGCTAATTGCTGTGGATCAGAATTCACATTAGCTGCAGTGTCCAGTAACTCTTGCTCCGAGATTTTTCCCAGATAAAAAGCCACTATCGAGCTTGCCCAATGTTTTTGATCCAACTTGGATTGATTCAGTGCTAAACGGGCCTGAGCTTCCGGAACAGATAACTTGGCGTCGGCAAAATACAGCCACAAAGAACGGTAAGGATCTTCAGGTTTTGCCAAATAAAACTGCTCAAAATCACCAATAGCAAGATCAGTTTTGCTGTCATACAGCAGCGCTATACCCCGGTTTAAATAAGCATAATCGTAATCAGGTGCCAGCTCTAAAGCGGCATCAAATGACTCATAGGCTTCGGTGTAATTACCTACTAAGGTGTGGTGAATGCCAATAAAGTTATAAGCATCCGCCATATCAGGCTGTAAACGTAAAGCGCGTAGAAAATCAAAACGGGCTAATGAACGCAAACCAACACTGTCGTACATCACGCCGCGGTCATAAAACAACCTGGCACGTTGTTCGTCTGTAGTTTCAGCTTTAGTTAATAACTCAGAAATCCGCGCTATCGCAATTTCAGTGCGATAAGAAGCCTGAACAGGTTCCGGCTCTAATGGATTCTCCACAAGAACTGCAACTTCAGTGGAGGGTTTCTGGGCGCAGGCGCCCAGAGCCAGCAGTGCTGCAAGCAGCACTGCACTTTTGGTCAGGTCGCGAACCTTACTGAGCTTCAACAGCATCGGCAGACTCAACAGCAGCAGGTTTGTCCTGAGCTTCTTTAATGCTTAAACGCACACGACCCTGCTTGTCCACTTCCATGACTTTCACAGCCACTTTCTGGCCAATAGCTAAGTGATCCGCTACATTGCTCACGCGCTCATCAGAGATTTGTGAAATGTGAACTAAACCATCTTTACCTGGCAGAACGTTAACGAAAGCACCGAAGTCAACAATACGAACTACTTCCCCCTGGTACACTGCACCCACTTCGATTTCAGCTGTGATAGCTTCGATACGGTTGATAGCGATGTTGGCAGCTTGTGAGTTAGTCGCAGCGATTTTTACTGTACCGTCATCTTCGATTTCGATAGTAGTACCAGATTCTTCAGTGATTTGACGAATGACAGCACCACCTTTACCAATCACGTCACGGATTTTTTCCGGGTTGATTTTTAAAGTGTAGATACGTGGAGCGTGTTCAGACAGCTCTTCACGGTGCGTGCTGATCGCCTGGTCCATTACATTCAGAATATGGATACGTGCAGCTTTCGCTTGTTTCAGAGCGATCTGCATGATCTCGCGAGTGATACCTTCGATTTTGATATCCATCTGCAGAGCAGTGATACCTTCAGTAGTACCAGCCACTTTAAAGTCCATGTCACCTAAGTGATCTTCATCACCTAAAATGTCAGACAGAACAACAAAATCGTCGCCTTCTTTCACCAGACCCATAGCGATACCAGCTACAGAAGCTTTGATTGGTACACCAGCATCCATCAGAGCTAATGAAGAACCACACACAGAAGCCATAGAGCTTGAGCCGTTTGATTCTGTGATTTCAGATACCATACGAACAGTGTACGGGAAGTCATTGAAATCAGGCATTACCGCTGCTACACCACGTTTAGCTAAACGGCCGTGGCCGATTTCGCGACGTTTTGGTGAACCTACCATACCAGTCTCGCCTACAGAGAATGGAGGGAAGTTGTAGTGGAACAGGAAGTGGTCAGTTTTTTCGCTCAGTAAGTCATCTACTGTTTGCGCGTCACGGGCAGTACCTAAAGTACAAGTTACTAAGGCCTGAGTTTCACCACGAGTGAACAAGGCTGAACCGTGAGTACGAGGCAATAAACCTGTCATTACGCTTAAAGCACGAACCATTTCGTTATCACGACCGTCGATACGTGGCTCACCTTTGATGATGCGGCTACGTACAATCTGACTTTCCAGATTGTGGAACAGTTCGTTGGCTTCAGTTTCATCGAAAGCTTCGCCTTCAGCTAATTCAGCTTTGATCTGGGCAAAAACTTCAGCTTTGATTGCGCCAATAGTTTCGTAACGTTTAGCTTTTTCAGTAATGCGGTACGCCTCACCTACCGGAGCTGTAGCCAGAGCGGCAATTTTGCTGCTCAGCGTTTCGTTTTTAGCAGGAGCTACCCAGTTCCAGGCCGGTTTTGCTGCTTCAGCAGCAAATTCGTTGATGGCGTTGATCACTGTTTGCATTTGGTCATGACCAAATACCACAGCACCTAACATCACTTCTTCTGATAACACGCCAGCTTCAGATTCAACCATCAGTACAGCGTTGGCAGTACCAGCAACGACTAAATCTAACTTGCTGTCTTTTAATTCAGCTTCAGACGGGTTTAACACATACTGGCTATTCACATAACCAACACGAGCCGCACCTAATGGACCGCTGAACGGGATACCAGAGATAGCCAGAGCAGCAGAGGTACCAATGATAGAGATGATGTCCGGTTGAATTTCAGGTTGTACAGAAACTACAGTGGCAATCACCTGAACTTCGTTGGTGAAGCCTTCAGGGAATAATGGACGGATTGGACGGTCAATTAAACGTGAAATTAACGTCTCGCCTTCTGACGGACGGCCTTCACGCTTGAAGAAACCACCAGGGATGCGGCCTGCCGCATAAG
>Ga0247725_1000094_pt1 | contig 118545 bp, 109 predicted proteins | sample OKSTACKMCFT3sol_FD_183021 | JGI IMG/M metagenome (GOLD analysis project Ga0247725, IMG submission 183021) | Subsurface sediment microbial communities from gas well in Oklahoma, United States - OK STACK MC-FT3-sol | ecosystem: Environmental > Terrestrial > Deep subsurface > Rock core/Sediment...
CATAGGCCAGCAGCACAAAGGCATAACCATAAGCTTGTTGTGTCATATCCAGTGGCTGATGGTTATTCAGTGTCCAGGCGTAAGTTTCGCTCTGAGCTTGCCAGTGCACTTGCTCCAGATAATTCAAGCCATGCCGGGCTATTTGCAGGTAGTCGTCGCGCTGAAAGACTAAGGCTGCTGTGGCGTAATTAACAATAATGCGGGTACTGCTGACCAGCTGTTTAAAGTGAGTGTCAAACAGGCTGCCATCGTCGAGAAAGTTCTGATGATAACCGCCGGTTTGATCTACAACTCTGTCGGTATAAAAATCCAGAATGCTCTGGCAATGTGCCAGCAGGAAATCTTGCGAATAATAATTCATATCAGGCTCCAAACAGGGACGAGGGGAAATCGTGCAGATCATGGCCTTGTGCCGTTAAGCGGGCTTGGACTGCAGCTAAGTCAGGCAATGCGGTAAAGGCGCCGGGTTGTGTGACAGCATAGGCGCCACAATGGGCGGCAAAATGCAGTAACTGCTGCAGTTTCTGTGGTTGATTACACAGAGTGGCCAGATCGCTTTGGCCACTTAAGGCATACAAAAAACCGCCAATAAAGGCGTCGCCACCTGCAGTGGTGTCTACCGCTTGAACCTGAGGCGGGGTGATTAAGCCTTTGCTGGCTTGGGTGAAATATTCTATGGGCTTGGCGCCATCTGTCACCAAAATTAACTGGCAGCCTGCAGCCAGATTGCTCTCTATATAAGCTTCGGTTTGACCTTGAGCTAAATAGTCGAGCTCGTCACGGCAGAATTTCACCAGATCGGCCTGAGCGACCAAAGGGTTGACCACGGCTCTGTCGGCCTTGCCACTTTCCCACAAATTATGCCGCAAGTTGACATCAAAACTAATCAGATTGCCTGACGCTTTGGCTTTGGCCACCACGGCATTAGTGCAACCGGCGATTTCTGTGGTGGTTAGGGTATTGCTGCAGAAGTGCAAAATGGTGTCGCCACTGAACCATAAATCACTGATCTGATCGGCGCGTAAAATCACATCGGCCGTCTGGTGGCGATGGAAAGAAAAGCTACGTTCACCTTTGTCATCCAGTGCGACAAAAGCCAGGGCTGTGCTGGCTGTTGGATGTTGCAGCAAAAAGCTGGTGTTCACGCCGTAGGCTATTAAAGCGTCGCGCAGGAAGTTGCCAAACATATCCTGGCCGACCTGTCCGGCAAAAAAAGCCTTGCCACCTAAACGAGCTACTGCAACTGCAGCATTGGCCGGAGCCCCGCCCGGATACTGGCAAAACACCGGCAAATTTAATGGGCCTTGTTGGTTGTGGCCGCTGGTTAAAAAGTCGATTAAGGCTTCGCCGAAGCAAAGAATTTTTCTCATGACATTGTCTCTGTCGAAGGACTGGGTTGTCGGCTGTGAGCTGAGGTCAGACTGCGTCATAGTTTCTACTCTGTTGCAGATTTAATCCCCTTTGGCAAAAAAATCGGGCTGCTGGCATAGGGGCAGTGAATAAATTCGACTGTAATCGATTACAATTTTTGAGTCCAGCAAGAAATAACAGGATTTTCTGGCAAAATAATGCCAGATATCTTTGATAAATGAGAAATCGCTAAAAAATATATTTGATACCGATTACATCATCCTTGATATTGTCCTACAGTGATGGGAACATATAATTTAGTGCTAAATTACCTCGTTGACGGGATTCTTTCCGCTGAGCTGCAAAGTAACGGAATTTTTATAGTTCATGACCAATATTAAAAAGGTAAGTGAGTTGGCGGGTGTGTCTACAGCAACCGTTTCAAGAACATTAAAAGATCCTGAATTGGTGTCTCCGCAAACCCGGGAAAAGGTCATGGTTGCTGTGCAGCAGGCCGGGTATCGTCCTAACTGGATGGCCACCAGCGTCAAGACAGGTAAGTCCAATTCCATAGTGGTTCTGGTGCCTAACCTGGTAAACCCGTTTTTTATGCGGATTATTGAAGGCATAGAGCAGGCAGCGCAGGAAAAAGGCTATTCAGTCTTATTGGGTGACACTCAAGGTTGTGCCAGCCGTGAACATGAATATGCCAGCATGCTGCTGACAAACAGAGCTGATGGATTGATCCAGCTGGACCACTCTTTCCCTTTCTCACAAGATGACGCCCATCTGGTAGATAATTTGCCGGTAGTCAGCGTTTGTGAGCGGATTGAAGGTGACAAGAAGTATCCGGTGATTGAACTGGATAACTATGCCGCGGCCCGCGCTGTGACTCATCATCTGATTAGCTATGGTCACCGTAGTTTTGGTGTGATCGCCGGACAAATCTGTAGCCAAATCCATAACGACAGGCTGGCTGGTATTAAAAGCGTGCTGGCAGAAGAGGGTATAGTTTTTGACGACACCATGCTGGTGGGTGGCAGTTATAAAATTGAAACTGGTATTGAAGGTGCGCAGCAGTTGCTAAGCAGAGCACAACCGCCAACCGCCATCATTTGTTTTAATGATGATATAGCCATTGGTGCTTTGTTTGCTATCAAGCAGCACGGCTTAAAAGTACCTCAGCATATCTCTGTCACTGGTTTTGATAATATCAGGGTCGCTGCCTACATGGACCCGCCATTGACTACCGTAGATCAACCCGCCTACCAAATGGGGCGTCGTGCCGTTGAGGTATTAATCCAGCAGATTAATCGCCAGCCGCTAAGCCGGACCAGGGAAATATTGCCTTTTAGTTTGTTGGAACGGCAAAGTACTGGGCCTGTATTTAAGCCGGATCAGGCCTGACAACCGACAGGTTAAAGGCATGGCTGTTAGAGGCCCGTAGAAAATGTTAAATGGGACATTATTTTTTAATGCAATGAAAACAGTTAGTTATATTTAAAATTCCAGCCTTTCCCACTTGCTATCTTCAGTATTATCACAAGTCCGCCTCGTTGCCATGTTGACAGCCCATAATTCTGGGGCTAGTATTTTTTTCTGTCTTGTAATCGATTACATTTTGGCTTTCAACAGTCGTCTGATTTCCAAATGTTCATTGATTGTAAGTATAAGAAATAAAATAAATTATTATCACGGCAATTGGCGTTTGAACACGATTACATTGCCGAAACAAGGGGGAGCGGCCAATGGCTACAAGGAATACAACAGGACATCACGCCCATAGGCGCGGTTTCAGCAAATCAGTAATCTATCTTTCGATGCTCAGCGCTATGGGCCTGGCTCAGGCTCAGGAGACAGTTGACAAGCAGCAGGAAGAAAAAGCGACCGAAGTGATTGAAGTCAGAGGCATACGCGCTTCTTCTGCAGAAAACCTGGCCATCAAACGTATAGCTGTAGCGACAGTGGACGCTATTACAGCGGAAGATATAGGCAAGTTTCCGGATAAAAACGTAGCAGACTCTTTGCAACGTGTACCTGGTGTAGTGATTTCCCGCAGCGGTGGTGAAGGCGCCACTGTCAGTATTCGTGGTTTATCTTCTGATTTAACCTTCACTCAATTAAACGGCAACTTTATTGCGTCCTCACCAGGTGAGCCGTCCCGTTCATTCTCTTATGCCCTGCTACCTTCCACTATGATCCAGAAAGTAGAAGTTTATAAGTCTTCAGAAGCCCGTTTAGACGAAGGCGGTATAGGTGGTACTGTATTAATGTTCAGCCGTAAGCCACTGGATATGGAGCAAAACTCCGGCGTATTGAATGTCGAATACAGCAACTCAGATATCACTGATAAAAACGAACCTCAGTTTAGCGGTATTTACTCCTGGAAAAACGATGACGAAGATTTTGGTTTTCTGTTGGGTTACACCCGTCAGGACAGAACCAACAGATTCCAGAGTTCACGTGTGAACATCATGAATAAGAACTTCTTGTACGCCGAGCGCGAAAATAACCAGCTGGTTGCAGGTGGAGCTTCGGGTTACGCCGCTCAAAGTATGGTGCAGGAAGTGCTGGAAGAAAAACGCAACAGGGAAGGTGTGCAGTTTACCAGTCAGTGGCGTTTGACTGACAACCTGGAAATAGGGATGAACTATTTCAAATTTAATCTGGGCCAGGATTCGGTGTTAAACCAGTTGGAGTATCCGGAGTGGAACAACAACGACAACTTCTGGACTGATGTGCGGGTGGACGAACAAAGCCAGTTTGTTACTGGTATTGACTACTCAGTGGGGGTGTCAGGCGCGCAGCGGGTTTCCAATATCCCACGTATTAATGGCGAATTTAAACGCGAAGAAGCAACATCTGATACCTTCGACTTTTTTGCTAACTATGAAGGCGACAATTACAACGCCAAACTGACCTTTGGTCATACTGAAGCCGAAGGCGGACCATCCGAAAAATACCGGGCTGCTTATTATGCCGGAGAGTCTTCGCTTTTTTATGGTTATGACCTGTCTGGTCACCGCATGACAACCTATATGGACCCCAACATGATCAATAACATGGTGGCCGGTATAGGTGGGCAGGCTGATCCTGGCGCAACAGATTCAAGCTTTGTCACTGGTACTCAGGAAGAAGACTACGCCAGTATAGATGTGGACTATGATCTGGATTATGCAATTCTGAACACTCTGCATTTTGGTGCTAAGTACCGTAATGGCGAAATTCATCGGGATACCCGCAATACCTTTTACTTAGCGCCAGATTTTGATATTCCTGCCGCCGAAGCTGGAGATGGTATCTCGCTGGATGATGACTATTCCCGTAACAACGGTATTCCGTTACTGACTTCTGTGATTAAAGGCCAGTCTTTAGGAAACTTGTCTGATGTGATTAACACCAACCTGTTCCCTGCCGTAGATTGGTATAAATACAACGATATTCTGCAGCAAAACTTCGTCAAGTACACTCGGATAGAACCTAACTATGTGTACAACGTTAACGAAGAAATCAGCGCCGCTTATTTGCAGGCTGATTACACCTATGCTGCGTTACGCGGTAATGTGGGTGTGCGTTATGTCCGTACCACAACTACTTCTGGTTCTTCAGACAAAATCTTGTACCGGCTGGACTGGAAAGATGCCAACGGTGTATTACTGCCCGAAAATCAACAGCGGGTTGAAGAGTTTGTTTACATTGAAAAAGAAAACACTCAGAACAAGTTATTACCCAGCATGAACCTGGCCTGGGACATCAATGACAATTGGGTGTGGCGTTTTGCAGCGGCCAAAGTGATGGCCAGACCTGGTTATGACGATTTAGGCCAGTACCAGACCTTAACTTACACTTCAAACGAATACTCGGCTGACCGTTCAGCTGCAGATGACTTTGACCTGATCAATGATGGCGAAGGCTGGACAGGTTCAGGTGGTAACTCCTCCTTGCAACCTCTGGAGTCGACTCAGTTTGATAGCTCTTTAGAGTATTACTATGGTAATGGCTCAGGCCTTGGTATAGCGCTGTTTAAGAAAAATGTAGACAACTTTGTAGTACCGCTGATTATTGACGCAACCCGTAGCTTACCTGTACGGGAATTTGTGTTAAATAACGCTGGTGGCAAAGTGGTCACAGCAGGTGGCGATAACCTGAATGTGCGCAACTTCACCACATCAGCTAATGGTACAGACGCCACCTCAGAGGGTGTTGAAGTTTATATTCAGCATTTCTTCGACAATGGTTTTGGCTTCTCGGCCAACTACACCAGAAATAATACCAATCAGGCCAATGTGGAATTGGATGGTCAGAAAGTGGGCGAGTCACCGCTGATCGGCAGCTCCAAATACCAGATGAATTTCTCTGCCTTCTACGAGGACGATTTATTCAGCGTCCGGGCTTCTTACAACAAACGTGGTCCAACAGTGGGTGAATACAACGCTTCATGGGAAATGAACGTGTACAGCGCAGCTTATGACCAGGTTGACGTCAATGCCAGTTACAACCTGACTGAAAGTCTGGTGTTGTCTGCTTCTGTCATCAACCTGACAGAGTCAGAAGTTTATCGCCACCTGGGCAATGACACGGACAATCGTTTTATCCAGAACACCTACAGCGGCCGTCGTGCCTATCTGGGTGCAACCTACAGATTCTAATGGATAAACGACAAGACAAGTTGGCTGTAAGAGCCTTGAACCTTGGGTAGAGGATTAGTAATGAACAGATTTAATAAAAACAAATTATATGCCGTCATCGCTTTAGCGCTTGGCTCTTTATATGGTTGTGGTGGCGGTGCAGGCGAGGTTTCGCCGGATGACGTGCCAGTGAAATTAGACATCACTTATGCAGATCTAAAAGGTTCAGCAGTAAAAGGAACCTTAAGTAATGCGGTGGTCAGCGTATCTCAGCTCAATGGTGCTGCTGTTACTATGCAGGCAGCCAACAGAACAGACTCTAGTGGCAACATTAGTTTCAGCGTACAAAGTAAAGAAGGTTTTGGCCTGAACAGTATGTTCAAAGTGGAGGTCAGTGCTGACGATCAGACCAGTATGATCTGTGATACCGCGTCCTGCGCTGGCGTACCTTTGGGCAGCAGCATAAAAGGAGCTGGCTTGACCGGGGCTAAATTCAGCACTCTGGCTTATGTCGCAGTGCCTTTTGCGAATGCCTCAGACGCTGTGGCTGATGCCAGTTTTCAGGCAACTGCTTTAAGCACTATGGCAACTGATCTGGTGGCTGCTGATGTGGCGGCCGGCCGTAATGTGTCGGTCCGGGTTTTATATGAAATGGCACTGGCTGATAATTCACAAACTTTGCTCAGAGCTTTAGGTGTCAGCAGTAAAGCCAATGTGTTTCAGACCAATCTGATCAGCGCCGAAGCTTATGAAAACTTTGTCACCGGAGAAGACTGCAAAGAAGTAGAGAAAGTGGATGCCGATGGCAATCCGGTGTTGGATGGCCAGGGCCAGCCTGTGCTGGAGGAGGTTTGCACAGATGTATTGGTTAGCCCGGATACCATCAAGTTATCACTAGTCAATGCCGCTTTTGCCAACATTACTGAAGGTGAAAGTCTGAATGGACTGATGAATGAAGTAGTGGCTGCTATTGCCATTGCCAATGAAGGCGACGTATCAGTATTAAAACCACTACGCGAGCGGGTACTGGCGTCGATCAGCAAAGTGCCTTATCTGGCTCAGTTGTCGATGACGGCTGAAGATGTAGTGGATTTAGCTTTGGCTTTTGTTGATGCCGAAAGTAGTACTGTACCTGTAAAAGAAATCACTACAGCACAGACTATGGCTTCAGCTATTGTGACCACACGAAATGCCATCAGCGATGCCGAATCTGGTGCTATGGTATTTGACGGCAAAACTGAAACCAAGTGGTTGGATCATAACAACTGGAAAGGTGCGCCTTCGGTGACAGATCCATCCTGGTTGCAGGTACAGTTTGCTACGCCGCAAGCCGTCAGTAGTGTATTTATCACCAGCGCCAACGACTCACCGGCCCGCGACCCTGAAAACTTTAACCTGCAGGCGTCTAATGACGGTGTGACCTGGATCACGCTGGCTGAATTTGTCGGTGAAAGTTTCGACGAGCGGTTTGAACGTAAAGAATTCAGATTTTCCAACGGCCTGGAATTCAGCTATTACCGCCTGAACATCACCAAAAACAAAGGCGATGACACGCTAATGCAAATAGCTGAAGTCGCTTTTGTTGGGCCTATCTATACCAGTGCCGACCATACTGACCCTGTAGGTTCTGCAACTATCACAGCGCGTAACTTCATTGGTGAAGCCGAAGCTCCGGCTATGGCTTTTGATAACAACGTCAATACCAAATGGCTGGACCACAACAACTGGAAAGGGGCGCCAACAGCCGAAGATCCATCCTGGGTAAATGTAGTCTTACCTGAACCAAAAGCGGTCAGCACGCTGGTACTGACCAGTGCCAATGATTCAGATTCCCGTGATCCGGAAAACTTTAATCTGCAGGCCAGTAGCGATGGTGGTGTGACCTGGCAGACTCTGGCCAGCTGGGTCGGTGAAAGTTTTGACAGCAGGTTGCAGCGCCGCCAGTTTAACCTGAGTAATACCCTGGCCTTTGATACCTACAGATTAAATATCACCAAAAATAAGGGTGATGATACGCTAATGCAGATTGCGGAAATTGGCCTGGTCGGTCCTAAGCTACCTGACTTAAACCATGGCAGAACTGCAGGTGCGATAGTGACGGAGCGTAATGCCATCAGTGATGCAGAAGCAGGCGCAATGGCTTTTGATGGTAAAGCGGACACCAAATGGCTGGATCACAATGATTGGAAAGGCGCTCCTACAGAAGCTAATCCGTCCTGGGTTCAGCTGCAGTTACCAGCTCCTGCCACAGTGAACAAACTGGCAATGATCAGCGCTAATGATGCTGACAGCCGTGACCCGCAGAATTTTAATATTCAAGGTTCAAACGATGGCGTGCACTGGGTCAAACTGGCGTCATGGGTTGGTGAAGGTTTTGAGCAACGTTTTGAACGTAAGCTATTCTCCTTCAGTAACCAACTGGCCTTTAGTTATTACAGAGTCAATATTACCAAAAACAAAGGTGACGACACGCTGATGCAGGTTGCAGAAATTGAGCTGATAGGCCCGCAGTATCAATCTGTGGATCATTCTTCAGCTCCGGGTGTAGTGGTCAGCGCCCGCAATAGAATTGGCGATGCTGAATCTGAAGCCAAAGCCTTTGACGACGATGTTGCGACTAAATGGTTGGATCATAACGACTGGAAAGGTGCTCCAACTGAAGCCAATCCATCCTGGATCCAACTGGATTTACCAGCGGCGAAAATTGTCAGCAGTTTAGCAATCACCAGTGCAGGAGATGCCGATAGTCGTGATCCGGAGAACTTTAATATTGAAGGTTCAAACGATGGCGGCAAAACCTGGACCCGTATTGGTAGCTGGGTGGGTGAATCCTGGGACAGCAGGGCTGAACGCAAGCTGTTTGAGATGGGTAATGGTTTTGCCTTTACCACCTATCGAATCAATATCACCAAAAACAAAGGGGATGATACCCTGATGCAAATCGCGGAAATTGAACTTATAGGCCCAGACCTTTAAGTCTGACAGGGCGGCCAGTGTTTACGCTGGCCGTTTTTTTATCACACAACTTGATCGGGCTGCGACAGCCCTGAACAGAGAAGGAACAGACGGAATATGACTGACAAAGTTGTAGCCACCAAAGAGACGGTAAATAAAACCTGGTATCTTGGAATAGACGGTGGTGGCAGCCATTGCCGGGTCATGATACAGGATGAGCAAGCTGTGTTACTCGGTGAAGGTTACGGCGGACCTGCTAATCCTGTCTACGGGACTGAGCAAGCCATTCAGTCTATTCTGACTGCCACAGATCAAGCTTTGCTGGAAGCAGGGCTGACACCAGCGGATAAAAAGTATCTGATTGCTGGAGCAGGCCTTGCTGGTCTGCATTTGCCGCAGATGCAACAAGTGATGCGCCAATGGCAACATCCTTTTAAGGCCTTGTATCTCACCACAGATTTACATGTTGCAGCAACAGGGGCTCATCAGGGGCTGGATGGTGCTGTGATTATTTTAGGTACTGGTTTTAGCTCTTTGTCCTCGCATCAGGGGCAGCTGACTCAGATTGGTGGTTATGGTTTTCCAATTAATGCGACCTGCAGCGGCTCATGGTTTGGCCTGGAAGCCGTTAAAGCCGTATTGTTGGATGCGGACGGTGTTGGCTTGCCTACCCGTCTGACCTCTGTGTTGCTGAAAGACAAAACGGCCACGGCTCTGGCAGAGCACTATATGAATGCTTCTGCGACTGATTATGCCAAGCTCGCCCCTTTAGTGTTTGAACTGGCCGATTTGGGCGACAAAGTCTGCTTGTCTTTTATTCAGCATGGCGCTGCTTTCGTGAATCAGGTGATCCGCAAGTTGCTGGAAACTAAGGTATCCAGAGTAGCGATGATAGGCGGTATTTCTGAACGGATAAAACCCTGGCTCGATCCTCAACTCTCTTTATGCATTAACCCTGCTTTATCTTCGCCACAGCAGGGCGCCATTTTATTTGCAAGACAGTCGCATCAGGCGGCTCTGCGTATTGCTAAGGAAAACTAATGCGCTCAAGACGTGATTTTCTGAAATTATCAGCGCTGCTAGGCCTGACAGGTCTGACAAAAGCCACACCAGCTTTTGCAGCAGCTAAAAAACAACCGGAAGCTATAGTGGTTTCCACCTGGGAACATGGTTTAGCAGCCAATGCAGCGGCCTGGCAAGTGTTGGCCAAAGGGGGCCGGGCTTTGGACGCAGTTGAAGCCGGGGTGCGGGTGCCTGAAGCGGATCCTAAAGTACGGACTGTAGGTTATGGTGGTTATCCGGATAGGGACGGTATTGTCACGCTGGATGCCTGCATTATGGACGAACAGATGAACTGCGGTTCAGTGGCTTTTTTGCAAAATATTAAACACCCCATTTCAGTCGCCCGACTGGTGATGGAGAAAACTCCTCATGTCATGTTGGTCGGCGAAGGCGCCAAACAGTTTGCGTTGCAGCAGGGCTTTAAAGAAGAAAATCTGCTGACTCCAGAATCTGAAGCAGATTGGAAAGCCTGGTTAAAAGATCAGAAAATTCAGCAAATTAACATCGAAAATCACGACACCATTGGTATGTTGGCGCTGGACGCTGCTGGTAATTTAAGTGGCGCCTGCACCACTAGTGGCGCTGCTTACAAAATGCATGGCCGGGTTGGGGATTCACCACTTATTGGTGCTGGTTTATATGTGGACAACGACATAGGCGCAGCTACTGCCACTGGCATGGGCGAGCTGATGATCAAAACCGTCGGCAGTCATCTGGTGGTTGAATTGATGCGTCAGGGGGCCAGTCCGGAGGAGGCCTGCAAGCAGGCTGTGTTGCGTATTGCGCATAAATTGGGTGACTATGCCCAGTTTCAGGTCGGTTTTCTGGCTCTGAATAAACAAGGTCAGTATGGCGCTTATGGCATTCAACCTGGTTTTAATTATGCAGTGCAAAACAAAGAAGGCAGCCAACTGATTGACGGCAAAAGTCTGCTTGGGACTAAAGCCTGATGCTGCGGCTCTGGTTGTGTTTAGTTGGCCTGGTTGGTTTTGCTGCAGAGGCGCAGGCCCAACTCAGGCCAGATCAGCCACCTTTTGCCTTAACAGTGCAGCAGGCCAGAGACTGGACGCCGCACTCTGCTACAGCTTCAGCGGATAATGTATCGCAGGTGCCATTAGCCCGTCGTATCAGTGCGCCTTTGGCTGGGCAGCAGCATCTGGATACAGAGGCGAAAGTCTTGTATGCGCCTGATGGCATGAATAATTTTGCCAATTACCTGACAGCTCAACCTGTATTTAATTTGTATAACTTCACACACTGGTCCCAGATTGATGTGTTGAACTGGTTTGCTGGCACAGCAGATTTAACAGTACAAATTCCAGCCCGGCCCTGGGTCGATACGGCTCATAAAAATGGTGTCAAAGTGATAGGCTCAGTGTTTTTGGGCATAGCCCAATGGGGGGGCAATCCTGACACTGTGGAAGCTTTACTGGAGCAGGACAACACTGGGCGTTTTATTCTGGCGGATAAGCTGATCCAAATTGCCGATTATTATGGCTTTGATGGCTGGTTGATTAATCAGGAAACGGATTTAACTGCAGTCAAAGATGCACAAAATCAGTTGGTAAAAGGAACAAAAGATCCGGAGCGCGGCAAGGATTTAGCCAGGCGTTTATTGGCTTTTATGCAGTATTTAACTGCCAAAGTGCCGCAAGGTATGGAAATTCACTGGTACGACTCTATGCTCGCCTCGGGCGAAGTACGCTGGCAAAACCAGCTGAACGCGAAAAACCAGCAGTTTCTGCAGGCGCAAGTGCCGTCATCCGACGCCATTTTCCTCAATTACTGGTGGGATAAAAGCATGATAGCCGCCTCCAGACAAAAAGCGCTGGAGCTGGGGCGTAGTCCTTACGATGTCTACACCGGGGTTGATCTGTGGCCAAGTCGGGATGCACAGCGTGCTTTTAGTTCCTACCAATGGCTGGATTGGTTGTTTGAAGGCAATAAGGCCCTGACTTCTATCGCATTATTTGCACCTAATCTGAATTTTAACTTTGACGGCGAAAGCCATACCCCGGCTTTTAGCCGCTTTCGTACTGATGCAACTGGTGTCGCTTCTTTTTATGCCACCGAAAGTCGGATTTTTGCTGGTGATGACCTGAATCTTGCTGTGGTTGATAAAGCCGGCTGGAAAGGCCTTGGTGCTTATTTGCCTGCTAAATCCAGCTTGTTGGCTTTGCCTTTTCAAAGCAGTTTTAATACCGGACAGGGCAAAGTGCTGATGCAGCAAGGAAAACAAATAGGTGGCGCCTGGACTGATATCAGCCAGCAAGATCTGTTACCCACCTGGCAATTTGCGGTACAAAGCGGTGCGGCTGAGCTGGCTGAACTACAACTGAGTTACGACTTCGACCAGGCTTATCAAGGGGGCAGTGCGCTGGCTGTGCGTGGCAAGGCCACTCAACAGAATCTGCTGCCTTTGTACCACAGCTCTGTGGTGTTAAGCACAAGCAGCAAAGTGAGGTTGATTAGTCTTGGTAAAGCCGCAGGACTCAAGCTTTATCTGCAAACGGCTGAAGGCGAACGCCATGTGCTGCCATTGGAGTCCTCTTCGGACTGGAAAATGCATAGCCAGCCTCTGGCTACTTTAGCTGGACGTCACATAGTACAGATAGGCCTGTTGACTCAAGGGGCTACGAAAGAGCTGGATGTCCGATTGGGTTTTTTGGAGATTTCGCCATGACTCAGTTAGAAATCTGTATCAATGCTGACCATCCGATGCTGGAGACCAACGTGACTGCCGCCTTGCTGGGGGGGGCCAGTCGCATTGAGCTTTGCGCTGATATGCAGCTGCAGGGTATGACTCCAGATTTCACTGCAATGCAACAAGCCAGAAGCGCTTTTGCTGGCCAGCCAGGTTTGCTGGTGATGGTGCGTTTTCGCACAGACGATCAAATCCAGACTGAAGCCGATCTGACTGCTATGCAGCAAGCCATAGTTCAGGCCGCTGATGCCGGAGCCGATGGTGTAGTGCTTGGACTGTTAACTCGTCAGCGTCAGTTGGATTTACCTGCTCTGAAGTTGTTGGTTGCTCAGGCAAAACAGCTTGGGCTGCAGCTGACCTTTCACCGTGCCTTTGATGCTATTCATGATCAGCAACAGGCACTGTCTCAACTGATCGATTTAGGTTTCGACAGAGTGCTCAGTGCCGGTACTTTGTGGGGCAGTGATTTAGGGGTTATGCAGGGCCTTGATCGCTTGCTGCAACTAAAAATCCGGGCTGCGGGCCGGATTGAATTAGTGGTAGGCGGTGGCATCAACTTAGACAATCTGGCGACAGTCAGCCACAGATTAAAGCCGGCAGGACAGCTCTGGTCTGTACACAGTTACTCTGCTGTGCTCAGCCAGGGCAAAGTAGATCAGGAAAAAGTGGCCGCTATGGCCAGGCTTTGTCAGTAAACACGCCTTATGACCGCTCATATCGCATAGTCAGCAACAGTTTTAACCTTGTAATGGATATTATGACAACTCATCACTCTGCATCTTCTGAAGCTATTTTTAGTCTGAATGGCGACTGGTCTTTTTCTCAGGCAGGCAAAAACAACTGGCAAGCGGCGACAGTGCCGGGTTGTAATTTTACCGATCTGTTGGCGAGCGGTCAGATCCAGGACCCCTTTTACCGTGACAACGAAACTCAGCTGCAATGGATAGAACAAGAAGACTGGTTTTACCGTAAAAGTTTTTGGCTGGATCAGGACTGGTTAGCCGCCGGTCAGCAGACAGGTCAGAGTATTGAGCTGGTGGCCGAAGGCCTGGATACTTTCTGCGATTTATATCTGAACGGACAAAAAATTGGCAGCAGTCAGAATATGTTTGTTGGCCTGCGAATTCCTTGTGTGTCTATGTTAAAAGCCGGCGAAAATTTATTAGAGCTTCAGTTCCGTTCTCCTATTCAGCAGACTCTACCGGCTCATCAGGCTGCAGGTTTTACCTATCCTGCTGAGAACGACAAATCCGAAGAAAAGCTCAGCGTGTATTGCCGTAAAGCACCTTGTCATTTTGGCTGGGACTGGGGACCACGTTTTGTCACTAGTGGTGTCTGGCGTCCTATTTATTTGCAGCGGCTTGATACAGTGCGTTTTGCTGATGTGCATTATCTGCAGCAAAGCCTCAATGCAGCCGAAGCTCGTTTTAGTTTTGAGCTGCAATTCCAGGTACTGGCGGCCAAAACCGCAACACTGCTGGTGGAATGCCGGCAAGCACCGGAGTTGAACCAAAAGCTCGAGCTGCAATTAGAAGGCTCTGAACAGCAACAGCGGCTGGATTTTATTCTGACAAAGCCAGAACTCTGGTGGCCCAATGGTTTAGGTGAAGCATTTTTGTATGAATTCAGTTTCACTCTGCTGATTGATGGTCGCAAGGTCGATAGCCATTCTGAGCGCATTGGGTTGCGTACTGTCGAAGTGGTTAACCAGCCGGATGAAATGGGTTTGTCGTTTTACCTGAAAGTAAACGACCTGCCTGTGTTTATGAAAGGCGCCAACTATATTCCTGGTGATAGTTTTATCCATCAGATGACGCCAGAGCGCCATGCAGCTGACTTTGCAGCTGTAGTCGCAGCCAATATGAATATGCTGCGTGTCTGGGGTGGTGGTGTGTATCAGGACGATGAGTTTTACCGACTGGCCGATCAGCATGGTATTTTGATTTGGCAGGATTTTATGTTTGCCTGCAGCCTGTACCCGGCCAACGCCGCTTTTCTCGACAATGTTCGTGCTGAAGCGCATTACAACATCAAACGCTTACGTAACCATCCTTGTCTGGCGCTTTGGTGTGGCAACAATGAAGTGGATATGGCGATTAAGCACTGGCAGTGGCCGGAAAAGTTCGGCTATAGCCAAGAGTTGTACCAACGTCTGAAGCAGGACTATATCCGTTTATTTGACCAGTGTTTGCCAGATGCGGTGCAGCAGCTGGACAGCCAACGTTTTTACCTGCGCTCCTCGCCCATCGGCTTTTGGGAAGAAGATGCCGACCATATGGGCAACCACCATTTTTGGGGCGTCTGGCATGGTGAACAGCCTTTTAGTGAATATAAAAAACGTATTCCACGTTTTATGACAGAGTTTGGTTTCCAGTCTTTCCCTATGGCAGCGTCTATGGCGCGTTTTACCTTGCCGCAAGACTGGCAATTAACTTCGCAAGTGCTGAAAGTCCACCAGAAACATCCCAGAGGCAACGCGCTGATCCGCAGTTATATGCAGCAGGAATACAGGGACCCGAAAGATTTTTCCTCGCTGTTGTATTTAAGTCAGGTGCAGCAAGCAGAAGGGTTAAAGCAGGCTTTTGAGGCGCATCGGGCCGCTATGCCATTTTGTATGGGCACTTTATACTGGCAGCTGAACGACACCTGGCCGGCAGCGTCCTGGTCCGGCATCGACTATTACGGTCGTTGGAAAGCTTTGCATTATCAGGCCAAACGTAGTTTCAGAACTGACCTGCTGGTGCTGGATGAACAAGAAGGCCAGATCACTGTGCGCTTAATCAGCGATCGCCAACAGAGTCTGGATGCAGAACTACAACTGGAGCTCTGGCGCTTTAACGGCGAGTTAGTATGGCAACAGCAGCATCAGGTCAACACCCCGGTGAATGCTTCAGTGCTGTTAATGCAGTTGGATAAAAGTGCACTACTGGCAGGGAAAAACGTTGAAGAGCTGGTGTTGCAGGTTAGATTAACCGACAAAGATCAGGGTTTATTGACCGATACCCTGTATTATTTTGTACCAGCCAAACAGCAAAAGCTGCATGCACCCAAGCTGGAGATCAGAGTGCAGGCTATGGATGAATTGCTATCGCTACAACTGTGCAGCAGCGCCTTGATTCGTCAGTGTTGTATTGAGGTCGATGGGGAGAGCGGTAATTTCTCTGACAATTTCTTTGATTTGCTGGCCGGGCAGCCAAAGCAAATCCAGCTGGCGCTACCGGGTTTTAGCCAATCGCAAGTAAGAGCTGTAGCTCAGAGCCTGCGTTGTCGCAGCCTGTACGACAGTTATACGGAGTAAGACGGATGAGTTTAAGCTGGATTGATCTGCTGATTATTGCCTTGTACATGGCCGGCACTTTGGGTCTGGGTATGTATATTGCAAAAATGGCCAGCTCAGATATGAACGCTTATTTTCTGGCAGGTAAAAAAATCCCCTGGTGGGCCTTGGGCGTATCTAATGCTTCAGGCATGTTTGACATAGCAGGCACCATGTGGCTGGTTGCTATGTGTTTTGTCTATGGTTTAAAAAGCGCTTGGTTGCCCTGGGTCTGGCCAATTTTTAACCAGGTGTTTTTAATGATTTATCTGTCACTCTGGTTGCGGCGCTCCAATGTGATGACAGGAGCCCAGTGGCTGGAAACCCGCTTTGGCACAGGCCGGGGTGTAGAGCTGTGTCAGTTAGTGGTGGTGATATTTGCAATAGTCAGCGCTATTGGCTTTATCGCCTACGGTTTTAAAGGCATAGGCAAATTTGCCGCTATTTTTTTCCCCTGGCAGTTGTCGCCTGATACCTATGCTCTGATTATTTTTGCAGTCACCACCTTGTATGTGATCAAAGGCGGCATGTACTCAGTGGTGTTCACTGAAGTGATGCAGTTTGTCATTATGACCATAGCTGCGGTGGCTGTGGGTATTATTGCCATCATGCTGGTCAGTCCGGAACAAATCAAAGCCGCTACACCCCAAGGCTGGGACAACATCTGGTTTGGCTGGCAACTGGATTTAAACTGGACTGGCTTAATTGACAGTGTGCAGCAAAAAGTTCAGGACGATCATCTGGAGCTGTTTGGCCTGATGCTGATGATGATGCTGTTTAAAGGGGTGCTTTTTAGTCTGGCAGGCCCAGTGCCTAATTACGATATGCAACGTATTCTGGCCGCCCGCAGCCCAAAAGAGGCGGCCAAGATGAGTGGTTTTGTCTCTTTAGTGATGTTTTTTCCTCGTTATATGATGGTGGCTGGTCTTACTGTGTTGGCGCTGGTGTTTATGGGGCCAGATATTCAGGCCCAGGGCGCAGCTTTTGATTTCGAACAAATTTTACCCTACGCCATTCAGAATTTTGTGCCAGTTGGCCTGGCTGGTTTACTGATTGCCGGTTTACTGGCGGCCTTTATGTCGACCCTGGCGGCCTCACTGAACGCTGCTCCTGTTTATATAGTCAACGATGTTTACAAAAGGTATTTCCGGCCTGATGCACCTACCCAGACTTATGTCCGCTTAAGTTACTGGGTGTCATTGATTCTGGTATTGGTTGGGGTTGGGCTTGGTTTTATGCTCAGCAGTATCAACGACATTATGCAATGGATTTTTGGAGCCCTGTTTGGTGGTTATGCCGCAGCTAACTTATTAAAATGGCATTGGTGGCGTTTTAATGCTTATGGCTATTTCTGGGGCATGATGGCGGGTTTAGTAGCTGCATTAATGTTACCTCTGCTGTTACCTGACACTCATCCTTTGTACGCTTTTCCTTTGTTATTGTTGGTAAGTTTGATTGGTTCTGTAGCTGGTACTTTAGCGACTCCTGCTGAATCTGATGAAGTACTTTGTACTTTCTACCGTCAGGTGCGGCCCTGGGGGTTCTGGCGGCCTGTGCATGACAAAGTCAAAGCTTTGGATCCAGGTTTTGACCCTGACACTCATCCCTGGCGTGATGCCTTTAATATTTTGGTGGGAATGGCCTGGCAGATTGCTTTAGTGGCAATGCCCATTTATCTGGTGATCCAACAATGGTACCAGCTGGCTTTGGCCTGCATGCTGGCTGTGCTGACGTCCTGGATCCTGAAGAAAAACTGGCTGGATAAACTTAAAGATTAATCTGGGTTCAGCCCAAAGGCATATCCGGGTAGCTGGTTTTGCTCTCCATTCCCATTAGTTTTTGCATTAACTGCCGTTGCCGGGCCAGTAGTTCGCCGTTTTTTTGATTCAGTTGCTGGCAAATTTCGGTATGACGTTGAACCTTATCGAGCAGCTGCTGGCTGGCATCGCGGATTTTTTCCGGCAAAATCGCCAGCAAACGCTCAAAACCCTGAGCGCTGGGCTGCAGTTGTAAAGAAGCCATAGCGCTGTGACGTTGTGTTGCGTTTTGTTGTAATAGTTCAAGTAATACAGCGGCTTGCTGGTTTAACTGCTCCAGTTCAGCACTTTGACGCAAATTCATCAGCACATACTGCTTTTGCAACAAAGGACTAAGTTGTGATAACAACTCCGCATCCTGTTGCAAGGTACTGATAATTTGTTTCAGCGCTGACTGATTCATTTCTTGTGGTAGTCCAGTATGGCCTGAGCTAATACATCATCGTCCAGTTGCAATGAACCTTTAGATAAAGCCAGCTTCACTTTAGCCACTTTGTCCAAATCTACTTCGCTTTGCTGTTGCAGCTGTTCAAAAGCCTGTTGCACTGCCTGAGTCGTGCTGCTGATCGAAGCCTGAGCTTCTGTCTGCTGACTGACCGGAACTGTCGCTTTGGTCTGACTGTTCTGGCCTTGCTGATCGGTTTTGATCAGAGGCTGCACCTGACTGTAATGGTCAATTTTCACCATAGTAGTAATACCTGATTATCTGGCTTATTCAGCCGGAATTCTGCTGTTATCTTTATAAAGCGGCACGTTTTAACAGAAACTTTAATTTGATTTAAAAATACTTTGCACTGTAGCTTCTGCTACTACATCCGCTTCCAGTACTATGCCTGAGCTCAAATTCTGCACCTTAATACGCTGACCCAATTTGCCGTCTTCCAGAGCTACTCCCTTAGTGCTGGCTTCAAACCCCTGGCTTTGCACCCGGATTAGCACATGGCTGCCTTTCTCGACCAGCAGTTTATGTTCCAACAGGTGACGACTGATCACTTGCCCGGCCTGAATACGGCGTTTTGCCTGCATACCCGCTAAAGCTGATGGATTTAATTCAATGCTGAGTTTGGACTGGGCCAGCTCCGTAAGCCGGGTATCCAGCATGGCTTCGGTCAGTAGTTCATCTTTTTGAATCTGCTGTTTTGCTACGACAACAGGCAACCAGACTCTGACTCGTGCTGTCACTCTGCTTTGCCAACTAATTTTATCCTTGCAATTCAGACTGTAACTAACACGGCCCCAAGGCGCTTGTTGGGTATTGCTGCGGCTGATTTCCAGTCTTTCGCAATGGTTATATTTACTCAAGCCCGCTGGCAAAGCGAGATCCAGTTCCTGCTTGATTTGGCCCTGAGCCCCAAGCTGACGGGCAAACTGCTGGATTTCAGCCTTGATATGGGACTGGATTTGTTGTTCCAGCTGCGACTGTGCCAAAACCAAGACCGGAAAACAGCAGAGGAGGAAAATTAACCACTTCCGTAGCGGAAGCAAGGCTTCCGCTCCTAAGCGGATTATTGCGGTGTTGTTAGTGTAAGTCATTAAATATTATAGCCTTTTAATGATGGCATAAAGCTTGTACCTCCCTCTGTATTCTTGATACACGCAAAGAACACTCAGATGGAATTTTTTAACAAAGCTTTAGGTGTACATCCGTTTTCACTGCAACTTCGCCTCGATAGAGCTGAGATTATCTCAGGCAATCTGGCCAATGTCGACACACCAGGTTTTAAGGCCCGTGATTTGGACTACCAAAGTATTTTGCAAAATATCGAGTCGGATTTAACCAGCGCGGCTGGTGCCGGCATGAATGCCTCTGATGTGCGCAGCGAACTGAAATACCGTTTACCTTTCCAGCCTTCAGCGGACGGCAATACCGCAGAGCTGAGCGTAGAGCAGGCTAATTTTGCCGCCAACAGTATGGATTTCCAAACCAGCCTGACTTTTCTGAATATGAAAATAAGCGGCTTACACAAAGCCATTAAGGGAGAATAAGCATGTCTTTTTCCGCTATTTATGACATAGGCGGCAGCGCCATGCGGGCTCAGGTGATGCGCCTGGATACAGTAGCTTCCAATTTAGCCAATGCGGACACAGCAGCCTCCAGCGAAGCTGAAGCTTATCGCGCTACTAAACCGGTGTTCTCCGCTTTATACACTCAGGACTTTGATAACAGGTCTATGTCCGCTCAGGTGCAAACCTTAGGTGTGGTCAAATCTGATCGCACAGTCGAGCAGAGGTTTGAGCCAAACAGCCCGCTGGCTGACGCTAATGGCATGGTGTTTTATTCCAACGTCAATCCTGTGGCTGAAATGGCTGACATGATGTCTGCTTCCCGCGCTTTCCAGACTTCGGTCGAAGTGATGAACCGCGTCTCCAGCATGCAGCAAAGTTTGCTGAAACTTGGCCAATAAGGAGCTAATTATGTCTGCAGTAGATAATAACTCCGCAGTGCGTAATACAGCACAAAGCAACCAGATCGCCAGCAATGGCAAAACTGATGCTGCCGGTTTATCCAGCATGTTTCTGGAATTGCTGGTGGCACAAATCAGTAACCAGAACCCGCTGAATCCTATGGATGGCACTGAATACGTCAGCCAATTAGCAGAATTCAGCAGCGTGGAAAGTTTAGAGAACCTCAATATCCAGTCCGGTCAGCAAATCAAATACATGCAAAGCATGCAGGCGATGGAAGCGACCAGTCTGGTTGGCCAGAAGGTCGATGTCAAAGCCGATACTGTGTCGCTGGAGCAGGATGACAAAGTGGAAGGCGCTATTAACCTTGGTGCCAAAGTGGACAGCGTGGTGGTGCGCTTGTATGACAGCAAAGGTGCACTGGCGGATGAAATTACGCTGGACAATCCGGCTATTGGCACAGTGCGTTTTGCCTTCCCTGAACAAAAAGCCGGAGCCTACAGTATTCAGGCGGAAGTGCAGCTTAACAGCACAAAACAGCAAGTCCCTACCTATCTGACCAATGAAGTAGAGCGGGTGTCTGTCGGCACAGGTCCGGATGACATCATTCTGCAGGTCAACGGCCTGGGTAATCATTACCTTTTTGATATCAACCAGTTGTCAAAAGCAACTCAGAGTTAAGGAACCGCATAATGTCGATGTTTAGTATTGGCCTGAGTGGCTTAAGTTCGACCCAAAAAGCACTGGAAGTGACATCAAACAATATCGCCAACGCTGGCACTGCAGGTTATAAAACTACCAGCACAGAGTTTTCTGCTTTGTACAGCGGTGGTCAGCGTAGCGGTGTCAATGTCTCTGCCACCAGCGAAAATTTTGAAAAAGCCGGCAATCTGGTTGGCACAGGCCAAAGTCTGGATTTAGCCATCACAGGCAAAGGCTTTTTTATTATCTCTGAAAATGGTCGTCTGGCTTACACCCAGGCCGGTCAGTTTAAAATGGATGGCAGTGATCGCCATATTGTCACCAACAATGGCGACAAGTTACAGGGCTATGGTATTGACGATCAGGGCAATTTAATACCAGGTGTATTAACGGACCTGAAAGTAGAATCCGGCAATATTCCGGCTAAAGCTTCTACCAATATCAACTTTTCATTGAACCTGAATTCGGGCAGTGATCTAATCCCTTACCCAGCGGCACCTGCTGCTTTTGATCCAAAAGATGGCACCGCCTTTAACTATTCACAGTCCAGCGAAGTGTTTGACTCACTGGGTAATAGCCATACCGTCACTCAGTACTTTAACCACACCGGGGCCAATACCTGGCAGGTACTATTTTACGTCGATGGTAAACCTCTGACTCCAGCTCAGTTAGGGAATCCTGCAGGTTCAACTGTGACACCAACTAATGCGCTGGATGATACAGGCGCTGTGGTTGCCACTGAAGCTCTGACGGTGCGTTTTGGTGCTGATGGTCAGATGTATCCGCTTAATGTGGTGCCACCTGCTGCAGTTCCTGCCGGCGACAACAATAAAACAGACCCGCTTAACTTAAGGGAACTGTCGATTAATTTGCCCTTAACCAATGGCGCAGCCGCTCTGGATATTAAACTCGATTTGGTGAAGACCACTCAATTTGGTTCAGCTTTTGGTTTGTATCAAAACGACCCTGATGGTTACACCTCCGGTGAATTTACCGGTGTAGCTGTGGCTGAAGATGGTGGTGTTTATGCCACTTTCTCTAATGGTGAAGTGAAATTACAGGGGCAACTGGTATTGGCTAACTTTGCCAATCCTCAAGGCTTGGAAACCGCCAATAATACCACCTGGTATGCCAGTCAGAAATCTGGTGAACCTTTAATAGGGGTGCCTTCTGAAGGCAGCTTTGGCGCCATTCTGGCGGGCTCTTATATGGGCTCAAACGTCGATATCAGTAAGCAACTGGTGGACTTAATGTCGTTCCAGCAAAGTTATCAGGCTAATGCCAAAACTATCAGTACTGCAGATGAAATGATGCAGGTACTGTTTAACGCTGTGTAGGGAGTTAAAGCATGGAACGTTTGATCCACACCGCAGTATCAGGAGCTGAGCTTGCCCAAACAGCGCTTCGTATCACGGCGAACAACCTGGCGAACGTCAACACTGTTGGCTTTAAAGCTGATATGGAGCAAGCCAAATCCCTGCAAATTACCGGAGAAGGTTACCGCACCCGTTTTCAGGCGCAGTTAATGCCTGTAGCGACCGATCTGGAAGCCGGGGCCATTATGGAGACTGGCCGCGATTTAGACGTGGCTGTCAGTGAAAAAGGTTTTATCGCAGTGCTGGATGCCAATGGCAATGAAGCTTATACCCGCTCGGGTGAGCTGCAGGTCAGTGGCACTGGTGCGCTGACGGTGAATGGTTTTGCTGTGATGGGCGGGGCTGCTGCTATTCAGTTGCCTGAGTTTGGCGATATCGATATTAGCGCTGACGGTACCTTAAACCTGCTGCCTGTTGGCGGTGGTGTGATTGAACAGCAGGAGCGCATCAAACTGGTGGATTCCGCTGAGGTGGTGATGGTCAAAGGTGCGGACGGTTTATTCCGTGCTATGGATGGTGAGCCTCTGGAGCAGGCAGAAAACATCAGCTTAAAGTCCGGCGCACTGGAAGGTTCCAACGTCAATGCCGTTGAAGAGATGGTCAGTACCATGAATATCAGCCGTCAGTTTGAGCTCAATCTGAAGATGATGAAAACAGCAGACGAACTGGCTGTATCCGGCAACAAACTGATTAGCGGTTAAGAGGAACACAACAATGAATTCAGCTTTATGGGTCAGTAAAACGGGTTTAGCAGCGCAGGATATGCGCATGACCACTATTTCCAACAATCTGGCCAACGTCAACACAGTGGGTTTTAAAAAAGACCGTGTGGTATTTGAAGACTTGTTTTATCAGGTACAACGTCAGCCCGGTACCCAGGCCGATGAATTAAATCAGGTACCGTCCGGTATTCAGGTCGGTACTGGTGTGCGGGTTAATGGTACTCAGAAAATTTTTACCGATGGCAGCGCTGAAACTACCGGCAATCAGATGGACGTAGCCATTGATGGTCAGGGCTTTTTCCAGATTGAAAATACCGATGGTGAATTGCTGTATTCGCGCAATGGCCAGTTCCATCTGAACTCAGATGGCCTAATCACCAATGGTAATGGTTTGCCATTGGCACAAAACATAGTGATACCACCAGATGCCACTAAGGTCACTATAGGGACGGACGGTACTGTGACGGCAAAAGTTGCAGGTCAGGATGAGTTAGTCGAGCTCGGACAGATTTTAACCGTCAATTTTGTCAATCCGGCAGGCTTAGAAGTGCTGGGTGGCAATTTATACCGTGCTACGGCCGCTTCCGGTGAAGCTGTTGAGGGCATACCTGGCGAAGAAGCGCTGGGTAAATTACAGCAGTACACCCTGGAAGGGTCCAACGTTAGTGTGGTTGATGAAATGGTCAATATGATTGCGGTGCAGCGGGCCTATGAAATGAACGCCAAAGTAGTGACTGCGGCGGACGACATGCTGAACTTCATCAGCCAAAGCATGTAAGGAGCTGACTATGCTACGTTTTCTTCTGTTAGTTACGCTGTTTAGCCTGACGGCCTGCAGCTCTAAACCTGACAGTCCACTGGCGGATGATGCCGACTGGGAACGTGGCGCAGCTAATCCTCTGGTCAGTCAGCAGGCGCAACCTGCCAGTTCCGGAAGTTTGTATGCAGAATCTTATATGTTCGCGCTATTTGAGGACAAAAGAGCCTACAGAGTCGGAGATATTCTGACTGTCGAACTAAACGAACGGACTCAATCCAGCAAAAGCGCCGACAGTGCAGTGGATCGCAACACAAACATCAATATGGATGTGCCTTTATTGGGCAATGCCACTGTCTCAGATTTAGCTATGCAGCTGCGCAATGCCCAAACCTATGAAGGGGAAAGCAGTGCCAGTCAGCAAAATTTCCTGCGGGGCGCTATCACAGTTCGGGTCACTGAAGTGCTACCAAACGGCTCATTGACTATACGTGGCGAAAAGTGGATCAAGCTGAATCAAGGCGATGAATACATTCGTCTGCAGGGCATAGTCAGACCAGATGATATAGATGTGACCAATCGGATTTCATCTCAGCGTATCGCCGATGCCCGTATTACCTATGCCGGAAAAGGCAGTCTGGCTGATGCGGCTGAACCAGGCTGGATCACTAAGCTGTTTTCTTCTTACCTGAATTTATTTTAACGGGTGATGTTATGCGTTTGTTTTGTTTAATTTTGCCTGTGTTGTTATTTATAAGCAGTATGCAGGTTCAGGCCGCAGCCCGGCCTTTACTGGATATAGTCGATATTCAGGGGGTTCGGGATAACCAGTTGGTAGGTTATGGTTTAGTGGTGGGTTTGCCGGGGTCTGGCGATAAAGCCCAGATCAAATTTGCCGCTCAGTCACTGAACAATATGCTGAAGCAGTTTGGCGTGCAGCTGGATGAAGCTTCGTTACCAAAGTCCAAAAACGTGGCTGCAGTGGCTGTACAGGCCACATTACCTCCAATGGCAAGTCCTGGTCAGGCGATAGACGTGACTATTATGTCCTTGGGGGACGCTAAAAGTCTGCACGGTGGCAGTTTGATGTTAACCCCGTTACGTGGTGTGGACGGCAAAGTTTATGCACTGGCGCAAGGTAACTTAGTGGTGGGTGGTATTAAAGCTGAAGGTTTAAATGGCTCATCAGTGACGGTCAACGTTCCAACTGCCGGTATTATTCCGGGGGGCGCTATTATCGAGCGCAGCATAGAAAATCTGCAACAGGACGGCGATCTGGTGCTGAACCTGAAAAAGCCCAACTACAAAACAGCCCGCAATGTAGTAACTGCCATTAACGATATGTTTGGCCCCAAAGTGGCCCGCGCTGAGAACTGGTCAAAATTAGTGATCAGTGCTCCCAAAGACGCCGACAACAGAACCACTTTTATGGCCATGTTGCAGGATTTGACGGTACAGGAAGGTTCACAGCGGCCACGAGTGGTATTTAACAGCAGGACAGGCACTGTAGTGATCAGTGACGAGGTGCGGGTAAAACGCGCCGCCGTCAGCCATGGTAGTTTAACTATTACCATTAGTGAGCAGGAAGGTGCCAGTCAGCCTTTGCCATTTAGTCAGGGCGAGACAGTACCATTGCAAAACAGCAGTGTGGATGTAAGCCAGCAAAACGCCAATATGATGGTGTGGCCTGAAGGCACTTCACTGGACACTATAGTGCAGGCGGTCAATAGCCTGGGCGCCACTCCGACTGAACTGATGTCTATTTTGTTAGCGCTGGATAAAGCCGGTGCTCTGGATGCAGATGTGGTGGTGATCTAAATATGAAACTAGATGCTATGAGCCAGAACCTGGCGTTTGACCCTCAGTTTAGTCAGCAGATCAGTAAAAATCAGTCACAGAGTGAGTCTTTGCAGCAGGTAGCAGAACAGTTTGAGACCTTATTTTTGCAAATGGTGCTGAAAAATATGCGTTCTGCCAGCGATGCGTTGTCGGCTGACGAGGGCATGTTCAGTAGTGATCAGCAACTGATGTTCCGTGATATGTACGACAGTCAGATGGCGCAGGCTATGGCCAACAACAGTAAAACCGGTCTGGCCGAGCAGATAGTTCAGCAATTTTCGCCAGCTTCAGAAATTTCTGAAAATAAATTTAAGCCAGAGGAAAAAACTGTCGCTGAGTCAATGTATCAGGATTATGGTGCCGCGGCTTTAACTCAGCCATTACAGGTGCCGGTTCGTCAGAGTGAGCGCACAGAATGAGTATGTTATCGAATGGAGTCTCAGGACTTAACGCCGCCAATGCCGGATTGACGACAGTCAGTCAGAACGTTGCGAATGCGGCAGTCAAAGGCTACAGCCGCCAAACCCTGGTGCTGCAAACCAATGATGGCTCGCTCAATGGTGTGAAGGTCACCAAATTTGAACGTGTGGTCGATAATTTTCTGAATGCCGATATCTGGCGCACTCAGTCCGATTTAAATTATTACGAGAGTTATCAGGATTATCTGGGGTATCTGGAAGAAGTTTTAGGTACTGATTCATTAAACCTGAATGACGCAGTAGCCGAACTGAACTCTGCCTTTAATGCTGCTTTATCTGCGCCTGAATCTCCGGCTTATCGTCAGCAGGTGCTTTCTTCGGCCAATGCCATGGTGCAGGATTTACAGCAGTTAGATGGTGCTTTAACAGGTCAGGTGCGTAAGCTTGAATTTGAACTGGAAGCCGTAACGGAAAACGTCAACTCAGTACTGCAGGAATTAGCTGACTTAAACCAGAGTATCAGTAAAGAATTCGCGCTTGGCCATGACGCTGCCACTTTACTGGATAGCCGTGAACAGGCGATCAACAGACTATCTGCGTATATACAGATTGATATGATGCAGGAAGACAATGGCGCTGTGACTATTTCCGCACTCAATGGCGCACCTTTGGTGATGTCCGGCAAAGCCGCCACTTTGTCTGTGGCCGGCACTAATGTCACTGCCAGTTTTAATACACAACAGTTTTCGATTTCAGGGTTGGCCGGGGGTAGTTTGGGTGGCTTGTTGCGGGTTAAATCTGAAGTACTGGACCCGGCCCGCACTGAATTAAATAACTTAGTGACGAATATTGCTGATCAGGTTAATGACGCTTTAGCTGAAGGTTTTGATCTAAACGGCAACGCAGGTCAGCCGCTGTTTACTTACAATGCTGCGGATCCATTAGGAAGTATTCTGGTTAACACCAGCCTGACCCAGGACGAATTAGCCTTTCGTGGCCGTGTTTCTGATGGTATGGGGGGCTGGTTACCTGCTGGTGGTATAGGCGATAACAGCAATCTGGTGAATGTCATAGACTCGATGAAAGGCGTGGCAACAGGCTATGACGGTCTGATAGGTAAACTGGCTATTCAGAGCAAACAAGTACAGGCCAGCGTCAAAACCTCGCAAGTATTAAATGATAAAGCTGTAGCGTCCCGTGAAAGTATCAGTGGCGTTAATCGTGATGAAGAAGCGGCTAACCTTTTGTATTACAAGCAGTTGTATGATGCGAACGCTAAAGTGATCAGCACGGCTGGTCAAATGTTTGACACCCTGATGATGATGTTCTGAGGAGAAGAAAATGCGTATAAGCAGCAGCCAGTACCATGAAACTGCCATCAGAAATATTCAGACCAGCAGTGCTAAATACAGTCAGCTTTCGGTGCAGATGGCGACCAATGAACGTATCACTAAACCTTCAGATGATCCTTTAGGCAGTGTTTTAGTGCTTAGGCTGGACTCTGAACTGACGTCGTTGGAGCAATACGGCAAAAATATGGAGCTGGTGACTTACACTTTAAGTCAGCAGGAAACCCAGCTGACCAGCATTAATAATTTACTTTTATCTGTGCAGTCTCTGGTAACTGCAGCTGCAGACGCCTCTTATGGCACAGACGAGTTGCAAGCCATGGCCAACGAGCTGGCTGTATTAATGCCTGGCATCGCAGACTTACTCAATGCCAAAGATGGCAATGGCAATCATCTTTTTGCCGGGAGCCAAATAGACCAACAGCCTTTTGTCAAAGATGCTTCTGGCCAATACATCTATCAGGGCGATGCGCTGGTTCGAAAAGTTGCAGTTTCTCCCAATACGCTGGTTGACGCCAATATAGTGGGCAGCGATTTGGTGCCTGGTGCGACCTTTCTAAATGATTTACAGGACTATGTGGCGTTATTACAGGCTCCCCCTGCCGCTGGTGTAGGCGCTGAATCCCGCACTATGCTGGATAAACTCAGCGCAGCTTTGGGTAATACAACCTCTGCTATCACCAAAATTGGCGGTATTGTCAGCTCACTGGAATCGCTGGAATTTACCAATACCGACATAGCTCTGTTTACAGAGAATCTGCGGGATGACCTAACAGTAGTGCATTATCCATCGGCTTATATAGAAATGAATAACGCACTGGCGTCCTATGAATCCACTTTAAAAGTCTACAGTTCAGTGTCGCAGCTGAGTTTGTTTAGTCAGCTTTAGGTTGGGATTCTTGTCATGCTGATTGATAGTCTGAAACAACTTACTGGCAGCACAGCTTCGCTGAATGCAACAGGCAAGGCGGCCAGAGCTCAGACTGTTGCGGCAGAAACAACGGCGTCTTCTTCTGGTCGCAGCGGCGCTTTGCAGCAACAGTTGGACACCTTAAGCCGTTGGAGTATCAGCGCTGATGTGTCAAGGCAACTGGCAAAGAATCAGCAAGCTGAACAACAAATCCGCCAGTTGTATCAGCAACTGGAGCAGTTGAAAAAGCAGCTGGATTTACCGCAATCTGCCGGCCAGAAGCAGCAGATCAGCCAGCAGTTACAACAACTGGAAAATCAGTTAAAAAATCAAAATTCTGCTTTGACCCCAGCCTTGCAGTTAAGCAGTCAGCCGACAGGCCCAAGCCAATGGCAACTGAATAGTAAAATTGATTTATTAAGCCCACGTAAACAACCCGAGTTAGTAAGTATTGGCTTGTCCGATGGGCAAAAAATTCAATTGAGTTTCCCTGCAGGGCAGTCTGCTGATGCCACTCTTGCAATGATGCAACAAGAGTTCGCTAAACATCAGATTGATTTAAAACAACAAGGTCCTGCGCTGGTTTTTAGTGCAGCTGCAGGTCAGAGTCATTTATTGAGTCAACCCTGGCAGATGCAGGGCGAAGGTATTCGTATAGCAGCTGGCAACCCGGTGCAGTTGCGGTTACAAAAGCCTGAAGGGCGGTTGAGTGTGCTAGCCCAACAAGCGCAGCAGATGGAAAGTCAGCAGGCTTATCAGGCCGAGTTGGCGCAAGTGCAACAAAAACTGCAGCAAATGTTGCGTCAGGTGCAATCCGAACGTCAGGTGCTGGTGGCGAAATTAAATGCATTACGTATGGCCGATTCACAGCAAAGTGAACAGCAGGTTTCAGTGGTGAGTCAGGAACTGAAAATCCAAATGCAGCAAGGTGCTGCTTCCTCTTTATCCGCCATTATGGCGCAAGGTAATGTGACCCGCAGTTTAGTGGAGTTTGCGTTAGCTGATTGATAGTACTTATCTTTCCTGTAGTTAGGCGCTGCGCTGGTAACGGTTCAGCGCCATTTTTTTAGCTGAAATCGCTAAAAATTATTTAAAAAAAAATTTTAGTTCCTGCTTTGAGGTGTCGCTTAATAGTTTTGAGCAACATGCATAGGAGCAAACTCAAATGGCTTTATCAATTCAATCAAACTCAGCTGCAACTACAATCCGTAATCAGTTAAACCGTACTAACGATGGTTTGTCTGTAGCTTTAGAGCGTTTAGGTACTGGTTACCGTATTAACTCAGCAAAAGATGACGCTGCTGGCTTACAAATCGCCAGCCGTCTGAGCGCTCAGTTAGTAGGTCAGGAAACTGCCATCAATAATGCGAACAACGCCAACTCTATGTTGCAAACAGCTGAAGGCGCTTTTGACGAGATGACTAACATCGTCTTCCGTATGAAAGAACTGGCTACTCAAGGTGCCAACGGTACTAACTCTGCGACTGAATACACTGCATTAGGTGGTGAATACACAGCTTTGGCTGCTGAGTTAACCAATATTCTGGGCAACACTTCTTTTGGTTCAGGCACTAACCTGCTAGGCGCTGGTGGTAAGTTCTCTGCTGCTGTGACTTTCCAAATTGGTGCTTCAGCTGCTGAAACTCTGGCAGTCGATATCACTGCAGAACTGACGGCTTTAACTACTGCTATCGGTGCTCCAGGCGCATTAACGGACCAGGCAACTTCTACTGCTGCTATTACTACATTGGATGGTTTACTGACGAACGTTGGCGCTGCCCGCTCTAAGTTAGGTGCCAGCATGAACCGTCTGGATCACACCATCAACAACCTGTCCAACATGACTGAAAACACAGGTGCTGCACGTGACCAACTCATGGACGCAGACTTCGCTAAAGAAACTTCTAACATGACGAAACAGCAGTTGTTACTGAACTCAGGTATTTCTGTACTGAGTACTGCGAACTCTACCACTCAGATGGTGAGCCAGCTGTTACGTTAATCGAGCCCGGAGCTAAGGATAGCTCTAACCGCGCCCCACTAAGTTTCGGCTTAGTGGGGTTTTCATTCCGCAGTTTTACAGGAAGACGACATGGCATTTTCCAGCATAGATCCGGCCTATCTGGCGCAGCAGTACACTCAGATTGAGCGCTCAAGCAAAGATGAAGTGCTCAAAGCACAACAAAGCCGTTTTACTACTTTATTGTCGTCTTATCAGAAGCTGGAAACCTCGTTGGGTTCGATGCGAGACCTGTTGGAAAGCTTTACAAAAGACAAAGAATTATTGAGCAATACTGCTACCAGCAGTGCGGACACCCTGGTTGCCGTGACAGCGAGTAGCGAGGCTGTAGCCGGGAATTACGAAATTTTTGTGCAACAACTGGCGCAAAAGCACCAGATGTCGCTGGCGTTTAACAGTACCGATACTTTACCAGCGAATGGACAGTTTGAATTCACTGTAGCAGGTGATGCTTTTACCGTAGATTTGTCCGCTTTACCTGCCTCTGCTGGTCTGACAGATTTAGCCTCTGCTATTAATAATGCGGCGGACAATAGTGGCGTGCAAGCCACAGTGATGCGCAGCGGTGCTCAATCTTATCTGGTGTTAACCAGTAAAGAGTCTGGAGCAGCCAAGGCGATCAGCATGAACTTTGTGCCAGGCGCTGATACTTCTGGTGCAAATATAGGTGCTGCTGTAGCTGGCGCTACAGAATTAAAAGCGGCGCAAGACGCTATAGTCAAAGTCGGAGCCCAGAATCCTATTACCCTGACCTCTGACAGCAATACGCTCAAAGATGTTATAGCTGGTGTGACGCTTGATCTGAAAAAAGCACAGGCAGCCAGTGATCAGCCTGTGCAAATCTCAGTGCAGCAGGATCCTAAAGCTGTGGAAGATAAGCTGAAAAAATTTGTTGATAACTACAATGCGTTAGTGAAACAAATCAACTCAGACTCATCGTTGAAATCAGACTCTATGGCGCGCAGCATCAGCAGTCAAATGCGTCAGTCTTTTCAAAAACTTTATCAGGGTAGTACTTTAAGTAGCATTGGAGTCGAATTTGACCGGAACGGTATTTTATCAGTCAACAGCGAAAAAATGACCAAAGCTTTAGCGGATAATCCAGCCAAAGTGGAACAAATGCTGGTAGCTGATAACAGTTTATTCAGCGGTTTACAGGATTCCCTGGAGCCTTATACAAAAAGATTTGGCCTGATGAAAGATAAACAACAAACTTTGCAAGCCAGTCTGGATATGGTGACAGAAAAACAAAAACGACATGATTATTCTATGGACCTGGTGTACAAGCGCTACCTGTCACAGTTTACCCAAATGCAGGTGACTATAGCGCAACTCGAAAGCTCCATGTCACAGTTTGGTTAACAGAGGTGCAATGATGTTAGATTTTGCTCAGGGTTATCAGGCCTACCAACATACCAGTGTCAATGTAAAAGCCTCTGGTGCTGATATTCATAGTTTAGTCTTGATGCTATTTGACGGTTTCCTGGATGAACTGGCTCGGGTGGAAGGCCATATTCAGGCCAAAAGGTTCGATAAAAAAGCTGCAGGTGTCGAGAAGTTACTCAAAATTCTTGGTGGCCTGGACGCGTCGCTGGATCAGGAAAAAGGCGGCGAAGTAGCGCTGAATATGCATAACCTGTATCAGCATTGCGGCCACAGTATTTTACGCGCCAGCATGAAAAATAACGTCGCTGAGCTGGAACATGTGCGGGAAGTGATGACTAATTTGCAAGAAGGCTGGCAAGGCTTACTGAACAAGGCTTAATCAAATTTGGGGTCAGAGTAAAATTAGATCTTAGATTTAATTTTACTCTGACCCCGATGTTCTAATGAGGAACCAGTTTTTTCACTGGTTCCGCCTAGCGGAAGTTTTACTTCCTCCTCTTTGAATTTCTCCTTATAAAATCCTTATAAATCATTGATATACGTTGTGGCGTGCTTTTTGCTGAATCTGTAGCTCATTCAGCAAAATGGTGATCCTGATGTCTGTGTATGTAGCAAAGTCCAATCCTGCCCTGATGCAGATCCAACAGCTGTTGTTGCAGATGCAACAAGCTATGGTGGCAGGAAAATGGCTGCAGGTGCAGGACTGTGATCGTCAAATCAGCGCTCTGGTGCAGCAAATTCAGCAAGGTACGGAGCGGCAGTTATTAAAAGCTGAAATGCAATTGCTCAAACAACGTTATCAGGCCCTGGTGCAGTTGGCCAAACGCCAACAACAACTATTGGAGAGCAAGATGCAGCGGTTTCAGGACACGAAAACTGCTGTAGTGGCTTATCAATTAACAGCGGAAGCAACTATGGAGACAAAGAACTGATGACAATGCAGGTATTGGCTTTGCTTACCCCTCCTGTGATGCCGCAAAACGCTATTAGTGGTCAGTCAGCACTGACAGAGTATCCAGAAGGGCAGCAACAGAACTATCAGGATGATCTGGCTACTTTGCTAGCCAGTATGGAAGCAGCTTTAGCTCAGATGGAAAGCGAAGTTGAACAATTAGCTGATGGCGTTACCACTAGTACTGAATATCCGGATTTAGCGCAGAGCATGTTACCTCAGCCTCTGCTGTTTGATCCTGTTTTATCCGGGTTAACCGCAGAGTCTCAGGCCGAATTGTATCACTTTACTGCTGTGCCTCTGACCGCTACTGAATCATTAGTGACAGCACAGCAGGCCAGCCTTCAGACCTCTGTCATAGCTGATGCTGCACAGATCACTGCTCAGGCTGTAGTGTCGCCTTTAGGTGCAGTAAATGCGGCGGCTGTCAATCAGCCAGTCGGAGCAATAATACAGAGTCAACAACCCCTGAATTTGAATGCCACGCAAGTTGGTCCAGCGAAGATGCAAGGGGCAGCAGATTTAGCCTTAGCTGCTATGGCGGCGGAGCAACAGCCCGGACTTATGCCTGTTGCAACCGCAGCAGTTTCTGTTGCGAATCAGCCAGAGCATGGCACTCGTCAAACGACTTTCACCTCACCTTTATCTTTGGCGCTGAATTCAGCATTGGCAAGTGGTCAGAATCCAGGCACAGCTTTGCAGCAGCTGGTAGCCGATGTCTCAGCTCAGGTCACAACTCCTGTGAGTGCTGTGGCTCAGAGCACAACTCAATCTTCTTTGCCGGTTTGGCAGGCTGATCCTCTGCCTGCTCAAAGCCAACATTGGGGGCAGCGGTTAGTGCAGATGCTGGCGGACAAAGTGGATTTGCAACTTGGCTTAAACGTCAACAAAGCCATGATCCGACTCGACCCACCTTCTTTGGGCAATATTGAGTTGTCGGTGCAATTGGATGGCGATCGCCTGACGGTGCAGATGCACAGCAGCAACGCCCAACTGCGTGACGCTATGGGGCAAGGGCTTGAGCTGCTCAGAGCCAGTTTGCAGCAAAAATTAGGTTCAGAGGTACAGATTGACCTGCGTATGGGGTCAGAGAGTTCGTCGCAGCAACAACAGCGCAACGCAGAGCAGCAGCTTGCACCGCAAACCGAGTCAAATTTTTATGCAGAAGCGGAAATGACGCTGACTGAAACAAGCAAGCCGAACAAACTGAATTTAGTGAATCAATTGGTATAACACGGAAAAAGGAAGAAAAACCAATGAATAAGATGGTGGTGTTACTTGGAGTTTTGTTGGTTGGCGCTTTAGGCACCGCAGGATTTTTTTGGTTGCAGGCTGACAAGGCAAAAACTGAAGTGCAGGAGCTTAGTGTCAAGCCACTGTTTTTCCCTATGGACAAGTTTGTGATGAGTGTTAATAGCGACCCCAATTCACGTTATCTGGTGCTGGAACTGACGCTCGTGACTCATAAACCAGACACTATAGCTGCTTTAAAACAAGCCACACCTTTATTGCGCAATGCCATGGTGGAACATTTTGCCAAAAGCAGTCATTTGGAAGTGAAGCTTGCCATGCAACAAATCGAAGAAGTACAGAAGGTACTACTGGCGCGCTTTAATCAAACGCTGGCAGACAATAAATTTGAAGATCAGTTAGATAACGTACTGATCACCAACATTTTTATTCAGTAGGAATCATCATGCTGGCAGAAAGTCTCTGGTCAGATACTGACACACCAAGCGCTTCGACTGCGGCTGTGAGCAATGAAAACAGCTTGCTGAGTCAATACAGCTTTTTAGTGAAAAGGGCAGCTGGCCATTTACGCTCCCTGCTAGGACCTGTGGTGGATTCAGACGATTTACAGCAAATAGGCTTGCTGGGCTTGTTGTCGGCTTTGCGACGTTACGGCAAAGCGCCGGACGGCTTTTTTGAAGCTTATGCCTTTAAACGTATTCGTGGCGCCATGCTCGATGAGTTCCGCCGCACTGACTGGCGACCCAGACAACTGCGTCAGCAAGCGCATCAGTTTCGTGATGCAGGCCGTGAACTGACCAAGACCTTAGGCCGTGTACCAAGCCACGAGGAATTAGGCAAATACCTGAAGATTGATTCGGCTCAGTTGTCAGAGCTGATGTATCTGACTCAGGCAGAGTCGATGGAAAGTCTGGATCAGTTGCTGGAGCAACAGCAACACGAGCAGTTGGGTGAAACCAGTCTGTCGGCACTGGAACTGAAGCTGTCGTTAAAAAAGGCCATGGCATCTTTACCTGAACGGTGCCGCCTGTTGCTGCACTTATATTACAGCCACGAGCTGAACATGAAAGAAATTGCGCTGGTGCTGGAGCTGACAGAGTCCAGAGTTTGCCAACTGCACAAACAGGCTATTGATTTACTGACTAAAAAACTGGCTCAGTGGTAAAAGGACGGAATAAAAACAATGCAAAGACTAATAGGGTTTCTGGTTGTATTGGCTGCGGTGATAGGTGGCTTTATGTTGGCGGGTGGGAATGTCGCTATGCTATGGCAGCCTGCTGAGTTTGTTATTATTTTAGGTGCAGGAATAGGGGCGCTGATTATAGGCAATACCAGTTATGTGCTCAAAGCGCTGCTGGGGCAATTGAAAGCGCAGTTTGTGAAACAGCCTGACCAACGCCAGCTGTACAAGGAGCTTTTGATGCTGATGTATCAGCTGCTGGAAACTATCCGCAGTAAAGGGTTTCGTGAACTGGAAGACCATATTGAAAACCCACAAACCAGTTCCATTTTCATCTCTTACCCCGCTGTGCTGGACAATGCTGAATTACTTATGTTCGTTTGCGACAACGTGCGTTTACTCAGTATGGGCAAAATTAATGCCTATGATTTGGATGCTTTGCTGGACCAGGAAATTCAAACCATAGAACAGCAAAAGTTAAAACCGTCTTCCGCTTTGCACGGTATAGCCGAAGCTATGCCTGGTTTCGGTATTCTGGCGGCTGTAGGTGGCATCATTATCACTATGCAGCATCTGGATGGGCCTTTGAGTGACATTGGTTACCATGTGGCCGCTGCGCTAGTTGGGACCTTTATTGGTATTTTCGCCTGTTATTGCCTGTTCGAACCTTTAAGTTCGGCCATGGAAGCTTATGTCAAAAAACAAACCGCTTTATTCGAATGTGTACGCGCTGTGCTGGTGGCTCATGCCAAAGGCCATGTAGCTGTTGTAGCTACTGATTCGGGTCGCAAACTGATTAGCGAAGATTTGAAACCTTCTTTCACTGAAATGGAAGAGTGGCTTAATAACAAGGCGGCCTGATGAACGAGTCTGTTCCAGTGATGATCCGGCGTGTCAGCCGTGCCAAAGCCGGGCGTAAAAGTAATGGTGCCTGGAAGGTCGCCTTTGCCGACTTTACGCTGGCGATGATGGCCTTTTTTATGGTGCTGTGGATTCTAGAAGTTTCCACTGTAAAAGAACGGACTAAAGTGGCGTCCTATATGCGTACACAGTCGATCTTAGGGGGGAACAGTCATCCTTTTGATGCAATGAACAGCCCTTATCCTGTCGATTTGGGTGGTACGCCTTCGCCCATCGAAATGGCGGTGTCTGTACACGAGCCACAACAGACTTTTGTTGCTGGTATGTCTGCGCATTTACAAATTCCTGAAGGTAAACGTGAACCTTCAGCTGGAGTCGGTGAAAAGCTCAATTCCCTGATCAGCGGTCAATACGATTCACCACCTGATTTAAGTTTGTTAGCTCAGGCCTTTCAGAATTTCGCTCAAGTGAATCAGGCAGAGGCCAATCTGGTGATTGAAGCTATGCCAGCTGGATTACGAGTCATTATCCGCGACAGTGAAAACCGTCAGATGTTTCAGCGTGGCCAGGTGGAAATGACGCCTTATTTTGAAGACTTACTCTTAAAGCTGGCGCCGGTGTTTTCCCGCATTCATAACAGGCTACTGATTTCAGGCCACACAGATGGTACTGCCTTTAATAGCAGCCAGTACAGCAACTGGGAATTGTCGGGCGACAGAGCCTTACAGGCCCGTCAGGTGTTAGCTGCTGGAGGTATGCCGGTGCAACGCGTCGCTCAGGTCAGCGCCTTTGCAGAAACTATGTTACTGAACAGAGCCAAGCCTGGGGCCAGCGAAAACCGCAGGATTGAAATTCTGATCCTGACCAGCAAAGCAGAACAGCAGTTAAAAGAGATGTTCTCCAGCGATAATAAACAAAATGAGCTGAACAAAGCGGCAGATGCTGCACGTCAGAATCAGCCTGTATTACGCACAGATTATCAGGATTGATATGCCGTATTTACGTCAGCAGCCGGGCCGTACTTATTATCGTTGGTACTTTTATGATCCAGAGCAATCTCTGCAGACCCAAACCAAAGGCATAGCGGTTAAGTTAAAAGCTCTGGGCTGGTTTGGTCGCGACATTGGTAATGCAGTAGTGAAAGACATGAGTATGGGGGGAGCCGGACTGCTGGCTCCACTGAAAGATAAAGTTCCGGCTGAGTTCTGGGTGATGTATGACAAAGACACCAAAGTCAAAGCCAGAGTCTGTTATCGCAAAGTCATTAACGACAAGCTGGAGTTTTTAGGTGTGGAATGGCAAGGCAACGACAGTGCGGTGCGGTTGCGGTTATTACGCAAACTCAGGCGGCGTGCTTTTGTAATGAAGCAAGATAACTTCCGACTGGTTGAAGTTAAGCAACAGCAGAATTTAGGGTAGCGGATGATTCTTACAGAGACAGAGCAAAAGTTATTAAGTGGGGAGCTGGCATTGGCTGCTACGCCTTACGCTTTAACCCGGCAGCAACGCAGCTTCGAAACGGCCAGCCAAAGGTGCAAAGTCCGGCTGGCGGATATAGGTAAAGCTTTGCAGGCAGAATTAGGTCGGATGCTGACCGATGTGGTCTTTGATCTGGATATCAATTTATGCAGTGGCGTGGGTCTTGAAAATTGGTTGGCTGAGCCAGGCATATTGCTACTGGATGCCGCTTTACCTTTAGACAAAGAGCGGCTGTGTTTTATGTCGATTGATCACCAGGCAGTGCACAACATGGCTGACTTATGTCTGGGTGGTCAACTGACAGACAAAACTCAAATTCAGGAAAAGGTCGAATTCAGCAGCTCAGAAAATCGTATCTGTTGCCGTTTGTTGCAAAAGCAGGCGCAGGCTCTGATGCAATTGCTGTTTAACCAGCACCTGCCTCTGACCGCGCATTTGTTTAAGCAGAAGTTACAACTGGATGCTTTTAGTTATCTACCGCTGAAAGTCCGGTTGGTGTTGGAGAAAGAGGCTGTCAGTTGGTTTTTATGGCTGCCGATAGAGCTGCTACTGCCGGAAAATGATGAGTTGTTCAGTGTAACAGAACCAGAGGTCAGTCCTTTACAGTTGGATTGGCAGCAAGTCCCGGTCAGCTGCACTGTGGAAATGGCCCGTAAACAGGTCACAGTGAAGCAACTGCAAAGCTGGTTACAGGGAGAAGTAATGGCCATAGAGCTGTTTAGCTCTATGCGCTTTCAATTGGGTAAACAGGTGCTGTTTCACGGCACTGTGGCCGAAGAAGGCCAGGTTTTAATGTTCCAGGTGACTGAAAAACAGGAGAAATGATGATGAGTAATGTGCAAAGCAATACGGAAAGCATGATGGATGACATCACTATGCTGGATATGGGCGAGTTGTTTGGTGAAGACAAAACGGAAAAAACTGCCGGTGCTATGGGCATGGATATGTTTCGTGACGTTCCTCTGACTGTCACTTTAGAAGTGTCCAGCACTGAAGTGACCTTAGGTGAGCTTAGTGGTGCTGAAGCTGGTGACGTTTTGCCATTAGACAAGCCTATTGGCGAGCCCCTGGATGTGAAAGTCAACGGCGTATTGTTTGCCAAAGCTGAAGTGGTGATGGTGAATGGTAAATATGGCCTGAAGTTTGTGTCTACTCAAAGCAGCCAAACCCGTCATGCCTAAGGTCTTGCTGGTTCTGGCCGCACTGCTGTTGCCATGGGGATTATCGGCTCAGGATCTGACTTTGCTATCTGTCACCGACAGCGCAACTGGTCAGGATTACAGCGTCAAACTGCAAATCTTGTTGCTGATGACGGTGTTGAGTCTGATCCCCGGCATAGTGCTGATGATGACGTCCTTTACCCGCATAATTATAGTGCTGGCGATTTTGCGTCAGGCATTGGGTTTAGCCCAAAGCCCACCCAACAGGATATTGATCGGCATAGCCCTGATGCTCAGTCTACTGATCATGAAACCTGTCTGGCAAGATATTTACCAGAATGCGTTTAAGCCTTATCAGGCAGAAACTATGTCGTTGGAGCAGGCGATAGCAAGGGCTGAGCAACCAGTACGACAATTTATGCTGGCGCAAATTCGGGAAAATGAACTGCATCAGGTATTAAAAATTGCCAATGAACCTACGACCAGAGCAGCGGCAGATTTAACCTTTGACGTGTTGTTGCCTGCTTTCGTGTTAAGTGAGCTGACGACGGCATTTCAGATTGGTTTTATGTTGTTTATCCCCTTTTTAATCATCGATCTGGTGGTCGCGAGCGTGTTGATGTCTATGGGTATGATGATGTTATCCCCATTGATCATCAGCTTGCCTTTTAAGCTGATGATTTTTGTATTGGCGGATGGCTGGTCTATGGTCGCCGGAACTCTGGCTGCAACCTTCGGAGCTGCACCATGAATCCGGGTGTGGCGACAGAGCTGATTAGCAACGCCATTTTTACCATTATTGAGATTTTATTGGTGCTGATAGTACCGGGCTTGCTGTTGGGCATAGTGGTTGCTGTATTTCAGGCTGCCACTTCAATTCAGGAGCAAACGCTGACCTTTTTACCCCGTATGTTGCTGACTTTATTGATGGTGGTGTTCGCCGGACATTGGTTGATCCAGAAGTTACTCGACTGGTTTGCCAATTTAAGTCAAATGATCCCGGCTATGTTGGGATGAGCAATCGATGAGCTCGTTATTAAGCCTGACAACAGATCAGTTAATGGTGTGGTTTGGTACCTTATGGTGGCCTTTTGTCCGGCTGGCGGCGTTTTTCTGGGCTTTACCTGTGTTTGATAACCCTGCTGTGGTGCCCAGAGCCCGTATTATTCTGGCGCTGTTTTTAAGCTTTTTGCTGGCACCTTCCATTGAGGTGAAAGCCATAGACCCTTTTTCACTGGAAGGGGCTGTGGTAACGCTGGAGCAAGTGATTTTTGCCGTCATTATGGCTGCCGCAGTGCGGATGTTATTTGAAGTGCTGGCCTTAGTTGGTCTGATGATTTCGATGCAAATGGGTTTGTCAGCGGCGATGATGAACGACCCGGCCAGCGGCGATTCGGTATCGGTGCTGAGTCAATTGTTTTGGGTGATGACAGCTTTATTATTTTTTGCTCTAAACGGTCATTTGATCAGCCTGCAAATTATGGTCGACAGTTTTAATTTATGGCCAGTTGGTGCCAGCTTGTACCAGTTGGATTTAATGCTGCTGGTAAATTTATTTGGCTGGATGTTTGGTGCTGCTTTGCTGGTGGCTTTGCCCGCCATTGTTGCCATGCTGCTGGTCAATTTAACTTTTGGTATTGCCAGCCGGTCAGCACCCAGTATGAACTTATTCGCTTTAGGTTTTCCTATGACGCTGTTATTGGGTTTTGTCTGTGTATTTCTCACCTTAAGCCAGATGGGCAACCACTTTTCAGTGTTGGCCGAACATGTTTTAGGTGTGATGCAACTGGTGATGAGTTAAGCAGTTATGTCAGAAAATACCGGCCAGAACAAAACCGAACAACCTACAGAGCAACGGCTTAAAAAGTCCCGTGAAGAGGGGCAGGTTGCCCGCTCTAAAGAGCTGAATACAGCCCTGTTGTTGCTACTCGGTAGTGCGGCGTTATTGTGGTTTGCCGATATGTTTATGCAGTTGTTTTATCAGTTGGTGCAAAGCAGCTGGCAACTGGATAAGAACGCCCTTAAACAAGGTGATTTAATGACAGGCGCTATGGCCGATGCCTTTCTGGCTATGTTGGGAGCCAGTTTGCCATTTTTACTAACCTTGTTTATTGCCAGTTGGGTGGCGGGTATGCTGCCGGGGGGGGCTATTTTTTCCACTAAGTTGCTGGGCCCCAAATTTAGCAATATGAACCCTATTGCAGGCTTAGGCCGTATGTTTGGCAGCGAAAGTCTGGTTGAGCTTTGCAAATCTATTTTAAAAGTTTTGCTGTTAGGCCTGTGTTTATGGGGGCTGATGAGTCATCTGGCGACCCGCTTGTTGTTTTTGCAGCGGATGGATCTGGCCACAGCCGCCAAAGATGGTCTGGAACTGTTGTCATTTAGTCTGATGATGTTGGCGCTGGTCTTGCTGATAGTGGCTGTTGTGGACGTGCCTTTTCAGCAATTTAAAGTCGCCAACAAACTGAAAATGACCAAACAGGAAGTCAAAGACGAACGCAAATCCACAGATGGTAACCCGGAGATTAAAGGCCGGATCAGGCAAATCCAATACCAGATTGCTAACAGGCGTATTGAAGACAGGGTGCCTACAGCTGACGTGATCATCACCAACCCTACTCACTATGCGGTGGCACTAAAGTATTCAGAGAAAAAAGCCAAAGCCCCTTATGTAGTCGCCAAAGGCGTCGATCAGATGGCACTGCGTATCCGCGAGCTGGCAGCGACTCACCAACTGGAAGTGATTGAATTGCCGCCTTTGGCCCGGGCCATTTATTTCTCCACCCGCGTCGATCAGGAAGTGCCAAAAGGCCTCTACACAGCTGTGGCTTATGTACTGACTTATGTGATGCAACTAAAAGCTTATAAACAGGGGCGGGGTCAGAAGCCTGCGCCTATTCCAGATATTTTTATTCCGTCCAGCCTGCAAAAACAGGCCAATGAGCGAGGAAGTACATTGTGAACTGGCGTTCTTTGACAAAAGCATACACTGCGATTCCGGTATTGTTACTGGCTATTCTGGCCATGGTGGTATTGCCTTTACCCGGCTGGCTACTGGATGTGCTGTTTACCTTCAATATAGTGCTGTCGATCGTAGTGCTGCTGGTAGCAGTGTCCAGCCAGAAACCTTTAGATTTCTCAGTCTTTCCTACAGTATTGCTGGTAGCCACTTTAATGCGTCTGACCTTAAACGTAGCCTCCACCAGGGTGGTGCTATTGCATGGTCACGAAGGTACTCATGTGGCTGGTAATGTGATCCAGTCTTTTGGTGAAGTCGTGATAGGAGGCAACTATGTGGTTGGCATGGTGGTCTTTGTCATTCTGATGATCATCAACTTTGTTGTGATCACCAAAGGTGGTGAGCGGATCTCTGAAGTGGCAGCCCGTTTTACCCTGGACGCTATGCCGGGTAAACAAATGGCGATAGATGCCGACCTAAATGCTGGTTTAATAGCGCCGGAACAAGCGAAAGAGAGGCGTCAGATCATAGCCAAAGAAGCGGATTTTTACGGTTCTATGGATGGTGCTTCTAAATTTGTCCGAGGTGATGCGATAGCAGGTTTAGTGATCTTAGTGATTAACCTGCTGGGTGGTGTCGCTATAGGCGTATTTATGCATGGCCTGGGTTTAGGCGAGTCTTTCCAGCGTTTTGCCTTGCTGACCATAGGTGATGGTTTAGTTGCTCAGGTGCCTTCATTACTGATGTCTGTTGCCGCCGCTATTATAGTCACCCGGATGAATGACGAAGGCGAAATGTCGGACGAAGTGGGGCGTCAGTTACTGGCTTCGCCCCGCGTATTGCTGACCGCAGGCTTAATCATGACAGTGCTGGGCTTGGTACCTGGCATGCCAACAGCGGCATTTTTAATATTCGCAGCTCCGCTTTATTTTGCTGCCTGGCGTTTACAGCAGAAGGCCGATGGCCGCAGTTACACCGAAGTTGAAGCCCTGACCGAAAAAATCAGCCAGGAACCCGCTGCTCTGGTCTGGGAAGATTTACCTTTTATTGATCGGATTTCTGTCGAGCTGGGTTTCCGTCTGGTCTATCTGGCTGACAAAGATCAAGGCGAAAGCTTATTACAAACCTTAAGAGGGGTACGCAAAACCTTATCGGAACAATCCGGCTTTTTATTGCCCGAAGTGCGGGTGCGGGATAGCTTAAAACAAAACCCCCAGGAGTATCGTATTAAGCTCTCTGGCGTGCCGCTGGTGTCGGGCAAATTGCAGCCACAAAAGCTGCTGGCGCTTAATACAGGTGATATTTATGGCCAGATGGACGGTGAACTGACCGTTGACCCGGCTTACGGCTTAGAAGCGGTCTGGATTGAACCAGAGCAAAAAGCCAAAGCACTAAACTTAGGTTATTCAGTAGTAGACGCTGCTACTGTGATAGCTACTCATGTTGGTAAAGTGATTAAAGAGAATCTGGCGGACTTGTTTTTATTTGAAGACATTAAGCAATTTAATAAGCGTTTGGCCCAAGTGGCTCCAACGCTGGCGGAGAGTCTGGAAAAAGCTCTGACGCCTAATTTGCAGCTTAAAGTGTATCGTTTATTACTGAAAGAACAGGTCAGTTTAGGGGATGTGGTGACAATAGCCACAGCCTTGGTGGATAGTGCTGAAGTGACTAAAGATCCAATCTTACTGACCAGCGACGTGCGCTGTGCTTTGCAACGGGTTCTGGTGAAACAAGTGCTGGGTGAGCGTGAAGAACTGGCCGCTTATAGTCTGGATGAAAAGCTGGAGCAAACCTTACAAAGCGCGTTAAATCAGGCGATGCAGGCCGGAAAGGTGGCGCTGGACAGTTTCCCTGTTGCGCCGAATTTATTGAGCCAATTCCAGCGCGCTATGCCACAAGTCAAAGAGCAAATGCAGCGGCAGGGCTATCAACCTGTGCTGGTCGTTTTACCACAACTGCGGCCCTTATTGGCGCGATATGCCCGAACTTTCACCCAGGGGTCTCTGGTTGTGTTGTCTTATAACGAAATTCCAGAACAAATTCGGGTCAATGTGTTAGGAACTTTGGGTTAAAGACGATCAACGAACAACAAAAAAGGATCTGGGGCTGATCCGTTCGTCGCTTAAAATCAGGGTCTGAACGCAATTCAGCCTGAATTCAGACTAAGGTCAGATTTTGTCACCAAAAGGTAATGCATTGATGTTATGCTTTGCAGGTTATTGAAGTGTATATACATTTTACATATATGTCTGCAGTTAAGGCCTTTGCCAGAAAGTGTATAATTTTTGGCTAAATAGCTGAAGGCCATGAAAATAAAGCTTGCAGCCAATTTTTTTTTGTTTATTGTATTGTATTAAGTGAGAGTTCATTTTTAGTCTGAACCTCAGTTTTCTAACAAGCTTAGAAATTAAAAGGCAAACTGGCTGAAAAGTCAGGACGCAAAGCCTCCGGTCTAAGGATCTGAAAGGATCTATGATAGCGGGGTTGCATTAGCAAGCGGTCACCCAAAAGGTGAACCTGAAGGCTGTCCAGCAATGGTCGGGCCTTGGTTTTGCCTGTTCAGGTGAATACAGCACAGATCCGTCCAGGATTTGTCTGTATGCCTGTCTGCTTTTTTTGCCTTTTAATACTGTCTGGTTTGTAGTTGGCTTTTGTCGATTGCGGTTTTACGGTTTAAAAGGATGGATCTGTGATTACTTCGTTGTTAGGTCTTTGGCTGTTGGTTTCGCCAGATGCTGCCCCGCAGTATACGCCAGCTATGGATCAATCGCAGTGGCATATCAGCGGCGATCAGTTTCAATGCAAAATGGAGCAGGACCTGGGTGCTATTGGTACTTTAGCCTTTAGCAAAGAACCTGCCCGAGCTATTGAAATGCAACTGACTATGCATGCCGCTCATCTGGAATTGCAGGATGTGCAGGGTCATATAGTCACAGCAGGTTGGCAGCCAGAACAACTGGCTCCCGCAGTACAGTTTTCTCCCACTTTTATCAATGCCAAAGTTGCCCGCTTTATTGAACAGGTGCCTGTTGTGATGCAACAACTGCAACAAGGCTACTGGCTGCAATTGGTACTGGATATGCCAGGTCAGGAAATGACCCTGACAGTACCTAATATCAAATCCAATCAGGCTCTGACCAGCTTTCAGAGCTGTATTGATGGGTTATTGCCTTTGTCCTGGGCTCAGGCCCGCGAATTCCAGCTGTTTTTCTCTGTGCATGAGCGCCAGCCCTCTGCCGATGACGTTACTTATCTAAAAAGTCTGGCGCTTTATATCAAGCAGGATAAAGCGGTAAAAAAAGTATTGATAGACGGATATACCGACGATATGGGAACCAGCATCGCCAACAGAGTGATGTCCGAAGAACGCGCCGATGAAGTCGCGTCACGCTTAATTGAATTTGGTGTCAGCAAAAGCAAATTGGAAATCCGAGCTCATGGCAACAGATATCCGGCCTCTGCGGGCAGCAAAAACCAATCGCATAACAGGAGAGTACTGGTTCGTTTGATCCGTACTCAAAGCTGAAAGACAAGAGTGAACCCATGAACATGAAACATTTACTTTGGATTGAACAATGCCGGCCGGGACAGGACCTGATGCTTTGTGTCAAAGCTGAAGGTTTTCAGTTGAACCACGCTGCAGATCTGAGCGCAGTGCTGAACTCTTGTTCCTTGCATCAACCGGACATTATCGTCATGGCTGCCGAACTGGCAGAAATGCGTACTTTGGATTTAATGGTGCTGCTGAAAAAGCAACATCCTTCCAGCCAAATCATAGTGCTGGTTGAGAAAGATCAGCATGCTGTAGCAGCCGAAAGCCTGAACTATGGCGCCATAGATTACCTGCTGAAACCTTTTAACCAGCAGCAATTGCAAAACACCATAAGAAATGCCTCCTCCATCAGCCGCGGTTTAAGAGATTTGGTGGCAGTATCTTTGGGTAGTCGTCAGGTATTGCAACTGGCAAACAGGGCTGCACAGACTGATGCCACTGTATTACTGCACGGTGAGTCAGGCACAGGGAAAGAGCGCTTAGCCCGCTATATTCACAATGTTTCAGGCCGTCGCGACCAGGCTTATGTTGCCATCAACTGCGCAGCTATTCCGGAGAATATGCTGGAAGCTATGTTGTTTGGCTATAACAAAGGAGCCTTTACCGGTGCTGTTAGCCAGCAAATTGGTAAGTTTGAATCAGCCAATGGTGGCACCATACTGCTGGATGAAATATCAGAGCTGCCCTTGTCTTTGCAGGCCAAATTATTGCGGGTGTTGCAGGAACGCGAGATCGAGCGTTTAGGCAGCAATAGCAAAATTAAACTGGATGTCCGTGTGATAGCGGCCAGCAACAAAGACTTACGCCAGTTAGTGGAGCAGGGCTTATTCCGCCAGGACTTATTTTACCGTCTGGACGTTTTGCCGCTGAGCTGGCCTGCCTTACGTGAACGCAAAGAAGACATTATTCCGCTTGCAGAGTTTTTTGTGCAGAAGTACGCCGATGGCAAATATGTGCTGAGTAAAGAAGCCAAAGCGGCCTTATGTCAGTACAACTGGCCCGGTAATGTGCGGGAGCTGGAAAACGTAGTACAGCGCGCTTTAGTGATGGCTCGTGGCATTGAAGTGCAGGCCATAGATCTGAATCTGCCATCGCAGCCAGTAGTGATGCCGGAATCTGCAAGCATTAACCACCTGAAACTGAATAAAAAGAATGCGGAATTTGACTACATCCTGGGGGTGCTGAACCAATTTAACGGCCACAGAACCCGGGCTGCAGAGGCTTTGGGCGTTAGCACCAGAGCTTTACGTTACAAACTGGCCGCTATGCGTGAGCATGGTGTTGATATTGATGCAATAGCTTAAGCAGCAGGAAGGACTAGCTATGATTTCTCCTCTAAATACCCAAAATGTGTTACTCAGCCAGTTTGATCAACTGCAACAAATTGCAAGCAATGAGCAAGTGATGCCCGGCAGCGATGCAGGTTCTGTATCAGATGATTTTGCCTCTGCTTTACGCTCTATAAATGCACAACAGAATTTGTCATCCGACATGATGGCGGCAGTAGATGCCGGCCGTAGCGACGATGTTGTAGGCGCTATGGTTGCCAGTCAAAAAGCCGACTTAAGTTTTTCGATGTTGCTGCAGATCCGCAACAAAGTGATGAATGGTGTCGATGACATCATGCGTATGTCTCTGTAAGGCGGGCTTTGAATGAAAACTGAATTGGCAAAAGCTCTGCCTGTGGCAGCTTCAGATAACAGACTAAGGGAAAAAGTCATTAACTTTTCCAGCAAGATGAACTGGTTACCTGCAGGAGATAAAAGTCTGGCTTCTATCGCACTGCTGGCGACTTTGGTGGCCGCCACTATAGTGGTGATCCTTTGGACTTCAGCAAAAAACTATGTGCCCTTGTATGGCAACCAAGAGCATTACGATAAAGCCGGAATAGTCGAAATTCTGGATAAAGAGCAATTTCCTTTCCGTATCGACACCGACAGCGGCAACATTCTGGTGCCGCAGGAACGTTTAGCCGATGCCCGTATTACCCTGGCTGCCCGTGGTATCAAAGCGGCTATGCCCGAAGGTTTGTCTGCGATGCAGGACAAAGTCACTATGGGTACCAGCCAGTTTATGGAGTCGATGCAATACCAGCATGCGCTGGAAGGCGAACTTGCCCGTACCATTATTACGATGGACGGTGTACGCAACGCCCGTGTTCATCTGGCGATTCCAAAGCGGAATTTATTTGTCGGTCGGCAAGAGGAAAAATCAGCTGCTTCAGTGATGGTGGATTTAGCACCTGGTTATAACCTTAAGCCGCAGCAAGTTGAGGCTATTGTCAGTTTAGTCGCAGGCAGTATTCCAGGCTTGGATAGCCGCAATATTTCCGTAGTGGATCAACGGGGTAAGCTGGTGAGTGGTGACCTGTTTGATGAAACTCCGGTCGGCAAAGAAACAGACAAAAAACTCGCTTTTATTGAAAAAGTAGAACGCTCAGTCGAAGAGCGCGCTTCTATTATGCTGCTGCCTATTTTAGGGGATGGCAACTACCGTATTCAGGTCTCTGCTGATGTCGACTTTAACGTGGTGGAAGAAACGCGCGAAGCGCTCGACAAAGAGGGTGTGCTGAAAAGTGAAAACAGCAAAACTGACTCTATGCTGGACCAACTGGCTATGGGTATTCCGGGCTCTTTAGCCAATCAGCCGCCTGTACCTGCCCAACCTGGCGCAGCCGCAGCAGGAGCCGATAATAATGAACGGACTTCACAACGCAACGAGATGCGCCGCGAATTTGATACAGGCAAAGCTATCACCCATACCCGTTATGAAATAGGCCGGGTGCGCAGTCAGAGTGTGTCCGTGCTGGTGAACGAAGCTGCTGCAGGAGAAACAGGTTGGACTCCGGAGCGCTTAGCGCAATTAGGTGAGATGATTAAAACAGCAACTGGCCATCAGGCCGAGCGGGGCGATCAGTTTAATATCACCAGCTTTAGTTTTGTACCTAGTGATGCTGCAGCTCAGATGGAAGGTATGGCCTGGTGGCAAATGCCGGAAATGAAAGAGTACTTACGCTACCTGATCGGCGCCATTATTGGCCTGGCTCTGGTGATTTTTGGCGTTCGACCTTTGGTTAATCATTTGGTCAGCCGCAAAAACAAAGAACAAAACTCAGCCACAGCCTTACAGGGGATGACTGGCGCTCATTCGAATCTCTCGCCAATGCAAAGTGCAGATATTGCTGCAGGGCCTGCAGTGTTAGATGCGAAGGCCGATCCAGCTTTGACCAGTCCAATCAACACTGGACCACAACATAGTATGCATTTGCCTGAAGTAGGTTCTGAATTTGCCCAACAAATTAGTCACCTGCAATTACTTGCTAACCGCGAATCTGACCGGGTAACAGCAGTGATCAAGTACTGGATAGAACGAGGAGTCAGCATTGAATCCGTTAAGAGCTGAACAAAGCAAACAGATCTCTGATCTGGACAGAGCCGCCATCTTGCTGCTGAGCATGGGTGAAGAAAACGCGGCTTGTATTATCAAAAAGTTAGGTCGTAATGAAGTGCGTGCATTGTCGGAGCGTATGGCCAAAATTGCTAATGTGACGCAAGACGATGTGGCTACTATTCTGACTGACTTCTTTGATCAGTACCGCACTGAAAGTGGCGTCAGCGGCGCTTCACGATTTTATCTGGAGCGGGCGCTGGATAAAGCCGTAGGCCGTAAATTAGCCCGTGGCATGCTGGATGATATTTACGGTGGAGCCCTGGCTGATGATGTCCGCCGCCTGGAGTGGGTGCCTGCTGAATTGCTGGTACGCTTTATGGAGCAGGAACATATTCAGATGCAGGCGCTTATTCTGGCTTTTTTACCTGCGGAGCAAGCCAGCACTATTCTGGGGCTGTTTCCGGCACAAAAACACGACGATATTTTGTTCCGTATTGCCAATATGCGCGAAGTCAGCGAACACGTGATTGAAGACTTACGTTATACGCTGGAGCGTTGTATTGAGTACGTCGGCGAACAAGTGGGCGCCCGTATCAATGGTGTACAGCAAGTGGCTGACATTATGAATAGATACAGTGGCAACAAAGTGGAAGTGATGGAGCTGTTGAAAAAACACGACATTACAATGGCCGATGCGATTGAAGATAAGATGTACGACTTCTATAGCTTAAGCCGTCAAAGCGAGGATGTGCTGAATCAGTTGCTGACAGATATCCCGGATGAACTTTGGGTGACCGCTCTGAAAGGTGCTGATGTGGCCTTGACCGAAAGTATTCTGGCTGTGCTGCCAAAACGTCTGGCTCAGGTCTATCGTCAGCAAATTGAGACGATGAAACCTCAACCTGTACGTAAAGTCGAAGCTGCCCGCGCTGAAATCATGACCATAGTCAAACAGATGATGGCCGCCGGGCGACTTGAATACCGCCTCTATCCTGAAGAAACGGTAGGTTGATATGAGCGCCGTGTTGCAACAGGACCAACAATTTCGCTTCCCCGCTTTACAGCGTAAAGATGGCAGTGCCACAGTACAGCAATTGAGTGAGCAGTTTTATCAGCAGGGTTTTCAGGCTGGAGTGGCTGCAACGGAGCAGGACGCTTATCAGCGTGGTGTGACCGAAGGTCAACAGCAATTGCAGGAGTTCTGGCAAAAACAGCTGGAAAAACAGCAAAATGAACTGGCGCAGAAACAACAACGTGCTTTGGATTTTTTAACCGAACAATTTAATCAGCAGCTTCAACATAAAGAACAGCAGCTGGGGCAGGAATTGTTATTGCTGGTGCAGCAACTGGCCAGTGCGGTGCTGCAGACTGAGCTGGTACTGCAGCCTTCGTTGCTGCAGTTGGCTATTGACCAACTTCTACCGCAACTGGGCGCAACCGATCCTTTAGTCTCGATTCAGCTGTCCCAAGCCGATGCGCCGCTTTTTAGTGGAATTCGGCATATTCAACAGATCCCATTGCAGTTTGATGCCGCCTTGCCGTCAGGCCGGGTACAGTTTAATGGACGTCAGCAATTGCATCAGCTGGATTTTCAGCAGCGTTTAGAACAAGCCATGTTACCTGTGCGCCGCCAGTTGTTGGGCGATGATGCGTAAGTCCTTTAGCGAAAGCCTGAGTCTGGCCAGAGCGCAAATTCAGCCGCCGGACTGGGTGCATAGTTATGGCCGCCTGCTAAGGGTCAATGGCATGATTTTGTCTGCGGCAGGTGAGAGTTTTACTTTAGGCCAGCGTTGTCAGATCGAAAGTGAAACTGGCCACTGGTTTGACGCCGAAGTGGTAGGTTTTGACACCGATCAGGCCTTTTTAATGCCTTTAGCTGCAGTAGACGGCTTAAGGGCTGGTGCCAGAGTTCGTACTGTTGAAACTGCCAGTCAATTGCTGGTCTCTACCGAATTATTCGGTCGGGTACTGGACGGTTTAATGTGCCCGCTCGATGGCAAAGCAGCCATTAAAACTGGTGAGCGTATTAGTGCCGTTTTGCCAGCTGTGAATCCACTGCAAAAAAAAGGCGTCAGCGCCCCTTTGGATGTCGGCATTCGGGCTATTAACGCTTTGTTTACTGTAGGTCAAGGGCAGCGGATGGGTCTGTTTGCCGGTTCTGGTGTGGGTAAAAGCAAGTTACTGGGCATGATGACCCGCTATACCCAGGCTGATGTGGTGATAGTGGGCCTGATTGGCGAACGTGGCTGGGAAGTGAAAGATTTTATTGAACACAGTCTGGGCCCTGAGGGGTTAAAAAAAGCCATCGTCATTGCCGCTCCTGCCGACCAGTCGCCTTTACTGCGGTTAAAAGCGGCAGAGCTGAGCCACAGACTGGCTGCTTATTACCGTGATTTAGGCTTTAACGTCTTGCTGCTGGTCGATTCATTAACCCGTTATGCCCAGGCCCAGCGTGAAATCGCCTTGTCTGTAGGTGAACCTCCGGCGACGAAAGGCTATCCGCCTTCGGTATTTAGCAAACTAACGCAATTGGTTGAAAAGGCAGGAAACAGTGCCGATAGCCAAGGAAGTATGACGGCTATTTATACCGTATTGGCCGAAGGGGATGATCAACAGGACCCCATAGCGGATGCAGCGCGAGCTATCCTGGATGGCCATGTGGTATTAAGTCGGGCCTTAGCCGAGCGTGGGCATTATCCGGCTATCGATATTGGCGCCTCTATCAGTAGGGTGATGCCGCAAATAGTGCCGGACCAGCAGCTTAAACATGCTTATGCGTTAAAACGACTGTATTCAAGGTATTTACAGGTACAGGAGTTGATCCCTTTGGGCGCTTATCAGATGGGTAAAGATCAGGAGCTCGACCGGGCTGTACAGCTTTACCCTGCTATCGAATTATTTTTATCTCAGGGTTTGCAGCAAAGTTCTGATTTCCAGCAATCCCAAGTTGAGTTAACTAAATTGTTGAGTTAAGCCTATGTTGAAAAAATATCTGGAACAACAACAAGCTAATTTAAAACAGATGGGACAACGCCAGCAGCAACTGAATCAACAGGCTGCTAATGAAGAGCGTCGTCTGCAACTCTTGACTGAGCATATCTCTGGCATGGAGCGTAGTTATCAGATGAAGTCGGCTTTGGGTTTACAAAACCTGGGCTCAATGAAAACTGTATTGCTGGATATGCAGCAACAACAGCAACAAAAAGTAGGAGCTGCTTTGTCTGAGCTGCAACAACAGCAACTGGTCTGTCAAAAGCAAGTGGCCTACAGCAAAGGAATTGAAGCTGTAATCCATCACAGGGAGTTCAGTGCTCAGCAAAAGCAGCAAAGAGCCGAGCAGCAGCAGGCCGATGAAATTGCAATGCAGTTGTTTCAACTCAGGTTAAAAAAGCCGGCATAAGTCACTCTTTTCTGAATTAAAATTTTCGGACTACACTGGTGAGGAGATGAGCTTAGTCTTTACAACCAGAAGAGAGTCCTTATGAAACTTATAAAAATAATACTGATTGGTTTTTTACTGGCTGTTGCTGTGCTGCTGTTGGCCGCTTTGGTGTTGCCTTCCTCTTATCAGGTAGAACGCAGCGTCAGTATCAATAAACCTAAAGATCAGGTGTTCAGTTATCTGGTGCTGCTAAAAAATCAGGATAACTTCAGCGTTTGGATGGCTTTGGATCCGGATGTGAAAAAAACCTATACAGGCGAAGATGGTACTGTAGGTTTTGTATCGGCATGGCACAGCGAGAAAGATGATGTTGGTTCAGGCGAGCAGGAAATCAAAGCGATAAAACCCGGTGAGCGTATTGATTACGAGCTGCGTTTTTTAAAGCCCTTTGCTTCAGTCGCTCCGGCTTATTTGCAGCTTGAACAAAGTGCAGCTGATCAAACCAAAGTCACCTGGGGTTTTCAGGGCGACATGCCTTATCCGATGAACCTGTTATTGCTGGTGATGGATATGGAAGGGTTGATAGGCAAAGATCTACAACAAGGTATGGATAACCTGAAAAAGCTGCTGGAACAACCTGCAGCGAGTTAAAAAAGGGGGGACTGCTCCCCCTATTTTTGGTCAAATGTTGTGATAACTGTCGATACTTCACTGATTTTTTGCTGCGGTAAAGCACAGTCAGCTCTGGTTTCAATATTCAGTCGCAGTAGAGGCTCAGTATTGGAGCTGCGTAAGCTCAGCCGCCAATCTTTAAAAATCAAATCCAGACCATCTATTAGGTTGATCGTCAGCAATTCTGCCTGATAATGCTGCTGAATATGCTGCATCACTAAAGTGGCATTTTTTGACTTTAAAGTTGATTTCATCACTGCACGGGAATTGCTGTTGTAGCTGTTTCACCAAGGACGAAAGTGGCACTGATTGTTGCGACAATAGCTGCGCTACCAGTAACCAGGGAATAGTGCCGTTATCGCAGTAGGCAAAGTCGTGGAAATAGTGGTGAGCACTTATTTCTCCGCCATAAAGCGCATTTTCAGCCCGCATTCATTACCACTTTTAGTGGTTTGACCTGGTCCAGTTGAATGTAAGTCAGCAGGTGTTCGATATAAGCAGCCAAGGTGTGTTGCTGTTGATACTCACCTTGTTGCGCAACGCTACGGCTAAAGTTTGCAGTGGCGACCAATTGTTTGATCTGTTCCAGTTCAGTCTGCGCATTCAGAGGGACGGCGTTTTTACCAACCAGTTTCATACCATTGTAATTGGCTGGATTATGGCTGGCTGTAATACAAACACCAGCCTCTGCTTTGAGGTGAAACACTGAAAAATACACTTGCTCAGTACCACAAAGGCCAATATCTATTACCTTTGCACCGCCTTCAGTTAAGCCCTTGGCTAAAGCTGCGCTTAATGCCGGACTGGACAGCCGGATGTCACGGCCTATGACTACAGTTTTCGCTGATAATACCTGACACAAAGCTCTGCCTATCCGCCAGGCTAACTCCTCATTGATCTGCTCTGGGACTGTGCCACGAATATCACAGGTTTTAAAACAAGAGACTGGCCACATAGTTTATTTTCTTCTGACACAACGAAAGCTTAAATATACATTCTTTGCTCGGAACTGGTGCTGATACCAAACTGATGCGGCTCTGCGACTGACCTTTTTTCTGAAGTGATTAAGCTCTTTGTACCCATGAAGATTGGTTGCTAATTCCAATGTTCCGGGTACAAACCGCAAGTCAGTTTGCAATTTATCTCACTATGAAAAAGGAATGATCATGGCTCTTATCAATATTCTTGTCGCAGTGAATGCTGCAGAACTGGCTGAACGCTTAGGTGATGGTTCTATGCAACCAGGTTCAGTCAGCAGCCCAACTAATTTAGGTGCGTGGGGCGGTTCAGATGTGTTTGTCTCAATGATTACTCAAAATAGCTACATTGCCAGTAATCAGGGCGGGTCAGAGCTGGACGTGAAAGCCAACTCCGGAGACACTGTGCGCTGGACTGTCAGCACTTTTGATGGAGATACAGATTACACAGCGTTTTTGTACAGCGGTAGTTTTAATCCTTCAGCCAGTATTACCGCCTTAAGTTATTTTAATATGCATACCAGCGTGTACCTGCCGAGCGGTTCAGATCCGGTCAATGGTACTTTGCAGTTGTTCCACAATAATGCATATGCCACACAAGGTACTGTGATCGAACCAGGTCAGAAAATTCAATACACCCTGAGTTTTAAACTGGTCAATAACAGCACCGGTGCCATTATTGGCTACTTTACCTGGGATCCATTTATCAGCATTTCTAATTAAAAAACCAAAAGGGCCTGAGGTTCAGGCCCTTATCACTACAGAGAAAAATTAGGGTAATATCCGCTCAATAGCAGTGACTAAAGGTTTTGCTCCTGGTACAACATAAACCAGTACTAGGCCGCAGATCCCAGCCTCACTACCTGAGCTTTACAGAAGTAACAATAATTCATACCTGCGACCACAGGCTCTTGTGCAGCAAGAGCCTGGTAGCTAACTCCAGGCAAAGAGCTAAAAGCATCTTCAGCTTGTTTCATAGCCAGAGTAAATTGATCTGGTGAAACCAGTGCGCTCCAGCTACCTGCTTTATTCGTCATAAAACCTTCCCCGGTTAAATGAGTTAAGAAATCAACTCGTTAAGCGAGTATGTCGTCTTAAGGACCGCATCAGTTTGGTGTCCGCACAAAAAATAGTTATAAATTTGTAAAACCTTGTGGATTTATAAAAGGTCCAGGTTCATAATTCTGTCTCTTTTTTGAAAACAAATCGAGCTAGAATCAACACTGGTTTTGCTGAAGCCATTCTCTTTTCCAATTCATGGAGTGAGCGCCTTATGCAAGAAGCTATGGTACTAAAAGTCGAGTTGCTAAAATCACTGCGGCAACAACGTTTTTTGAGTCAGGAAGATTTATTTAATGCCTGCCAGCAACGTTCGCTACGAGTCTCACTGGCGACAATTAAAAGAGCGGAAACAGGTAAAAAAGTCAGTTACCGTACTGTGCGGGAACTCTCCGCATTTTATGCGGTACCTGCTTTATCTTTGGTTCGACAGGAAGCTGCCGACTCCGGCCTGAGTTGAGCAGGGCCAGGTGCTATTTTTCAGGAAAACGTTGAGTTTCTGCCATACATCTCGCTTTGCTCAGCGCAAATACTTGCCCTGATTTATTATGTTTTAACTGACATTGCCCATGCTCTATTTGCAGTATAAACAGGTTCGCTAAGTCCATATGACGACCATCCAAAGGGCGGCCTTTCTCATCTTTTAATACCACAGATTCAACCCATAGCTGGCTTTCAAATAAATAGGCATTGTCGGCCAGTTGGACTAAAGGCCCACCTATGGCCTTTTGGATCTGAAGCTGCAGTTCCAGCTTCACCTGCGGTGATGTTTCTGTCAGTACAGCAGGTTCGGCAACAGCTTGAACCTGCTGGCAAGCGCTGACGAGCAGCATAGTGCCCGAAATGGCATAGGTGGAAAACAGCTTTTTATTCACTCTTCTGATCTCTGATGGGTTGACGAATACTGTTAGTCAAAGGCAGAGCTGACGGATTTCTCACAGCTGCTCCCTGTAAGGTTCTGAAAGCAGATGCAGCCTCAGCCTGGCTGGATTTTGGCCCCTGCGTCTGGTTGACTGCAGCTCCGGACAAAGCCAAACAACTGTTATTGTCCACATAATACAGTGCTGTCTCCAGCATATTTTCTTCCGGGTCTCCTAATGCTCTGGACAAATCATCGGCTACAGCACAGCCTTTGATATCTGCAGCAAACACCGGGTTTCTGGTCGGATTAAAGCCGTCTGCATAATCGCCAAATCCTTTGGAATTAATACCACTGAACTGAATACTGAAGTAGGTGGTGCCACAGTTATCTTGCGGATAAAAACCGTAAGGTTTACCACAGGTTTTAGCGCCTATCTGGATCACCTCAACATCTATTCCCCGCAAGGCATTCATAAAGGCTTCACTGGCAGAACAGGTATTTGCTGTGGTTAACACATAAATACGGCTTAAATTTAAGTTGGGTAAAGCTGTTGTTGTCAGGGTATTGGTTTCGTAGTTGATTTCATTCGCATAAAAAGGGGTTGGTGCTAGACTCTCTCCTGTTATAGGGTTGGTAGTAGGGTACTTATCGTTAAACTGTAAACGTTCAAAATAACGCCCCTGAATAATAGCAGGGCCTGTCACCATGTAGCCCAATTGTGCGGCTAAAGCCAACAAACCACCGCCGTTATAACGTAAATCCACTACCAGCTCTGAGATAGCGGCATCTCTAAATAATTTAATGGAATCAATTAGTTGCCTCTGGGCTGGCACTATGTAACTATTAAACTGAAAATAACCCACCGGGCCTGAGTCTGTGTTGATGATTTTGGCATTTTGCACCGGGCTTGAGGCCACATTTGCCGACCTGAGCTGATAGCTGATTTCTGTATTGGCTGCAGTTCTGAATTTAAAGCTATGAGTTTCACCTGCATTTTCAGGAAATATGCCGGCATTGAGTCCATCAACTCCGGAAGACGTACTATTACTGACAAAATCTATACCGTCGACTTCCAGCAAAAAGTCGCCTCTTTTTACCCCAGCCAGTGCAGCTGGCGAATTGGGTTCGGTAAAGGCCACTGTAAAAGAGCGGGGAGGCACTGTAGAAATAACAGACCAGCGGATGCCATAGCCAGAACTGACACCGGATTGAGCCTGTTGTTGGTAGTCTGAGGTATTTTCGCTAAAATGAAACTGATCTTTGGCGACGCCGGAATCTGTGACTGCTGTGGTTTTCAGCAGATTAAAGTAAGTTGAAATGCTATAGCTGGTTGGATCTATATCAGGTATCTCTTTATACCAAAGATAGGTTCTGTTGCTCCAGGAGCGGAGCCACATTTTTTCATGCATAGCGGTGCCGGCTTTATCCGGATAAGTTCCTCCCTCGTAAGGGTCAACGCCCTTTCTGGGCGCTATACAAAAGTTCTTAAACTGAGATTCAGCATTAAATTGGCCTGCAATCCAGGTTGGGGTCGCCGCAGTGCCGCTGCCAGAGCCCACTGTTCCGCCCGGGTTAGCAGAGTTACTTGAATCTGAACTTCCACCCCCACCACAGGAGGTAACAGCAGTAAAAGCAACAAGCAGTGGCAGTATTGATTTAATATTCTGCTGCATCAGGTTTCTCCATCTGACTGAGTGTTAACACCTGAAGCCATAGCGTCAGACCTCGGGGTGCATTACGCCAGTGTATGTGAAGTTTGTCAGTTGTACTTGATAAAGAGATGGGCTTCGTTTTGTTCTTTACGTTGCTCAGCATAAAACAGCTTAAATAAAAAACAAAATCAACGGTCAGTTCCGGGGTACTTGCGCTTAGCTGCACAAACAAAAGCAAAATTGCCTGGCATAACAAGTTCAGGATGGCGGATTTTATTAAACAAAGCCCAACCCCCTTTGTAACGTCCCGGTTCAATGCGATGCATATACTGTCCGCCTTTTTGTCCATCCAGCATAGCTATCACTCTGTTACCTTCCACTACAAAACCATCACCAAAACTATCGACAAAATGACCTTTGGTCAGCAAAACTCTGTCGTTACAAAGCTGGGCTGTGCATTGTAGTCTGCGTTGTTGATCTCTGATTTTCAGAGTATTGACTTCGTAGCTGTATTCCCAGAATGCAGGGCTTTGTTGCAGTTCGCCTTTCTCAACCCGGATTAAACATTGGCCTGCAGCGTCCGACAGCATAAAAGAAAAACACAACCAGCCAGACTCGGCATGTATTGTAAAAAAGTCCTGACCGTTCACCCAGACACAGTATTGCTCTCCGCCCTCCGGCGGAAAGTCGGCATACACAGTATTCATGCCGACAGAGACTTGTACTCTGCGGTTAGGGTCAAAGCTAAAACCCGGTTTATTAATACGTTGCTGGTTAAAAGGCTGGCGAATACGTTCAACCAAAGTACTGGGACTTAGCAAAGTACTGCGTAGCTGTTTTGCATGCAACGGGCATATAAGTACAGCGGATGCGCCAAGGGGTTGCAGATAATAATGAAACACAGGAGAACCACAAAAGACACAACCATAAAAACACTGTTGCCGGACTTGCAACTTCTGCTGCTCTGTTAAATCTGTTGCAAGAATCAACTCTGGATGTTGTCCCTCTATTTGCGGCATATTGATAAAACCTGCTAAAAACCCGAGCCTCTAAATTAACTGAGGAGCACAGGCTTTCACAATGGTTGAAAAGAGAAAAAGTGAAAAAAGTCTGACCAGTAGCAGCTTTGGTTATTTTTATTCTGTGATGCTACTGAATGATGCGAAATAAGCCGGATGCTGTTGCCAGATTTGAAGGCCGGGCTGCTGTTGATATTTGTTGAGCAGCGGAGCAAATACTGCCTTGTCGAGTAGCAAATCCAGCGAGTGAACCAACTCAGTCAGTTGCTGATCCGTCAGCCGGTTTTGTTGCTGATATCTTTGCATCAGCCCAGACAAGCTTGTGCCTTGTTGTTTTAACAGCTGTTCTGCCTCAATAAAAAATAAAGCGCTGCCCCAATAGGCTGCCTTATACCGTTTTTGTTGTAGCCATTGCTTAAGTTGTGTGACCAAAGGGAGGTGGGATGCCTGAAGCAAAGGAGCCAGAGGTTGGAGTTTTTGTTGATACCAGAAGGCTGGGCTACCAGCCAATTGTTGTTGTTTTTGCAGTATCTGATATTGCATATAACTGGCAAAGCCTTCGGCAAACCATAAATCTTCTCTGTCCAGCAAGGGCAACGCCAGATGACTAAACTCATGGGCAGCAGTCCAATCCTGCTGAAATTGATCGAGTTCAAATCTGGCGTCCACCTGGAAAAAGACCTGTTGTTGCTCCATACGTTGAGTGTAGGCCCAGGGCACTGGTTCAGAAGAACTGCGGCTTGTCAGATAGACCTCACTGACAAAAGGATAAGGCCCCAACAGCTGATTGGTGGCATCAAAGCTCTGTTCCAGCCACAACCTGAGCTTTTGCTGTTCGGCAACGGAGAAGCTCTCCATGCCATGCAACTGCAGGCTACTATGTGCCGATGCAAAACCTGATAACAGCAGTAACAAAGTAAGTAAACGCATCCAGCCCCACCATTCAGAACGAGGTACCAAACACCTGATTATAGAGCTTAGTCAATTGCGCTCTGTCTGCGGCGTCCACCCAGCCCAAATGCGCATCCAGATAGTTTTTTTGTTTGCTGACCTGCTCCAGGCGTTGTTGGAAAAACTTAGTAAGCGCCAGCCCCTCTTCGGTTTTACTGCAGAGGATATAACCCAACATATAAGGTTCTGCCTCTTCGATACTAAAGCTTGTCAGTTCCGAGTGAGCTCTGTATTGGGCCAGATAATGTTGCATTACATTTGGATACTCGATCAACAGGTCCACTCTGCCTTGTAACAACATATCAATCAGTCCGGCTGACATATCGATAGAGCGACGTTGCCAAAACTTATGCTGCCACTGCGGTTGTTTCAGCAGGGTATCCAGTTGATCTCCATAAGAACGACCGCCACCCACAGCAAAATGCAGTTGGTTATCGTCTTTTAACAATTGCTCCAGGCTGATTTTTTGCTGTTGGTCCTGTAGTTGTTGCAGATATCTGGTTGTTTCAGATGAAGTTTTACTGTAAAGCCTGAGTCCGGGAAATACAGTATGGGGAATAGCTGTAGCATAGCTAAAAGTTAAGCGTTCCGAATTTTTAACTCTGTTTCCTGCACAAGCCGCGGTTTCGGATTTTAGCATCGCCATAGCGCGCTCTGTGGTGGCTTGCACTGGCTCTGCCTGATAAGAATCCACGCCTTGCATTAACTGCTGTAAAGTTAAACTGTTTACATCCAGAATTTGGCGGTAATATTTTGGATCCTGATGTGTGCTGCTGTCGGTCAGCCAGACAAATTTCTGCACTGCCATACAAGGAAAAGCTAATGCTAAGCCAAATAACGGAATAATCAGCGAATTTTGCATGTACTTCTTATCCTGCGTTACAACTGAAATTCAGCATAGAGCAGGATCTGAATAAACCACAAGGCTATTTTAGGAAACTGCTTCTGTGACTGGTTTTTTACCTGCGGTCAGGCTGCTACCCAAAGATGCGGCTATCACAGAAAAAATCGCCAGCCACTGCAATACACTGAGTTGCTCTGCCAGAATCATCAGGCCAGCTAAAGCGGCAATAGCTGGTTCCATACTCATCAAAATACTAAAACTCTGAGCCGGTAAACGTTTTAGAGCCACCATTTCCAGGCTGTAGGGAATGGCGCTGGACAATAACGCCACTGCAAAAGCTAAAGGCAACACACTCCAGCTAAACAAGCTGGTTCCGGCTGAAGCTAATCCTATAGGAAATAAAAACAAAGCGGCAACGGCCATACCCAGAGCCACTGCTGTCCCTCCATGCAAGGCGCCACCAGTTTTTTGGCCAAAGATAATGTAACCAGCCCAACAAGCCCCGGCACCCAGAGCCAAAGCCACGCCCAGAGGGTCCAACGCAGTGGCGTCGCTTTGCCATGGCAACAGCATGGCTATGCCCGACATTGCCAAAGCGACCCAAAGTAAATCCAGTTTACGTTTAGACGATAACAGCGCTACTGCCAAAGGACCGGTAAACTCCAGCGCTACTGCTATGCCCAATGGAATGCGTTCTATCGCCAGATAAAACATCAGGTTCATACCACCCAAACTGACGCCATAAAGCCATAATGCTTTTTGGTTCTGTTTAGCCGGCCATTTTTTCCATGGCTGAAACACCAAAGATAAGATCAAAGCCGCAAAACCAACCCTTAAGGCTGTAGTACCTTCTGGTCCTATCACGGGAAATAGAGTTTTGGCTAAGGATGCGCCGGATTGGATCACGAGCATTGCAACCAGGACGCTGGCAATGGCCCACCAAAACGCAGCATTGCGGCTTTGTGGCATAAGATTCTCTCAAAAAGCAGGAAAAACTGATTTTACCACTCAAGTTCAATCAGGGGCGACAGGAAAGATCAGATCTTTCAAAGCCTTTGGCTGGTTACTGGCGGGAGTTTGCGCTAGTCTGCTGCATTGAGTTTTTTTGGTGTTCAGTTTTATGAAGAAATTATTCCGTGTTCCACTCTGGTTATGGCTGCTTTTTGTCGTGGCTGGAGTGGGTTATGCCTTTCACCCTTACCTGTTAGAGCAACTCAATCAACTTGAGCAAAAACGCTTATTGGCTCAGCCTCTGCCTCAGCTCAGTACTATGCCGCAGCGGCTGGATTTTGACCGGCAAATGGCGGATTTAACTTATTTAGCTTCAGATGAACTGGCTGGTCGCGGCACTGGTCAGCCGGGTGGAGCCAAAGCTCAGCAATGGCTGGTAACGCAGTTTACGGATATAGCTTTGTTGCCTGCTGGCACCCAAGGCTATTTACAGCCTTATCAACCAACTACGGGCAAAGCCCAATTGATGAAGGGCGCTGCCAACGTGCTGGGGCGGATTGAAGGTTCTGAGCCACAGTTACCTATGCTGGTGTTGACAGCTCATTATGATCATTTGGGCTTACATCAGGGCCAGATTTATTTTGGTGCTGACGACAACGCTTCAGGCGTTGCGGCTTTATTGGCGATGGCGCGATATTTAAAACAACATCCACCCCGTCATACTGTGCTGTTTGCCGCTTTAGATAACGAAGAAACCGGCATGTGGGGCGCCCGCATGTTGTTCGAACAAGAGCTGTTGAAACCGGAGCAAATTAAACTGAATATCAACATGGATATGCTCAGCCACGACACCAATAAACAACTGATCGCAGTGGGCTCTTATCACTATCCAGAACTGGAGCAACCCTTACTACAACTGCAACAACAAAGTTCAGTGCGATTGTTATTGGGCTATGACAGACCGGCATGGCGGGTTGGCACCCATCAGGATTGGACCCATAGTTCAGATCACAGAGAGTTTCACAAAAGAGCAGTGCCTTTTGTCTACTTTGGGGTGCCTGATCATGCCGACTATCACCAACCTACGGATACGGTAGAAAATATCGATCAAGAATTTTATCGCCAGGTTAGTGAAACAGTGCTGGATGCCGTGCTTATATTTGATGCCAGTTGAGTCATGGGATAGCCAAAGTAATTGACGTTGCAGCAAGGCAGCAAACGAATGAGTCCCCATGAACATAGATTCACTATGTGATTGGGGCGAGAGAGCACGGCCAACAAAGCTGCAGCTTCAAGTACGAAGGATATAAGTGCCTGTGGTATGCTGAGTTCATTCCGGCATAGCACGGCGACTTTTCAGTTTTTATGCGTATTCTTCATAGCTCCGACTGGCATTTAGGCCAGCATTTTATAGGCAAAAGCAGGGCGGCCGAACACAAGGCGTTGTTCGGTTGGCTGAAACAGCAGATTGAGTTGCATCAGGTGGATGCCTTGATCGTCGCTGGCGATATTTTTGATACTGCCACGCCTGCCAGTTATGCCCGCGAGTTGTATCATCAACTCATTGTTGATTTGCAACCCACGGGCTGCCAGTTGGTGCTGCTGGGCGGTAATCATGACTCAGTGGCCGTACTGCAGGAAGGCAAAGAGTTGCTGGCTTGTTTGCACACTCAGGTCGTGCCCGGTTGGCTGGGTGCTGCAGAGTCTCATCTGATCCTACTGCAGAATAAACAAGGTCAGCCCGGCGCTATTCTGGCTGCTTTGCCTTTTTTGCGCTCGCGTGATCTGTTGCAAAGTCAGAGCGGCCAGCAGGCCAGTGATAAACAACTGCAGTTACAGCAGGCGATAGCGGACTGTTATCAGCAGTGTTTTGTCAAAGCTCAGGCGCTGAAGGCGGAACTTGGTCTGGAGCTGCCGTTGTTAGCCACCGGCCATTTAACCACAGTGGGTGCCAGCAGCAGCGAATCGGTGCGTGAGATTTATATTGGCTCGCTGGAGGCATTTCCAGCCAGCGCTTTTCCAGACTTTGACTACATAGCTTTGGGTCATATTCATCAGCCGCAATTGGTCGCTGGTAAACAACAGATCCGTTATAGTGGCTCGCCCATCCCTTTAAGTTTTGATGAAGCCAGGCAGCAGAAGTCGATGGTATTGCTGGATTTCACCAGCTCTGTAGCTGCGATTGAGTTGTTGCCTCTCCCTTGTTTTCAGCCGCTGTTAAGTCTCAAATGTGCTTTGCCAGAACTGGATTCCCTGTTAGCTCAGCCATTGGCGGAGCTTAAACCAGAGCAAACACTCTGGCTGGAGCTGGTGTTAACAGGCAGTGATGGCTATTTAACTGATTTACAAAGTCAGGTGCAGCAACAGTTGGATGGTTTACCTGTTGAGTTGCTAAAACTGCGCCGCGCCAGACCAACCGCAGTGGGCTCCTTAATTGCCGGGCAGCAAGAGTCTTTGCATGAAATGACACCGGATCTGGTGCTGGAACGCAGGCTGGCGGCGGAAGATTTAACAGAGAGCGAAAAAGCAGAATTTCAACAGATGCTGCAACAGGTGATGGCGCAATTAGAGCAACCTGAACTGCAGTCAGATGTGCAGGTACAGCCATGAAAATTTTATCGGTACGGCTGCAAAACTTAAACTCACTAAAAGGCGAGTGGAAAATAGATTTCACCCAAGCACCTTTTGATCAAAGTAACTTATTCGCTATTACAGGCCCGACAGGTGCTGGTAAAAGTACCATACTGGATGCTATTTGCCTGGCCTTGTATCACCAAACACCGCGCTTAAAACTCTTGTCGCAAAGTAGCAACGAGCTGATGACCCGCCATACCAGCGAGTGTTTGGCTGAAGTCGAGTTTCAGGCGCGCGACCAGCGTTACCGCGCTTTTTGGAGTCAGCGTCGTTCCCGTGGTGCAGTGGACGGCAACTTGCAGGCCGCCAAAGTAGAGCTGGCCAAAGCCGATGGCGAAATACTGACGGATAAAAGCAACGAAAAACTGAAACTGACCGAGCAGATCACTGGCCTGGATTTTGGCCGTTTTACCAAGTCGATGCTGTTAGCTCAAGGCGGTTTTGCCGCTTTTTTAAATGCCCCTGCCAATGAGCGTGCTGAACTGCTGGAAGAGCTGACTGGTACAGAAATTTACGGCCAGATTTCGATGCAGGTGTTTGAACAAAATCGCCAACATAAAACAGCCTTGGAATTATTGCAGGCCAAAGCCTCAGGTCTGGTGCTGCTGGATTTAGAGCAACGCCAGTTATTACAGAAAGATTTAGCTGAAGCGGAGCAGCGGCAGTTACAACTTAAAACAGAGCAACAGCAACTCGCGCCTGTATTGGCCTGGCGTCAGCAACAACAACAAGCGACAGCGCAGTTGCAACTGGCGCAGCAGAAACAGCAGCAATTTGAGCAAGAGCATGGCATGCAGCAAAGTGCCTTGGCTAAATTGCAAAACTACCAAAAAGCCGCTGTTATATTGCCTTTGTATCAGCAATTGCAGCAGCAACGTTCTGCTGTGGCAGAAGCTCTGGAGCAACAGCAACAGCAGACGTTGATCTTGCATCAGCTACAAGAGCAGCACCGGCTGAAATTGCAGCAAGGGCAAGCCTTGGCGCTGCAAATACAGCAGCAACTGCAACAGCAAGTGCAAGGGTTGAAGCAGCGGGACTTGCAGTTTACACAGCAATTAGCTCAGCAGCCTTATGGTGCAGAACTCTCAGCTGCTGTAGCAGGCTGGAAGCCTTTATTGCAGCAACGCCAGCAAGCCTTAACGCTGCAGCAAAAGCTTAAAAATCAAATAGCTGAAAACGATAGTTCTGTATTACAGCAGCAATTGCAGCAGATCAGCGAACAATTGCAGCAGTTAGCTCATCAGTTACAGCAGAATGTGCCTGTCTTCGCTATGGACCTGGTCGAGCTGCAACAGCAAGTGCAGCGCAATAAGGTGCAACTTCAGACTTATCCTTCTTTGCTAAGACTGGCTGCGGCTTTGCAGCAAAAACATCATCAGCAGCAACAGCTTCTGGATGAACTTCAGCAAAACCAACTGGGTAATCAGCAGTTACAGCGGCAGATCGCCGGCCTGCGTGAGCAGTTCAGATTGTGTAGTGACAGAGTGGCGGATAAACAAAAGCTGGTGTTGCAGGAACGGTTGATCGCAGAGCTGAGTAGCCACAGAGCAAAGCTACAGCCAGGCGACGAGTGCCCGCTCTGTGGCAGCACCACACATCCGGCTATTAGTCAGTATGAGGAGCTGGATTTGTCCCAGACCGAGACTGAACTTGCGGCTATAACTGCACAATTAAAGCAGGTTGAAGAGCAGGGTAAAGCGCTGCGAGAACAGCAGGTAAAGCTGGAAGAGCAGCAAAAAGCCCGGCAACATCAGTTGGAGCAATTGGCTGTGGACCTGACTCAACAGAGCGAGCAGTGGGCCGAATTGCTGCAGAACCTGCCGGAGCAACAACAACAGCAACTGCAACAAGCCAGCTTAAAAAAGGCCTTAATACAGCAATTTCAGCAACAAGCTCAGCAAGAGTTGGAGCAGCAGCAACAGATAGAGCAACAATTGCTACAACGTCAGCTTTGGCAACAACAGCGGCAGGAATTGACACACCAACAGCAGTTATGTCAGCAACAGTTGAGGCAACAGCAACAGCAACAACAGCAGTTAGATCAGACTCTGCAGCAAAACCAGCAGCAGTTGCAGCAACTGGAACAACAGTGGCAGCTGGAGTTACAGCCTTTTGGTTTTGTGTTGCCAGCAGCAGAGCAACAGCAGCAGGCTTTGGAATTGTGGGCAGGACAAGCCCGGCAATGGCAACAATGGCAACTTGAGTTACAGCAGGTCAAACAGCAGTTGGATAAGGCATTGCTGCAGCAACAACAGGCTGAGCAGCAGTACCAAAGTTGGTCAGTCAAACTACAGCAGTCAGCTTTAGCTTTGGTAGCCGCTAGCCGGAGTGCAGCGCCGCAGCAAGAACTGGACCTTGTGCAGCAGCAGCTTAGTGCTTTGAGTAATGAACTACAGCAAAAAACCGGACAACAGCAGCAAAGTGAAACCCAGCTGCAGCAGATGCAACTGAAGTTAACGGTCTTACAGCAAGACTGGCAAACTCAACTGGAGCAGCAGCAATTTGGTGGTGAAACCAGCTTTTTAGCTGTGTTATTAACTGAACACCAGGTGCAGCAACTAACAGAGCTGAAAGAACATCTTGCGAATGAAAAAATTCGTTGTCAAAGCCAACTGGAACAGGCTCAGCTGCAGCTAGACGCTTTGGCTAAACAACAGCTGACAGAGCAAAGCCTGGAACAGCTACAGCAGTTAAGCTCAGAGCTTGAGCAGCAGTTGTTTATTACGCTGGAGCGTATAGGTCAGTGCCGACAGCAGTTACAAAGCGATCAGCAGCATCAACTGCAACAACAACAGCTGTATCAGCAGATAGAGCAGCAACAACAACTGGTACAACAATGGCACAAGTTCAACAGCTTAATTGGATCAGCAGATGGGGCTAAATTCCGTCGTTTTGCCCAGGGATTAACTTTATTGCAATTGGTGGAATTGGCGAATCAGCAGTTGGATAAACTGCACAGCCGATATCAACTGGCGCGTAAAGCCGATGCTGAGTTGGAATTGCAGGTGCTGGACAGCTGGCAGGCTGATACTTCCAGGGATACTAAAACCTTGTCCGGCGGAGAGAGCTTTTTAGTTAGTCTGGCCTTGGCTTTGGCGCTGTCGGATTTAGTCAGTCATAAAACCCGCATTGAATCTTTATTTTTGGATGAAGGTTTTGGCACCTTAGACCCGGACACGCTGGAAACCGCCTTGGCTGCTCTGGACCAGCTGAATGCCAGCGGCAAGATGATTGGTATTATCAGCCATGTGGAAGCGTTAAAAGAGCGTATACCTGTGCAAATTAAACTGCAAAAACAGCAGGGGCTGGGGTATAGCAGCTTAAGCTATTGATGACAAAAGTCATGCTGAAGTGATGACTTTTGTGTCTGATGTTTTTCTATGGATTTCCCGATACTGGCTTCACACCACTACAGAGTGGTCGGAATGAAATCACAACGGAGAGACATTATGAAAACTTTACTGATTGCCTTAAGTGCTTTAACTATAACAGCAGCTCAGGCTGCAACCATAGAACAAATCGATGCGGCTACTAATGCCATGGATCTGAAGCAGCTGGCCAGCTACGCTGCTGAACAAACGGCAGATTACAACAATGCGTATGCTAACTATCGTTTGTCTATTATGGCCGGTATTACAGGCCAAAAAGCTCAGGCTGAACAAGCCTTGGTCCTGGCGCAGTCCACATTGGAGCAGTTGACTGCTGCACAACCTCAAGCGGATCACCTGGCCTTATTAGCCAGTGTCTACGGTATGCAGATTGGCAACAATCCGGTGAAAGGAGCACTTTATGGTGCTAAATCCAATGAAGCCCTGGCACAAGCCACAGTGCTGGAACCTGCCAACCCAAGGGTGACTTTGGTCAAAGCTATCATGGCATACAATACGCCAGCTGTATTTGGCGGCAGTAAACAAAGTGCTATTGATTTGAGCAGCAAAGCCATTGAGTTGTACGCTCAGCCTTGTCAGCAGATTTGCTGGGGCCATGCCGAAGCCTACACCTGGCGTGGTTTAGCCAAACAGGAGCTGGGCGATAGAGCTGCCGCTGTAGCTGACTGGACTAAAGCGACAGAGGTCGAGCCCTCTTACGGCTGGGCTAAGTTTCTGCTGATGCAACAACAAAGTTACAGTCAAAATCGTTAATCATCCTGGCTCGGGGCTCTTTGGAGCCCCTATTCGTTTTGAAGGAGTAGAAGATGTTAGAGCTGGAAAAACGCTTATCCTGGGTCTATCTGATTAATCTGGTGTTTTATATAGCCCCATTTTTTTATATCAATTATAGCCCTATGCAATATGTCTGGCTGACTTTAGCTTTAGTGGCTTTTATCGGCTGCTACTACTGGATTTATCGCAGCCATAGCTCGCAGATGTGGCTACCTATTCTGCTGATGACGTGTATTGCCAGTGCTATTACGCCGCTGAATTATGGCTCCATTTCGATGTTTGCCTATGTCAGCTTTTTTATAGGTTTTGCTTATAATTTCCGCCAGTTTTTAGTTGGCGTTGCTGCATTGATTTTCGTCTTGGTGCTGCTGGACCACCATTTTGTTAATGGAGCTCCCTATTTCCTGCTTTATGGTGCAGCTTTAGTGCTGGCTATAGGTGTGTTTGGTGTGCTCGACAGAGCAAGGCGGCTCAGCTTGCTAAAGGAGCAGCGCAGTGCAGAAGAAATTAAGCAACTGGCCACTATAGTAGAACGCGAGCGGATAGCGCGCGATTTGCACGACATACTGGGCCATAGTTTATCTGGCATAGCACTGAAAGCTGACTTAGCAGACAAGTTATTGCAACAGCAGCAGGTTCAGGCGGCTAGCCAACAGTTGCAGGAATTAGCTCATATTGCCCGTGAAAGTTTAAGCCAGGTGCGTCAGACGGTATCGGGATATAAACATAAAGGTTTGGTAGGCGAAGTTCAGGCACTCGTCAGCAAATTGCGCGAAGCAGGTTTTGCGGTGGATCTGCAGGGCGACATTCCGGTGTTATCCGCCCGAGAGGAAACTGCTGTGGTGCTGATCCTGACGGAGCTGGTGACTAATGTGTTAAAACATAGCAATGGCGATACTGTGCAGATCCATTTTAGCGATACGGAGCTGGGCTACAAGATTCAGCTGTCGGACAATGGCTCTGTCAAAGCGCTGAAGCAGGGCAATGGTTTAACCGGCATTGCAGAGCGCCTGGCTGCGCTGAATAGCCAGCTGGAGTGGCAACTGTCGCCCAGTTGTTTTAGTTTTATTTTGCCCAGGGAGTCTTGATGCGTATTTTGCTGGCGGAAGATCAAGCTATGGTGCGCGGCGCTTTGGCGGCTTTATTAGGCTTGAATACAGAATTTCAGATCACCCAGGCTGCAGATGGCGACCAGGCGCTGGCGCTGCTGAAGCTGCAGGACTTTGATTTACTGCTGACCGATATTGAAATGCCTGGCCGCACTGGTCTGGAATTAGCACTTTATCTGCAACAGCAACAGAGCAAAATCAAAGTGATAGTGATCACCACTTTTGGCCGTTCCGGTTATATTCAACGTGCTATCAGCGCAGGAGTGCAGGGTTTTTTACTAAAAGACGCTCCCTCTGAGCAATTAGTGCAGGCGATTTATCAGGTGATGGCTGGCAAGCGAGTGATAGATGCTGAACTGGCCTTGTCGGCTTTAGGGGAGCAGGACCCTCTGAGTGACAAAGAACGACGAGCGCTACGATTAGCTTCCGAAGGTAAAAGCACAGCCGAAATAGCGACAGCTCTTTTTATTGCTGAAGGCACGGCACGGAATTATTTATCTGAAGCGATCAGCAAACTCAATGCAGCGAATAGGGTGGATGCGGCGCGTATAGCCCGTCAAAAAGGCTGGCTCTAACTTAGCCGTCGTACTTGACGCTGCAGCTTTGTTGACCGCGCTTTCTCGCCCCAGTCACATAGGACTACTATGCTCCTGGGGACTCGCTCACTTGTCGCCTCGCTGCAACATCAATTACTTAGGCTAAGTACCCGTCGGATTTGACGCCTGCAGCTTTGGTCATAACGGGCGCAGATAAACTGCGGCCCTTGTGAAAACAGGCTGATTAAAACGAATAAACAAAAGTTAAGGACGTTTGAGTATCGGTTTTCTTTTTACCTAGTGGTACTTTCGAGTCGTTTTGTATTAAAAACGCTGCTTTCATCTGCATCCGGCCATTAATTTTTGCCGTTAATGAAGATTCAGCTATTGAACGTTTATTGTCTTCACCATATTCCAGACTGACGCTTTGCTTAAAACGTGCTGACTCACTGATTTGCCAGCGATAAGTTGCGGCACTACGCACTATCATGCCGTTCTCAGTTTCTTCCAGATCGGTTTTTCCCCTGTAATAACCGGGACCGATCTCTCCCTCCAGGGACATGTTGTCGTTCTTGAATAGCTCATCACCATAACCTACAGCTATGGTGGTGTACTCAGTGTAAGCACCAAATCTGTCGTCGACATGAGAACCATAAACAAATAGTTTAGCGGTGTCTTTATTTAACTTATAACCACCTTTCGCCGATGCAGCATATTTTTCGGCTGAGGTTTCGACTATGGTCTGGCCATCGTCTGCTTCGGTTTCATCACGTTTAAAAAAAGCGCTGAAAGTGTAGTCATTCGACCAATTTTCCAGCTCTTGTTTTGAATCTATTTTGCCTGTGATGGAGGTGCCTTTGGTATTACCTGATGTGGTGATAGCGCCTAACTCTGCGGAAGTGCTCCAGCCCAGCTTGATTTCATTTGCCGGGCTTTCTTCGGCCTGTACTGTCATTAGGCTGCTCAAAGCCAACAGGGGGAAGAGAGTTTTTTTCATACCTTACTTTTCCTTTTTGAAGTGCAGGTCCATTTGTGGAAAGGGGATCACAATCTGGTGTTGATCAAAAGTCAGTTTGATTTTCTCCAAAGTGTCCCAGTATACAGGCCAGTAGTCGGCAGCATTGACCCATGGACGTACTAAAATATTGACTGAACTGTCAGCGAGAGCACCAACAGCTATCACAGCAGCGGGTTCGTCTAAAATACGACTGTCAGCTTTGAGTATTTGTTCCAGCAGTTGTTTGGCTTTTTTCAGGTCTGAGTCGTAACTTATACCTACTATTAAATCCACCCTGCGGGTCTTTTCTGCCGAATAATTGATGATGGCAGAGCCTGTAATTTGCGAGTTCGGCACAATAATTCGTTTGTTGTCCGCACTTTTGAGCACAGTCTGGAAGATTTCTATTTTCTCTACCACACCTGAAACTCCGGCTGCATCGACAAAGTCGCCTGCACGGAAAGGGCGGAATAATATAATCAGTACGCCTGAAGCGAAGTTGGATAAAGAACCTTGTAAAGCCAAAGCTATAGCTAAGCCTGCAGCACCCAGGATAGCGATAAAAGACGCGGTTTGGATGCCGACTTGTGACAGAGCAATCAGAATGGTCGCCACCATAATAGCGGCCTGGATAATGCCACTTAAAAAGGACACTACAGCACGATCCACTTTGCGGTGGATTAAGGCTTTTTCCAGCATGCGGGTCAGACTTTTTGATAACCAGCGACCCAGATACAAAATGACTAAAGCGACCAGCACTTTGACGCTATAACTTAAAATGAATTGCTGATTTTTCTGCAAAAAATCGATGAATTGTTGCATGTTTTTCTCCATTTTCGAGCCTCAATTCAGAGGAGTCCGGGTTGGCCAGACGACCATACCCTAGCATAAGCATCGCTCTGGCCCAAGCTAAACGCGGCTTAGCGCTTAGTTTTGTAAAAAATTACTTTGCATCACCACAGAATTTCGCTAGAATCCGCGCCTCTTGTGGTGACTGTAGCTCAGTTGGTAGAGTCCCGGATTGTGATTCCGGTTGTCGTGGGTTCGAGCCCCATCAGTCACCCCAACTTCAGGCCTCGAGCCTCATCAATAGTCACCCCAACTTCTGGCTTCGAGCCTCATCAATAGTCACCCCGGTTTTCCTGCTCCTGTATTCTGCTGTTATGCTTGTGTTGTGTTTTGTATATATGTTGAACCCCCAATGGATTTGAAACAATTACAGCTATCTATACAACAGCCTGATTTAGCCCCTATTGAACTCTGGGATCCAGCCTTTTGCGGTGATCTCCCCATTCGTATCGATCGGCAAGGAGATTGGTTTTATCAGGACTCAAAAATACAGCGACCACAGTTGGTTCAGCTTTTTGCTTCAGTACTTACCCGGCAGCAGCAAGAGTATTTTTTGCTGACGCCTGTTGAGAAAGTACGGATTCAGGTTGAAGATGCCGCCTTTGTTATTGTTGCAATTGACCACCAGACCGATACGGGGGTACTGATCGCGACTACTAATTTAGGCCAGCAGGTATTAATTAATGCTGAACGCCCGATGTTCTTACAAGCACAGCCAGACGGGCAACTGTTGCCTTATTTAAAGCTCTGGCGCGGCTTAACGGCCAAGTTCAACAGAACTGCCTATTACCAGCTGGCCGCTCTGGCGTTTGCTGTGCAAATTGAAGGGAAAACCTCGCTACAAATATCTTCTGCTGGCGTAAATTTTGAACTCGGAGTAATGGACTAGCCATTGGTCCCGTATCTAAGGTTCTGTATCGCATTCATTTTTTCTGTACTTGATGCTTTTCCAATCCTGTCTCATAGTCGATACCAAGCAGCTGGAAAAAGCTGCGTTCATCCAACAGGAGACATAATGAAACTGCAACTCTCACTTCTTACCAGTGCTCTATTGCTTGCCGGAACAGCACAAAGCGCTACTCTGATCCATGCTGGCAAACTGATCACCGCTGAAAACGACAAAGTGCTGACCGAATATACCGTAGTTGTTGAAGATGACAAAATCATAGCCGTCGAGTCCGGTTATAAAACTCCGGCAGAGGGCGATAAAGTCATCAATTTAAAGAATCACACAGTAATGCCCGGTCTAATGGATATGCACACCCATTTCTCCACCCAAATGGGGCCCGGAGCTTATACTGAAGACTTCTTATTGAACGAGGCAGACGTGGCTTTACGTGGTGCTACTTTTGCTGAAAAGACGCTGCTTTCCGGTTTTACCACTGTTCGTGAGTTAGGTGATGTGCATCACAGCAGTACTGCTCTGCGAAAAGCCATCAATGCAGGATATGTTAAAGGGCCACGAATTTACACAGCAGGCAAATCTATTGCCACTACTGGTGGTCATGCCGATCCAACCAATGGAGTGGCATATGCCCTGATGGGCGACCCTGGTCCAAAAGATGGTGTAGTGAACGGTCCTGACGAGGCTCGTAAAGCTGTGCGTCAACGCTATAAGGAAGGTGCAGACCTAATCAAGATCACTGCTACCGGCGGTGTGTTGAGTGTTGCCAAAAGTGGTTCCAATCCACAGTTTAACAGCGAAGAACTAAAAGCCATTGTTGAAACCGCCAAAGACTATGGTATGACAGTGGCCGTTCATGCCCATGGTAAAGAAGGCATGGACAGAGCCATTGAGGCTGGAGTGGATTCGATAGAACATGGCACTTTGATGGACAAGGCGACCATGAAACTTATGAAAAAGCATGGTACCTATTATGTTCCGACCATCAGCGCAGGTAAATGGGCGGCGGAAAAAGCGGCCATGCCGGGTTTTTTCCCTGAGCTGGTGCGGCCTAAAGCTTTAGCTATAGGGCCTAAAATTCAGCAAACTTTTGCTAATGCTTACAAAGAAGGTGTGAAAATAGCTTTTGGTACTGATGCAGGTGTAGGAGCTCATGGTGATAACTGGCGTGAATTTGTCTTTATGACAGAAGCTGGAATGCCAGCTATCGAAGCAATACAGTCTGCTACTATTACTTCGGCTCGTTTGTTAAAAGTCGATCAGGAGCTGGGGTCTGTTACAACAGGTAAAATTGCCGATTTAGTGGCTGTTCCCGGTGATCCACTGCAGGATATACAGCAAATGGGCAAAGTCAGTTTTGTGATGAAAGCCGGGGTTGTATACAAAGAATAACTGCAAGCCGAACTAAAAAAGGCAGCTTTCGCTGCCTTTTTTAGTTCGATTTCTGGTCCGTGAAATATTCCAGTAGCTTGTGCACATCGGCCATGATTTCAGCTTTTAGGTCAATTTCTGCCTGTTCGCGCAGGTGATCCAGATGCCGGATTTCTTTTTTATCACGCTCTTTACGTGCCTGATGAGTTGGCATGTCTTTGACAACATCATACATTTTAAACAATCCAGGATAGGTCTGAATCGCATTAGGTTTGTCTGGGAGTTGCAAATGATCCAACAAGACCCAAATCCGCAATGCGCCTTCAGACAACTCACATTGTTCCTCACGCATGGCTTTGGCGATCAAGACTATACTTTGCGTCAGGTCGGAATTTTTGGCGTCAACGACCTGCTGCTGCTTTAATTCTTGTTGTTTGATTAACCACAATAAACGCCCCAGGTAAAAACTCAGGCCGCCAATAATTAAACCAGCTGCACAGGTGGCTAGTATCCAGTTGATGGTCAAACTTATTCCCCTAAAAACTCTTTACGCCAATCAGTACGTTCCAATTTAGCCAAAGGATCTAATTCTTCCTCTTCAGCCTGATCTTCTTCTAAACCAAGCAGAGCAACAAGCTCTGCGTGACGTGCTGTTTTGGCATTAAAGTACTTGGCGTCTTTGCCTGTCAGGATTTCACCTTGGTCTACTTTATCTAACAATTCCAGCAGCTTTTCATCGTTCTCAAGCAGAGCTAATTCTTGCTCTGGTGGCATCGCAGGCTCCTTTGCCTTGCTCAACTGTACTACTGGCTTGAACTGCTTAGGCTGTGCCATCAGTTTTTGCTCTGCTTCAGTCACTACTAAAGCAATAGGTTTTTTGCTGCCATGGCGCGGGTCTTTTGAGCCTTTTGCTGATTGTTTCTGCTTATCTTCAGCTGATGGAGAATGGCGACTACCGGATTTTAAGCCTGCACCTTTCTTTTTAGTTTCAGGCGCGCGCGTACGGTCCTGACGAGCTTCTTCAGCCGGTCTGTGTCTGGTACCAAGTGGGCCTGAGGTGCGAGTTTTTTTAATCCGAGTCATATATGTTACCTACAAAAAAGGGCGCGTATTTTAACCAGTTTATCTCAGAAAACCTAGGTATTTCGTTTTTTAAATAACACGACGTCATCTGCAGGAAATTCAAGCCCGAGTTGATCACGTTTTGCTAGAAATTCAAAAGTACGTTGGTGAAAAAAGCTGATATGAGTGGGGTCGTTTTTATAATGCCAGCTGCTAAAGCTATCTTGATCTATGTAACGCTTCGTCATCAGAGCCAACACACCTTGAGGCAATAGTAAATTTAACCACAAGCGCCACTCTTTGGCCGGATGAACAAAATGCTCTATCGCTTCGGTACAGCTGACGAAATGATAATATCGCTGCAAAGCTTCAGGTTCCGGAGCATAAAATGGATCCCAAAGGTGCATCTGCTTGCCTGCTTCGTTCAATATCTTTGCTAACAATGGCCCTGGGCCGCAGCCAAAATCTAATCCGTTAGTTTGCTCTGGTGTCAGAGTATTCAGCAGTGGCACAGATAAACGCGATAAAAACTTACGGTAGCCTGGGTCGTCCAATTCATTTCGGTGCAAATCGTATTGCGCCTTTTCCTGTTCTGCTGTTAGCAAAGTAGTGCGATCTGCAAAGACTAAAAAACACTGCAAACATTGAAAGTAGTCACGTCTTTTGTCCGTACAAAATAGTTGAGTTTGTTGATGCTGACACAAAGGGCATACTGAATTCATGGTGAGAATAAATAAAAAGGGCGGTGTAAGATGTTACCGCCCTCTATATAAGGTGTCTAGCGCGACACATAATCTGCTTGAAGTCGTCCTGACGGGAGTTCGACACCCTGTCTGCACAAGTTCCCTATATTTTTACGCAAATTCCCTATAAAAATAACTATTCGCGATCGTCCTGATGCTTAGTGGTCCATCCATGCGTTGTGTAAAATACACACTGTCATCATCTTGATGCTGCAAAAATGTACTGATGCACTGCTGCTTTCCGTGCCTGCTATCCATGTTTTTAAACGTTACTAAATGTAACGGACTTAAACCTACTCCGATTTTTCAGAATGGCAATACAGTGGTATAAAAAAAACACAAAAAAAATGAACTTTTTTGTAATACCGTTATAAATCAATGGGTTATGTTGCTCGTTTCGGATTTTTCAGTTGTGTGAGTCATGTCTTACACTGCTGTGAGATATATCGCACAAAGGAAAACGAAATCTTAAGCTTGGAAAATACCTACAGTTCAAAAAAACAAAAAGCCAGGCATGGTGCCTGGCTTTGTCTGCGGGAGTGCCGGCTCTTAGTGCAAGCCACCAACATATTTTGATAGTATTTCGATATCTTCATCGGTCAGCTTTTTAGCAACGTCACGCATCATGCCATTCATATCATTGGCGCGTGAGCCGCTACGGAACGCTTCCAGCTGAGTTTTAACATAAGCCGCATGTTGGAACGAAATTTTTGGGAAGCCAGCTAAGCTATGACCTACACCTCGTGGACCATGACAAGCGATACAGGCAGCAATGCCCCGATCCAAATCACCACCACGGAATAACTTCTCACCTTTAGCGACCACATCTTCCGGCGTGCTACCTTCTTTCATGGTTTGGCTTGAGAAGTAAGCAGCCAGGTCTTTCATATCCTGTTCGGATAAAGCGGCAACCATACCTGCCATAACAGCGTTGTTGCGACCTTCTTTGCCACCTGTAGTAGCTCCGAGCTTAAATTCTTTTAATTGCTTAAAAATATAACCAGCGTGTTGACCAGCAATTTTTGGATATAAATCTGTTGGGCTATTTCCATCCATGCCATGGCAGGCTGCACAAGTCACGGATTTGGCTTTACCTGCTTCTGCATCCCCATCGGCTGCATAAGCTGTACTGATTAACCCTAAAAAGAGCGTGAGTGGAATTGCGAATTTTTTCATTTTTTTTCCGTCTCTGTCCGCATTGAACCGCCAGTAATCTGGCAACCAAGTTGAATAACCCTACATTTTATGTCTATTTTACACGAATCTTGCGCAGATAGAATCCCATAAATCACAGTAAAGCTTCTGTGGATCTTCAGGATCCGTTACACTATAGCCAAATTTACAGCCGGAGCTGACAGTGTACAAAGCGATCATCAATTATCAGAAAGCAACTTTTCTGACCAGTGCCCCTGATATTAAGGCTCTGCCCGCAGATACGGGTATCGAAGTTGCCTTTGCTGGTCGTTCAAACGCCGGCAAGTCCAGTGCGTTAAATACGCTGACACGGCAAAATGGTTTAGCCCGCACCAGTAAAACACCAGGTCGTACTCAGTTGATCAACACTTTTGCTTTAGCAGAAAACCAGCGGCTGATCGATTTGCCTGGTTACGGTTTTGCGAAAGTTCCTTTGGCCGTTAAAGAGAAATGGCAAAAGGCTTTGAGTGAATACCTGATCAAACGCCAAAGCTTAAAAGGCATTGTGATTCTAATGGATATTCGCCATCCGTTGAAAGATTTGGATCAGGATTTAATTCATTGGGCTGTACAAAGTGATTTGCAAGTTTTATTGCTGCTCACTAAAGCTGACAAGCTAAGCCCGGGACCTCGTAAAAAAGTCCTGCTGGAAGTTACAGAAGCTTCTATGGCTTTTATGGGCGACGTGACAGTACAAGTGTTCAGCTCTTTGACTAAATTAGGTCTGCCTGAGTTAGAACAAAAACTGGATCAATGGTTTAGTGCGGCACAAGAATAAGTTTTAGCAAAGTTTTACTTCGACAAAGCAGAGCATGAGTCTCTGCTTTTTTTTGCAAAAAATTTTGCAAAGCAATGCGAAGATGTTGAAGGGCTGGCATTTTTGAAGCGCTGAAAAAAGAAAACCGGCCCTTTTGAGGAGGCCGGTCATAGCAAACGGGGAGAAGCTATTCAATAATTTCAAATCAACAGGGTGTCTTGGATTAACAAGACACGGCTATTATACATAAAATTATGAATGTTTGAAGTATTTGCTCTAAAAAATCTAATTTTATTTCAGTTTTTCTGATCGACAGACAAAAAAAACGCCCCACTGCAAGCAGTGGGGCGGCTAAATAAGCCATTCTTTCTGAGCACTAATTAGGCAGTTAAGCCTTATAGTGGTGAAAGATAGAACATCTTACCTCTGTACCCTACGAAATTGATTCTACAAGTGTTGATTAAAAATGCAAGTGAAGAACTGTAATTAAACTACAAATATTTAGTAAAACTATCATTAAAATGAAAAAATGTAGCTTTATTACCAATTTCATAAAGATGTTTTGACTGTGAACTGCGCATTTTTAGTCTAAAAATTCAGCGTTCCACGGTTTCTGGCCAGAAAAAAGCCCCAAAACCAGTTGGGGCGAAAAATCAAACTACCAGGAATGGGCATTTACACACTTAGTCAGACTCAGTATTTTTGGTTAAGTTCAGCTTTTTTTATTTTTTTAATGTGCTTGGTCCCAATTCGGGCCAGATCCTGCTTCCGCCAGCAAGGGGACATCCAGTTTGACCGCAGACTGCATAATGTCGACCAACTCTCTGCTTACCCGCTCCAGCTCCTCGGTTTTCACTTCAAACACCAGTTCATCGTGCACCTGCATAATCATAGCGACAACACCCGGAGCTTGTTGCTCCTGCCAGGCCGCTACTTTAATCATGGCCATTTTGATAATGTCTGCGGCAGTTCCTTGCATAGGAGCATTGATAGCAGCTCGTTCTGCTCCTTTTTTACGTGCCATGTTTTTGGCATTAATTTCCGGCAGATACAGGCGACGACCAAAAAGAGTTTCGACATAACCTTGTTCATGTGCCTGAGTGCGGGTGCGCTCCATATAATCCTGCACGCCAGGGAAACGTTCAAAATATAAATCGACATACTGCTGTGCTTCTGAACGGCTGATCCCCAACTGGCGTGCCAGGCCAAAAGCGGACATGCCATAAATCAGGCCGAAGTTCACCGCTTTAGCACGACGACGTTGCTCTGAGCTGACTTGATCCAGTTCAACACCAAAGACTTCAGCTGCTGTGGCTCTGTGGATATCTTTGCCTTGCGCAAAAGCGTTCAGTAGCGCCGGATCTCGCGATAAATGCGCCATAATGCGCAGTTCAATTTGAGAGTAGTCAATGGCCAGTATCGTTTTACCCACTTCTGCAATAAACGCCTGGCGAATGCGGCGGCCTTCTTCGCTTCGGATCGGAATATTTTGCAGATTAGGTTCGGTTGAGCTCAAGCGGCCCGTAGCTGCAACAGCCTGATGATAGGATGTATGGACCCGGCCTGTTGCCGAGTTGATTGACAGAGGCAGTTTGTCAGTGTAGGTAGATTTGAGCTTACTTAAACCCCTGTGCTCTGTAATGAGTTTTGGGAATTCATAATCCAGCGCCAATTCGGCTAATACTTCTTCTGCTGTGGACGGAGTTCCGGTTGGGGTTTTTTTCAGGATGGGCAAACCCATCTGATCAAACAAAATTTCCTGCAATTGCTTAGGCGATGACAAATTAAATTCTTTGCCTGCCATCTGATAGGCTTCCTGTTCAATCTCGCCTATACGTTTGGCAAGATCCAAACTTTGTTGCGCTAATAAGTTACTGTCAATTTTTACCCCTGTGCGTTCCATTTTAGACAAAATAGGCACTAATGGCATTTCGATTTCACGGAACACCCTGTTTAAGCCTGCATGTTGTTCCAGCATTGGCCATAAGGTTTGGTGCAACCTTAGAGTGACGTCTGCATCCTCTGCTGCATAAGGTGAAGCTTGTTCCAAAGCAATTTGGTTAAAAGTGAGTTGCTTAGCACCTTTACCTGCAATGTCTTCAAAGCCTATGGTTTTATGGCCAAGGTACTTCAGTGCTAAAGAATCCATGTCGTGGCGTGAAGCCACGCTGTTGACAATATAAGATTCAAGCATAGTGTCAAAGCGAATACCACGCAGCGCTATGCCATGTCGGGCCAACACACTTTGATCGTACTTAAGGTTCTGACCTACTTTGGCTTTGCTCTCATCTTCCAGCCAGTCCTTTAACTGCTCCAGCACCCAATCACGGTTCAACTGTTCAGGGGCACCGACATAATCATGAGCCAGTGGAATGTAATAAGCTTCGCCTGCTGCCAAGGCCAGCGAAATACCAACTACTTCAGCCTGCATATAGTCCAGGCTGGTGGTCTCAGTATCAAATGCAACCAATTCTGCTGTTGGCAGACGTTGTAATAACGACAGAAAGTCAGCTTTAGTTAAAACGCAGGGGTATTTTGTAGTGTCTATACCACTGGTTGCAGCCCCCGTCTGGATGTGTTCCATACTATGCTGCTCTGTATTGTGCTGAGCGGCTTCAACTGCCACAGTTGTGGCAGTGTCTTTGTTGGCTAATACCTCACTTAACCAGCGTCTGAATTCACAAGCAGCAAACAACTCAGCCAGTTTGGTTTGATCCGGTGTTTTAATGTCTAAACTATCGGGTTGTAGTGACAATTCGACATCTGTTTTGATGGTGGCAAGCTGATAAGACAAAGTCAGTTGATCTTTGAACTCTTCCATTTTCGCGGCAATGGTTTTGCTGCCACGAAAATTCAGCGCTGCAATTTGGTCCAGTTGTTGGTACAGCTTGTCGATTGAGCCAATGCCTTGCAGCAAAGCCAAAGCCGTTTTTTCTCCCACACCTGGCAAACCTGGAATATTGTCGGCTTTATCGCCCATTAATGCTAAATAGTCGATAATGAGTTCAGGGCCTACACCAAATTTTTCAACCACACCAGCCGGGTCCAGAATTGTATCGGTCATAGTGTTAATTAAGGTGACATGCTGGTCAACCAGCTGAGCCATATCTTTATCACCTGTGGATATCAACACATGGCGACCTTGTTGGCTGGCCTGCACAGCTAAAGTCCCAATCACATCGTCGGCTTCAACGCCACTGATGCAAATTAGTGGCAAACCCATGGCTTCAATAATCTGATGTAAAGGGGCTATCTGGCTGCGTAAATCATCAGGCATAGGTGGGCGATGCGCTTTGTATTCGCTATACATCTCATTACGAAAGGTAGGGCCTTTAGCGTCAAACACGACGACCATCTGACTAGGCTTGTATTGGCGTAACAAACTTTTCAGCATGTTTACCACACCATAAATAGCACCAGTTGCCTCTCCTTTCGAGTTCGTCAGGTGTGGCGGTGAATGATAAGCACGAAATAAATATGAAGAGCCATCGACGAGAATAAGAGGATTGTCCGGTATAACAACCATGATAAGGATCCCTGAATGTTTTGCATAAGAATGCCACAACAGGACTCCTTCAGCCAGCTGTCTCAGCGTTTACGCATTGTGTTGTTGGTACTTTTTTAAACGAAAAAGCTGTGGATAACTTTGTGGACAGACAATAGCATACGACCGGATAATCTCAGCAATGAGTCCGGTGGGTGATGGCTAAGTTTATGTATTTAAAAGAAAAAGAAGGGTAATACTACAGGTTCCCTTATTGTTTTTCTTATCATTCCATTCTGTGGAAAATTATCTCACTTTGGTTTCCTGTCAAAAAGGCGACAGCGTAAGACAATCAAAGTGGGAAAACAGACTACCACAAAGATTTTCTTTGCACAGTCTTGTTTTGAATTTTTTTTAACTGAAAAAAAAGCTGTTCAGACCGAAGTGTTATAACGCAACTTGATCTGCAAAAACTCCTAAACTTAGGCTAAGTTAAAAGCCAGAAAATACAGGGGCTTCCACTATCAAGCATCCCAGCGTTATAATGCCTTAACTTTTGTATGGCTTATTGACAGGAATATCCAGATGAAAAAATTCACTTTCGCCTTAGTGCTGATGACAACTGCTGCAATAGCCAACGTTGCTGCACAGGAAGCAGATAACGAAGCAATTAAAAAACGTCTTGAACCTGTAGGTCAGGTTTATCTGGCTGGAGCTCAGGCAGCTGCCGATACAGGTCCTAAAGGCCCACGCACTGGTGAACAAGTGTATCAGGGGGCTTGTTTTGCTTGTCATGCTACTGGTGCTTTGGATGCGCCAAAAAAAGGTGACGCGGCCTGGAAACCTCGTTTAGCTCAAGGTCTGGATGTATTAAAGAAACACGCGATCGAGGGGATCCGTTCTATGCCACCACGTGGTACCTGTGGCGATTGCTCCGATGATGAAATTGAAGCCGCTATCAAGTTCATGACTGAAGGTGTGTAAATTTTTCGTGATAAAAAACGCTGCTGTAGCAGCGTTTTTTATTTCTGAGTATTTATAGATCTAATTATTATTTTTTTAGCTCAATTGCTTATAAGAAGATCCAGCCAGCCAGCTCTTTTTGCCTTCCATCTGCTTAAGCTTTGTGCATAATAGAGGTGCTTAAACATCAGCCAGTTTTGGTTGCCTTGCCTCAGATAAGAATAAGAGAAAAAGTTGAAGGATATAACGACTCTGGATAAAGCCCACCAACTTGTGGTTAGTCAGCTGCGACGTTTGCGCAAGCTGGCCGCAGGTTATAAACAGGCTTACATCATTCAAGGCGCCTTACTTAAATTGTCAGAATTAGCTTCTGGCATTAAAGACATGCGCGAGTTTTATCCTGCCATTCACCGTTTATTAAACCAGCAACTAAAAGCTGATAATTTTTATGTAGTGCTTTGTGATCAGGAGCAGCAGTTTTCGCTGGAGTATTTTGCTGACGAAAAAGACCAGCAAGTTTTATTAGATGCACCTTCCAATGCCTTTGCTTCCGGCCTCACAGGGTACGTAGCCCGCACTAAACAAGCATTGTTGTGTGATCAAAAAGAATACCGACGTCTGGTTGAGACTGGCGATATCACGGCTCAGGGCACAGCCTGTCAATATTGGTTAGGCGTCCCTTTATGCCGCGGAGAGAAAATTATTGGTGTGATGGCAATCCAAAGTTATGACACTGAATGTCATTACAACCAACATGATTTAGCTTTGATCAGCAATATCGCTATCCATACTGTTACTGCTATAGACAGAGTCAAAAGCCGTGAGTTGTTAGAACAAACAGTGCGTGAGCGCACTCAGCAGTTACGGAATACCAATCAGTCGCTGGAAAAAGAAATCCGCGAACGTACTAATGCTGAACAGTTGCAGTCTGCTTTGTATAAAATCTCTGAAATGACGGCAAAAAGTACGGATATGATGAGTTTTTATCATGAAGTGCATCAGATTTTGTCTGAGTTGATGAAAGCCGATAACTGTTATATAGCGCTGTTAAATGAGGCCGGAGATCGGCTGCATTTCCCATTTTATCTTGACCAATACACTCCGACCCCCAGAGAGCGTGCTTTGCAAAGCGGCTTGACAGAGTATGTGATCCGTTCCGGCGAAGCTAAATTAGTCAGTCAGGCTCAGTTGCTGGACTTGATTAAAACAGGGGTAGTGGACAGGGTCCAGTCTAGTCTGGGTCATCATGCAATGTCGACCAGCTGGTTAGGGGCTCCATTGCTGGTGGGTGAACAGGTATTGGGTGTCATAGCACTGCAGTGCTACGACAATACTTACAGTTACAGTGAGCAAGAGCTGAATTTATTACGTTTTGTTTCGCAACATATCGCTGTAGCCATTTCGCGCAAACTGACGACTGAACAACAAAAGCAACAGCATGAAGAGCTGGAAAAACGTATCTTTGAACGCACCCGTGAACTACGTCAGACTAACTTGTTCTTGCGCCTGCAAGTGGAAGAGCGGAAAAAAGCCGAAGAGAAACTGTTCCATGAAGCTAATCATGACGCCTTAACAGGTTTGGCGAACCGACAGATGTTTTTAATGCAACTGCGACAGCGTTTTTCCTACCGTAATCGCGAAGCTAATCCACGTTTTGCCCTGCTGTTTATCGATTTAGACCGTTTTAAACTGATTAACGATACTTTGGGCCATCATATAGGTGACTTGTTTTTAATCGAGGTCAGTCAGCGTTTACAGCAAACAGTGCGCGAGCATGATCTGGTGGCCCGATTAGGCGGTGACGAATTTGTCATTTTATTAGGGCGAATCCAAAGCGATGTTGATGCCGAAGAAGTGGCAGAACGTTTAATTGAGTCTTTGCGCCAGCCTATGATTCTTGAAGGTCAGCAGGTGTGTTCAGGGGCCAGTATAGGCATAGCCTGTTATCAGCCGGAATATCAAAACGCTGATGAGTTATTGCGCGACGCTGATGCCGCTATGTATCAGGCAAAATCTTTTGGTCGCAACAGATTCGTGATTTTTAATGAGTCGATGCGTCAGCAAATGCTGCAGGAGCTCGGACAGGAGCAGGCCTTACAACAGGCAGTGGATCAACAGCAGTTTGCGCCCGCTTTCCGGCCTTTATTGCAGGCTGAGGCAGAAGTATTAGGCTATAAGGTTTTGTTGAACTGGTTACAGGGAGATGCGCAACACAAAGCTGAACTCAGTCGCCAGGCTATGCAAGCTGGTTTAATGCCCGATATTGAATTGGAACTGGTTCGTCAGATTTGCCAAAAAAATGCCAGTGCAGAAATATTCTGTATTACTCTGGGTAGTGGCCATCTGAACAATACGTTGTTGTTTGATAAGCTATGTAATGTATTGCGTCACTCCATATTGCCTTTACATCAGCTTTGTATTGGTTTTAATGAAGCGGATTTGTTGCGTTTAACCTCCACTCAGTTGGCAAACTTGCACCAGTTAAAACGGCTGGGCATTCGTTTGTTGCTGGATCAGTTTGCTGCTGAAGTAGCTGCTTTAGGTTTAGTGGTGCAATATCCCTTTGATTTTGTCGTATTAGATACCGCCTTTAGCCGTAGTTTGCAGCGCAGCGATCAGCGTAAACAGTTGCTACAAGTGCTGTTGAGTTTGGCTCAAACCCATAAGTATCGTTTAGTTGCTGCTGTAGCCGAAAATGACGAAAGTCGCGCTTATCTGACTCAATTGGGCTGCTGCTATTTTACAGACAGCAGCCAGGTGAGCGAACCCCAGTCAGGGCTTTTTCAACAACTGGCGTAATCTGTCAAGATGCGCCAAACCTGTTTCCTGTCTTTGCTGCTCTGTTTTGACGGGCGCCGCTTTACTCCATTCCAAATCATCTGCAGGTAATTCGTATAAAAACCGGCTCGGCTCAGGTTTGATGACTTCACCATACTGGCGTCGCTCGCGGGCATAAGTAAAAATCAGTTCACGTTGAGCTCTGGTTATACCTACGTAAGCCAAACGGCGTTCTTCCTCTACATTGTCTTCATCTATGCTGCTTTGATGAGGCAATAAACCTTCTTCCATACCCACCATAAAGACATAAGGGAACTCCAGACCTTTGGAAGCGTGTAAGGTGAGTAGTTGTACCTGATCAGCTTCATCTTCCTGTTCCTGACGTTCCATCATGTCGCGTAGGGTTAGTTTAGTGACTACTTCGCTGAGACTCAGTGGCTCTTCATCGTCCTTGCCATCGAGCATTTCACTGATCCAACGATACAGCTCATTAATATTTTTTAATGCCATTTCTGCAGCTTTTGAACTGGCGCTGCTCTCAAATAGCCAGGCTTCGTATTGGCTTTGTCGGATCAGGTCTTTGACAGCTTCTTTTGGGTCCGCACGCAGGGCGTTATCTGCCAGATGATTAATCCAGTTTGCAAAGTTTTGTACTGACTGCAGCCCTCTGGCTGGCAGACGTTCCGTCAGTTCAGGCTCAAAACAGGCGGCAAATAAGCTGATGTGTTTTTCATTGGCCAGACTGCCAATTTTTTCCAGCGTCGCAGCACCTATCTCACGTTTGGGTGTGTTGATAATTCGTAAAAAAGCATTGTCATCATCCTGATTCACTAATAAGCGCAGGTAAGCCATGATGTCTTTAATTTCTGCTCTGGAGAAAAACGAGGTGCCGCCTGAAATCTTGTAGGGTATCCGGTTGGTCATCAGCGCTTTTTCAAATACCCTTGCCTGATGGTTGCCGCGATACAACAGTGCATATTCTTTATATTGAGTGCGGTTAATAAAGCGGTGAGAAATGATTTCGGCGACCACTTTTTCAGCTTCATCTTCTTCATTGCGGGTGGGGAGCACCCGCAAAGGCACTCCATAACCCAATTCGCTGAACAGGCGTTTGTCGTATTCGTGTGGATTATTAGCAATCAGTATATTGGCCGCTTTTAAAATACGCTCGGCTGAACGGTAGTTTTGTTCCAGCTTAATGACTTTTAAATTCGGAAAGTCTTTGCCTAATAACACCAGGTTTTGCGGCTTGGCGCCACGCCAGGAATAGATCGACTGGTCGTCGTCTCCTACTACAGTAAAGCGCTGACGTTCTCCGACCAGCCATTTCACCAGTTCGTACTGACTGGTGTTAGTATCTTGATATTCGTCCACCAGCAGATACTGAATTTTTTGTTGCCATTTTTGTCTAACCTGCTCATTGGAGGCAAACAACAAAGTGGGCACCATAATTAAATCGTCAAAATCCAGAGCATTATAGGCTCTCAGTTGCTGAGCGTACTGCTGGTAGATGTTGGCAAAGCTGATACTTTGCGCATCTGTTGCTCGAGCAAGAGCTTGTCCCGGTAAAGTTAAATCGTTCTTCCACGAGGATATTTTGCTCTGCAGTGCTTTGAGTAAATCTTTATCTCCCTGCAGCTCAGCTTCTGTCAGCTCTTTCAGTAGCGCCATGCTGTCCTGGTCGTCAAACAGGGTAAAGTTCGGTTTGTAACCTATGGCTCTATATTCCTTCTTCAGAATTTCCAGGCCTAAGGTGTGGAAGGTGGAGACAGTTAACCCCCGCAGCAACGGGCGCTCCAGCTGATGTTTGATCCGCTCTTTCATCTCGCGGGCGGCTTTATTGGTAAAAGTTACAGCCGCAATATGCTTAGCCGGTACACCACATTGCTGAATCAGGTAGGCGATTTTATTGGTGATCACCCGGGTTTTACCGCTGCCTGCGCCAGCCAGAACCAGGCAGGGCCCACTGATATAGTGCACAGCATCGTTTTGTTGGGAGTTAAGTTTCATCAGACACCTTTTGCAGAAGGGCCTTAGTTTAACTCAAATTCGTCGTTCTGAGGCGCCTTGATTTCTGTACAAAACGAGCAAGTCTGCTAAATATGCGGCAGAATGGATCCACCCAGAGCTAAAAGACTCGTAGAATAAAATAATCTCAAAGGAGCCAGACCATGATAGACCCAAAAAAAATTGAAGAGATTGCGAAGCAAATTGGCGCCGTAATTCCACCTAAAGTACGCGAGATGGCCGATGATGTGGAAAACAAAGTAAAGCAGGTACTGCAACAAAAGCTTAGCCAGCTGGATTTTGTCTCCCGTGAAGAGTTTGATGTGCAAACGCAGGTGCTGGCGAAAACCCGTGCCAAACTCGATGAGCTTGAGCGCCGGGTGGCAGAACTGTCTGTCAAAGGCGATTCAGCCAACTAAAGCTAAGGAAAACTATGAAGTTAAGTCACGTCTCTGCACTGTTGGCTGGGTTATTCAGCTCTGTGGTGTGCGCTCAGGTAGAGCAAGTCATTCTGGTTGGTCAACTGCTGGATGTTCGTACTGGGAACTACCAGAAAAACAAAGCTATTCTGGTTGAAGAAGGTCGTATCAGCGCTATTGTGGATTCAGACCAGGCTCCGGCCACTGTGCCACATATTGATTTATCTACCTATTATGTGTTGCCAGGCCTGATTGATATGCACGTACATTTAACTTCAGATCCGCAAAAACATGGCTACCGTGGTTTAGTCGAAACACCAACCCGAGAAGCTATCTTTGGTGTTAGTGCAGCCAAAGCCACATTAAAATCTGGTTTTACCACAGTGCGTAACTTAGGAGCTGCAGGTTTTGCTGATGTGTCTTTGCGCGATGCTATAGAAGATGGCGAAATTCAAGGCCCAAGGATGCGGGTAGCTGCTAACACTATATGTATTACAGGGGGGCATTGTGACAACAATCTGCTTCCTCATATTTACAATGCCCGCAGTGCTGGTGTGGCGAATGGGCCAGACGAAGTCCGGGCCAAAGTACGTGAAAACATCAAATATGGCGCTGATGTTATTAAGTTTGCTGCCACAGGTGGTGTGCTGTCAAAAAATACCGATGTAAACGCCAGTCAGTATAACTTTGAAGAAATGAAGGCCTTAATAGACGAAGCGCATGACAGAGGCCGGATTGTGGCTGCGCATGCTCACGGTTTACAAGGCATTAAACGTGCTATTGAAGCTGGTGTTGACTCTATAGAGCACGGGAGCTTTATTGACGATGAGGCCATCAAGCTGGCAAAAAAACATGGCACTTATTTGGTGATGGATGTGTACGTCAGCGACTATATCTTAAGTGAGGGTGAAAAAGCCGGTATTTTGCCTGAGTCTTTAGCCAAAGAAAAAAAGGTGGGTTTGTTACAACGGCAGAACTTCAAAAAAGCTGTAAAGGCTGGTGTGAAGATGGCCTATGGCACAGATGCCGGTGTTTATACACATGGCTTAAATGGTCGTCAGTTTGCCTATATGACGCAGTGGGGCATGACACCTTTACAGGCGATACAGGCTGCAACTCTGAATGCAGGTACATTATTGAACTGGAAGAATGAGCAAGGACTACAGAATGTTGGTGTGTTGGAAGTCGGGGCTTTTGCTGATTTAATAGCCGTACCTCGGGATCCTCTCAAGGACATCAAAGTACTGGAACAGCCTGCTTTGGTGGTGAAATCAGGGCAACAAGTGTTATAAATTGCTTCCAGTAGCATTAGAATATCTAATGCTACTGTCACACTTTTTCTCGTCTTTCTTACACAGTCTTGTCATAGCATTGCGGAATAATAACGCTCAGTGAAATGACTTAACCTTGGGGAAGACCTATGAAATTTGTTACTGCTGCTGCATTTACTCTTGCTACTTTACTGACGAGCCAGGTTCAGGCTGCATCTGACTACATTTATTCAAATACTGAATACTGTGAGCTTGTCGCACAAAACGCGGCGGAAAACATGCTAAAAGCTTATGCTAAAAAATTAGGTTTTACACCTGCTCGCAGCTCTTGTGCTCAGTTACTTAATCCTTTGACTGCCAGATTAACTCAGGACGCAGAAGCGCAAATTCGGGCATACTCCCGTGGTTCTGCCCGCAAATTACCAGCTTCTTTAATTCAGCAATTAAAAGCTATGCCTGAACAGCAGCGTCGTGAAGCTTTGGTTCAGATCTACGGTTAATTCGTCGCTTTCAGTTGTAAGCATACTTGAAAGCTGCGTAAAGTAGCCCAAGATAACGGCTATACCTTTAGTAACTGAAGCTGCAGCTTTGTTGAATGTGTGTTCTCACCCGGTTAGCTAAGACTAGTAGCTAACCGGGTTGCTCCCATTTGTCACCCCTCTGCAACTCTGATTACTTTGGCACTATACCCAGCAAAGCGGAGCATACAATGAGCGAATTTGATTTTGATTTAGATCATCTGGATTTTGATGGCGCAGAGAAAAAAACAGCGCAACAGCAGCTTGCCGCTGATCTGTTAGCGGCGGAACAGGCCGCCATGGCAGATGATGATTCAGATGATTGTGCAGGTGGAGCCTGTAAAATCTGAATCAAGTCGTCACTGCGCTTTACAGTAAAAACACAAGGGTTTGAGTAGGTTACTCAGACCCTTATTTGTTTTTTGGATTGATACGATAGTTTTATTTTGTTTTTTAAATTGGCCCTTGGCCTCTACTCTGTGTTGGCAGGATAGAGCGAACTCTAAAGAGGGTCATAACAATGTTTCAAAAATCAGCCTTAGTCGTAGCTTTAGGTTTGTCTTTAGCTGTGCAAGCAAACACCTTAACCAGAGACAATGGTGCTCCGGTTGGTGATAACCAGAATTCCACAACAGCAGGTGCAAATGGCAGTGTGTTACTGCAGGATGTGCACCTGATCCAAAAATTACAACGTTTTGCCCGTGAGCGCATTCCTGAGCGTGTTGTACATGCCCGTGGTACTGGTGCTCATGGCGAATTTGTCGCTACCGATGATTTATCTGATTTAACCATAGCTGCACCTTTTGCTGACCAAGGTAAAAAGACGCCGGTTTTTGTGCGTTTCTCGACAGTGATTCATGGTAATCACAGCCCTGAAACGCTGCGGGATCCTCGTGGTTTTGCCGTGAAATTTTACTCTGATCAAGGTAACTGGGACCTGGTGGGAAATAACCTGCCGGTATTTTTTATCCGTGACGCTATTAAGTTCCCGGATATGGTGCATTCATTAAAACCTTCTCCAATCGACAATATACAGGATCCAAATCGTGTCTTTGATTTTATGTCGCACGAGCCTGGTTCTACCCAGATGCTTACATTTGTCTATTCAGACTTAGGTACACCAGCCAGCTACCGCGAAATGGATGGTTTTGGTGTACACGCCTATAAGTTTATCAATGATAAAGGGCAGGTGCATTACGTCAAATTTCACTGGAAGAGTCAGCAGGGCGTGAGATCTCTGGATGCGGATCAGGTCACTAAAACTCAGGGCATGGACTTTAATCACCTGACCCGGGATCTGTATCAGAACATCAATGCTGGCAATAATCCGAAATGGGATCTGTATGTACAGGTGCTCACGCCTGATCAATTGGATAATTTCGATTTTAATCCACTGGATGCAACCAAAACCTGGCCCAACGTGAAAGAGCGTAAAGTCGGCACTATGACATTAAACCGCGTGCCGGATAACTTCTTTGAAGAAACCGAACAATCAGCTTTTGCCCCAGCCAATTTGATTCCGGGCATAGAACCATCAGAAGACAGGTTGTTGCAGGGCCGTATTTTCTCTTATGCCGATGCCCAGCTGTATCGCTTAGGGGCAAATCACAGCCAGTTGCCAATCAACAGAGCCAAAGTGATGGTAGATAACCACAATCAGGATGGTGTGATGAACTATGGTAACAGCACATCCAACGTCAATTACGAGCCAAGTCGTATCGAGCCAAAAACTGTGATGACAGCTGCCCGTGCTGTAGAAACCCAACTGGATGGCACTGTGATGCAAAAGGCTATCAGCAAACAGGATAACTTCAGTCAGGCTGGAGCTTTGTACCGCAGCTTTACTAAGCAGCAGCAAGCCAATCTGATCCGTAATTTATCCGGTGATTTAGCTGCTGTGAAAGACTCAGCGACCAAACACAAAATGCTGGCTCACTTTTACAAAGCCGACAGCGACTATGGCACTCGTTTAACAAAGGCTGTCAAAGGCGATCTAAAACAAGTGCAGCAAATCGCTGACTCTCTGTAAGTTTTTACCAGGTGTAGGTCGGTTGGCTTTTTCCCTCCATCCGAGCTTAGTTTAAAGCCCTGCGAAACTCGTATGCTCTGTCCTGCACCCAGGGTGAGTTTCGCAGGCACCAATTCCCCTTCGTACTTGAAGCCGCAGCTTTGTTGACTTCGTGCTCTCATTCCGGTGTCGGATTGAACACGAGGCGGGCAGGCTAAACCCAGCCCTTACAAGATTGTTTTGCTGCACATTTGAGTGTTTTGGGGAATACAGTAGCTTATATTTAAGGAAATTATCCGATGCGATTACTGGTACTGAGCCTCTTGCTGTTAAGCGCTATAGTGCGTTCTGAAGAACAAGTCTCTGATCCGCTGGAACAGCTCACCTCTTACTTTTTTGCCGCAGCCCGAACTGGGGACACTGTGGTATTAAATGAGTTTTTACAGCAGGGATTTCCTGTTGATCAACGAAATAGCCAAAGTTATACCGCTCTGATGGTGGCCACTTATGCAGGGCAGCAGCAAGCTGTTGAATTGCTGCTTCAGCAAGGTGCAGATGCCTGCTTAAGGGATAAGCGTGGTCACACCGCCATGATGGGCGCTATAGTCAAAGCTGAGTGGACAATAGGAAAAATTCTCTATCCAATTGATTGCAAAGAAGATCAATCAGTAGATGCGAAAACACCTGTCACAGATAAAGCAAAAATGACGGTAGCGCAATTTGCTGAAGTTTTTGGCCAAAGTGAAAAACTGCAGCAATTGGCAAAAGAAATACAAAGCAAAACACAGGCTAGCCGGAATTAGAGTGCGGCAGTCACTTTAATTTCGACTTTCCACTCTGGGTTAGCTAAACGTGCTTCGACTGTAGCTCTGGCAGGGGCCTGGCCATCTTCAACCCATAAATCCCAGGCTGTATTCATTGCATTGTAATCGGCCATGTCGGCCAGATAAATAATAGCGTCGACAATACGGCTTTTACTGCTGCCAACTTCCGCCAGCAGCGCATCAATTTGTGTCAGCACATTAGCTGTTTGTGCTGTAGCGTCCTCCTGAGTGTTTTCAGGCACCATACCGGATAAAAATACCAAACCATTAGCTATCACAGCTTCGCTGTATCTTTTTCCTGGTTGTATACGTTGGATCATCGTTTTTCCTCGCTATAACAAAGTTTTAAAACCTTCACTCTGTCCATCTATCAGGTCATAGGGTGACATGGCCGGGATCTGTTGTTGAATTTGTTGTTCCAACAGGTCCAGAGTCTTCAATTGCTGGCAAATTTGCTGGCCGCGTAGCTGTAGATTTTTACTGTTCTTTTGCATATCAGCTTTTAACTGGCTGCCGAAGCTCTGCATTTTTGCGCGAAAGCTTTGCATTTTTTCCGTTGTCGATCCCGGACTTTGCAGCACATTTTGTCCCAAAGTCAGCATCATCTGGCCACTGATCCTGGCCACAGCCTGCTGGATGCGTTGCTCAGCTTCTTTGGCTAAGTTTTTATCCGCTGAACGCAGCTGACTTCCATAGACGTAAATGGTATCCCCCTGGCGTCGTACTAACTGATTGAGTTGTTGTTCCAGTTGTTCTACTGGCTGCTGCAACTCCGGATTTTCGGCCAGACTGGTGCCTGTTGTCGCTTTGACATTCTGGTCCAATACAGATCTGGCCAATTGCAGACTGTCATCCATCAAAGCTGCAGCTGCTGTAACCTGAGAGCGAATACCCTGCTGATAAGCCTTTAGTTGCTGCTGTGTATCCGCTGTGTAGCTGCTTTTCTGCTGGGCCAGCCACAACTGCCCCTTGCTATCAATAAGCCATAACTCCTGTTCGCCGCGTTGAATGCTGACGACTGAAGGGCTCACTTTTAAATCATCCTGCAATGTTAAGGCACATTGACCCTGTGCATAGTTGAATCCGCTGAACAACATCAAGGCCCCAGCAACGTTATACTTCATAACAACCTCAGTAAGGTAAAAAAACCATGCTGCCGACCATGCACTGAATCACCACTGAATAGTCTTTGGCATCTGACTCAACAGGAGATTAAGTGTGCTGCTGGTAACGCCTGAACAGCACTGAAATCACTTCTTTGCTTTGCTGCAAACAAAGTTGTAGCTGGCTACAGAGCCAGGGTTCTAATGTGCCATGCTGCACCAGGTGTTGCTCACTGAGTCTGCAGAGTTGGCTTAAACGCATTAATCCCAACTGTCCCATACTACCAATAAGACGGTGAAATACTTTAGGATCAGGAGTGACCTGACTGAGTTCTTGTTGCAGTGCCTGAAGTTGCTCCTGCACATTGTTGTCCAGCGACAGACGTTGTTCGGGCTGCAATGCCAATAAAGCCTGTTGCAGGTAATCGTTTTGATACAAAGGCTTGAGCGGCGGAAGCTGAGCCAGTTGTGCTATCAGAGCTTGCAGTTGCTCCCGTCGCCATGGCTTGAGCAGCAAAGCGCTGACATGAGCAGGTGGCGTATTCTCCAGAGAACCACTCACCAGTATAAAACGGCTGCTGTCATCCACTTGCTGTTGGAGCTGCAACTGCTGGATCGTTTGCTCAGCGTTAGCATCTTCAAGTTGGCCATCTAAAAAGACCCAGGACCAGAGCTGTGCTGGTAATTGCTGAACCTCGTGCAGACTGCGGACTGAGGTCACGACAAAACCCATTTGCGTTAAATTTTGTTCCAGGCTGATACGGCATAATTCATCATCATCTACCACTAAAGCTTTATGCTGTTCAGTACTGTGTGACACTGTCACTGGTACCAGAGCCGAAACCTGACATTGCAGGCTGAAACTAACTTCGGTGCCAAGCCCGGGTACAGACTGGATCTCAAGCTCTGAGCCCAACTGGCGTAGCAGCTTTTGGCACACCAGCATGCCAAGACCAGGGCCTGCCTGCAAAGCCCGTTGTTGATTTAACCTTTCTCCTCTTAACAGCTGACCGATTTGCAATGCTGTTAAACCTATACCCGTATCACGGACTTTGAATAGCAGTGTCAGCGTGGAGTCCTGTTGCTGCTGCAGTTCTACTCTGACTTCTACTTCACCTTGTTTGGTGTATTTCACCGCATTAGAAATTAGGTTGGTTAACAGTTGGGTCAGTAAATTTTCATCCAGCAGCAGTAAGCCAGGGACATTAGTTGCAACAGAGCTGCTGAGTTTTAATCCCTTGTTGCTGGCCAGGGGTTCAAGCAAGCTATGTAAACGCTCTAACAGTTCCGCCAATACTACCTGTTGCGCCATGGGTTGATATACACCATGATCCAGTCGGCTGGTGGTCAGAATATTATTGATTATATTGTCCAGAGACCAAACTGAACGACGGGCCAACTGGATTTTCTGCTGGCCATCTGGTTGCTTAATTTCAGGTAAGAGTTGCACCAGCACTGCATCTATACCTTGCAGCGGCGTGCGTATTTCATGGCCCAAAGTGGCGATAAATTCATTTTTTATCGCAATTTTTTGTTGCGCCATTTCTTGTTGCTTTTGTAGCAGCAGGAGGTTACGACGTGACTTGTGATAAAACAGCGATAACAATAAAGCCAATGCCAGAAAAGCCCCAACTGACAATAACAACAACATATTTTTTTGATGTTGCTGAGTCAGTTGAGCCAATTTTCCTTGCTGAGTCGCTTGTTCTAATTCTCTTTCCAGTAAGTTTTTATGCTGTTCGCTGGCGATCACCAAAGCTTGTTTATGGATCCTGTCATCAAATAACTCTTGCTGCAGAGTCAGGGCTTGTTGTGCAGCCTCCAGCGCCTCAGCTGTTTTGTTAGTAAACCGCGCCAGTTTGGCTCTGATTTTCCAGTAGTCCAACTGGTTTTGAGGATCGGCAAAGTGGGCGAGTTTTAATCCGAGTTCCTGGTCTAACACTGAGGCTTGTCTGGTCTGATTAAACTCAAGCAAGGCAGACAAATGGCGCAAGCTGAATATTCGTAAGTTTGCCTGATGGTCTGTGGCTTGCAGCAATTGTTTAATCTGCTGGTATTTGTTATTGGCCTGCTCCGGATTATTAAAATGCAAATCCAGCCAGGCCAGACTTTGCAAAGCATCGGCTTGCTCTATCTTATTATCTACCTGTCTGGCGGCCAACAAGGCTGCTTGCAGCTGCTGTTCACTTTCCTGATAGTTGTGCTGGGCGGATAAAGCCCGGGCCAGACTCAAATGGTACTGAGCGGTCAACGCAAGCTCCTGCCGACTTAAGCGTAACTCCAGAGCTTTACGGGCAAAGTCTTCAGCGTTTTTGTCCTGCCGATAAAGTCGGCTCGCCTCAGCCAGCAGATGCAGGAAGTTGGCCTGACGGTTGCTGTCATCTCCTGTCATCGCCAGGTTTAAACCATCACTGGCTATTTGAATAGCCTGAGGGTAGGCATATAAATTCATATAAATGTGGGCTAAGTCATAGCGGATGATCTGCAGAGGTACGGCATTATTCGCTGCTACTGCAATTTGCATGGCTTCCAGAGCTTTGGGCAACGCCTGATCTGGTTGGCCTAAACGATTCAGGTTGTCAGCTTGCCTTCGCAATGCATTAAACAATTGTTTGGTATCATTGTTCATCCGTGCTAAGCGCTCGGTTTCCTGGCTGATTTGGTAGGCGTGCTGATAGTTGCCTTGCAGCATATGGGCGGTAATTTGTTGCAGCAGTATTCTGTTGTAGTCTGCGCTCTCTCTGTCTTTGGTAAGATCCAACCACTGTGCTGCATAGTTCAGACTCAAGGCCGGGTCTTGTGTCACAAAAACCTCGGTCAGGCGCACTAAAAGCTGCAGCCTTTGTTCCGCCTTTGTGCTTTGCGCGAGTTGTTGCTGTAGCTGCTGTCGCTCTGTTGGCGTGGAAACTTCCACCTGCTGACCATGAGCAATTGCAGGTACAAACAGGAACAAAGCCAGGCATAAAAAAAGTAGCTGAGCGGCCACTATACAACTCCTTGAACAGATTAAACCCATGCTAACAACCCGTTGTATTAAGGGCAAGAAGTCATCTGTCTTTACAGTTATAAATCAAAAAACATTTTTAATAACTAAAAGCTATAAAGCAGAGATAAGGGTTATTTAGGTTTATCCGTTTAGACGGCTAAAATGGCATCAACTTAGCTTATTCGTGGTGTTTTTATGCTATTTGCCTCTTTAGCTGCTCAGGCCAGTCCTTTGTCTGCTCAACAAATCAAGGATTTACAGTTGCTTGTCAGCCAGTTAAATCCAATTCAGCAAGCCTGGGTCAGTGGCTATCTGGCTGCGGCTGCTCAGCTGTCCGGACAGGCAACTACGCCTTTGTCACAAAGCAACGAAAGTGCAGTGCTGACTATTTTGTATGGCTCACAAACAGGCAACGCCAAAGCTGTAGCTACTAAGGTCAAAGCTGCGGCTGAACAGCAAGGCATAGCGGTTAAGCTGACTGACATAGGTAGCTATAAAACCACTGCACTGGCAAAAGAAAAATATTTGCTGATCGTCACTTCAACTTATGGTGAAGGTGAGCCGCCGGAGAGCGCGGTAGCTTTCCACAAGTTTTTATTCAGCAAAAAAGCACCAAAGCTGGATGGCCTGAAGTATGCGGTATTAGGCTTGGGCGATACCAGTTACGAGTTCTTCTGTAAAACCGCTATCGACTTTGACGAACAATTGGCCGCTTTAGGTGCTAAGCGTTTGCATGCCCGTGCTGATCTGGATGTAGATTATGCTGCACAAGCGGCCAGTTGGACTGAAACTGCAGTACTGGCTTTTGCACCAGAGTTAAAACAGACCGCTGGCTCTGCTCAGGTTATTGCATGGCCAGGTGCTACGGCCAGCGCAGGCCACGACAGCGCCTACACTAAAGAGACGCCTTATCAGGCAGAGTTGTTAGTTAATCAAAAGATCACAGGCAGAGATTCCACTAAAGATGTGCGCCATATTGAAATTTCTCTGGCGGAGTCGGGTATTACCTATCAACCAGGTGATGCGCTGGGAGTGTATTTCCTTAATGACGACACAGCGGTTGAAGCAATTTTGACTGCAACTGGTTTGGACGGTTCGACTGAAGTACAGCTTACTGGCCAAACACTGGCTCTGAAAACGGCCTTAATTGAGCAGTTAGAACTGACCCAGTCTTACCCAAGTTTTGTTGAAAAATACGCTCAGGCTACTGCCAACAATGAATTGCTGGAGCTGGTCAAAGATAAAGCCGCCTTACGCCAGTATCTGGACAGCCGTCAGACGCTGGATGTAATTTTACAAAACCCAGCGCCTTTAACGGCACAGCAACTGGTGGACGCTTTACGTAAACAGCAACCTCGTTTGTACTCCATTGCCTCCTCTCAGGCGGAAGTCGGGGACGAAGTGCATTTAACAGTGGGCGTAGTACGTTACGACGCCTTTGGTGAAACGCATTTGGGCGGTGCTTCAGGCTTTCTGGCAGAGCGTTTGGAAGAAGGAGCTCAATTAAAAGTATTCGTGGAACACAACGACAACTTCCGTCTGCCGGATCATGAAACGCCTGTCATTATGATAGGGCCAGGTACAGGCATTGCGCCGTTCCGCGCTTTCCTGCAAGAGCGGGATCAGGCCGGAGCTACAGGTCAAAACTGGCTGTTCTTTGGCAACCCACACTTTACCCAGGATTTCCTCTATCAGGTCGAACTGCAGGATTATTTAAAACGGGGTGTATTGAGCAAGCTGGACGTCGCCTTTAGCCGCGATCAGGCGCAGAAAATCTATGTCCAGGACAAACTGCGGTTAAAAGCTGAAGAAATCTGGACCTGGTTGCAGCAAGGTGCTTACCTCTATATCTGTGGTGACGGTAATAAGATGGCCAAAGACGTGCATCAGGCTTTGCTTGATATAGCTCAGCAACAAGGTGGCTTCAGTGCCGAACAAGCAGAACAGTATTTTGACGATTTACGTCAGGCCAAACGCTATCAGAAGGATGTTTATTAATGACTCAGCCAATTAACCCGGATTTACAGGTGCAAGGTCAGCTGTCTGATAACGAGCGGCTGAAAAAAGACAGCCATTTATTACGTGGCACTATCACTAAAGATTTAAAAGACGAAATCACTGGTGGTTTTAACGGCGACAACTTTATGTTGATCCGTTTCCACGGTATGTATCAGCAGGACGACCGTGATATTCGCCCTGAACGTGCTCAGCAAAAACTGGAGCCTTTGCATAATGTCATGTTACGTGCCCGTATGCCGGGCGGTATTATCAAACCAACGCAATGGCTGGCGATTGACGAGTTTGCGGCGGATAACACTATCTATGGCAGCATTCGATTAACCACCCGTCAGACCTTCCAGTTCCACGGCGTATTAAAGCCAAAGATCAAAGGTATGCACCAGATGCTCAATAGCATCGGCATAGACTCTATCGCCACAGCAGGGGACGTCAACCGCAACGTGTTGTGCACTTCCAACCCGGTTGAGTCAGTATTGCATCAGCAGGCTTATCAATGGGCAGCAAAAATTTCTGAACATTTATTGCCAAAAACCAAAGCTTACGCCGAAATCTGGCTGGATGAAGAAAAGGTAGAGACCACAGAAGTCGAACCTATTCTGGGCGAAACTTATTTGCCGCGGAAGTTTAAAACCACAGTGGTGATACCACCACAAAACGACGTCGACGTGCATGCCAACGACTTAAACTTTGTCGCTATTGCTGAAAACGGCCAGTTAGTCGGCTTTAACGTGTTGGTCGGCGGTGGTTTGGCCATGACGCACGGTGATAAAGGCACTTACCCACGTAAAGCCGAAGACTTTGGTTTTATTGGTCTGGAGCATGTATTGGCTGTGGCCGAGCATGTGGTGACAGTGCAGCGTGACTACGGCGACAGGGTGAATCGTAAAAACGCCAAAACCAAATACACCATAGACCGCATTGGTGTTGAGACTTTTAAAGCCGAAGTGGAAAAACGGGTTGGTGTGAAGTTTCAGCCAAGCCGCCCTTATGAGTTTACTGGCCGTGGTGATCGTTTTGGTTGGGTCGAAGGCATAGACGGTAAACATCATCTAACCGTCTTTATCGAAAACGGCCGCATTCTGGATTATCCGGGCAAAACCTTAAAAACAGGTGTGGCTGAAATTGCCCGCATTCATAAAGGCGACTTCCGCATGACAGCCAATCAGAACCTGATTATCGCTGGCGTAGCTGCTGAAGATAAAGCGCAGATTGAAGCTCTGGCCCGCCAGCATGGCCTGATCAACGACAGCGTGACAGAACAACGTAAAAATTCGATGGCTTGTGTGTCCTTGCCCACTTGTCCACTGGCGATGGCAGAAGCAGAGCGTTATTTACCTACCTTGGTCACTCATGTCGAAGGCTTACTGAGTAAACATGGTGTGCCTGAGGATCATATTATTTTGCGGGTGGTGGGCTGCCCCAACGGTTGTGGTCGTGCCATGCTGGCTGAAGCTGGCCTAGTGGGAAGAGGGCCGGGTAAATACAACCTGTATTTAGGGGGCAATACTCAGGGCACCCGTATTCCGAAACTCTATCTGGACAATGTGGCCGAAGCCGAAATTCTGCATGCATTGGATGGCTTGATTGGTCGTTGGGTGGCTGAACGTAATAGCGGCGAATGTTTTGGTGATTTTGTGATCCGCGTAGGTGTTGTGGCTGAAGTGAAAGTATCAAAGACTGACTTTCATGCCTGAGTTCAGTATTCCGGAGGTCGGTGATGAGTCAATATAAACAGCTGTTACAGCTGGATACAGAGCAACAGCAACAACTGCTGGCTGATGCCAACCAGTTACTATTGCCTTTAACACCAGCACAGCGGGTCAGATGGGCGCTTGAACACTTGCCTGATCAGCAAATTTTAAGTTCCAGCTTTGGTATTCAGTCCGCTGTGATGCTGCATCTGGTGACCACTGAGCGGCCGGATATTCCGGTGTTACTCACTGATACCGGTTATTTGTTCCCTGAAACCTATCAATTTATTGACGAGCTGAAAGAGCGGTTGCAGCTGAATCTGAAAGTCTATCGTGCTCACTTGAGCCCGGCCTGGCAGGAAGCCCGTTTTGGCAAATTGTGGGAAACCGAAGCCGGTATTAAACAATACAACCATATGAACAAAGTGGAGCCGTTGCAGCGAGGCTTAAAAGAGCTGAATGTTGGCACCTGGTTCAGTGGTTTACGCCGCAGCCAGTCCAGCACCCGAGCTGATAAAGATATTATCGAAATCAGCCGCGGCACAGTTAAAATGCAGCCCATTATCGAGTGGAGCAATAAAGACGTATTTTATTACCTGCAACAGCACGGCTTGCCTTACCATCCTTTGTGGGAGCAAGGTTATGTCTCAGTGGGTGACGTGCATTCGACCCGCAAACTGGAGCTGGGTATGACCGAAGAAGATACCCGTTTTAACGGCTTTGGTCGTGAATGTGGTATCCATCTGGATGGGGACGGCATTTAGTTGTCCTCTTTTTAACGGTTAAAGCCTACCCTCCGACGTTTTTGTCCCCCAAGTGAATAAAAATAACTTGTAGTTAACATTGTGAATGTATTACATTCTAGCCCCTATGTAACCCATTACAGGGTTGAATTATCAGTACTTTATTGAGTTCTGATAAAGAGCAAGGGGGCTGGATGTGGGGTGGTTAGGTCGTTATTTGCGGCTCAGAACTCAGGACTTAGGCAATGCCGATAGTGCGTTTTGGCAACAGAGTGTGCTGCGCATTATCATGTTGTCCGGATTATGTCTGGTCTCAATCATTGTATTCCACAGTTCCTGGCAAGCATGGCAACTGGGCGCTTATCAGGTCATAGCTCTTACTTCAGTATTTTATTCCGCTTTAGTTTTCGCATTATTTCTATCCAAACAACACACCAAAAAAAGTGCTGCCGCTCTGCTATTTATTGTGGTGATGGCAGGGCTTAGTATCCTGCTGTTTAACGAGAATTTTGAAATCGGCAAGCTGGGTATTATTTTTATCTACACTTTACCTATGCTCAGCCTGATGTTTTTTGGCTTCAGGACTGCTTTGTTTTTTATGGCACTGAACTTTATTCCCTTCCTATTTTTGTTGCGAAATGAGGCTCCGGGCAACTTGTTTGGTTTGTCCATTACCTTGCCAGCAAGCCACAGTTATCTGCATGGCCTATTGTTTTTATTTTTTAATTTATGCCTGCCCTTGGCCGCGGCCCGTATTTTCAGCACGCTAAAACGCAGCGCAGGCCAACTTAAGGATCTGAATCAGAATCTGGTGCAAAGCCATGATTATTACGAAGAGTTGTTTGAACACAATGGGTCAGCCACTGTGTTAGTCAGCGCTTCGGGAGACATCATCAAATCCAATAGCCTGGCTTGTGAAATGTTGGGCCTGGAATCAGGTCAGCACGCTAACTTATTATCTTTACTGAACTTTGTGCAAGATAGTCAGCTGCAGGGCCACTGGCTGAAAGGTAAGGTGGAATGTAGTTTAAGAAGCCGTCCTGAATCCAGTCTGGTATTAAAACATGTGATGCTCACCCGATCCGGTCATCACGTCGTTAGTCTGCAGGAAATCAGCGCCTTACGGCAGTTGCAGCAACAGTTAAAACAAAGTCAGAAGTTACAGGACAGCTGGTTGCACTACGACAGTTTGACTTGCTTACCTAATGTTGCTGGTTTTACCGAACTGGTAAATTACAAACAAGAGCAGTTAGCCACCCATGAGTTTGCGCTGGTGGCTATAGTGCGGTTACGTCACGTCAAAACCCTGAATCAGCAATATGGCTATGAGTTTGGTAGTCAATTGTTGCAGCACTTCGCTAAAGTCGCTAAGGCAGCTTTACCTTCAGATGCTGTATTGGCAAGGGTTCGTGGCGTCAAGTTTGCACTTTGGCTCAAAGGTGATTTGAATGTGTTGGATCCAAAACAATTGGCGCAGGCTATCGCCAGCCAATTACCGGTTGAATTGACGGTTGGACCTTATACGGCACGTATGAGTTATCAATTTGGCGTCAGCTTTACCGAACTGCGGGACATTCATAACGCGCAACAGTTGATTGAACAATGTGAATTAGCGCTGGAGTTGTCGGATCCAAATCAGGCTGTAGGTTTTTATGACCAGCAGCAGGCACAGCAACTGGAACAGGACTATCAGTTATTAAACGCTTTTCGTGATGCAATAAGGCAAAAGCAACTAGAGTTATGGTTACAACCTAAGGTCGACCCCCAAGGTAAGATTCAGAGTTTTGAAGCTTTAAGTCGTTGGTTCGTTGGTGGTCAGGCTATAGCCCCTGACTGCTTTGTGTTGATGGCTGAGCGTCACGGCCTGATGACAATGTTTTCACGTTTAGTGCTGCAGCAAAGTGTTGCTATTTTGCAGCAATGGCAACGACAAGGTTTGCTTTACCCTATAGCTATTAATCTGGGAGGGCCTGAACTGCTGGACGACAGCTTTTTCGCTGAATTGATGAGTCTAAGCGCCGATCATCCCTGGCTGACTCAATACCTGCAGCTAGAAATCACAGAAACTAATATAGCCGTCCAACAACCGCTGTTGCATAAGCGTTTGAGGGCATTAAACCAATATGGTTTTAGTATTTCGATAGACGATTTTGGCACAGGGCATTCATCCTTAAGCCAACTGGTCGATTGTCCGGCCGATACTATTAAAATCGACAGGCGTTTTGTCAGTTGTATTCCCCAGGACAGCAGAACAGTACGTATTTTGCATACTACCATTCAGTTGGCCAAAGCCTTAAACCTGAACATAGTAGCTGAAGGTGTTGAAAGTGATATTCAACGTCGTTTTCTGCAAAGTTTAGGTTGTCAGCTCATGCAAGGTTATTTATTTGGTAGGCCTGCCCCGGCAGATTATTGGCAAGATCAGTTGTTGCCTAAGTCACCAAAGCTGGAGCTGGGTGCAAAAAAGGCATAAGGACATGCTGTTCAGTTTCTATCCATTTTGCCGGTATAAACTGAGATGCAAGGTAGATCAGGGACAGAAGCTATGGTTAATAAATTACTGACATCTATAGTATTATTTGGTTTAGTTGCGTGTTCAGAGTCGCCTGTAGCTGAACCTCCGGTTGCAGCGAAACAACCCGATGAATCAGGAGTCTTCCCTCCTGTTGTCGCCACCAAGCCAAATGAGGCTGAGATGGTCCATACTCTCACTTTGTGGGTGGCCGCACAAAAGCGGGAATGCATGGCGGTTGGCCCGACTGAATGCCTGCAAATCCGCCAGACACCTCAAGAAGACTGGCAACTGTTTTATGGCGATATTGTTGGGTTTGATTATCAGCCTGGTAAGGAATACCTGATAGAAGTCGGTGAAATTCAGATCGCCGAACCTCCGATGGATGCACCAGATCGACAGTGGGTGTTATTGAATATACTCAGTAGCAAGGCAGAATAAAATGTCGGACCTGTTCAGTATTCTTAAAGAAGAGTGGGCCGCCCATATAACCTTTAGTTAGTGCGCTTTTGCTGGCTGTTCCACTGTCGTATCACTTGCCGCAAGCCGGGTGTTGTGCAATCAGGCTTTAACTGGAGGTACAGTGCGTCGCTATTCGTATCGTACTTTGTGTTGAATTGGCATTAAGTGCTGGCGAATAAACTCATATCGGGTCGTAAGAGAGTGGAAACACTGTATTCACTTCTGTAAGGGCTAAGCTAAACAGCTCCGACTTGCCCCCATGCCGGATTCAGGGCAAAATCGGGCACTTATTCCTATAACTGTGGCGCGCACCACAGCAGCAACAGAGAATCCTTATGACATCCGAAGCCTTTCGTCCCTGGCAAAAACTTCTGCAACTTGGCTTAGTGCCGCAAATCATTATTGGCATTTTGTTAGGTGTGCTGGTGGCTGTGGTATCGCCGGAGCTTGCTAAAAACTTGTCTTTGTTAGGTACTATATTCGTTAAAGCTTTAAAAGCCATAGCCCCTTTATTAGTTTTTGTATTGGTTGCATCCGCTATTGCCAACAAGCAAGCATCAGAAGGCAGCAGTATCAAACCAGTGCTGGTGCTCTATTTGTTTGGTACCTTTTTAGCCGCTGTGGTCGCAGTGTTACTGAGTTTTATGTTCCCAACGACGCTGGTGCTGACTGCTGTGCCTGAAGCTATTGCGGCGCCAGAAGGCATAAGTGAGGTGCTCAAGGCATTGTTACTGCAAGTGGTCGATAACCCTATTAACGCTTTGATTACCGGCAACTATATTGGTGTATTGGCCTGGGCTGTAGGCCTGGGTCTGGCGCTACAGCATGCCAGCAAAAGTACCAAACTGGTGTTTTTTGATTTGTCACATGGCGTGTCATCTTTAGTGCGCTTTATCATTCGACTGGCGCCTTTTGGTATTCTGGGTTTAGTTGCAGATACTATAGCTACGACGGGCTTTGCAGCCCTGGCCAGTTATGGTCAGTTAATTTCAGTGTTGCTGAGTGCGATGGCTATAATAGCTTTTATCGTAAACCCGCTATTGGTGTTCGCCAAAACAGGTTCCAATCCTTATCCTTTGGTATTCACCTGCTTACGTGAAAGTGGTGTCACCGCATTTTTTACCCGCAGTTCAGCTGCTAATATTCCGGTTAATTTGCAGTTGTGTGAAAAGCTGAATTTGGATAAAGAGGTCTACACTGTCTCTATTCCTTTGGGCGCTACTATTAATATGGCTGGGGCCGCTATCACTATCACAGTGCTGACACTGGCGACAGTGCATACTTTGGGCATTGAAGTCGATTTTGCCAGTGCTATTTTATTGAGTCTGCTGGCAGCTGTATCTGCTTGTGGTGCTTCTGGTGTGGCTGGCGGGTCTTTGCTATTGATACCGCTGGCATGTAGCTTATTTGGTATTCCAAACGAAGTGGCCATGCAAGTTGTCGCGACTGGGTTTATTATCGGTGTGATCCAGGACAGTGCCGAGACTGCGCTGAATAGTTCTACCGACGTGGTATTTACCGCAGCGGTTTGCCAAAGCCAAAAAGCCTAATCTTCTAATACGTCATTTTCTCCTATCAGAGGGTCGGAGCTTAAGCTCTAACCCTCTATTCCTTTTAGTTATAAGAGATCGATATCCATTATTGTAAAAAAGACGTTTAGACGTCTAATATGCAGGCTCAGATGAAAAAGCTTTGATTGAGGTCGCCACTCTAACCAAATCAAAGTGCTGTTTATGTCAAAGTGCTGTTTATTCAGCAGGAGCCCCAAGTGCAGTATTTGCCTATTTTTGCCCAATTGAAAAATCGCCCCGTATTGCTGGTGGGTGCTGGTCATGTGGCATTGCGCAAGGCCGGTACTTTACTAAAAGCTGGAGCCCGTTTGACTGTAGTAGCTACTTACTTTGCAGACGAATTCATCCAATGGCAACAGCAAGGCAAAGCCACTTTAATTGAAAGCCGTTTTTCACCTGAGCATGTAGCGGGCCATGTCTTAGTCATAGCAGCCACAGATGATGATGTGGTTAATCAGTCGGTATTTGAAGCTGCTGATGCCCGCAATATTCTTGTGAATACTGTAGATGATCAGCCAAATTGTAGTTTTATTTTTCCTGCCATTATCGACCGTAGTCCTATTCTGATTGCCATTTCCAGCGCTGGTACTGCACCTGTGTTGGCTCGGCGTTTACGCGAAAAACTCGAAGCTATTTTGCCTGCTCATTTGGGCCCGTTGGCTCAGTTAGTGGGCGCTTTTCGCGATAAAGTAAAACAAAAGATTTCAGGTTTTGCTGGTCGTCGTCAGTTTTGGGAGCGGGTGTTTGACTCCTCCATAGTGCGTGAAGTGCAAGCCAACCGGCTGGATGTCGCCCAGCAGCAATTAGAAGAGTTGTTAGAGCGGGAAATCCCGACTCAGGGCGAAGTATATTTAGTGGGTTCTGGCCCTGGCGATCCTGAACTTCTGACCTTAAAAGCATTGCAACTGATGCAGCAAGCAGACGTGGTGGTGTACGACTATTTAGTCTCAGAGCCTATTATGCAGCTGGTGCGCCGTGACGCTGAACTCATCTGTGTGGGCAAAAAAGCCGGCGCCCATTCAGTGGCGCAGGAAGAAACAAATAACTTGTTGGTTTCTTTAGCTTTATCAGGTAAAAAAGTATGCAGACTCAAAGGTGGCGATCCTTTTATTTTTGGCCGCGGTGCTGAAGAAATTGAAGTCTTGTTACCGCATCAGATCCCCTTTCAGGTGGTGCCGGGTATTACTGCTGCTGCAGGGTGCGCCGCTTATGCAGGCATTGCTTTAACCCACAGAGATTATGCCCAGGCCGTGCAGTTTGTCACTGGTCATTGCCGTAAAGATGGTGCTGAGCCGGATTGGCACAGTTTAAGCCGGCCAAACCAGACGCTGGTGATTTATATGGGCCTGATGAAAGTAGAGCATATTCAGCAGCAGTTGCTCAGCGCTGGTCGTGCTGCAACTATTCCTGTGGCAGTGATTGAAAACGGCACCAGGCCAGAACAGCGGGTATTTACCGGACAGCTTAGCCAACTGGCGAGTTTAGTCGCAGAGCATCAGGTGCAGTCACCGGCTCTGCTGATTATTGGTGAAGTAGTGGCTTTGCAGCAAAAATTACACTGGTTTGGTGATCGGCCTGACCAGCTGGCTCAACAGCCTTTAACGAACAGAATTTAATTACTTTTATTTACGGACTTAATGGGAGCAGACCCTATGGGCCAGCCAGTCAAACCTCTGACACATTTACAACAACTGGAAGCTGAAAGTATCCAGATTTTCCGCGAAGTAGCGGCCGAATTTGATAACCCGGTGATGTTGTATTCCATAGGTAAAGATTCTTCTGTGCTGCTGCATTTAGCGCGCAAAGCTTTTTATCCGGGCAAAATTCCGTTTCCACTGTTGCATGTCGACACCCGCTGGAAATTCCGCGAGATGATCGAGTTCCGTGACAAAGTGGCGAAACAATATGGCTTTGATTTGCTGGTGCATATCAATCCGGAAGGTGTGGCCATGGATATGAATCCTTTTACCTACGGCAGCTCCAAACACACGGACGTAATGAAAACTCAGGGTTTAAAACAAGCCTTGGATCAATACGGTTTTGACGCAGCTTTTGGTGGCGCGCGCCGTGATGAAGAAAAATCCAGGGCTAAAGAGCGGGTCTATTCCTTCCGCGACCAACACCACAGATGGGACCCGAAAAACCAACGTCCTGAGTTGTGGCATACCTACAACGGCCAGGTCAATAAAGGCGAAAGTATCCGCGTATTCCCGCTGTCGAATTGGACTGAGCTGGATATCTGGCAATACATCTATCAGGAAAAAATCGACATAGTGCCGCTGTATTTTGCTGCTGTGCGTCCAGTGGTGGAGCGTAACGGCACTCTGATTATGGTGGATGACGAACGTATGCCATTGAATCCGGGTGAAGTACCAGAGCAAAGGCTGGTGCGTTTCCGAACTTTAGGCTGTTACCCGCTGACAGGTGCTATCGAGTCATCTGCCGATAGCCTGACCGGTATTATTGAAGAGATGCTGTTGTCGACCTCCAGTGAGCGACAAGGCCGGGTGATTGACCACGATTCCAGTGGTTCGATGGAAAAGAAAAAACGTGAGGGGTATTTCTGATGTCAGTCGCCAATGAATTAGCCCAGGTAGGCATTGAGCAGTATTTAGAGCAGCAACAACATAAGTCGCTGCTGAAGTTTTTAACTTGTGGTTCAGTCGACGATGGCAAAAGTACGCTGATCGGCCGTTTATTACATGACAGTCAGCAGATTTATGAAGATCAACTGGCCGCATTACACAAGGACAGCAAAACCCATGGCACCACAGGTGAAACCATAGATTTAGCTTTGCTGGTCGATGGTTTACAGGCAGAGCGTGAGCAGGGCATTACCATTGATGTGGCCTACCGTTATTTCTCCACCGATAAACGTAAGTTTATTATTGCCGACACCCCAGGTCATGAGCAGTACACCCGCAATATGGCGACAGGCGCTTCGAACTGCGACCTGGCTATTATTCTGGTGGACGCCCGTTATGGTGTGCAAACCCAGACTCGTCGTCACAGCTTTATCTGTTCTTTGCTGGGCATCAAGCAGTTTGTCGTCGCCATCAATAAAATGGATTTATTAGGTTTTGACCAGCAGCGTTTTGAGCAAATTAAACAGGATTACCTGCAATTTGCTGCGCAGCTGAATGTACCATCAATTCAGTTTGTACCGCTGTCAGCACTGAATGGCGACAACGTAGTACACAACTCTAGCCAAACGCCCTGGTACCAGGACGGCCCTTTACTGAGCTTATTAGAAAAGGCCCCTGTCACAGGTTTTAACTGGCAAGCTGAAGCCCGTTTACCGGTGCAGTATGTCAGCCGCCCTAATCTGGATTTCCGTGGTTTTGCCGGTACTATCGCCAGCGGTAGTTTTAAAGTGGGTGATGCCATTGTGGCTTTGCCTTCAGGCAAAGGCTCCACTATTAAGTCTATTGTTACTTTTGATGGCGAATGGCAGGAAGCTGTTGCAGGTCAGGCTGTAACGCTGACATTAAAAGACGAAATAGATATCAGCCGTGGCGATGTCATAGTGCCGGCTGTGCATCATGCGGCTGTATCCAACCGCATTCTGGCCAAAGTGGTTTGGATGCATGAAGAGCCACTGCTGATTGGCAAAAGCTACAACATTAAACTGGCGACAAAAAAGGTCAGCGGTAAAGTCACTGCTATAGCGCACAGTATAGATGTGAATACCCTGGCAGAACATCAGGCCGACAAACTGGAACTGAACACTATAGCGCTGGTTGAGTTGGAACTGACCGAAGCCGTGGTGTTTGACCCTTATGCGCAAAACCGTGATACAGGTGGTTTTATCTTTATCGACCGCATCAGCAATATCACAGTAGGCGCAGGTATGGTCGACAGCGCTTTGGCCAGTGTAAGCAGAAAAACTGAGTTCAGCGAATTTGAGCTGGAACTCAATGCCTTAGTGCGTAAACATTTCCCACATTGGCAGGCACTGGATTTAAGCCAGCTGAACAAAGGCTAAGCATGAGTCTGGAGCAGTACGGCGTATTCGCTATTTTGGCAGGGTTGATTGCTCTGCTGACTCTGACAAGGTTGTCGGCGGCCTGGGTGTTTGGCGCTGTGGCCGTACTGACCTATTTAACAGACCTTTTAAACGTCCAGCAGTTTGCTGCCAGCTTTACCGACTCTTCGTTACTGACACTGGTGTTGTTATTGCTGGTGTCCATCGCTTTGGAGAAAACCCGGCTGATCAGTTGGGTCGGGCAGCAACTGAATAACGGCGGTTTACGAACTGTCTTAACGAGGCTCTGGGTTTCTACCGCAGTGTTGTCGTCCTTTACGGCCAATACTGCTGTGGTGGCCAGCTTAATAGGTGCTATTAAACGTAGTCAGAAGTTTGCGCCCAGCAAGCTGATGTTACCTATGGCTTTTGCCGCCACTTTTGGTGGCACACTCACCCTGATAGGAACCTCCACCAATTTGGTGGTCAACAGCTTTTTAGATAAAGCGGGCTTGCCTTTACTGCAGTTTTTTACCACCACTGCTGTTGGCGCTGGCGTGGTGCTGTCAGGCATGCTGATGATGTGGATCATTGCTAATCGTCTGCCCGTGACAGAAAAAACAGTAGACGAAGCCGACTTGCCCTATTTTCTGGAAGCACGTATCAGTGCAGATTCAGTACTGATAGGCAAAACCATAGGTGAGGCGGGGCTTCGGCATTTACGTAAGCTGTTTTTAGCAGAAATAGTACGGGGTGAGCAGAATATCGCGCCTGTTTGTCCTGAAGACCGCTTGCAGCAAGGCGATGTATTGCTGTTTGCCGGTGATATGGAATCTGTGGCTTTGTTGCAGGAAATCCAGGGTTTGACCTTATATGGCCATCACAGTATGAATGGCCAGGCGCTGGTCGAAGCTATCATCAGCCATTCTTCAAGTCTGAATGGTGTGTCGCTAAAAGATGCAAAATTCCGCGAAGAGTTTGATGCTGTGGTCGTTGCGGTTAAAAGAGGCCAGGATCGTTTGCAGGGCGGCTTAGGTTCTATAGTGTTGCAAACCGGCGATACCTTATTGCTGGTACCGGGTAAAACTTTTCATCAGAACAGCAAACTCAACAAAGAGTTTTTATTAGTCAATGGCGTCGATTCCGCCACACGATTATCTTTACGCCGCAGCTGGGGCGTGTTATCCGCTTTTGTCGGTGTTGTGGCGCTGTCTATGACTGGCGAGCTGCCATTATTAAAGGGCCTGGTGTTACTGCTGATTGGCTTAATGGCGACAGGCATTGTCAGCCTGCAGGAAATCAGACGACGTTTTCCATTGGATATAGTGTTGATTGTCGGTGGTGCTTTGGTGTTGTCGCAGGCGATGGAAAATACCGGTGTATCTGAACTGCTGGGCCAGGGCTTGTTGCAGGTTTTTAGCGGCTATCACTTATTCTGGGCTTTAGCGGCTTTGTATTTTTTCACGCTGATTTTAACTGAGCTGATGTCGAACAACGCCGCTGCAGCTTTAGCTTGTCCGCTGGCGATCAGTCTGGCCAAAGCTTTTGGTATAGACCCAATGCCTTTTATTATGGCGGTGTTATTTGGTGCCAGTGCCAGTTTTATCTCACCATGGGGTTATCAAACTAACTTGTTGGTTTATACAGTTGGCAATTACAAGTTAAGCCAGTATGTAAAAGTAGGCTTGCCTATGGCTTTGGCCTATTCGATAGCTGTGTTGGCGTTAATCCCTTTGTTTTTCCCTTTCCAGTCGCTGTAAGGAATTTTTATGAGTCAGGTCGTTTGGCAAAACTATCAAATCAGCCGCGCCGATCGTGAGCAACAAAACGGTCATCAGGGCGTTGTATTGTGGTTTACCGGATTAAGTGGCGCAGGAAAATCCACAGTGGCGAATGCCTTAGAGCAGGAATTGGTAAAACGCAAAGTGCACAGCTATTTGCTGGATGGTGACAATGTCAGGCATGGTTTATGCGCTGATTTAGGCTTTAGTGAAGCAGACCGCACTGAAAATATTCGACGTGTCGGAGCAGTGGCAGGTTTAATGCTGGATGCGGGTTTGGTGGTTTTGAGCGCCTTTATTTCGCCATACCGTGCCCAGCGTCAGGCGATAAAAAACAGCCTGCCTGAAGGTAAGTTTTTAGAAATTTATGTCGCTACTTCGTTGGATGTGTGCGAACAGCGGGACGTTAAAGGTTTATACCAAAAAGCCAGAAGGGGTGAAATCAGTCACTTCACTGGGATTTCCGATCCTTATGAAGCACCGGAGCAGCCAGATTTAACTATAGATACGGCGCAACAAAGCCTGGAGCAAAGTGTCGAACAGCTGATTGCCTTGCTAACTGAAAAAGGAGTGCTGAGCTCATGTTAGAACTGACACGGGATTTATTGGAGCAGGTACAGGCTATTGCCAGAGCCGCAGGCGCGGCTATTTTAACTGTGTATCAGCGTGATTTTGTTGTGGAACAAAAAGACGATGATTCGCCCTTAACAGAAGCTGATTTGGCTGCCCATCAACTGATTCTGGCTGAACTGACGAAGCTGACTCCTGCTGTGCCTGTGTTATCCGAAGAAGCAGCAGATATTCCCTGGTCAGAGCGCCAACAATGGACTGAATACTGGCTGGTCGACCCTTTAGATGGCACCAAAGAATTTATTAAGCGTAATGGCGAATTCACCGTTAACATCGCCCTTATTCAACAAGGCGAGCCTGTGTTGGGGGTTATCCACGCGCCTGTATTGGATAAAACCTATGCCGCTGCTGAAGGGTTGGGAGCAACCCGGCAACAGCATGGCTTGACAGAAACTATTAGAGTGGCGTTAACGCCAGCCGCAGGCGAAGTAGTGAGAGTGGTGGGTAGCCGCAGTCATTACAGCGCCGATATTGAAGATTATTTAAGCCGTTTTCCTAAACACGAATTGATCGCTGTAGGCAGCTCACTGAAGTTTTGTTTAGTGGCTGAAGGCAGTGCACATTTGTATCCACGTTTTGGTCCAACTATGCTGTGGGATACAGGCGCAGGTCATGTGATTGCCAAAGTGGCAGGAGCCCAGGTGGAGTATCAGGGCATAGCCAACCCGGCTTATCACAGAGAAAATCTGAAAAACCCGAATTTTCTGGTCAGCGCCTTATAATTCAGTGGGTTAAGCTAAATACTACAAAATAACGCTGTTCTGTATCACCGAAGCAGTCGATAATGTGTATGCCAGTCATTTGAATCTGGACGGGCGGGTACAAGACCCGCCCCTACAAGATCAGCAGGTTGATTGGGTATATAGGCATCTGAGGTGGGTATGAATCTGTTAAGTCGGTTGCACAAGGCTCCGATCCGGGTATTGCGGTTACAACGGCGTAAAAGTATGTCGCGTATTCGCTTTAGCATGATTCGGCTCAGGATGGCCTTGTCGCAGGAAACGGATGAAACCAGACGTATGCTGATTATTTATCAGCGCTCTTTGCAGGGAAAGGCCACACAGGCCGAAATGCGTTTTGCCAATCATCAACTGGTCGATGTATTAAGAGCTACAGGCCTTGGCATCTTTGCTGTTCTGCCTTTTGCCCCTATCACTATCCCTATCTTAATTAAACTTGGCCGTAAGCTGGGTATTGAAGTACTGCCAAGCTCATTTCAGCCCAAGGCAGATAAACAGAAAAAACTGCCGGATTATGAATCTTAGCGGCAGGCTTTAACCCTTTGAGCTTTTAAACTTCTTCAGCAACTGGTCCTGTTCAAACCACACTACAATCACCAGCGAAATGGCAAAAGGGATCAGCAGGTAAAACAAGCGGAACACCAACAAGGCAGCTATTACATCAGCGGGATTTACTTCAGGTAAGGCCAACAAGAACATTACTTCCAATACCCCCAGTCCACCAGGTGCATGAGACAAGAGGGCTGCAGAAAAAGACGCCAAAAAGATCCCCAACACCATAAAATAGCCAGGGTTACTTTGTTCCGGCAGGGCGTAATAGATAATGGCGGCTGCTGCCAACAATTCTAGTGGAGCTACAATCAATTGACGGCATACCAGTGAAAAGCGTGGATATTCCAGCTTCAACTTCCATAGGTTGATACAGCGTTTTTTCGCGAGGCTGCCCCATAAATACAGTGCAACCATAAACAACATGCCTGCGCCAAGTAAGAAGGCTATCCATTCAGGTATAGCCTTGTGAAAATGGGCGGGTAAGCTGGGCTCCACCATAAGCGCTATGCCACCCAACAAAATACTGCCCAGGGCAAAAGTGAAAGAGCAAAACGCGACCAGAATACCTACTTCACCGGCCGTTAATCCTTGCGAGCGATAAGCCCGGTAGCGCACTACAGCGCCTGAAAACACCGAAGCACCAAGATTATGGCCTATAGCATAAGCGGTGAAGGAAGCTACAGAGATAAAGGTCCAGGACACTTTTTTACGCAGATGAGATAAGGCGAGCCTGTCGTAACCAGCTAAAGCCACGTACGCAAAGACAGTCGCCAGCGCAGCCATCAACCAGCCATGCAGAGAAATGGCTTCAAGGCTTAGCACTACATCTTCATAGGAGATGTCTTTTAACTGCTCAAGCAGCACATAAATTGAAAATGCTACAGCGACCAAACCCAGCAGTGGCCAGAAGTAGTCTTTTTTTATCATCATCTCAATCCTTGTCTGGCCACGGCGTTTAATCTGAATGATCAATACTGTGACAACACGACTTGTCTTGTCTGCGTCCGAAAGCTAACTTGCGAAAGAGGCTGCAACGGACTTAATGGTTATAACAACAGGGCTATCTCAGCATCCACAGCAGGCTTTGGCAAGCAAAGCCGTCTTGTTTGGTGGTTAGCTGCTTAAAACTAGAGCAGATTAACTAAAAACCGGCAGCGCGCAGAAGAGGCTACCGGTACTTTCCTGGTTTCTTAGCTGCCTTTAATGGTCATAATTGCTACTATCGCAATCAGCACAGGTGAAACCACCGCGGCCAGTAACCAGTATATTTTCTGCACAGCAGCTGGCACTTCTCCAGCCAGAATAGTTTTAATCTGCGGCCATACCCTCCAGCCAACAAAAGTTGCTGCAAACATACCGCCTAATGGCATCAGTACATTGGACGCCATAAAATCCATTGCATCAAAAGGTGTTTTGCCGAAAATAGTATAACTCTCCATGCCGCCACCAAAAGACAATGCAGCAGGTATGCCTAATATGGTGTAATTCACTATAGCCACCAGCACTGTAGCAATTTTACGATCCATGCCATATTCATCGATCAAAAAGGCGACCACAGGTTCCAGAATAGAAATGGACGAAGTGACAGCAGCAAACAGCAACAAACAAAAGAAAATTAAAGCCAGTACCTGCCCCCCGGCCATCTGAGCAAAAAGCGCTGGCATTGTGATAAAGGTCAAGCCTGGGCCAGCCGCAGGGTCTACGTTAAAGGCGAATACCGCAGGTAAAATCATTAAGCCAGCCATCACTGAGGCCAACGTAGCTAAACCCGCTATCCACAAACCAGCGTTCACTACTTTAGTTTCAGGGCTTAAATAAGAGCCGTATGCGACCATCAGGCCAGCGCCTACTGATAAAGAAAACACAGCCAAACCTAAAGCATCCAACACCATTTTAATGCTCAACTTGCTCCAGTCAGGTGTGATGAAATACATCACACCTTCAATGGCACCAGGCAAGGTCAAACTACGCCAGACCATCACTAACATCAGCACAAAAAGCGCTGGCATCAGAATTTTACAAATACGTTCAATACCAGACTGCACACCAGCTATGACTATTACGGCGGTGATTATCATAAACAGCGCTGTATAAATTAAAGAAGCTGTTGGGTTGGCAATAAAATGCGTAAAGGTGTCACTTAGTACTTTGGCGTCAGTGGTCAGCACTGTGCCTTGTATGGTTTGCACTATATAAGCTATGGTCCAGCCGCCTACTACACAGTAGAAACCGAGAATTAAAAATACCCCAAGCACAGAAAGCCAGCCAGCGACATGCCAGTAGCCTTTGCCCATAGCACGGTAGGCTGAAGTAGCTGATTTTTTAGCGGTACGGCCTATCATCATCTCGGCCAGTAACATCACTACACCAACAGAAAACACGCAAGCCAGATAGACTAATAAGAATACGCCACCGCCATTGGCACCTGCGACATAAGGGAATTTCCAGATTGCGCCAAGGCCCACTGCAGAGCCTGCTGCCGCTAAAATAAAACCGATACGCGAACCCCAGCTGCCGCGTGTTGTAGAGTTAGTCATGCTTATCTCTTATTTAGTTATAGTTTTTTTGGACCTGTTTATCTGCGCTGTGCTTTTTAATCGACAATTTTCGTCTGCAAGCCGCAGAAGTTACACCTTGGTGCAGCAGCAAGATAGAGGAATTCCGAGGCAAAAAGCAACCAAAAATCTGCCGCTATCATTAATCTCTCGTTAAACTCTGGTTAGTTTAGGTAAAACAATGAACGAATTTGGCAGAAACACCGTTCTATAGTATGGAAGAGCTATCTGACCAGGAGTCACTAATGCGTTTTAAACTAATAATCTGGATTTTCATCATGACCTGTAGTTTAACCTTTGGCCTCGCCAAAGCCTCGGCCCGCACTAACAGTGTAGAGTTTCCCGCTGGCTTACCCTGGGTGAATGTGACAGAGCCTCTGACCATGCAGCAACTCAAAGGCAAAGTGGTGTTGTTGGATTTCTGGACTTATGGCTGCGTGAATTGCATTCATGTGATCCCGGATCTTCACAAGCTGGAGCAGAAGTATGGCGACAAATTGGCTGTGATCTCAGTGCATTCACCTAAGTTCGACAATGAAAAACAGTTGAGCACTTTAACCTCTATAGTACGGCGGTATGGCATACAACATGCGGTACTGAATGATGTCGATTTTCAGCTTTGGCGCTCCTATGCAGTGCGGGCCTGGCCTACTTTTGTGCTGATAGGGCCGGACGGTAAATACGTGGGCCAAACCTCAGGCGAAGGCCGTTATGATGTGTTGGACCAAGCTATAGAGCAATTGTTGGCTGAGTTTGAAGGTGAGCTTAACCTCAAACCTTTGCCGATTAAATTGGTGGATCCTCTGAATACAGCTTTAGCCGCGCCTGGCAGTTTAACTGTCGATCAGCGATATATTGCCATCAGCGACACCTTACATCATCAAATTGTGTTGTTGGATCATCAGGGCAAACTGATCAAGCGTTTAGGCTCTGGCATTGCTGAATTAAAAGACGGCCATAGCGACAGCAGTGCTTTTTCATCGCCTCAGGGCCTGGTGTTAACGGACAAAGCACTGTACGTCGCTGATACAGGCAATCATGCTATCCGCCGTATTGATTTATCCAGTTTTCAGGTAACAACCATAGCCGGAAATGGGGAATTGGCTCAGGGTCGTCTAGTGCCTGGTTCTACACCGACTCAGGTTTCCTTGCGTTCGCCATGGGATTTAGCGCTGGACAAGTCCACTTTATATATTGCTATGGCAGGTAGTCATCAAATCTGGACTCTGGATTTACTCAGTTCACAACTGAAAGTTTTTGCTGGTACAGGGCAGGAAGCTTTGCTGGATGGTAAACGTACTGATGCAGCCTTTAACCAACCCAGCGGTCTGGCGTTAGCAGGAGGCAAGCTATGGGTCGCAGACGCTGAAGCCAGTGCAGTGCGCGAAATAAACCTTAGCTCAGGCAAAGTCGATACTTTAGTAGGGCAGGGGTTGTTTGAATTTGGTTTAAAAGACGGTGGTTTCAAACGGGCTTTGCTGCAACACAATAAAGATGTAGTGATGCTGGACAAAAATACGTTGGCAGTGGCAGACACCTATAATCATAAAATCAGGTTACTGGACCTGGATGAAGAGCAGGTGATGACTCTTAGTTTAGGTACCGAACTGAACGAACCAGGTGGACTGGCGGTATTTAATGGTGAACTCTACATAGCGGACACCAATAACAACAGAATATTACGCTGGCATTTAAAAGACCAAAAGCTGACTGAAGTGCAGGTGCCTGCTGCGGCAAAACTGGAGTCTGCCCCCTGATCTGGTTACACTGGAAATAGAAAATCCAGGAAACTCAAAATGCGTTTAGATAAGTTTATTTGTGATTGTACCGGTCTGACCCGCAGTCAGGCCGGTAAAGTAATACGGCAAAAACTGGTAACAGTGAACGACGAGCTGGCCAAACAGCCTGCTTTGCAACTGAAAGCCTCAGACAAGGTTTGTTTAGATGGTGAAGAACTGCAGTTGATTGGGCTGCGTTACATCATGATGCATAAACCTGCTGGTTATATTTGCTCGACTGAAGACCCGGATCACAACACAGTCTTTGCTTTGATGGACGAACCTCTGTTGGAACGTTTACATACAGTAGGGCGTCTGGATTTAGACACTACAGGCATAGTGTTGATCACGGATGATGGTCAGTGGTCGCACAAAATCAGCTCACCTAAACATCATTGTGCCAAAACTTACAGAGTCTGGCTGGCCGATCCTGTGCCTGAATCTGCCATAGCCCAGTTTGCTGAAGGTGTAATGCTGCGTGGTGAAAAGACCTTAACTAAGCCCGCACAACTGGTGATCCTTGAACCGCATCAGGCTTTGCTGACCATCAGCGAGGGTCGTTACCATCAGGTCAAACGTATGTTTGCGGCTATTGGTAACAAAGTTGAAAAACTGCACCGCGAACAAATTGGTGATTTGCCGTTGGATCCTGATCTGGCTGAAGGCGAGTACCGCTATTTAACTGACGAAGAAGTCGCCTTATTCCGCTAAAACATAACAATGGGGCCAGATCACATGATTAACAGTGAACAATGTGATCGAACCCCGTTTTAATTCATCTGCAATTCAGCCGTCCCGCCTATAATTTGTTCTAACACGGCGGCAGAAGCATAGAACGGCATAGTCTGTTACAACTTTTTACCTGATGTATGTATACCCAAGTAACTTCAGGATGCAGAATTCAGCGGCTCTAAAACTTGCATCTTGATGTCACTTGGGTATAAGTTTCGCCTTGGTCTGCAACCCGCTGTCCGTTAAACTACGCAGGTCTCATTTCACTTAGTGTTATATGGAGTTTGTATGTCAAAAATAAAAATCGCTGTTGCTGCTTTGGCTATTGGTGCTTTGATGTTGTCAGGCTGTTCAGCCACTCATACGGCGATCAGCAAAAGGAATTTGCAAGTTCAGACCAAGATGAGTGACACCATCTTTTTGGATCCTGTTGCAGATGACAAACGCACTGTGTTTGTTCAGGTGCGTAATACCTCAGATAAACAAGGTTTATCGATTGAACCTCAGATCATCGAAGCTGTGCAGGCTAAAGGGTATCGTGTAGTGCGTGACCCTGAACAAGCTAACTTCTTATTACAAGCCAATGTACTTCAGGCTGGCGAAACAGATTTACGTGCCCAAAACGAAGCTTTTGGTAGCGGTTTTGGCGGCGCCTTAGTTGGTGGTGCTATTGGTAATCAATTTGGTAGCGGTAGTGGTCGTGCTGGCGCCACAGTAGCTGGTGCGCTGATAGGTTTAGCGGCTGACGCTATGGTGAAAGATGTTCACTACAGCATCATCACCGACTTACAAATCTCTGAACGTGCGAAAAAAGGCGTGGTTGTGCTGGAAGAAAATAAAGCCAGCTTAAAACAAGGTAACAGTGGCTATAAAAATGTCACCTCTACTGAAGAGACAGAATGGAAACGTTACCAGACCCGTATTTTGTCCACTGCAAACCAGGTCAATATGGAATATGCCGAAGCTGAGCCTGAGTTAGTTAAGGGGCTGATGCGTTCAATCTCTGGCATCCTTTAACCCGTCGTCCTTGCAGCTGCAGCGGCGTTGACTTCTGCTTCTCGCCCCAGTCACATAGGTAACTATGCTGCTGGGGTCTTAAAGCCTCGTCGTCTTGCAGCAGCCCTGTTAAGAATTTGATTTCCCAATGGCCATTGTGTTGTCGTCGGTGGCCATTTTTTTATTCGCACCATCCCTGGCGCTCCCCCTTCGGGCCATCGTCGCTTCGCTCCAATGTTCAAAATCGTTCCTGACGATTTTGTATTC